>Ga0180009_10007224_pt1 | contig 11417 bp, 11 predicted proteins | sample OS_PC_MetaG_FD_123537 | JGI IMG/M metagenome (GOLD analysis project Ga0180009, IMG submission 123537) | Groundwater microbial communities from the Aspo Hard Rock Laboratory (HRL) deep subsurface site, Sweden - OS_PC_MetaG | ecosystem: Environmental > Aquatic > Deep subsurface > Groundwater...
CCCAAGATCATCGGGTTCGGGATCCATGGATTCGGGCGGACCAAGATCGAGGCGCTGAACCTCCAAGAAGCCATTGACGGCGCTGTAACAGCGCGGCAACGCTTGAGAATGCTTGATTCACGTGGCGGATCTGATACCATTGATTTGCAGATACACCTGACCGATTCCTGGGATCCGGCAGATGACACAGCGACGCACATCCACAGGGTATCAAATACCCTCGAAATTCACGGCGCCCGGCTCCGTGGCACCTATGGGAACCAGACCGGCCCGCAGGTCAACACGGACGAGCCAGTGGTTTGGCTCGGAGATTCGGACCCGTTCACGTTAGAGACGATCACTGGAGACGTGTAATGGCACTCAAGAAAAAGACCAGCAAAGCCAATCCAGAGCTTCAGCCTGAAGAGATGGCCCCGGCGCCAGATGCCGAAGCGCAGCCCGAGCCGGACACGCTCAAGGAGTCGCGGCGAGAAGAGGCGGAGGCAGAGGCGGCACCAGAGGAGCCGGCGCCCAAGTCGGTCGGCCAGCCTGGGACCTTCGCCAAGCCGTCCAGCGAGCCTCTTGTCGCCGACGGCGAGCGCCGCGTGGTGCTGGTCAACCTCCAGAACCGATCGATCGACGTGACCCTGGAGCATGCCGTCTATTGCCAGGCAGTGGGCCGCTGTGTCTGCGGCTCCAGGGACGTGTTCCGCCGGGTGCGCAAAGAGCGCAAGTCCCGCGAGGAGATCGTTCGGCGCGTGCCCATGCTGGTCGCCAAGTCGATCACGATTGCCCCCAGGGGCACAAGCGAGCCGCTCCACGAAGCGGTCCGAAAATGCGCGGACGCCATCGCCAAGACGCGAGCCAATCCGCCCAAGATCCAGATCAAACCGGTCTAGGAGGCGCGAGCCATGCCAGGATTAGACGTAGGAGCCCCGGGAGTCCGAGTGACCGAGGTCGACCCGAAGATCTCCCGACTGCCCAGAGTGGCGACGGACAAATGCGGTATGGTCGGCGTGACAGAGCGCGGCCGCCTCGGCCCGTTCGAGGCCAACTCGTTCGACGAGTGGGTCAACGAATACGGCGGATTTACCACCGATTCGCTCGACATGGCCGTGGCTGCCATGGGCTACTACGACAACGGCGGCAAGTCCCTGACCACGATCAGGACGGTCCACTACACGGACCTGACCGACCCGACCACCAAGGCAAGCGTGGCGGCCTCCGTCAACATCGACACCACCAGCACCCAGACCTACGGTTCCGTGACCATGGGCGTGGCAGCCCCGGTCCGGCTGGACCCGGCCGACACGCTGATCTTTTCGGTCGACGGTGGAGCCAATGAGACGGCGACTTTCGACGCCAGCGCGGGATTCATTATCGGCGCCGGCGCGGCGGTCGGCGGATTCGTCGGCGGCGAGACGCTGACCCTGGCGATCGACTTTGGGGTGACCCAGACGATCACCATGCAGGCGGGCGACATCACCGTTCCCCTGGTGGCGCAGCGGATCAACAACGAGTTAGAGGGCGGGTGGTGCGAAGTCATCGCCGGCCCCGAGCTAAAGGTCTGGTCGGACCTCATGGGCACCGACTCCGACGTGGAGATCATCGGCGGCACCGGCCGCGCGGCTATGGGCCTTGCCATTGGCAACAACACCGGCCTCGGGGATGTCGGAAACATCCGAGCCGTGACGGCTCTCGAGATCCAGACCGTGGTCGTGGCCGACTGCGCGAGCCTGTCGGTCGTTGAAGTGACGATCTCCGCCAATGTCGTGACGTTCGCAACGCCCACGATCGGGATCGCCGGCGACATCACCTGTATGGCGGCATCTACCGCCGACGACGCGACCAAGTGCGACCTGGACAACGTGCTCCACGCCGGCACCGCGGCCGGAGCTGGCGCCATGGCGACCCTCACGGCGAAATCCGACGGGGCATGGGCCAACGGCTGGGACCTGGTTGTGAGCGCGGCCAGCAACGGCGACGCGACCTACTTCGACGCCAAGATCCAGGACTCCGACGGCGTGGCCAAACGATACTATGTCAACTGTATCACCACGACCACGGACCCCGACTATTTCGTGGACAAGATCAACGACGACGCGGAAAACTTCTACGCGACGATCGCCGATCTGCTGTCCGGGACTGCTCCGGCCAACCGGCCGACCAACGGGACGTATTCGCTGGCCGCCGGAAACTCCGGGATCGCGGCACTGGCCGACACCGACTTCGTGGGCAACTCCGCCGGCCCGACCGGGCTGTATGAGCTGGACACGGTCGAGGACCTCCGGACGCTCATCGTTCCCGGCAAGGGGACCAGCACGGTCCACAACGGCATGATCACCTATTGCGACACCTGGCGCAACCTGACCGTTCAGGCGATCTTCGACCCGCCGGCCAACTACACGGACGCCCAGATCCGGACCTATGTCGTGACCACCGCCGCGCTCAAGGGCGCCTCGGAGACGGCCATGATCACCTGGCCCCGTGGCCACATCGCCAACCCGCGGCCCGCCGTCATTTCCAACGATGACACGAACAAAAACGTGGGGCTGGTCAACGTTCCGACCTCTGGCCACGTTGCCGGGGTCTGGGCGCGCAGCGACGCGGCCCACGCCGCCGGAGTCTACCAGCCCCCGGCAGGGACCGATCTCCCGCTCCGTGGGCTCCTGGGGGTCGAGATCAATTCGGCCGGCCAGAAAAAGCACCCGGTCGACGATTCCCGCAAGCGGGCGCAGTGCTACGACGACCTGATCAACTGCATTCGCAAGGGCCCGGGCGGAGTGTTCATCGACGGAACGCGCATGCTGAAGGCCGACGGAAACTTCCCCACCGTGGGGCAGCGGCGCGGCGCGAGCCATGTCAAGATCACGATCGAGACGGGCATGCCCTGGATCCCCCACAAAAACATCACCAAGGCACTGCGGAGCCGGATCGACCGGACTGTCCGCGGCTGGCTCAAGGGCGAGACGACTAACGGGGCCTTCGTGTCCGACAAGCCGGCGGAGGCATTCTCCTGGAACATCGGCGACGATCTCAATCCCGCCAGTGTTCAGGCGCAACGCCGGATCAAGGCGTCGCTCGGGCTCGCATTCGCAGAGCCCGCGGACTTCATGGACGTCGACCTTTACAAGGACACCAGAGCCTATGAGGAGGAGCTGGCGCGCAGCTAGTTCCTCGAGAGGAGACTGATCATGGTTTTGATTGCAGGCGACCAGGCCGCCGTTCACGCCGCCACCATGTGGAAGATCCGATTCGACCACTTCACCCGGGACATCCAGTTCGTGACCTGTTCCGAGCTTCAGGCCACCGCCGAGGTCTTCCGCTATGCCGAGGGCGGCGACCCCAACGGCGAGGAGTTCGTGGGCGGAGTCAACTACGGAGATCTGACGCTCGAGCGAGGCCAGGACCAGGACGAGCAGCTCAACAACTGGTGGCAGGAAGTCCACAGCGTTGTGAACAACGGCGGAGAGCCCGGCAACCGATACAAGCACGACGGCGAGCTGATCCTGCTGAACTGGGATCGGACCGACGGCCCCAAGTGGGACCTGGTCCGCGCGTTCCCCAAGGACTTCAAGCCCGTCAGTGGGCTCGACGCCGGCAACAAGACCAGCCCGGTCATGACCTCTGTTGTGCTCGGGCTGAAGCAGTGGGAATACGTCGGGATCGGCTGACCCCGGCGGGCGGACCAATGTGACCAATACGGTCCTAATTGGGCGCTTATACAATCAAGCGAGACGGCTCGCAAACGTTAGAGAGGCAAACCATGGACCGAGTGATCAGGTTCTCGTCCGGGCTAACAGGCCGGATCCGTAACTTCTCAGCGGGCGATTTTCACCAGCTCATTACGCGCAGCGGCAGCACTGGATCGGCCACGGCCGACCAGATGGCAGAGCTTGCGGATCGGGTCTGGCTCGAGACGATCGACCGCGGCCCGTACCGGTTCGAGTCGGACCGGCCGCCCTTCAAGACATCCATTCTGCTGGGAGATCGGAGCCATGTGCTGGTCCAAGCAAGAATTCTGACAGACGAGTTCACCGGGCGCCCCTCCGTCAGGGAAATCCGGCCGCAGTGCGACTCATGCACCCGGTTTTTCGACGACCTGTTCGACTATGCCGAGCTGGAGTATCGAGCCTGGCCGGCATCCGCGCCAGCGGATGACGCCGACGCCGCGGCGGTTGCAGCATGGGCGGCGCGTGAGCAATTCGCTAACGGACAGCCGTGCCAGACCATCATGCCCGACGGCGCGGCGGTCAAGTGGAACTTACTGACCGGGGACCTGCTGACCGGGCCCCTCCGCGAGTCCGCGGAGCTTTTCGGCCAGTCCCCGCAGTCGGACACGGCCGCCAGAATCCATTCTATCGACGGGCTGGACATGGGGGGCAAAAAGGGCCGGGCCAGGCTCCAGGCCATCATGGATTGGCTGTGTGACCCTATCCGGACCGACGACTATTTCTGGCACCTTTGGAGCGATATCCAGGACCAAGAATGCGGGCCCGAGACGGAGATCCCCAAGGTGTGCCAGTTCTCCAACTGCGGGGCGAGCTTCGGATACGGGGTGTCGATCACGGATTTTATCGTGCCCAGCCCGCCGTCGCGCTCGAAGCGCTTGCGGGCCGGGCAATCGCAGGGCCGGACCTGATAGACAGGTGGGAACTATTGGTCACGGCCTATCCATCGATCCCACATTACGCCATGCGCCCCCGGGACGCCTGGGGGCTGCCCCATTCTGAGTTCTGTCGACTGAGCGACATTCAGCGGGGACGGATCGAAACATGGAACAGGGACAACTCGTGACCAGATGCCCATTTCCAGCCAGGGCCTAGGCTATACATTCGTCGCCAACGACATGGCATCCGGGCCGATCTCGCGGCTCGGGGGCAATGTCGGCAAGCTGGCCCAGACGTCGGAGGCGTCGGCGCTCAGGTATAACAAGGCCATGGACTCCATCAAGCGGGGGACCAAGGAGCTGATGGCGGGCGGACTGGGGCTGATGGCCATCAACTCCCTGTCCAAGAGTTACGGACAATTTGAGATCAAGCTGGTCAGCGCGGGCCAGATCATGCGGGCGACGGCCAGCGAAATGAAAGATCTTGAAAAAGCGGCGATCCGCGCTGGCATCGAAACCCAGTTCGACCCGGGAGAGGCCGCCGCCGGGCTCGAGAATCTGGGCGCCGCCGGAATGAACGCCAAGGACGCGATCAAGACCCTAAATCCCGTTCTGGACTTGGCCGCGGCATCACTGGGGCAACTGGGAGTGGCCGAGTCGGCGGCCAACGTGGTCGGCGTGCTGAACGCCTTCGGGGATTCGGCAGACTACGCATCGAAGCGGGTAGACCAACTAGTCAAGATCACCCAGATGAGCAACTTCCAGGCGCGGGACTTCTCGATCGCCATTAGCCAGGCGGCGGCCCAGGCCGCTGCTGGCGACCAGACCTTCGAGAGCATGACCGCGACCCTCGGAATGCTGCGAAACACGAACTTGGACGCATCCAGCGCAGCCACGGCCTACCGTGAGGCGATCAGGCGCCTGGCCGGGGATGAGCGCGCGCTCAAAAAAATCAGGTCGCTGGGTCTGGATACGATGGACAAGCAGACCGGAAAAATCAAGGACCTCGGGGTCCTGATCACGGAGCTGGTCCCGAAGCTGTCCGCGCTCAACTCCCAGGAGCGAAACCTGGCCCTGAAGCGAATCTTCGGAGTCAGGGGCATGAAGACCTACAACGCCTTCCTGGCCAGCTACAACAAGGGGCTGAAAGAGGGCAAGCTCCAGGTCGGCGAGTATGCCGGCGCCCACACCGAGCTGGTTACCGGCCTGAATACGGCCGCTGGGACGGCAAAGAAGACCCGGGACGCGCTGCTGGCCACGTCGGAAGGCCAGCGCATCCTGCTCAAGGGGTCGCTCGAGACGGCGAAAGTCATGGCGGGCAAGGCGCTGGTCCCGGTGGCCATCCCCGCCCTGAAGGCCATCACCAAGGCGCTGAACCTGTTCATCGGGATCATGGAGAAGATCCCTGGTCCGCTCCGGGCTTTTGCAAGCCACTTTATCGGGGTAGGCGCTGCTCTCATGGCCACGGTCGGGGCGGTGCGGATCCTGGTCGGGCTCAGGGGGCTCATGGCGCTGAAGGCGGGGGCAGAGGCGGCCGGGACGGCCAGCCAGGCCATGGCAGCGGGCTTTTCGGCGTCGAACAAGCAACTGGCGGCCATGCCAATGAGGGCCCAGGTGGCATCCATGACGGCATGGAAGACCGCGGCGGGCGGACTGGCGGCCGGAGTCGGCAGGGCGCTTCCGGTTATCGGAATTGCCACCGCTGGGCTTGCGGCCTATTTTGCTAAAAAGCGAGCAGACGAGGACGCCGAGCGCTCCAGACAAAAAGAGATCCGGGCAGAGCAGAGCCGGGCCCGGGAGGCATACACGCAAACCGGGATCGTGGCCGACAAGCTCCGGGCAACGGCGCGCAAGGCCGCCGAGGAAATGCTTGAGCAAAGCCGGCAATCGAGGAAGCACGCCGCCAAAAACCTCCTGAAAACTCAGGAGGAAGTCAGAAAGCGTGTGCTGGAGTTGCCGAAGCACGAGCGCCGGATCATCGAGATCAATCAGCGGCTCCAGCAGGACGGGATGACAAAAGAGCGCCGGACCGCACTGAAGGACGAGCAGCTCAAGCTGATCCAGAAGGCCCGGACCGCCAGGGAGCTGCTGGATCTCGGCAAAAAGAACGAGTTACAGCACTTGGCGATCCAGGCGCGGGCAGTGCCGGCCACGAAGCGGACAGAGGCGCAAAAGAAAGACATCGTTGCGGCCAACCTGCTAAAAACGTCCGACTATCGCCGTAACGAGGACAAGCTGAACGAGCAACTGGAGACGGCCAAGAGGCTCGGGCAGACCAAGTCGGTCAAGGACCTCGAAGGCAAGATCGAGAAGTCGAAGAAACGCCGCAGGCAGATCCTGGGCGAAAGCGCCGAGGTTATGGGGTTCGGCGCGTTCGGGAAAAAGGGCGCGGCTGGAGCGGCAGCGGATCCGCAGGGGGCCCGCCGGGCAGCCCAGGGATTCGGCGCTGGAGTGATTGGCAAGATCGAAAACCAGGACGTCACCCCTGGAATGCACAACCCCATCTATGTTGCGTGGGCCCAGGGCAACAGGGCAATGCCGGGGAATCTCACGGACGCACAGAAGGCGGCATGGAGATCCCACAAGGCGAAGGTATACGACGCGGGGGTCCGCGCGGGCGGCGGAGCGGTGGCGCAGCCAATGGGGGAAACCACGTCAGATCCCAATGCGCTGTCAGTGCTCCCGCCGCGACAAAAGAGCTTTTTCCAGGGCGGAGACGGACAAGTGGATTTATATACAGCGATCACCAACGCCTTTTCTCAGGGGCTGAGCCAGGTGAACATCGCGATCCAACTCGACGGAGAGGACCTGGTCAGTGGGAGCCTTGACGAAGTGCGGCGCGGACGGAAAACGGCCGGCGGCAAGCCCGCCAGGCCGCAGGATTAGACAATGGCAGACAGCCCCAAAATAGCGCGCGGCGCACTGGTGAACACGGCCACGGCCGAGGTTCAGGAATTTCACTTCAACCCGAAGCAGATCAACGCTTCGATCGCGCCGGTCTACAACCGGATCCCCGGGCTGGGATCGTCCAGCCAGCGAATGCACTACGGCTACACGAAGAACCCCACCTTCAACATCGACCTATTCATGGACCGCCAGATGCTTTTGGAGCGCCAGGGCAGCGGGGAGATCAGCGAGTCCGACGAGTTCACCGCCGACACACTGATGGAGGACCTCCAGAAGTTCCTCCTGTCGCTGGTCTATCCACTGGGCCGCCAGAACGACCCGATCCGCCGAGCCCCTCCGCGAGTCCTGTTCCTCTGGCCGAATATCATCGAAATGCCGGTCAGGGTGACGTCCGAGCAGTTCAATTACACAAAATTCAAGCCAACCCTGGGCCCGTGGCAGTATTCGGTCCCCATTGGGCTCGAGGGCGACCTCAATGGGGTCCGCATTACGTCGGGGGTGGCAAGGACTCGTGGGTTTATGCTCGCGGGCTATGGTGGATAGCCATGCCTAGAGTCGCACGCTTTGACCTATCGAGGTACAAGTTCACCACGCCGTCAACGGATACGGACGGGATCGCGTATCTGGCAGACCGGGAGCCGATCTCCTATGTGGACCGGCCGGACAACATTCCGCACGTTGTCCAGGACGGCGACACGCTTTGGGCGCTGGCGCAGTTCTACTATTGGAGCCTCGACGCCGACGCGGCCCAGCTCTGGTATATCATCGCCGAGTTTCAGCCGACCCCGGTATTCAATCCGTTCGCTCCGCTCCGGCCTGGGGCGCTGTTGCATATCCCATCCCCGGAGATGGTCGAATCTGAGATCATCAACGCCCCGGTCGAGGTGTATCAGTGATCGATCCGCTTTATGACGTGCGGGCCGAGGATCTGAACAGCCCGTTCGCGATAGTGGGGGTCCGCAAGCGCCGACGGGATTCCCCGCTTCTGGTCTATCAGGACCGGCTCCTGGCAGTGAAATACAAGGACACCAGCCGGCCGCAGTCCGACCGGCTCAAAATCACCCTGGACAACAAGGACGGACTGCTGTTCGGCGACGATCTCCTGATGAGAAAGGGGACGCTGGTCAGCTTCAAATTCGGATATCCTGGCTATTCTCGCGACGTTGGGGACTTCGTGCTGAAATCGCGCAAGTCGTCCGGCGGGCACCTGGTTTTGGAGTGCCACGAAGCCAAGCGGACCCGCCATAGCCGGACGCCCGAAGATCGGCAATGGTCACAGATCCGCCGCTCAGATGTGGCCACTCAGGTCATGACCAGGATGGGATTCGCGGCCAGCGAAATCGACGTCGAGATGTCGGATCTTGTGCTGCCGATGATTACCCAGCACAAGATCGCCGATTATCCATTCCTGGAATCCCTTGCTCGCGCCGAGGGCAAGGAGTTCTGGACGGACCAATCGGGAGGACACTGGAAATCAGCCCAGAGAAACCAGCGGCCGGCCAGAAAGTACCGATACCGCAAGGGGATCATCGCCGTCGGCAACCTGGCCGGAGAGCCCAAGATCGAGGACTTTGGCCACCACTGCCCAGGCCGGATCACACTGAGGGGCATCGACCCGCTGACCGGGGAGGAGTACGTGGTCAAGGCGTCGGACCCCGAATCCGGATCTCCGGAGGAGCGGGTCCGGGGGCTGATCAAGCTTGCCGAATCGGACGCGCTGCTGAGCCCAGACGAGGGGAACACGGAGGCAGCGGGAAACGACGGCTTTGAGATCGAGGAGAACATCGGCGCGCGGTCGAAGGCGGAGGCCAAGAACGTGGCCGACTCGCTTTACAAGCAGTACAGATACGGAGCGCTCAAGATCAAGGTTCCGTTGATCGGGGATCCGTGGCTTCTGTCGCGCCAGATCATCGAGTGCTGGGGAATCGGTCCGGCGGTCGACGGGTATTTCTGGACCAAGGAGCTGGTCCACGAGCTGGCCCCGGCGCGGTTTTTCAAAACCACGGCAGAGCTTACAAAAGACGGACTAAACAAGAAAAACAAGGTAAAGAAGCCGAAGGATCCTCCTGGCCAGCAGGGACTGGATCAGAACCTCGAGGGGCGCGGATAATGCTGGACGTCGAAAGAGACTTCCCCGGCTCCGCATGGTGGCTTGGGACCGTGATCAGCCGAGAGGACCCAGAGGGGCTATGTCGAATCAAGGCCCGGATCCCCGGCAAGATCGCGGAGACCGACTGGGCCATGCCCGTGGGGATCCTGGCCGGACAGCGGCGCGGCGCGCCACAGGTTCCGCCGCTTGGGTCGCGCGTGATCGTGTGCTGGCTCGGGGGAGACATCGACAACGTCGTGGTATATTTGCCGGGGGTCTTCCATCGGGGATGGGTGCCGAGCGGGCATGAGGCCGCGGCGGCCGGCGACAACTTCATCTGGCAGAACGACCTGATGCGCGTGGAAATCGACACGCGGGCAGCATCGGGAGGACTTAGGATCACAAATCTTGTGGAAACCCCCGGGACGACCCCAGTGGACTCTGCCGGGACCGACGTGGTGATCGACGTCGACCTGATTTCCAGGCAGGTCCGGATCGCCACGACGCTCGGGCTGAAGATCGAGGCCGTGGGGGCCGTCGAAATCGAGGGGGGATCCGTGGCCATCAACGGCCGGCGGGTCGCACCAGGGAGCGGAGCAATATGACCATTTCGGCGCCAAGCTGCATTGTGATTCCGCCGCCGCCAGCGTTGCCGACTATCACCATGCCGGGCGGACTGAAACTCCAGGGATTTCCGGCTCTCACCGGCGGAATGATCACAGATCTCTCGGCCATCCAATCGCTCCTGAACCAGATGGCTCCGGCTATGGCGGCGCTTCAGCCGGTGTTTCTCATCATCGACGCGATCGTCAAAATCATGGCCATTTTCAACACTATCCCCGGTGTGGTGGTGGGGAACGTGGTCGACTTTTTCGATTCAATCAAGGAGGCGGTCGAGGCAGTGATCGCCCTGGTCCAAATAGCTCCGGCGTTTTCGCTCCCGGTCATGATCTCCGGGCTGGTCGGCAACCTGGCGACGCTGCTCCGGGCGCTCCGGTCCGTCGTGGTGGACCTCCAGGCCGACACGGCCAAGGGGAACGCCATTGTCGCCCAGGCCACGGCAGAGGGCGACGCGGCACTGCTGGACGTTGGAAACTGTATCCTGGCCCAGTCGGCGGCATTTCAGGCCCATGTGCTCGCCTCACTTGGTCCAGCGGGCCAACTCCTGGAGGCTGCCACGGCGCTGGTCGGCATGATGCCGGCCCCGATCGAGCTGCCCAGCCTTGGCGACGCCTCTGGCCTGGACCTTGACGCCCTGGGCGATTTCCTAGACAATATAGCCACGGTCCTGGAGGCAATCCAGATCCCTGGAGCATAGCATGACGATCGCGGGAAAACCACAGGCAGGAGATCGGATCGGCTACGGGCCGATCTATCCGCTGCGATTCGTCGGCGGCGACTTCGAGGCCGGCTCCGGCTTTGCCCTGGTCCGGTCTGCCGCGCTGATCATCCTGGGGGCCGACGCGGCGACACAGGACGGCAAGGTCCACGGGGAATTTCCTGCAAATCCGCGGCTCGGGACCTCTATCCGGCGCTACATTCACCGGAACGTCCGGGGGCTGTTTTCCACGATCATCAGGGTCGCCGGGGTCGAGGGATTGACCAGATTCGAGCCACGGCTGGAGATCAACCCGAGCAGGTCTGACGTCACCACCGACAATCGCCGGCGGGTGAAAATCCAGCTCCGGGCGCGAGTAAATCCCGAGTATTCGGGAACCGGAGTCAGTGATTCTGGCGGAATCGAGGCGACATATTGACAACCCTGATCCCCACCGGCCTGGACTATACGGCCAGAGACAAGGCGGCGTATCTATCCCGCATGACCCGGGCGGC
>Ga0180009_10007225_pt1 | contig 11415 bp, 11 predicted proteins | sample OS_PC_MetaG_FD_123537 | JGI IMG/M metagenome (GOLD analysis project Ga0180009, IMG submission 123537) | Groundwater microbial communities from the Aspo Hard Rock Laboratory (HRL) deep subsurface site, Sweden - OS_PC_MetaG | ecosystem: Environmental > Aquatic > Deep subsurface > Groundwater...
GCCTGTTCGCGCTCACGATCGCCGTGCGCGCTGTTGGGCAGTTGCTCGTCGGCAGGATGAGCACGTCAGGGGGCAGCCCATGAGCCAGGCGGCAACTCCGACGAGAGGCGCGCGACGATCTATTCGAGGTGCGGTGAGCGGACTGTTTCGCGTCGTGACCACCTTCGCTGCCTTGGGCGTGACCGCTCTGCTGGGTTGGGTGCTCGCCAGCTTGTCGTGGCGAGGAATCTCCGCCCTTCGCTGGTCGACGCTGACGGGGACCGCGGACGTGGTCGGGGGTACAGCCAGTCTTGCGCAAGCGATGTTGGGCAGTCTGATGGTGGTGGTGCTGGCGTTCGTCATGGCCGTGCCATTGGGACTCATTGCCGGCGTATTTCTTTCCGAGGTCGGTCGAAACAGTCGCTGGCTTCCTACCGTCCGATTTGCGGCGGATGTGCTGTCGGGTATGCCCGCCATCGTCGTGGGCGTTTGCGTGTACCTGCTGTTTGGCGCCCTCGGCCTGTCACAGAGCTTGTTCGCGGGGGCCGTCGCGCTTGCGGCACTGATGACACCCATGGTGGCGTGCACGACATCGCGCACGCTCAACGAGGCTTCTCCGGCGCTGCGGGAAGCTGCGGTGGCCTTGGGGACGCCTGCTTGGCGCATCCTGCTCCAGATCTCCCTGCGCGCTGCGGCGCCAGGCATCCTGTCGGCCGGCCTGCTCGCCATCGCGAGGGTCGCTGGCGAGGTCGCGCCGCTGCTGTTGACCATCCCCGATCGATCGTCTTCGGCTCTCGCCCCGGGCACCTCGGCGGCGACGCTTCACGTGCAGGCGTACCGCGACCTTTTGTCTTCTGAGCCCCAGGTGCAGTCCTTGGCGTGGACCGCGGCGCTCCTGCTTACTGTCGGGATCATGTCGATCGTTTTCGTTGCTCACCGGTCCGGTCGGGTGGTGAGGTAGTCGATGGCGCTCGAACAGATCGACCGAGCCAAGATCCGCGTTCAGGACCTGAGCTTCTTTTATGGGAGCAAGCAGGCACTCAAGAACAACGATCTCGAGATCGCGGAGAAGCGCGTCAACGCCCTGATCGGCCCCTCGGGGTGCGGCAAGTCGACCCACATTCGGACCTACAACCGGATGTTCTCGTTGTACCCCGGGCAGCGCGCCACCGGTCGGGTTCTGCTCGATGAAATCGATGTGCTCGATCCGAATGCGATCGACGGGTTCGAGCTGCGCAGTCGTGTCGGCATGGTGCTCCAACGACCCACGCCATTCCCCATGAGCATCTGGGACAACGTGGCTTTCGGGTTGAAGCTGGCCGGACTGGACCGTACGGCCATCGAGCGTCGCGTCGTTCAAGCGTTGCAGCAATCGGGCCTGTGGGACGACGTGAAGAATCGATTGAAGACGCCGGCGGCCTCCCTGTCGACGGTGCAGCAGCAGACGATGTGCATCGCGCGTGCGCTTGCGGTCGAGCCCGAGGTCCTGCTGCTCGACGAGCCCTGCGGCTACCTCGACCCGGGCGCTGCCGATCGGATCGAGGAGCTCGTCTTGTCGATGCGTGGCGACGTGACGGTGGTCTTGGTGACGCACAACGTGCAGCAGGCGGCGCGGGTGAGTGACTATACGGCGGTGTTCTTCTCCGGAGAGGTTGTGGAACACGCGCCGACCGACGTACTGTTCACCAGGCCATCGGAGCAGCGAACCGAGGATTACATCACCGGGAAGTTTGGTTGAGGCAGCGACCGCGCAGAGAGAGTCGATTGGGATGGTGAGGCGAACCGAGAGAGCGTACGACCGCGAGTTGAGGGACGTGCGAGAACGTCTCTTGCTCATGGCCGGGCGGGTTGAGCTCATGATCGCCGATGCCGTCCGGGCGCTCATCGATCGGGATCCCGACTTGGCCCATCGGACCATCCAAGTCGATCGGTTGGTCAACCGCGCCGAAGTCGAGATCGACGAGCTTTGCATGCTCATCTTGGTGAAGCGTCAGCCGATGGCGCGCGACATGCGTTTCGTCGCCGTGGCCCTGAAGATGGTCACGGATCTCGAGCGGATTGGCGATCTTGCGGTGAACATGGCTGAACGGGCCATCGACCTGTCCGCGGTCCCGCACTCCCGCCACTATGAGGATATCGCCCGCATCGCGTCGACCGCGCAGCGGATGGTGCGCGACGTCATGGATGCGTTCGTCAACTGGGATGCGGAACGTGCGGAGCAGGTGATGCTTTCGGACGACGAAGTGGACGAGGCGTATCACGTTCTTTTTCGCAGTCTGCTCGAGACGATGATCCGCGACCCCTCGACGATTGAAGCGTGTGCCCATCTGCAATCGATGGCGAAGTACCTGGAGCGGATCGGCGACCACGCCACGAACCTGGCCGAGCACGTCATTTTCATGGTGGACGCGAAGGACGTGCGCCACCACGGCAAGCTGGGGGCTCGCTCGATTTAGGCCGGCAGCGCGTTGAGCAGCGCACGCCAAGCGCTCGAGGGTGACCCGTGGAATAATCGAACGTCTGGTCGGTTTCCCGACCAGACACCCGTCCGCGAGGTGATCGTGCCCGTGCCACCGAAGGTCAGACGCCGTTCCCCCTCCAAGTCCCTCCCGCTCTACGACTGGCGACGTCGCTTTGGGTGGCCCGGACTCGCCATCGTCGCGTTCTTGCTCGTGCTCGGCCTGCGCGACCCGACCGCCCGCGCGTGGATCGGTCTCACGATGACCGCAGCCTATCCCATCGTCATCCTCAAGTTGGGGTTGGGCAAGGTCACCACCGGATCGCGCAACCTCGCCGTGGCTGCGCTCGCGATCGCCGGGGCCGTGGTCATCGCCAGCGAGGTTGAGCTCGGTCAGGTGTACTTCCCCTTCAAGCCCATCGCGGAAGTCACGCTCTCCGACACCAACCCCGACGCCAACATCAATCTGCCCAGTGACGTGCAAAACGTCGAGGTTCAAACGCGCGGGCACCTAACGCCGGGCGGAAGGGCCTCCGACGGCGACTTCCGGATCGTCATGACCAGGGATGGGCACGACGTGTCGGTGAAAGGAACGCTGTCTCGCAAGATCGGAAGATCGCCCCGGATGTTGCGACGCGGCAACTCCTCTTCGTTCGTCACCACGCATGAAGTCGAGCGCTCCGAGGTGAGTCTACCGGGCTCGGGACCAGCCAAGGCGCACCTGGCGTTCGCCTCGGGGGGGCTCAAGCCGGAGTTTCTCGTGACCGTGTTGCCCGTCCCGGTGCCGAATCGGTGGGCTTTGCCGCTGTTCGCCGCCCTCGCCATCGTCTCGGTGGTCGTGCAGACCATCGGACGACGGCGCAAGCTGCCATCGCGCTTCGCCACTGCCGTGTGCATCGCCGGTGCCTTCGCATTGTACGTCGACAACTTTGCAGAGCCTGACGACCCGATGGTGTCATTGATGGCAGGGAGCGTCGTTGCGATCTTGAGCGGCGCCTTGGTGGCGTGGTTGATGGGTCGCGTCGTCCGCCGGTGGTCGAGCCCTCCCCTTGCCGCCCCGCCCTGGGAGATTCCTGAACAGCACGTTCCCAAGTGACTGAGGACGAATCTGGTACACTCGCGTCCATGAGGTCGTCTTTCCTGGGTGTCGCCCTTCTCATCCTGTCCGGATCCATCGCCTGTGGAGGCTCCACGCCGCCTGCCTCTGAACCCAGCGCGCAACCTGCGAAGGTGATCGCACCGGAGTCAGCCACCCAACCATCGACGGCTCCGACCGCTACGACGGAATCGTCGCCACCTGAACCCGCCATGACTGCGACTCAGCCCGAAGGAATGGGGGAGATAACCATCGACGCCGTGCACTTCATCATTCGTGGCACGGCGAGTCCGCAAGGCAAAGACTGGGCGCTGACGATGAACGTCACCGCGACCACCCCGCCGGGCAAGGAGGTATGGCTCTTCGGCCTTCAGGAGGGACTCTCCCTCGATGGTCGTTACGAGTACAACGCCTCCGTTCGCGGTGGCGGGTTCGGCGAGGGCGGCACGTCGACCTCGGTCCACGTTGACGGAAAGAAGCCTGCAACGATGACGCGCGCGTACCCACGCGGCGAGAGCGATGACCCCATCGCACCGGGCACCGGCGTATCCGCACACCTGGCGACCTCCATCTGTGCCGCGGATTCGCTGGGCAGTGCGTGCCACGAGGTGACCGTGGCGACGGTGAAAATCATGGTGCCCGCCGAAGGCGCGCCGACGATCGAAGTGTTGCCAGGCAAGAGCTTGGATTGAATTCTACGATTACCCGCCCACGGTCCAGACAATCTCGCCTGTCTTGGGCTCGTAGGCGTACAGCTTTCCCCAGTACATCACGATGAGGTACCGCCCGTTGAACTGGAACTGCTCGATCGAGTTCGTTACCTGACCGCTCTGCGGCTTCTGATACAGCTGTGTGCCCGTCGATTCGTCGAGCCCGACGAGGATCGCCTGGTCGATCTTCGCAGGCGAAGCCGCCCATACCATCACGACCCCGCGCCCAACCCCGATGCCCGTGTTGAACGTGGGTGAAGCGTAGGGCAGCTCCTTGGACCAGAGCGTCTTGCCAGACGCCAAGACCTCCACCGTCAGCATCTTGGTGCCAGTCTCGCGTTTCTTGATTCGATAGGTCCTGGCCCCGAGGACGAGCTGGGTGCCGTCGTCGGTCAGTCCGACCACACCCGGCGACTCTTCGGTGAGCCTTCTCGGTTCGGGTGCCACACACGTGATCGCCGTCCCGCCAGGCAGCGCAACACCGGTCGTGGTGCCGTCCTCCGTCTTGATATTCACGCAGCCCTTGCCCAAGGACAGGCCCTGCAACTTGTCGCGCGCCAGGAACTTCACTGGAACTTCCGGCTGTCGCGCGCGATGAAATTCGATGCCGAAGTCGGGACGGGACACCGCCAGCCAATCCTGCCCTGCGCAACCTGATACTGCTCCCTTGCCCTTCTTTTCCCCCATCCAGAGGACGCTTCCGGTCTTGCCATCCACGAGGGTGGGAATCGATCCGGTCCCCGGCTCGCCCGTCAATCCACCGACGTCGCATACCCCGTCCCCGTTGGCGTCCAGGAAACACGTCCCGGAGACCGCGTTCCACCATTCCGGACCCGACAGACCCATCCCGGTGCCACCGGTAATGGCCTGCATTCCCGCACCGAACACGGCTATCACCCCAGCCACGACGGCGACCATTCCACCAGCCGCGGCAATCACGCAACCGGCCTTGTTGCCTTTGGGCCTTTGCCGAACCGGCGGGGGACCGAAGCCGGGCGCAGGCCGATGCTGGAAAGGTGCCTGCGGTGGGTACTGAGGCGCGGTCGCAGGCACGAACCTCGGCTCCTCCACCACCTTGGTTGTCGCCTTGCAGAAGCGACACTTGACGATCTGTTCATTGGGGTCGACGTCGAGCGGTGCGCCGCAGTGTTGGCACTTGATGAGCATGGTTCCCTACGGAAGCTTGCGTGAGGTCTGCGTCAGAACGCAAGGCTCAAGGAGTCTGTCAATGGAACGCGGTGGGCAACCTCAGCGTGAACACTGCGCCTTGTCCGGTCTCCGAAGACACCGAGATACCGCCTTGATGGGCCTGTACGACGGCTTGGGCCAAGGCGAGTCCGAGGCCGCTGCCTGACTCTCGTCCGCGGGTCGTGAAGAACCGATCGAACACGTGAGGCAAGTCTTTCTCCTCGATGCCAGGACCATTGTCCTCGACGCGCACCTCGACCTGGTCCTGCGCCGTGCGAACCGACACGGTCACCTTGCCCGGGTGCTCGGAGGACGAAGCGAGTCCCGCGAAGATGGCAGCGTTGTCGATCAAGTTGCGGAGCACCGATTCCATCCGTGGTTCCACGGCATCCACCAGGGCCTGGGCCGGTGCATCGATTGCGAACTCCACCTCGGGGTGCTGCGCCCTCACTGCGGTGACAACCCCGCTTGCCAAGGCGCACAGATCGACCTGGGACCGACCTTCGCGCGGCATGCCCGCTTCCGCCCGCGCTAGCTCCAAGAACTGGCTGACCAGGTCGTTGAGCCGGGAGCTCGCATCCGTCAGCACGCGCGCCAAGCGCGCAGCGCGCACCGAGTCCACGGTACCTCCCTCCAACGATTCCGCACAAGCGCGCACCGCGGCCACCGGATTCTTGAACTCGTGCACGAGGTCTGCCACGAATCGCTCGTTCTCGCCCCGTCGCTCGTCGAGCTTGCACAGCAGCACGTTGAACGCAGCCGCCAAGTCCGCTGTCTCATCTCGCCGTCGAACGACCAACTCTCCACGAGGATTGGCCGAGGACGCTTTTGCCAGCGCAGCGCCTCGCAGCACCTCAATCGGTCGAACGATCTGCTTGCCCATCCACCAAGCCAGGATCAGGGCGATCGGAAGCATCATCAGAGACAGTCGCGCAAGCTGGTAGCGTAAGTCGTAGAGCGCTCGAACCGCCCGGCGGGAGCTCTCCTGAACATAGACCACGACCGGCTCCCCGTTGTGAACGCCCGCCAGCATCGCGTGACACACGAGAAGCTTGGCGTCCGGGGATCTCCTGCAGCCCGCTGCCGGGCTCCCCGCAAGCGCGGTCATGAATTCCGGCCGCTCCCCAACCGGACCCAGGGAATCATCGAAGGCTTGAAGGGTAGGGGCGCCGTCGGGCCCAATGAGCATGGTCCCGACCTTGTGAACGACATCGGTCCCATGGTCGAGGTCCGCGTCGACCAGCGGGCGTCCTTGAAGATCAAAAAGACGGATCCGTACGACATGGTTACGCGCCACTTCGTACAGCTCCGGCCAGTCGACCTGGGTCCGGGTATCCTGCCGAGGCGGTGGCAACTTGACGTGCGTGCCGGCGGGCTGGGGCGCTTCGGGTTCCGCCGCGGTCACCTCGGACGGCGTGGAGAGAACCTCCCGCGTCACCTGCTCCGCGGCGTGCATGGTGTTGGCACGTACGGAGCTCTCAATGTCCCCCTCCACCGCGGCCCAAACGATGACGAGCAAGGGCGGCATGGCGAACACGCCAAGGATGACCATCCACGCCTTGAGACGAAGAGAGCGCAAGAGAGGCGTGCGCTTTTCATGGGAAGGGAGCACGCTTTTTGCGGTCGGTTCAGGCTTGTGGGTCATGGGTCCGTCCGCAGCCTCCACGGTGGGTGGCCTGCTGTCAACGTGTGCGTTAGAACACGCAAGTGACCTTTTCCATCGTCTTTGGCGGCGGCGGGTGCCGCACCTTCTGGGGCATGGGCGTGCTCGACAGCCTCGGCTGGCCCCCTCCGACCGAATGGGCCGGCGCGAGCGCAGGCTCGGCGATGTGTCTGATCGCATCGACCGGCCGAACCGATACATCGCTTCAGAGGTTCGTCGAAGCCACCCGGCTCAATCGCAAGAACATCTACCCCATCAACGCCGTTCTCCCATGGCGAAAGGTGTTTCCGCACGAGGCGATCTACCGAGCGGTCCTGGCCCACGCCTTGGACGGCCCTGGGTGGGAGAGTCTGCGCCAGGCCAGCCCGGTCCACACCTTCCTCGCCTACGTACGCCCTGGAGAACCCGTCGCCCGCAGCGTGCTGGGCGCGGTCCGGAGCTACCAGCGGCGTTCCAAGCAGAACATCCTGCACGGTGAATCCACGCTGCCGCGTGGGATCGAAACCGAGACCGTGACCCTGCAGACACTTCAATCACCTCAGCGTGTTGTGGACACCGTCATATCGTCCTCTGCCACATGGCCCGTCACCGGCCTGCCGCGGGTGGCGGGGTGCACGTACATCGACAGCGCCGCCGTCGACGGCCTGCCGGTGCGCGCCCTGTCCCCCAGCGCGCGACGAGGCAAGATTCTGATCTTTCTGTCGACCCCCGTCGACCCGGCCAAGCTGCCCTCGAACCCGAACCGGATGTATCTCGCCCCCGAGGTCGAACCGGCCATCAGCATGTGGGACTACGCCAGCCCAGAAAAGGTGCTCGAAACTTTCGAACGGGGACAGCGCGAAGGACGGCGCTGGAGCAAGCGAATCCTGGACTTCATCGGTTGATGCGCCCTTGGGGTGCAGAGCGTAGAAGCTCACCACGGAGAGTGCAGATCCGGTAGGAGTCCGCACCGTCGTGTGCAAACACGGCAATGCCGTGTTGCCTCTGGACGCGACGGTGTCGCGTCCCCACGTGCGCCCGGTGTACCGCTACTGCTGTGCGCGAACGCAGTCATTCGTGTGGCGAGATCGGATCGAGGCCTCAGCCGACAGCTTTAAACGTGCAAGGGTTGCCGTGAGCTCCACGCCGCGACTTCGGTGATGTCCTTGGTTGAGCTGTCGCTGTAGACACCGGTCGCCAGGTTCAGTTGGCCAACCGTGGGGGCTCGCCATGGCGAGTCCAGAGGAGCACGGCACCGCCGTGCGATCAGCTGAGACACGCCCCCACCCGTTCGAAGTGCCTGCCAGACCTGCACCTGGTTGCGCAGAGGACTGCCCGTGGTCGAATCTTCGCCAAAGCAACATCACCCTCAGTGACCTCCGTGCCTCCGTGGTGCACTACCTCCCCGACACGCCACTTTCGCGCCCTACCGGCATGTCGTCCAAGAGCTCTGCACTACGACGTAGATTGACCTTCAACTCGGCCTCCGCACGCTCCACGCGGGCCACGCGGGAGAGCCTCAGAAAAGCCGTAATCAGAGCGGTGACGATCGCCGCAAAAACAACCCCGGCGACGATGGCCCCACGGCGCATGCGATCGCCCTCCGAGGTCAATTCACCCGCAATACCTTCCTTCAGGCTGTCCGTTGACTGGAAGTACAACGGTTTGTGCGCGGGGCCTCTTCGAGCAAATCCCAGCCGTTGATCCCAACGTCTGGGCAGATCCTTGTCGACACCGGCTGGCGTGAACGCGGCAAGTCGCTTCTCCAATCCCACCTTGGGATCCGGAATGAACATCAATTCTTCGGGGCCCCAGACATCGACAATCTGCATCGCCACTCCCTCTAGCATGGGTGGCTGAAGGTGGACTGCACCGCGGGGTCCCGAAATGGGCTGGATGACATAGATGTCAGTCGAGCAGGTGAGTGGTTGCCTCGGCATGGCGGTCGTCATCGGCGGGGCTCCAGGCCGTCCCCACTCGCAACTGGGGAGCATCAAGGAAGTGACCTGGCCTTCCGTCAGAACCGGTTCCACGGCCTCCGGGTACGTCAGGAGCTTCGGATCCAATGGCGCCGTGAGCACCGCTCGAACAGGTTCGCCGTCGGGCGTCATGTCGACGACGACACGCGAACGCCATTGAATCGCGCCTTCCTGCACCGAGCCTTGGTGTACCGTGCCCACGATTCCCGCTTGGGCTGATGCGGTCGCCATCAAGAACAGGGCCACAAAGGCGAGTTGGGCCCAACGGTATCTGTACCCAAATACGAAGCCCTCCGTGCCTCCGTGCCTCCGCCGTGAACCCTCTCCCTCTCGACCGTTGGTGGTTGCGTCGTCTGGACCCTGGAAGAACGAAGCGCCGCGCATGGCCTACCTCGCTTCCGTGAGACCGGTGTGCGGCAACAGCGGTTCCGGCAAGTCGGGCGCCACCGCTTCCACACCATCGGCAAACACCGTGCGCTCCGGAAGGATGGGGGAGGCGATGGAGACGAGCTGAGCGAGCAGAGCGATCTGGAGCACCACGAACGTCGACACGGGGATGGCCATTCTCCAGCCGTTCTTGCCGTCGACCGCCCGCACGGACGCGCGCAGGAACACCGCTGTCCCCACCGCGATCGCCACGAAGGTGGAACCAATCGCCAGGTAGGGCGCCGCCCATGCGCTCGATTGGTAGTACACGGCCACCACGGGTGACAGGACGGCCAGGATCAGCGTGCCACCGAAGCAGCCGCCCACGAACGCCTGAAGGATGTTTCGACCGCGGCAGGGCGCCTCCGAAAGCTTCCAGGCCAGCATCCCCGCGGGCAGCGTCAGCACCGCGGACAGAATGACCACCATCGGTACCTTGTAGAGGTTGGACATGGCCAGGCCCAGGGATTGAGAACCGGCCGCGAATCCCCAGGCGGCCGCGAACACCCCCAGGGCAAGCAGGGCAGCGACGATGAGTTGGGCGCGGGATGCGGAGCCTCCCGCTTCGTCCGGAAGAGGTCGCCCGGTTGCTAGGTCGAAGAGTCTGGATAGCAGATGCATGACGTCTCCTTGGTGGGTATGGAGATGAGCATGCTTCTCGCGGGTGGACGACGGAGTGACCCGCCGTGAAAGGGTCGAGAATCGCGTGTGGATATGATGTGAATTGGCAGGGCGCCGCGGGCGGGTTTGGTAGCCCGCCCCTACCCGTCGCGCCAGCGATATCCGAGGCCCACCACCGTCTCAATGGACTCGAACTTTGGGTCCACGGTTTCGAACATACGACGAAGTCGCCGGATGTACGTGTCGACGATGCGATCCACCACGACCGAATCATCCCCCCGTATCGTGCTGAGCAGTTGCTGGCGTGAATAGACCCGGCCGGGTCGTTTCACCAGGGCCTGGATCAATCGAAACTCCGTGACGGTCGTGCGCAGGGGCTGCCCATCGTAGCGAACCTCCAAACGCTCCGCGAAGAGCTCGAGCCGTCCGCATACCACCGGCTGCTCCTGAGGCTCGGTCCGCATCGACTGCCTGCGCAACACCGCAGCCACCCGGGCCAGCAAGATGCGCGTGCTGAACGGCTTGGTGATGTAGTCGTCCGCGCCGAGCTCCAATCCCAACGACTCATCAATCTCGCTGTCGCGTGAGGTGAGCAGGATCAAGGGCACGTCGTTGTGTTGCTCACGCAGGCGCTTGCAGAGCGTGAAGCCGTCGAGCCCTGGCATGTTGATGTCGCTGACCACGACGTCCGGCGTTCGGGCCGTGACCTGCCCGAGACCGGCAATGCCATCCCTCGCCGTGATCACTTCGTACCCCGCGTCTTCGAAGGCCAAGGACAGCACGTCGAGCAGGGATACGTCGTCGTCGATGATCAGGACTTTGTTCACGACCGGCTCCAGGGAAGCTTTCGTGTCGGAACGTACCTGAGAAGGCTTGAGCTAGAAACCCGCGCGTGGGCGTGACGCGCGGATTGGACGGAGTGGTGCCGGAGTGGGAGGACGGCCCCGGCACGCTAGGGTGACAGGGTCGCCTGGCTCAGCGGCCGTTGCGACGCGTGTAGGCGGGCACGTCCCAGTCCATATCCGCGGTGGGCGGGAAGCTGCTGCCAGCGGACCGTGCCGCGGTCACGGTGACCGGGCGGGTCGTCGGCACCGGGCGACGGCGCGTCATGACCGGCTCTTCGGCCACGAGGGTCGCGCGCGCGGGCGGCGCTTGGGTGGAAGCACGCGAGGTCGCGATCTGCTGGGGCACGCTGACCATGGCGGGCCGCTCACGCTCGCGCTCGACGGCCATTTCTTCGGCGGACTGATCGAAGCCTGTCGCGATGACGGTGACCTTGACCATCTCGCCCATGCCCTCGTCGACCGAGGCGCCCC
>Ga0180009_10007226_pt1 | contig 11414 bp, 7 predicted proteins | sample OS_PC_MetaG_FD_123537 | JGI IMG/M metagenome (GOLD analysis project Ga0180009, IMG submission 123537) | Groundwater microbial communities from the Aspo Hard Rock Laboratory (HRL) deep subsurface site, Sweden - OS_PC_MetaG | ecosystem: Environmental > Aquatic > Deep subsurface > Groundwater...
CTCTTTTTAAGCCGCTTGATTTTCTTTTCACTTGAAACCGTCAGTTTTTTTCTACCCCTGGCCCTTCTTGCTTTCAAAATATTTCGGCCGGCCGAGGTTTTCATCCGTTTTAAAAAACCGTGTTTTTTCTGCCTTTTTTTCTTTTTCGGCTGATAAGTTCGTTTAGGCATATCTCTGGTGATTATAGCATAGGATAAAGAGTTAACTATTTATCATTTATCATTAAACATTAGGCATTAGTAACTAGGAATTAGGAAAACAGACCAAAGCCCTTTATCTTTCGAGCCCTTCGATAAACTCAGGGTAAACTTGAGTCGAGAAATTCTTGCCCCCTAATTTTTAGCTTTTCGCTTTCTCGTCATTCTGACCCGCCCAAAGCTACGCAGTTGCTGGCGGGGAAGAATCCCCCAATCTCTACCACTTTCCCTTTCCAAAGGGCCGCGCCCGCCAGACGCTGCCTGCTCGCCATCGCTATGCTCAGGCGTTAGCGGGCGAGAGCCGTCAGGCAATGCGGGCGGGGATCCTTCGTCATTAGGAATTCCCCCGTACCACCACAGTACCACGTAGGGCACATGACAGGTGCGGTACAGGGCTTCGCTCAGGATGACGCAAGAACAATCCTGCTTGGCAGTATAACAATACGACTATTTATCTTTTGAGCCAGTCCGATGAGTCGAGAAATTCTTCTAACAATTTAGCCATTTTTAATTTAAAATCTCTATCTTATAACTTGACACGCCTGTTCCCCATGTTATAATTTGTCCGATTAATTTGATAAATCTTTTCTTCAAAAGAATATGGTAGGAAAGGTAATAGAAACTCATTTCCCTACAAATGACCGCGGGGGCGAAAATCCCAAGGACGAAGAAGTCTTTATTACCTCAGCCCAGAGACAACCTGCAGGAATGATCGGAGCCTTTACAGACAATAGAAGAACCACTGTTATAATCAATCCCTCACAAATAGCCGCTTCCGAAACTTCCGGATTGAGACCAGTAGAAAAAACTCGCTTCCTTTTCCCTCAGGGTCAACCCATAAGTCACTTACGAGTAGTGTTGGAAGAAGTGGGATCGCGTGTTACTTGGTCCACCAGAGAGAGAAATGGAACGACTCAGGTGACAGTAAGCCACGGGCCTTTTCCGTATACCCAGCAACCAAAACGCCTATAGAAAAAACGTTGCCAAAAATTGAAGATCGAGAACTGCCTTGTCCTTCCGTAGCCCTGCCTGCCGGTCCGCTTCAACCGTTCAGCGAGGCGAGCAGGCAGGCTTAGCGAAGGCGGAATAGGCCTCGGTCCCACCCAAAGGGATCCCTTTGGGATTTTCGCGAAGGCGGACTAAAAATTCTTTTAATTATCCCAAACGCAAATCAAAACAAGTGTTATAATATTTCCAAATTACATTATTTAACAAGCTTTCAAAAAAATGGCCAACTGTTTAAGAGTTGATCGTCAAAGAACAGACGGAACCTGGTATCATGACCCTGATTTTCAAGAGGAACTTGTGCGAGGAGGCTACGTTGAATCATCGGGAAGAATTCCTTTAACAGTAATCAGAGTAAAGCCCCATATGTTAAAAGGTGATACTGTCACCACCGGTAAAGTAACCGCCACTAATTCTCCTTGGGCTACCAGAAAAGTAGTTGCCTTAGAGGGCCAAGGGGCTTCAGTTGTTTTTGAACCCAAGAACGGTCTTCCGGTCCGCATTTCAAATCAAGTTCATCCAGCCGAACAGCCACGTAGACGCAGAATATATCCTTGGTAATATCAAAACCTCGATCCCCTCCCTTAAAAAAGTCTAAATCATCAACTTATAATCTTCCTGACTTCACATTTATAACTCACCCTGCCATCCTTCACCTGCTCGACTGGTAACGAAACGAGCCCACCTCTTTGGACAGACTTTTATTGAACTTGTTTCAAAACACCATCTTACCGTCATTCCGGGCTCCACGCGATACCGTATGACTGTCGCCACGCAACGTCGGATGACTGTTGTGACATGGAGTCTGCATAGATCCTGAATCACCCCAATCATGCGACGGGGTAAAAGTTCAGGATGACAACACAAGTTCAGAATGACAAGAATAGCTATTTTTGAAACTGGTTCGTTAAAGCGTCAAGATAAAGGTACCGATCGGGTCAGTTATATTGACATTGTAATTTGACAGTTTAGCTGTTTTTTAATTATCTTTCGAGTGAGTCGAGAAGATTTATTAAAAGGCAGTTCTCGGCCGAGTATGGCTCGGTTCTCGACAAGCCTGCCTGCCGGCAGGCAGGCTCGAACAATAAAGTAAGTTTTTATCTTTCGAGCCCTTCGGCAGACTCAGGGTAAACTTGAATCGAGAAATTCTTCTAATAATTTTCCGCCTTCCCGTCATTCACCCCCGAGGTAAAAATCCGCAGACACCTCGGGGGTGTTGGTTATTTGCCGGTTCCCAAGGACAGTACCGGCTCTCTCTCCGCTCAGAATGACGGAAATAACCAACATTTATTCGTTTTGTCAATTTAGCAATTCAACAATAGAGCAATAGAGCAATTTGAATTTTGAATTTTATCCCCCTTGTCTCTTGTGGAAAAAGTTTTTATAATGTTAATAACTCTTGCTCTAAGCAGTTGTTTCTGCCCTCGTTTGGAGTTATCTTTTTTCCTATTTTTAGGTATCTTTTCTAATCAATGTTCCAATGAAAGATTTAAACTCTCTTTGGCAAAGCGTTTTATCGGAACTAAAACTTTCTTTAAGCAAAACCATCTTTCAGACTTTGTTTGCCAACACAGATCTTAAAGAATACCAAAACAGCGTCGCCACCATCAGCTGTCCCAATCCCTACTTGGCCGATCTGATCGAAAAACGTTACTACAGCTTAGTTAAAGCCGCCATTGACCGTCAAACCGGAGACAATGTCTCCTTGTCTTTTATGATCGAAAAAATCAAGTCCAAAGAGCCGCAGGAAACCGGTCCTCTTTTTAATTTAGTTAAAAAATCCGCCAATACTATTTTGGCCAACCACCAATTTTTAACTCAAAACAAATCTTCCGGTCTTTCCCCTAATTTCACTTTTAAAAATTTCGTTGTCGGCGATGCCAACCATTTCGCTTTTGCCGCCGCTCAGGGAATCGTCAAAAGCCCGGGTATCACCTATAATCCATTTTTTGTCTGGGGCGGAGTCGGCGTCGGCAAAACCCATCTGATTCAAGCAATCGGCCACGAGCTGACCAATGCCCGTCCCGACTGGAAGATCCTTTACGCTTCCGCTGAAACTTTCGGCAGTGATCTGATTTCCTCTTTAAAAGAAAAAACCATCAACAAATTCAAGCAAAAATACCGGAAAGTAGACATCCTGATCGTCGACGACATCCAATTTATCGGCGGCAAAGAATACATCCAGGATGAATTCTTTCACACTTTCAATTCTCTCCATTTATCCGGCAAGCAAATCATTTTAACCTCGGACCGGAAACCGGAAGAGATCCAGCCTTTAAAAGACCGGCTTACTTCCAGATTTATGGGCGGCCTGACAGTAGATATCCAATCGCCGGATTTTGAAATGAGAGTGGCTATTTTAAAGCAAAAAGCGGAACAAAGAGGGGTCAGCTTGTCTGAAAACGCGATCACTTTCATTGCCGAAACAATCGAATCCAACGCCAGGGAGTTAGAAGGCTCCTTGATTCAAATTATTGCCCAATCCTCAGCCCAAAAACAGATTCCGGATCTCTCTTTTGTCAGAACCTTTTTCGGGATCAAGAAAAACGACAATCATAAAAAAGTTTCCCACCGCCGGATCATTTCGGTGGTGGCCAAGCAATATCAGGTGAAAACTTCGGAAATCAAAGGATCCTGCCGTAAAAAAAATATTGCCACCGCCCGCCACATTGCCGCCTACCTGCTTAGAAAAGAATTGCAGCTGCCCTTAGAGCAAGTCGGCTCAATTCTGGGAGGCAAAGACCACACCACCATTATGCACGCCGAGGAAAAAATCGACCGGCTTTTTTCCACAAATCAACAAATCAGACACCAGATTATTGAAGCCAGGAAAATGATCTATTCATGAAATCCACAATCTCCTTAAACTTATCCACAATTTTCTCCACTAAAATAAGCTTTTTCCCACTTCCCATAACCCGAATTCAGCTTCAGAACTATCGGATATCTATTTAAATTTATCAAAAACTTTCGGTGAAAAATGTTGAAAACATCGGTTCTCCACCGCAAAGTCAAGATCAGCCCAGATTAGGTTTTCCACTTATCAACCTTCTCTACTAAAACTACTACTATCTTCTATAACTTACTTATTAATATAGTCAGTATTGTGGATTACTCTATTCTTACACAACTTTTAATAAAAAAAGGGGGTTCCTCTCGGAGTTTCAATGATAAACACCTATTTTCCCTTATTAGTCTCATTAGTCTTATTCTAAGAAAGAGAAAACCCCAATCGGGTACTTCGATCCGGGATCGGAATGATGAACAAGGGAACGGTTCTGGCACTGAGGTTTTGTTGAAGGAGTCGAGAAATTCTTTTTTCCCAATTTCTAATTTTTAACTTTTCATTTTTAACTTTGAATTTTTGTATTGACATATTAAACCCAAAAAGATAAGATTTGATAGTATTTCGATCCAGTATCGTGATTATTCGAAATGGAGTCCCGTGGTTAAACCCGTAGTTTTTTTGGTTCAGGTATAAAAACTTTTTAAAATGAAATTAGAGCTGTTGCAGGAAGATTTAAACAAAGCCTTGTCAATCGTTTCCAGATTTGTCGCTGCCAGACCCCAGCTGCCGATTCTGTCCAGTATTCTTTTTTCCGCTCAGGAGGACAATAAACTTTGTTTAGCGGCGACAAATTTAGAAATCGGTATCCAGTATTGGTTAGGCGCTAAAGTGACCGAGCCCGGCCAGATGGCTTTGCCGGCCAAAGATTTGACCGAGTTTATCTCTTATCTTTCTCCGGGGAAAATCACTTTGGAAAGCGGCAAAAAAATCCAGGTTAAGATTGTTTCTGTCGGCGGTGAAAGTTCTTTCGCCGGTATGGACGGTAAAGAATTTCCTAAAATTCCGCAGATTAACCAAGACGAGATTTTTTCGTTGCCAAAAGAAAGCTTATCCGAAGCGGTTGCTAAGGTCGGTTTTGCCGCCGCCAGCGACGATACCAGGCCGGTTTTGGAAGCAATCAACTGGCAGTTTACCAAAGACGGTTACCGGATGGTCGCTACCGACGGCTATAGGCTTTCTTTAAAAGACGTTTCCGGTATTAAGGTAAAGATGAAAAAAGAGACCGATTCGGTCAGCTTTCTTATCCCCTGCCGCAGCCTGACGGAAATTACTCATTTAGCCGATAATAAGGAAGAAATTAAATTAGGTTTAACCGCCGACGGCAACCAGGTGGTTCTTGTTTTAGAAGAGCTTCAGTTAGCTTCAAGACTGATAGAAGGAAACTTTCCCGACTACCAGAAAATCATTCCCAAAGAAGCCAAGACCAAAGTGACCTTGGGTAGAGAAGAGTTGTTGCAAGCAATTAAAACTGCTTCTGTTTTTGCCAGAGGGTCTTCAAACATTGTCAAATTAGAAATCAAAGAAGGATCGGTGGTTGTTTCCGCCAATGCCCCCAGTGTCGGAGAAAACAAAACAGAAATCGAGGCTAAAGTAGTAGGGGAGGGTTTGCGGATCGCTTTCAATTTCCGCTTTGTTTTGGATTTTCTCAGTGCCGTTCCCAATACCGAAAAAGAAATTGTTTTGGAACTGACCGAAAATTTAGCTCCGGGAGTGTTTAAAATCCCTGCCGATCCTTCCTATCTACATTTGATCATGCCGGTCAGAGTCGATCTTTAGAATCTTGTCATGAGTCTTATAAGACTCATTCCCAGCTGATATTATGCGTTTGTGGATCCACCCCTTGTTCTTTAATCCAATCTAAAACTTTTTGTCTGTTGGTGGCAGTATCCGGCATGTTTAAAGTTACTTTCAAGGACAGCGCTTCGGTGTAAAGAATGGCAAAATCCTTACCCTGGTAGGGGAGCGCCGGGGTTAGGGGAAACTTTTCTAATAAATCCTGAACAAAGACTTTCTCGGTCATCCCTCTGCCGCCGCCGGAAACTGCCTGCGGCATTGTCGTCGGTGTCGGAGTGGGGGAGATTTCTTCTGTTTCTTTTTCGGTCTGTTTAGACCCTAAAACTCTGTAAGCGGCCATGAAAATAACGATCAAAACTAACAACAATATCAGCTGGTATTGTTTTAAAAACCGGAAGATTTTGGTTATTTTTTCCATTTTTTTAAGGACAACGGATAAACTGGCTAACACTGACGGTTTGAAGGCTGGTGGTATTGATCCTGCCGCTTTCTCCCCAGGCTTGGGCTAACAGAACCGTACCTTCGCCGACTTGAAGCACCATGGCGATATGGCCGTAAGTGCTGCCGGTCCAAACAGCGTTGTCTCCGGATTGAACGCCTTCGTTTATTGGTGTTTCCGGATTGGGATCGATAACCAGATAACAGGGACTAATATTGTTCGGGTTGGCAAAATCTTTAGCGTTGCCGGCATCGGGCAGAGACATTTCCACCCCTCTTTTAAAGCCGACGCACTGAAGGTTTCTGAAATTATTAACAGAAAATTCAAACATGTCTAACATATAATTAAGCTCGTTAGTGGAAAATTCGTTTCTTAGCTGCTCCCCTTGCTGAAGGTTAAAAACGCATTCTCTTAAAGCGTTGATTGCTGCCGGGCTGTTGACCATCCCGCCGACGCAGTTTTGGGCCACCAAAGTGATCAAACAGGCTTTCCTGGCGTCTCCGGCCAAACCTTCGCAATTGGCCGCATTGATCGGTACTTCGATAATTTCGGTCGGGAAGCCTTCCGAGGAGATCCAGCCTCCGCCTCTACCGCCGATTACCAAAGTGCTGATCTGATTTTTCCTGATTCTGCTGGCGTTTCTTAGGGTTAAAAACGGAAAAACAAACAGGAAGGCGACTAGTAATGCCGCTCCGGCGCCGGCCATCGTCATTCCGCTAAGGCCGTAAAAAAGGCTGGAAGCAAACCGAGCCGCGGCTTTTCCGATTAAGGGAATTTTTGAAAGCAGGTTGCTTAGTTCCGGCATAATGCCTAAAGTCAGAGTGTCGGCCACACTCCTGACAGTGCTGGGAATGCCGGTCATTTCGGCGACTCTGCTGATGACTCCGAACGCTTTTTTCAGTACTTTAGCGCCTATTTTGAGCGCCTCGATGCCAACCCAGATCGCCAGACTGAGTCCGGCAGTGGGGATACCTAAAGCGGCCGCGATTGAAGCGGTAGCGCCCTGCAGAGCGATTGACTGGACCGCTTGTTTGGCTCCTTCCAAAGCGACCCTTTTGGCCGCTTGTTCCACTCCCCAGCTGATTATTTTTTCTCCGAATCCCTTTACCGCTTTACCGATAGTGGTTTGAGCCAATCTTTGGACAATTTCACTCTTGGCGATCTTGCCGGCCCACTCAATAATCGGCGCGGCTACTTGGTAAAGCGGGCTTTGGTAAACCGCTTCGATAATATCGTGCTGGTTTTGGACATTAAGCAAAAACGGGTCTTGGTTGATTCTTTCCGGGCCGGCGTATTCGATAAAAACATACAAGTCTTGTTGCAGCGCTTGTAGCTGGTCCGGGGGCAGTCTGGACACTTCCATGGCAAAAGCCATCCCCAAACTCGGATTGTTGGTCAAATTAAACTGGTTGGCGCCTTCGTTCGGGTCTTGGGGGATAACCACTGTTTCCAAAGGACTTCTGAAAATTTCCTTTTCCGGGTCAATCAACACCGCCGTTGTTCGGGCCAGATTAGAACCGTCTGTCTCCGGCTGGGTGATAGCAAAAGCTATTGCTCTGATCCCTCTTTGGACCGCTTCTTCTTCAGTGTTAAAACCCCTGTTTTGAAGATATCTTTCCAATTGCTCTCTGATTTCTAAATTAAAAACAGCAGTAATGCTCAGGTTTTCCAGATCTGTTTGGAACTTTTTTTCGATTTCTCTGATAAAGTTCATTTCCGAGTAGGGTAGTGTTTCTGCTGGCAAGTGAACTTTGGCTAACGTCGGCGCCGCCGCTTGGATCAAACTCTGAACCTTTATTGGTTCTGTTAATCTAACCTGGTTTGAAGCTAGGACTAAAGAAACCTTGTCGCCCGCTCCGTAGAATTCCAATTCCTTCGGATCCAACCCTTGAACCTCTTTAGCGCCGATTAAAACTACGGCCACTTCTTCGGCGATTCTTAGGCTTTGGGCTTCGGTGATTGATTTGGCTTCAACCGTCTGGACCATTTCTGCCAAAACCGGTCTGATCTCTTCCGCTACCGCGGTTTTTGCCGCCAAAAACTTCGGGTCGGTGGAAGCGACCACGCCCCAGCTGATTTCTCTTTGGTCCGAGGTCAGCGACATCTGCTTAAGTGTCTCTAATATAGGATACGATTTTCCCGCTATCGACTGGGTTACTAAGACATCGATTTGTCCTGGCGGGGGATTGATGCCTCTTTCGGCTAAAACGTCTCTAACCTTTTTCTTTGTCTCTTCTATCGCGTGTTTAGCCTGGTCGGCCGCCAACCGCGGCGCTACCCGGTATTTTCCTGTTAGTTCGGCGACTACTTGCTCGACTGCTTCAATATCGGCTTTTTTTCGCGCTTCTTCCCAATTGGCTCTAAAACTAACGCCTGTTTTTGCCGCCGTTGCCTGGGCAACCATAGAAAGAGCGCTGGCTTCGCCTATTGTTTTCATGAAAGGATCTTGCCGAGCTGGTTCGACCTGTTGTTTAACCGTTTTTCTCAATTCTGTCGCGTTTCCGGCGATAGCCTGATGGATACCGGTCTCGTCTCTTAAACCTTTTAAAGGAACTCCCTGGCCGGAGAAAAACTTTTTTACCTGGGCGGTTTTTTCCTCAACCAACCTGTCGGCAGTGTCCTGAAGCTGGTCAATCGGAATTTGAGGCGAGGATTTCAAAGCGGAAGAAACCGCCTTGACCGCCGCTTCTCTGGCCTCGATTGCTTGGCTTGGGGCCTGGGCGGCGACAATGGCGGCGATTTCCCGGGTCAAATCTTCTGGCCTTACTTTAGCCAATGTTTGTCTGATTGTTCTTTGCTGGGTCGGGGTTGGTTTAACGGCGACTGTTTCCGGGGCTTTTCTTTCTCCGGTAACCCGGTTGGCAACTAAAATCGCCACTTGCTCCGGAGTGGCGCTGATCCCTTTTTGTTTTAACTTTTGTCCGGCGGCAGCGATTTCTCTATCGATTTGACTGGTCACCAGCGGTCTTAACTGATGTTTTGAAAGCTGAGGCTGTTCTTGCTGGAGTCGGGACAAAAGCGTTTCTGTGGCTATTATTTTGGCGGTTGCCGCCGATAGCTGATTCGCGGCAACTTCGGTTAAAACCGCTTTTGCCAGTTCATTTACTCGTGCAGTAACTTCTGCCAATGCTTCCTGGTTATTAACCATCAGTTTGGGGATTACCAGCCTTTCTTGTTCCGGAGTCAATCTGATTCCGTTGTCAGCCAAAGCTTGTGATAGTCTTTTTTTACCTTGAGCGATTGCTTGTTTGGTTATCGGAGCGGCTGTTTCCGGAGTCAATCCAAGACCGGTAAGCTTTTCCGTTATACGTTTGGTTGCTATAGAACCGGCCAATAGTGTTTCGGCTTGTTGACTGATTTTTTCAACCAAGGAGTTTGTTTCGGACGGTTTCGGCAAGCCGAGTGAAGACAATCTTTCTCTCAGTTTTTCCTTGCTTTCTAATAAAACTTCAATCGACAACTCTTCAGCAAGGGCAGGAGAAAGAATAATGCCTTGTTGTTCTCTGACTGTTTGCTCTAAAATTTTGGTTTGTTGACTTAACCAGGAGTTGACGATTTTGCTGGCTTCGCTTCCTTTGACATCGTAAGATTTCAATAGTCTTTCGGAATTGGCCCTAATGGCCTTGACTTGTTCTTCCCTCTTTTCCAGGGCGGCGACCATTGAGTTGATGTTCTCCGGGACAGAGCTTTGATCTAATTTCTCTCCGATATTTTCTCCGGCAATCGGGGAGTCTTCTCTGAAAAAATTGCCCGCTTTCAGAAAAAACCGGGCTAAGCTTTCTCCTCTCTCCCGGCCGACGCCGAAAGAAGCTTCCATTTTTGCCACCAATTGGTTTAATTGGTCCAAACTGATGCCTAATTTTTCCGCCGCTTCTTTATCATTGGCTTGCGGCTGGATCTGTGAAGCTAAGGCGAAAAAAAAGCGGGAAGTGTTGTTGACTGCCGTTTGGGAGAACGTTTGCTCGCGAATTTCGGCAAAAAGGCCTCCTCTCTTTGGTTCGGTGTCGACTTCGGTCTCTGACGGTCTTCCCCGAGGAATGTTTGCCATAACGATACTTTAACACAACAGGGGCAAAGAGTGGAGAGACGGAAGGCGACCTTTACTCATTTATTCATTTATCATTAAACATTGATTTAAGATTTAAGAATTAGGGACAAGCAATCGGACCCTTTTACCTTCCGGACTCTTCGGAAAACTCTTTTATCAGTTTAACAATTTGACAATTTAACCATTACCCTTTGATAGGTTCTTTCCCCGAGGTAACGTCGGGGGAAGAACCTTCGCTCCTACGTCATTCTGAGCAGAGCCCCGTACCGGGGCGTAGCGAAGAATCCCCCAATCGTTGACACTTTGCTTTCTATAAGGGAATCCTTCACCTTCGTTCAGGATGACCAACCATCCGGATATTTATTCTTCGAGCCCTTCGATAAACTCAGGGTAAACTCGAGTCGAGAAGATCCAAATAAATTATTATCTTATCCTTTGTTTTTGAACTTGGCTTTTCTTCAAGATAGTTTTTTGACTTTTGGATATTTTTAATTTGTTTGGCGTTTTGGGTTTTCTTTAAAAATCGGTTTTTTTCGGCAGTTCAATATTGCCCAAAGCCGGTTTGGTCGGACCGGCGTTATTTTCCGCCGGTTCCGGTTGGGTAGGAAGATCCTGTTTTGGAAAAACTTGACCAACAGGACTGGCAGGGCTTGGTTTGACAACATCCTTGCCTGTTTTTAAAGCCTCGTTTGGAGCCGGGGCAGGGGATTCTTCCGCCGGTTTAGGAGCGAACTGCGGTTCAAGAATAGGGGCTTCGGTCTTTGCCGGAGGTGTTTCTACCGGCTTGTTTTTGGTTCCTATTTCCGAAAGAGGCTGTTTATTTAACTCCGGCTTGGTTTTAGGAATATCTGCTGTCTGGGTTGGAAATTTCGGTTTAAACGGCTCGGTTTCGACCGCCGCCGGTTCGGGTTTGGCAAGAGGAGAAAGATAGCCGGTTTCTTTTTCCAAGTCAGCCTTCATTTTTAGAATTTCTTCCGGGTTGGAGGTGATCAGTCTATGCTCTTCCGGTGAGGCGATCACTTGAATAGCCACGTGGTTCCGGCCGGCGAAAAAGATCCCTTCGCCGATATCGGCGCCTAAAAG
>Ga0180009_10007227_pt1 | contig 11414 bp, 1 predicted proteins | sample OS_PC_MetaG_FD_123537 | JGI IMG/M metagenome (GOLD analysis project Ga0180009, IMG submission 123537) | Groundwater microbial communities from the Aspo Hard Rock Laboratory (HRL) deep subsurface site, Sweden - OS_PC_MetaG | ecosystem: Environmental > Aquatic > Deep subsurface > Groundwater...
ATAATTCTAATGAAAATTCAAGCAGATACTTAGATTTTCATTGGAAAATCAATGAAAATCATTCAACTGTCAAATGGAATTGTTGATTAAGATGGGGTACAAGTGTCAAATTTGGGTTATAAACACCAAATCCCTAACCTAAACATGGAAAAAACAGGTGCAATCATAGCCGTAGTTTTAATAACTCTATTAATAACAACAACTGTAAATGCCCAAGAAAACAACTTCTTTGAAGAATTAAAAGACAAAATAATAAACCTGATTACTGGATTCTCTATCACAGGATTTGACACCTGGGAATCATTAAATTTAGGAGAAGAATTAGAACTAACTCCAAGAACAACAGAAGAAATAAACAAACACAGAGAACTCTTAAAAGAGAATCAGGAATATACAAAATGGTTGTTAGGGGAAGGCTTAATAACAAATAAACAAGCAGAAATATCTTTAGATTTAGGAGAATTTGCGCAAGTAGACTTTGAGGTCACACAGTATATTCTTAATCATAATGCAGACCTACCATCGATAGAAACTTCAATTGGAACCTTAGAATCATATCTGAATCCTGTAGCAAGAGTAGGTTATAGTAAAAAAGCAAAAAACACAGTAAATGAAAGAATAGCAGACTTACACATATTAAAAGCAAGACAAATAATTAAAGAAATCCCCCTAACAGATATTACACTTTATAAAAAAGGAGTTTACATGAATCGTCGGCCAGGAGAACCAGGATGCCAGCTGAACTTTCCAAAAATAACATTCAGACCAGAACTACAAGAGGTATTAAATGAAAACCTCGAAGTAATAGGAAAAAGAACAATTGTAAGATACTGGAAAGAATCTTTTCAAACAGATGCAGAATTAAAAGAAATTTACAATATAAGAGGATTATCCCCCACCTACGAACCAATGTTCAGACACTTAGCAGAAAACCAGTTTGAATATACTGCCCTCTTAGATTATCTAAACAATGAAGATTATACTGTAGAACAAGGAAGTGAAAACCTAGAAAAATACAAGGATGCAATGAAAGAATATGAAAAAGCAATAGAACTACTAAGTGGAATAAAGGGCTATCGTTATGCAAATATAAATAAAGATGTAGAATCTTATAGGAGCATAACTTTAAAACTAGCGCAGTTTTATCAATCAATAAAAAAGTATGATGAAGCACTAACCACTTATGACTCAGTATACAGGGGAGAATATCCTCTATCAAAAAAAGACTCTTCAGATATAGCACTACAAAAGGCAAGAATAGAAAGAAACAGAAAAGATATTCTAAAATCACTAATATACACAGAACAAGCAATAGAAACCTTTCCATTAAACCAAGAAGCAAGAAATTATAAAACAGAACTTTATCAAACTGTTTTAGAACTTATAACTCAGGGAACAAGCCAGAAATATAAAGAGGTTTCAAAATCTGCAAGTGAGGAATTGTATAGTTGGTGGGGAGCTTGGATGAGGGGAACAAGCCCTATTGCAACACCAACAGAAGTGATACTCAGTCAAATAAATGCAGAAGAAAAAAATGTTAGATGCAGATTATTAGGACTTAGGGGTTTAAAATGGGCTGTAGAAGATAGATTAGACCTTAAAAGCTTTTATTATAATGAAGTAGAATTTCCAGAAGAAATGTATATTGAAGAAAACAATAAATTAAAAATAAGAACAGACTATGTAATGGACTATGGAGAGGTAAGTGCAATCCCAGAAGACCCCAACGACCCTTACTCTCCAATAAAAATCCAAGAACTCTTTGAATTCTATGGAGAAAACCTAAGACCAGAAACAGAATGGGGGAGAGAAGGAGAAAACTCAGAAAAACTGCAAATAGATATTTCTGAACTACAACAATTCACTAATAATAGAAACCTACAATATCAAGAACTAAGAAATAGAATAATCAGTTTAGCAGATAAAAAATACGGAGAAGGGTTTTCAGTAGACCAAGAATTTATAGAGCATATGCACGAGTGCATAGATTATACAATAAGAACAAACCCAGACATAGCACTACTAGCAGCATCAGGAAACATAGAACAAGAAAAAGAACTATTAAAAACAATGGGAGTTTGGAAAAGTGGAGTAAAAAGAATCCCTAAAGTGGGAGGATCAAGAGCATTGATTCCAGCTATCAGATATTTTCCAGAAAAACACCCCCACTTTGAAAACCACAAAGTAGAATACTTTGCAGTTAAAGACTTTGTATTTAAAAATGTAAAACATCCAAGATATGAAGAACTCTACAAATACACTCCAATACACGAAACCTGGCCAGACTTTTTTGCAGAACAAGTAAACCTCATAAACGCCTTAATGATACTAGTCCCAAGCGTAGCACTAAAACCAGTAAGTCTTACTGTTGGAGGAACATTATATGAAACAAATGCAATAGGCGCTATTCCCCTAAGTTTCTTCAGAGCAGGAGAGATTGTTGGTGGTTCAATGCTAAAAACAAGTGGAGGTGAAGTTACATATTTTGTAGGAAGTATTTTACAGAGGTCAAATTCATTAGGATTAAAATCTTTTTTAAAGGTTACAAATGTAGGGGCAGGAATCAGGTCGAGTTTGATGAGTATGCCTGTTTTAAAGTCTTTACAAGCAAGTTCTCCATGGACTTTTGCAGGAGTTAAATTTGTTGGACAAACTGGTGCTGGAATGGGTGTTGGAATGGGAGCATTTATCACTGCAGAAATAATTGGAGGTCCTGCATTATCAATACCTGTTGCATTTGTAACAGACATAGTGCTTGGAGGAGTAATTATAGATTATGGGGTGCTTGCAGGAGCAAGAAAAGCAGGAATTAATGTTGTTTTAGAAAGAGGTTTTTTAATTGAGACTGAAAATGCTTTAGAAAACATAGTAGTAATGACTGCAAAAACAAGTGATGATTTTGGTTCTTTAGAACAATTTTTAAAATCAAAGGGATTCCAAAGAGTTGACAGAAAATTTCCAACCTTAGATTCTACAGGGGCTATATCCCAAGAATATCCTTTTAGAACATATGCCTTAGGAGATAATAGTTATGCCTTATTAAAGGGTCCTCAAACCAGAGAAATATTACTAGAGAGTATTATGGGAATAAAAAGAGGCCCTGACAACAAAATAATTAATCTCGTGGGAAACGGAGAATTTAATGAACAACTAAAAAGTTTAAGAAGAAAAATATTTGGAGATAAAGACCCTCAAACAATAGATACATTTACAAGGAAAAAAATGACCTTAAGCCATCTTATAAAAGAAGCAACCTTTGAAGAATTAGAAGAACTAACAAATTTAAGAAAACCTTTTAGCATAGGACTAACAAATGCAGATGATATAAAAATAATTCCAAAATCTCTTGATAGGGGTCCTAGATGTTGCAATCAAAATATCAAATGGGAGTTATGGGAGTTATTGGATGAAAACGGAAATTTTGCAAAAGAACTTAGAGGAAGAGATTTATATGTAAAAATAATAGATATTGGAGATGGAAGAATAAAGGTAGAGGTTTCACCTTCTGAAACTGCCCTCCTAGGATATGATGAAACAACAGGAACTATAAGCTGTCAAGGTGAAAAAGTTCTTGCATTTGGAAAATTCAAAATAGGTGAGAATTTAGAGCTTGTAGGGTTTCAGGGAAAAGATTCTTTTGGAACAGGGAAATACTCGAATGTTCCTGGACGGCTTGAAAATGTAAAAATTTTAGGAGCTGATAATGATTTTATGGAAGCAATATTTCATCAAACATTAAGAATACAGGGGTATCGAGGAATTAACAGTATAAACATGGATTCTGCATTAAGTCCTAGTCTTAGAGAATTAGTAAGGTTGAGAAAAGGAGAATCTTGGTGGATGGACCATGACACAAACCTTATATTATGGGAAAGAACAGTTTTAGAAGAAGAAATTACAAATGGGAAAAAAAGTGTAAAGGTTGTAACAGATGCAAATGGAGTTCCACAAAAAGAATTATTGGTTGTAAACCAAAGAGGCGAAGTAATGAAATTCAACTCAAAGATTCATCCTAGAATCTGGAAAGATAGTAACACTGGATTTGGAAAAGTAATTTTAAAAAGTGGAGAGTTAAAAACAGCAGAGGTAGTCGGAGAAATGCCTTGGAATGGAAAAGTAGCATTAATAGAGGAGATTCATGAAACAGGATATAAAATACAATATGTAGTTGATAATAGTGGAGAAAAGATAGTTTACAACCCAGAAAAACACGGGCATTACATTTTAGACAGAAATAAAAACTTTTTATTAATAGAGCATAGAAAACAACTGATTCCAGGACAATATGATGCAATAAATGGCAGAGGAGTCTATCATGTTTCTGAAGTAGAAATGAAATTCATTAAAGAAATAGAAGAACCAGCAATGCTTACAAACCTTGGAACACTTGTAGAAGACACTTATCGTATGGGAAACCCTGCATTTTCAAACGAGCAAAACAGGGCTTTGGCATCAATTGCAGAATCTGCAAAAGAAGCTATAAAAACAAGAAAAGGAAATGCAAGAACCTTTGCAGTATTTAGAAATTTTAGAAATAAAGCAACAGTAAGCGTATTTGAAAGCCAGGTTGCAGAAGAACTAAGTAGAAAATTTGGAGTGAGAATTTTAGAAATGGGAAGGTTTGGAGCAAGAAGAAATCAGCCTTTAACAAAACAAGAACTTCTACCATTATTACGAGACGCATTTATAAATTTACAAGAAAGAAATATTGATAAAGCAATTGCAATGACAAATACAAGAGATGCAAGAGTTTACAGAGCAGTACTTGGAGAAACAATCGCAGAAGGTATAAATCCTACAATACAAAACGATGCACAACTATTAACAGCACTTAGAGAAGTTGATGGAACTGGAACTAGTGGAGTTGTAATTAGAGACGATAGATTATGGTATAAACCATTAAAAGAAAGTGATGACCTTTTAGAATTAGACTTTACACTAATAGATGTGGATAATGCAATTATAAGATTAAATGAAAAAATCGCCTCAGATAATAAAATTCAATTAATGTTAAAGGAACAATCAGAACCTGCAAACGAATTCTTAGTAAGGGATTTAGGAGCAGATGCAATATGGAATCGAGAAAAACAAATATTTGAATTTCCAAGACCAAGACCTCTTGGAGAAAGGCATATTTTAAAAAGTGGAGAGCAAGGAGATTTTATTGAATCACCTATTTTCATAGATGGAAATGGGAGAACCTGGGTTGTTTATGATGAAGGCACACTATATACTGCTGATTCTTCAGGAAAAACAAGGAATTACTTTCTTCCGAGAACAGAATTACATCAAGCACTTGCAAATAATGGAGAAACAATACTTTTAGGAATTCGTGGAGAAATGAATCCAATAGAAATAAATCTTAAAACCTTAGAGTGGGTAGGATCTGAAGGAATTATGTATAAAGAAGGAATGATACACGACCTATATACAGGAGATACTTTTGTCTTTGATGAAACAGGCATTCCAAGAGAAGCATTAATTCGTGTAGAAGACCTCATAAATACAGAAACAGGGGAGAGAATTCCCCTTGTAGCAATTTATGAAGCTGGAGATGGGAGAAAGATGATAATTTTTAGTCCTTATTATATTTCAGGCCGTAGTCAATATGCCTATGATGTTTTCACTCCTGAAAAATACCTTCCATCACACATTGAAACTCTAAAAGGAGAACAAATAATAAGATATGTAGATGATTTTTCTGGAAGAACAATTGACTTTGATTTGCAAGCAAATATTTTAGCGAGCGATAGACTTCCAACAAGGTTGAATGCAAAGGGGGTTGGGGCGATGGATGTGATTCCAGATATTAAAATTGAGAGAGAAATCAATAAATTAAAAGAAGAAGGTTATAGGTATTGGGGATCTAGTATGGATCATAATGAAATTTATTTAAAAGATAATCAAGGCAGGGTTAAAACCTTAAAACCAAGCGATGAACAAGAAATTCTCACTGCATTTAAAAAAGTAAAATTAGAATCTAACTGGGGAATAACAAGTCCTTTAAAAGTTTTAGCAGAAGAACCAGGACCCCAAGCCTGGAAAATAGATTATATTGATGATTATATTGCTATTGTAAATAATGATGCAACCGGGGTAAAAAGAGCAGTCTACTATAACAAAGACAGAGCCATTGCAAAAGTTTTAGATGGAGAGGTTGTATTTTATGATAGGGATAAAGGACATTTAGTTATGAAAAGAAGATTTAGTGGTGAGGAGAATCCGGTTTATGGGCATTATTATATTAAGGCAAAAATCAACCCTAAAATGATTGTTCCTCAATTTGAAAGATCTAGTTATCGCACTTCTCCAATTATATTTTGGGATTATAAAAATAAAAAAATAAGACTTTTAAGAAGAGACGTATTAAAAAATAACCCAATTGCATATCCTGATGAAATTTTTGAGCCAATTGAACCTTATTTTATTACAGATGACGGAACAGTATTTTTTAAAGATAGTGAAAAAATGTTTGTTTATAGAATAGGGAGTGTGCAAAAAGCATTATATGAGAGCAGTACAAAAAGTTCACGTAATAGTTATGGAAGAATATGGTTTAATTCAGAAACAAAAGAATTATTAGTTAATTTAAATGTTCAAAATAAACCCATTGATTTAAGAAAAATTAAACCTTATTTTATTTCAGATACTATGGATGATACAGTTGTCGCTTTTTTACATCCTGAAACAGGAAAGTTAATGGTTTATATTGAAGGATTAAAATATCCTATAACTTATAATACGGCGCAAACTATTTATTTGAAGTCATCTTATTTGAAGTCATCTTTTAATCTTAATGATAAAAAAATTCTTAAGTTTTATAAAGAAACTAAAACTTACCGGATTCTGGATATTGAATTTTATTCTCCTCAATTAGATATGGTTTTTTATAAAGGTCCACTTGTTTCCACAGGGCAAATTGGATGGAGAATTGAATTGATTCAAAGAGAAGTAGGAAAAATCATACCTACTTCGAATAGAGGAACTTACAACCCCTCAATCCACGGCACCCGCTTTTTAGATTCAGACGGAAACATCAGAGTCTGGAACGGAAATGGATTTGACATTGAAGCCTCACCAAGCTGCTTTACAAAAGAAACCCTTATAACAATGGCAGATGGGAGTAAGAAATCAATTAAGGATATTAAGAGAGGGGATAGAGTATTAAGCTGGGATTTTGAAAATAACAAACAGGCAAGTGGAAAAGTAATTGGTTTATGGAATGGAAATCATTCTGATATGTATGTTATAAATAAAAAAATAAATGTGAGTAGTGAACATCCATTCTGGACTAAAGAAGTTGGATGGGCTTCTATAGACCCTCAAATGACCTTTGAAAGACATGGTTGGAAAATTGCAAAATTAGAAGAGGGCTATCATTTAATGACTGACGAAGATAAATATGTTAAGGTAGAGAGCATAAAAGAAAACTTCAGAGAAGTAATGACCCACAACATCAAAGTTGAAAAATACGAGAACTATTATGCAGAAGGGATATTGGTGCATAATAAGGCAATGGCTTATGTCTATGATAAAACCCCTCCGCACCAGCAAAGAACAATCAAATATTCAGATCAAAGTCCTGAAACAATAAAACAAGTCCAATTAGAACTCTGGGGAAAAATATTTTTAGGAGAAAGAAGTGTTCCGGGAATAAGGCGTGAAGGATTTCAATTGATAAATGAGGGATGGATATTAAAAGAAATAAAAACAGAATTTGGAAGAAGAACACCAGTATTTGCATGGGTTGATCCTAGTGATGGAATAACACATACAAAAGTAATAGTTATAGATTCTAAAGGAAAAGTAACTGTTAGATATCAAGGATTTTCAGAAGTAGACCCTTGGAGCCGTACAAGAAGTGTAGAATCATTAAACGAACTTCATGAATTAACAAATGAAGGAGGAGAACTTCATAATAAAGGATATCGCCCTTATTGTCCAGACTGCCCTGAAGGTTTGACAGATGAAAAAAGATTTGAAATGGCACTTTTAAAAGATGATAATGGTATCATAGAAGGAATAGTGTTAAAAAATGAAATTGGAGAGGGAGGATATCCAGTAGCAATTGTTATAGGGCAGGAAGGAAAATACAGAGCTCCAATACCCATAGAACAAATAATTGATAAAGAAGTAAAACCTTTAAGAATTGCAGAAGTCACAGATAATGCAAATGCAGAAGGACTATTTGTTGGAAACCCAACAAACACAAGAGACCCAGAAATACTAATCCCAGAATTAAAGGAAGTGCAAGGAATAGATGCAACACTAGAAATTTTTGATGCGCAACACAATTTAATTCATGAAATGCCAGTAGTAGCAGAAGACATCGGAATTGAGGTAAAGATTTATGAAAAATATAAAGACCCTAAATCTGGAAAAGAATATCTTTACCCAATAGACCAAAGTGGAAACCATCTTGTAAGAGTAGAGGGGGATTCTTATGGACAAAAACTTACATACCTAAAAGACAAAGCAACAAATTCTGATGTCTATTTAGACTTTGAAGGAGGATATGCAAAAGTCTCAAGAACAGACACCAATGAACTACTAGCAGGAAAAGAATTCGAAGATACACTCGCATTTTACGAAGGAAGAACAGGAGGCCCTGGAGCAAAAAGAATACAAAAAATATCTCAAGGAAAAACAAGAATTCTTCCAGGAGAAGAAGTAGGAAATGGAGTTTATGACCCTTGGAAAGGAAAGAGAAATATCCAAAATCTATTAGAAGAAGAACTTGAAAGTCAAGGAATAAAACTTTCAGGAAAAGAAGGAGAAAGAGCTTTTGAACTAATAAATGATGAAAGAGGAATATTCTATCAAACTCCAAATGGGGAAATAATAGGATTCATACCAGATGCCCAGAATTCTATAAAAGTAGTTCATATTTCAGAAGAAAAAGGAATTGCAGGATATTTTATTGATAAAACACTCCAGGACCAAAATCACAACGTAAGAATAACAAAAGATACTTCATCAACACATGCAAACCCTGAAATTAGCAGACTTAGTATTTCAAGAGAAGCAGGTGGAAAATGGACTTCTCAAACTTATAATTTTAAGGATGAACCCTATGTATTTTTCGACAGAGAACAAAATCTTTTACTAGAGATAGAAGAAGGGGCTGGATTTTTAGAAGTAAAAGCAAGATATTACAAAGGGGTATCAGATGGACAATATGTATTCTACACAGACTTTTCAGGAAGACAAAAAGTTTATACAATTGGGAGTAGAGACTCTGCATTTGTAGGTATAACATCTCCTTCAGAAATAGTAGATGCAAAACAAAATGTCAGAGCAACATTAACAAGTGATAGTGCAGGAAGAAGATATGAACTTTCACCAACATACTACTTAGAAAATGATTTTTCTCTCGAAACATTAGTTCTAAGAGACAGATTAGAATACAGCCCTGAGAACAGAAGATTAATTTACACATCTTCTGAAAGTGGTAGTGGAAGAAGATTTCTAACAAGAAACAAAGAAAATTTCAGAATTTTAGATGGCTATGCTTCTTTAGAAGAACTAAGCTCTGCAGAAGTAGCTAGTCTAAGAAAAAGAACAACAACACTATACCTATATGATGAAAGCTATCATGGCCCTGCAGGTGCAGTACTTGAAAGAGAAGTCTTAGAAATAAGAACACCAAACAATGGAATAATATTTATAGACTTAAGAACAGGAAAACAAATAATTATAGATGTTGACGGAAAACTTAAATTTGTAGATAAAGAGGGATTTAAAACAGAAATAAAAACAAAATACAATGAAGAAATCAGAAGTTTAAATGAAGAGGGTATGCATCTTTCAACAGACTCTGTATACAATCCTTCAAAAACACCTGTGGTTCGTGTAAGTTCAACACCCCGACCACAAGATCCTGTACCAAGAGTAATTGATAAAATAACAAAAGAACATGTAAAAGGAGTAGATTTTACAAGCACAGATATTGGACATATAACCGATGACCCAATAATTATACAAAACCCTGCAAATTACGAGCGTGCTACAATGAGAGTTTTAAACCCTTTAGAAAAAGGTATAAGGACAACAAGAGAAGGATTTAGAAAAGAAGTAAAATTAATATATGAAAACGGAATACTGAGAGTTTATGATGCAATCTCTGGAGAAAGACTTGTAATCAATCCCACAACACTACAATATTCTCATGCAAGAGATACAGGTCTTTCACCAAGATTTACAACAGAAGGAATAAAAATAAACTCTCATCAAAAACTAACAGCAAAACCAGGACAAAAAGTAAGATTCGACAGAACACTTCCAGAAACAACAGGAACCTCAATATTTCCAGAATTAGAACGTAGAATCGTGGGATTTGATATAAATCTCAGAGACTTAGAACTAGAACTAGAAGTTCCTCCAGGATGGAACAAAGTAGGTAATGAAGAATCTGTTATCAGAGATTTATTTGGAGGAGTAGATCCAAAACTTGTAAAAGGAGTTTCAATAGATATAGGAGATCAAGTATTTAAATTTGAAATAAACGGTGTAACATATGTTAAAAAACTTGATGCTATGGATAATTTAAGGCCTGAAATTGCATATAGAAAATTTGTTGAAACAATAAAAGAACTTAGAGATGGAGATTTATTAGTAGATGCTCCAAAAGGTGTTGTATATGAATTTAAATGTAGACCTATTACAAATGAACTTTGCACAAATCCAGAATGGATAGAGGGAATATTAATAACAGACTTTGTAGATGGAACAATATTTCATCCATCATTAGGAGATGTAGTCCCACAAATACACTCGATTTATGGATACAGAGCCCATAGAGTAAGAGCAGACTCACAAATTATAATTGATATATTAGGACTTACAGATAATAAACCAGAACATTTTATTGGAATGCCAGAAAGATTATTTCATTTTGATGTTGATGAGGTTGGAGAACTAAACTTTTTTATTTCAGAATCTGCTGCATCATATAAAAATACCTTTACACAGGTGTCAAGAAATGGAATGCAACAAGCATGGAGTTATGCACCTGCAAGATCTCCAGTAGATGTTATAGCAAAAGTAAGAAGTTTCAACACCCCTGAATTCAAACAAGTATTATTAGAAAGAGCAAGATGGTATCAGGAAAACAGAAAGATAATTCTTGAAAGAATGAGAATAATTTTTAGAGAAACTTATGGAGGCGTAGTTAGTAATGAAGTTATAGATGACATGCTTGGGAATGTTGGAAAAAACATTGATAGATTAACAGAGAAATATGAGATAGAATGGGGAATTTTAGAAATTGATGGCTTAACCTCTCCATAAATTTAAAACTCTGATAAAATTCTAAGTGCTTCTGAAGAAGCCTCAGGCCTAGAATCTGTTTCTGCATAATCTCTTAGAACTTCATAACCAATACTTATTCGGGGTGTTGAACAAGCATAATGTTC
>Ga0180009_10007228_pt1 | contig 11414 bp, 7 predicted proteins | sample OS_PC_MetaG_FD_123537 | JGI IMG/M metagenome (GOLD analysis project Ga0180009, IMG submission 123537) | Groundwater microbial communities from the Aspo Hard Rock Laboratory (HRL) deep subsurface site, Sweden - OS_PC_MetaG | ecosystem: Environmental > Aquatic > Deep subsurface > Groundwater...
GTAGATAGCCATATTTTTTTAACCCATACCATCCATAGTTGTAGGCCCAAGGATAGTTGATATATAAAGGATTTGTTACTGAATTAATTGTAAAATTCTTGTAATCAGAACTTTCGTACGTATAATCTATTACCGCTATTTGATTAGCTAAAATAGAAGACTTATCAGCTCCTAATAAATTGAAATCTATACCAAAATTTACATAAAAAATAAAAAGGCAGGTAATAAAGATCAGAACCGGATACCTAAGCCTTGATATCAGATAACCAGACGAAATTGCAATCGCAGGAGATAAACCAATTAAAAACCATGGAGAACCATGAAAACCAGCTATTAACATAACAAAGGGGGATAAAAGATATATAAGTATAAAACGAAAAGATTTTTTCTTAATCTTAATCAAGAAAAATAATATCGTAAATAATGCAAACAATTTTCCAAACATAATCTTTCCAGGCCAAATATTGCTAGAAAAAGTTTCAGCATAGCCATTAATCATGAATATAAAATTATTAACAATTCCTTGACCCTGTGTTTTTCCCATAAACACTGCCCCAAAAATATCCTTTATTCCAGAAAAATTGTACTTAATTTCAGTAGCTATCATTGTAGAAATAGTCAGTAACAAAACAAGCAAAGATAGAAAGATAATTTTTTTACTTGGAAGTTTTGGTCTAAAGAGTATTAATACCCCTATTAATACTGGTATTAGGTATATAAAAAATAATTCAAATTGGATAGAAAGACCCAAAAAAAGAGACAGGAAAATTAACGATTTTTGTTCTCCATTTACAAATTTCCACAGAAAATAAAAAAACAAAGGCACTGTAACTAGTGTAGGAGCTGGGTTTCCTATCCAACCAGCATAAGACACAAAATAATACGAAACTGCAGTAATAAAAGCTGCAATAGTTGCCGCGACCTTATCCTTAAAAAGAGATTTTGAAAAAAGATATATTATGATTACAGCGAAAGAATTAATAAGAGAATTCCACACACTTATCCAAAAAGGATTACCGTTAAACATGATAATTGGGGGTAAAATATAATACAAAAAGCCTACACCGTGATGTAAATTAAGATTGTTTCCGGCAGTAGGTCCAATAATTTTTAAGTCTCCATCTATCCACATATTTTTTGCGGCAAACAAGTCTCTTATCTGGTCATAACCTAAAATTATTTTGTTGGGAAAAATACTGTAAACACGAAGAGTAAAAGCTAATAGAAACAACAAGATAATTATTTTTTTCATTCCTTATATTCTAGCCTATCTAGCTCGTAGTATCCAGCAATCCAATATTCATTATTTGCATATTGCTTCAAGCAACTGTTTCCAAAATAGAAACAGTTGGAGTATATTTAATATATGACCAAGTCAAATAAAAGAAATGTTGTATATGCCTTTATTGATAGCCAGAATTTAAATTTAGGCACATCGAAAGACATATTTAAGAACAAAAAATTAATTTATAAAGGTTGGAAATTAGATTTTAATAAATTTCATAAGTATTTAAAGAATAAGTTCAAGGTGACTAAGGCATATTTATTTGTGGGCTATATCAAACAAAATCAAAAGTTATATGACGCCTTAAAATCATATGGCTACATATTAATTTTTAAACCCACAGTCATGGACAATCACGGCATTGCAAAAGGAAATATTGATGCTGAGATTGTTTTACATTCATCCGCAATAGAATACAAAAATTACGACAAGGCAGTAATTGTATCAGGAGATGGAGATTTTTATTGTCTGCATGAATTCCTAAATAAAAATAAGAAATTATTATCGATAATTATTCCAAATGAGAAAAGTGAATCATCACTCCTTAAAAAATTCCACAATTACAAGACATTTTTATCGTTCGAGAAATTTAAGCTTGAATATAAAAATGGAGGGCGTCGCTAATAGACACATAGTCTATTGTTCGTATTCCTCCTGATGATCTATTTGTATTATACATTACTTTGTCAATTTTTTACAAGAAATAAAATTTATTTTCTTTTTTGTATAAAAAGTAAATTATTATAATCAAGATTGTTAATGCACTACCCCAGATTCCCCATCTAAAAATTGTTTGCCCTCTAAATTCAATGGTCACGTTATTCCATGCTGGATCTACATAAAATGCATTTATCATCGAATAAACAGGATAAGGCTCTGTATAATTTAGACCTCTTTTTAAATTCCATAGAGAATTATAATTATCAGAGAAAATAACCCAGTAACCATCATTTTTGGATATTAATTGATATTTAGATGTTCCTAAACTTTTAATATCTACCTTTTTTATATTTTGAGTATTATCTACTTTTGTAATAACTTTAAACCTATCTAAAATTTGATCGGTTAATTTTAGTGCGTTGTTATATTCATCTCTTGGAATTAAGGCAACAGTGTTTAATACAGATAATTTACTATTATTCGTTACTACAAATTTATAACTACCTTTTTTAAGATACTTTTCTTCAATTTGCCAAGTAAATTTTTGATTATAACGAAGTTCTTTCTCATCTTGATTAGATATTCGTTTAGCTAACTTATAATCATCATTTTTAGGAACATCAAGATTAAATATAATTGATTCATTTTTTTGACTAGAAAAAGCAATTCCTTGGTTATAATCAAAATCTGAATATTTATAATCTCTTGTTAATAACTGGTATTTATATTTTAAATAATCATTTGAATTAAAAACAGACCACTCGGACGATTTATTTTTTGATGGGGAAATAAAATGCTTCTGCAGAAAACTCATTGTCAAATCTAATTTTTCTCCCTCATTAAAATATACTTTTATCGAATCAGGTTTTTTATCAAAAAGTGTTTCTGGATCCCATTTACCATCTTCAAAATATATAGATGGGGTAAGGGCATTATCTGCTAATTCACTAGAGCCAACAACTGCAACCAAATTATTAACTTCATAAAATTTAGGGTAAGGATTAGTAATTTCATATCCCGTAAAATTTAAATCCCAATCTAATTTTTTAAGATTTGAGGTTTTACTAAAAAGTTCATTTATCGTATTCCAACTTTTTATGTCTGTTTGGGTTGGATAAATATTTCGATGGTCTCCATTTAAAAAAACGTATTTTATTCCTAAAACTCTAAACCAATCAACAAATTTAGAATTATTTACAAAGTTAAAAACATCCTCAGAAGCATTCATGGAAGCTATTGGCCAAGAATTAGCTAAACTTATGGCATCAATCGCTGGGTTATCTAAGGACTCATAACCAAGAGGGTTTTTATTAGTAAACCAAACTGTTCTAAATTCTTGGTCTTGAGAAGAAATTTCTTCGGAAATTTTTGAAAAATCATCATTCATTGTTTTATTAGACATCATGAAATTCATTTTTCCTAAAAAGACAGGGCTAATTAAAAATAATACATATAAAAAACCAATAAATTTGAATAAATTATTTTTTAGTAAATCTAGGGTATTTCCAATTAAAAAACCTGCAAATAAAATTAGAGGTATGAAAAACTTACTACTATCCCTAAATACTACTCCTAGATTAATTCCTAAAGGTGGAGTTTCTCCTTTAACTAAAAACGCAAAGATTAAAAATAACAATCCAAAATTTAAATATTTTTTATCTTTATTTAATATCAACCCAGAAAAAATAATTATTGGGACTAATACAAAATAAAACGGAGGATAACTAATCTTACCAAATATATTTGCTGGCCAATGGGGAGAAAAAAGCATTAAAGGATTTACAAATGATAATAATCCTAAACCTGAGACAGAATTACTAATTTCTCCTGCACCCAACTTAATTAATGGATATATCCAATAAAAATTGAGTGGAATTTGTAAAACACCTAAAAGCACCAACCCCAAAGTAAACTTTTTCTCTAAAATAGACCAGAGGAAAATAGTCAAAAAACAAATAATTAAAATTCTAGGATCAACCATTGAAAGTAAAAATGAGAAAGATAAAGCAAGTAGAAAATTGTTTTTACTAGTATTATCAATAAACTTTTTCAGAAACAACAAGGTAATGGGGAAAATTCCATAGGCCAAAGCTACACCAACTTGTCCACCATCTAATAAAAGAAGAAAGTAAGTATTAAAAACATATATTAGTGGTGCAAAAAATTGAACAGTTTTTGTTAATTTTAAATACTTTGCCAAAAAATATGGTCCGATATAAGACAATAATATTGACGGAATAAAAAACATTATTCTAATAATCGCATCATTACCTAAATACAAAAATTTACCCATTGCCCCATAAACAAGCATTACAGGAGAAAGCCAGAGTGCAAGATTAATTCCTCCAAAAGGATGTCCCCTTTCTGTCCAAACCAAAGGATCAGAAAATAGTTTACTTAGAGTATCTAGTGAAAAATATGGTGCGTCTCCACCATAAAAAAGATTACCTAAAAATAAATTTTTAAAAACGAAAAATGCAGGTATTAAAAGTAATAACCAATAACTATTATTTATAAATTTTTTCATATACTATTCCTGCAAACAAAATAAAAAAAAGATAGTTAGTGACTTTTATAGCAAATCCAGGATGATTTGTCAGTAGAAGTACCCCAACCCCTAAAAAACCAAGTAAAGATATTGTTAATAATGATTTTAGAATCATATATGTGTAATCCAGTTTATATTATACTAAAATAATGCTTACAATGAAAACGAAATATGATTAAAAAAGTTGTTCTGATATTTATAACTTTATTTTTTTGTCTCTTATTAGCCTTTTTTTACCATAAGCAAATATTTGCTTTACGTTTTTTTGATGAAGAAGAAACTTTAACGGCTGGTAAGTACTTAAATCAAGGAGAGCATCTTTATTTGGATTTGGTTACTAGTCATCAACCCTTAACAACTATCGCCAGTGCTTTTTTGCAAAAAGTAAGCCAGCCTGATAATCTTTTTATGCTTATAAAACGCCATCGTGAAGCTATAATTATCTATTCAGTAATATGGGACATCGTTTTGGTGGCAAGCGCAGGATTTACTGGTTTTCTTTTTGTATTGATATTTGAAACTACAAAAATACTTCTATTTGGCAATCTCTTTATTGCCGAATCACTAATTACTTACCCATTAATTTTTTTAGTTATTTTCGCTACAAAAAAAATTCGTGTTACTTATAAACATGCATTCATTTATGGCATTTTAATTACCAGTTGTTTATTACTTTTAGCACCAATCTGGCCTTTAATAATTTATCTAGGTTATTTACTTGTTAAAAAATTCGACTTGCGGCAAAGATGGGTATTTCTGTTAGGCTCTATCACAGTTTTATTAGTTGTTATTCCTTTTCTTGATCCTCTCAAGTACTGGGAACACACAATCATAAATAATTTTAAATATACGATTCCTACCACTAGTTATTTTGGACCTTGGTATATTACCTTCGCGAAAGGTTTTTTTGCCCCTCTTATATCTTTAACTCACCTAAACGGTGGTCTATTACTTTGGCTAGAAAGAAGTCTAGCTGTAGGATTAATAACCTACTTTGTTATTTGTTTTCTTCAGCATAAATACCGTCCTATAATTTTTACCTTTATATTATTGGGGTTAGCTAATCTTCGTTTCTATACACCTGGATTAGATTATTATCAAGGGTTTCACTCGCTACCTTGGTTTAGTTTATTGATCTACCTTAGTCTTTCCTCTTTAACTAAAAGTTTCCAAGAAACAGACACAAAATTAGTAAAAATATTAATAGGTGGAGAACTAGGAGTAATAATCTTACTTTCGTTTTTAATTTTTATAACATATTTATTACCCCCACGAGATAAACAAAGAGATTTTTACGTAAATTACTCTCAAGAGGAATCGTACGGTCAAGTAATAAAACTACTATCTAATTCTCCAAATGATAATCTATTTGTTTATCCTGACAACTGGCTTATCTATTGGTCTAGTGGTTTAAACCATGGTTCTAAAAATTTCGGTTATTTTCAAGTTCTCTCTCAAATACCGAGCTTTAGCAAATCAGTAAACGATATGTTTATGAAATCCCCACCCACTTTTTTTTATTGTGAGAAGTGTTCTCAAAGCAGTTTTGTAAATTATTTACCTCAATACATGGTAATAAAAAGGGATGGTAAAAATACAGATTTGTATCTACTTAAAACCAAGGTTTTAACTCTTACTCAAGAACAATTGAAACAGCTAAAATACTTTCAATATGATTTATAGAGGCTTTATTTGCCAAAGAGTGGAGTTAGCATTTTCATAAATTTTTTCTAAATTGTAATCTCCTGGTGAAAATGGAACTATCTCTTCATAATCGCCATAACGTACAACGTAAATATACTTAGCTCCTATGCGTTTTAATTCCTGTTTACCTTCCTCTCGTGAGGTGGTAGTAAAAATGCGACTATTGTAGACAATTGACTGATGGCTAATTTTTGTAACATATTCTCGTTTATTAGAAAAAACAGCTGGTTTATATGGAGTTATCCATTGACAATTTACACACTCACGATCATAGACTACTACTTTTCCCGATTCCATCCTAGACAGACGAATTAAGGTATCTACTTCTGCTTGGCTAACAAAAAACCTCCGATTAGAGGAAGAATACCAATATCCGAAACCTAGAGTAAATGCCAATAAAGGTAAACAAACTATAATAATTTTCCCAAACTTAGTTTTCCTAGTTTTCCACAAATAAAACCAACCAATAAGCATTACTAGTAGAATTACACCAAAAGTCCGCTTGTGTCTTAAGATAAGAGGTTTTTCAGGCAATAGAACCTTGAAGGGATAACCATCAGTGGAATAAGAAAAATTAAGTCCTGGTTGTAGATTAGTTATTAACTTTGGTACGTCGACACTTGAAGAAGTTATTAATAACTTGTCTGGCAAAAATTCAAAATTAATTTGGTTCGTTTCCAATTTCAAACCTAGATAATCACCTGAGATATTAATTTGGTTAACCCCATTTATTATCCATGCCTCTTGAGGGTTACTTGCTGAATCAATAACAGAGGGATTATTAATCGTAAGGTTGAATTGGCTATTGGGCGTTAAATAATATGGTTCTTGAAAATTAGCTGAATAAGTTCGTAGATCTCTTACTGTCAACTCACCTAAAGCTTTATCAAAAGTTAAACCAATTCTATACTTGGGTGATTGATACCAAATAGCTTCTGGGGTAACTATTACACCTGAAGGTGATAAGTCAGGAAATTTATTATTATACCAATTGCTGAACTGATTCATGGTCACAGTTTGAAAGATACCTTGTTGGGTTTTCTCTGCAACTAGATCAAGTTGTTTGGTATATTCATCACTATAAGTTTCTGGACCTAAATCGGCTTCTAAACCTACAGTTATTTGACCAAAACTATTTAGGTTTTTTAGACCATAAATATCTAATAGTTTCTCAAAATAGGTTATGTCATAAAAATTACCTAGTTGTTTGTAATCCTGAGTGGAATACAAACTGTTTTTATATCCCAAAAATGGATCGCGCGCGGCCCACTGTAGATTAACAATATTCAATTTTACCGAACTATCTGTTGCAGGAATGCCCGAGTGATTAAGGCTGGGATAGAAAGGTTGCATCCAAGGTTGACCCCACAAAAAATAACCATCTGTTCCAAATTGATCTGAACATCCAAGATTTGCAGTTACCCCATATTTATTTTGCAAGTAAGCTAAAGAATAAGAATCGGTCCACCACGAACCTACTGATTTAGGATAATAACCAAAAACAGTCTTGAATTTTGTAAAAACAGTATCAATTAACTTAAGTCTTTCAGCTTGAGTATAACCAGATAAAAATACCGCATTAGCGTGGTGCCAGAAACCTGTGTTGTGATAACTTACTCCAGCTGCTTCTGCAAGAGCTGGTCTAATTTCCAATAAAATCCCCAACTCTTGTTGGGCATCCATTTTTTTAACAATTTCTATTATTTTATCGTTTATTAAAGTATCGTAGCTAAGAAGCCAAGTGGCAGGAAGATTATAATTTTTCACTACCCGATACTCAGCTTCTACTGATCTCTCTGGGTTGGTAGCGTAGGAAGAGACACGTACTGGGTTAACAATAGTGATAAATTGATCAGAGGTTTTTGCTTCAATATTATTTGGAAAAGCCAACAACAAAAAACAGGTTAATATCCATACTAAGAAAGGTTTTATTTTTTGGTACATATCTTACTTTATTTTTTAAAAAACAATAATAATATCCCAACCACAAGAGCTTGAAAAAAATATATACTCGCTCTATCTGCCCAAATATCTATATTCGCAACTTTTAGAAAGACTCCAAACATAAAGAATAATGATGAAATTAAAAACATTGTCTTAGACCTAGCCCCAAGTAAAATAATTGACAGTATTATGCTAATAAAGAATATGACATTAATACCTAAAAAGAAAAATGGTTTAAAATACTCCGCAGTATTTAATAAAACCAATACTATAATTATGGTATTGAATATAAAAAGTCCTGCTAAATGGTTCTTTGCCCATATATTTAATTTATTTAGATAAAGCTCGTACATTTTTAGATAATAAACGCTATTATAAGTGTCAAAATTGATATAAAAGATCCGACTAAAAACAGAGATTGGGGTTTATAACTAATAGCAATATCTGTATCATTTGGATTTGAGAGATACCAGCCATTTGCGTAGCCATTTATTTTAAAGTGTATTGGATTAGTTTTATTATTTTTATTTATAAATTTAAGGCTCCAATCGTTACTATAACTTTCAAGGAAGGCTACAACGGACCCTTTAGGCAAATCTTTTAGTTCAACATCATATCTTGATGGTGTGTTTCTAATAATTTTAGTTGTAGCTACACTGGTATTGTCATTATTTTTACTTTCTTCGATAACAAAGACTTTGTCATCATAAATTCTTTTAAAGAAAATGTTTTCAAAATAGGATTTGCTTCTACCAGCATATTTATTTGAAGGCATTTTAATTAAAACTTCAATTATAGAATTTGTCTCAACTGGAACATACTTCTTTACTAAACTCTCCCAGTCATTCGATGATCCTGAATAAATAGTTTCATTCTTCACTGGTGATGTAGGTGCAACTTGCAAAACATCAACAAAAGGTACACTTCCGTATTCATATTTATGATCGAAACCTACGACATACTTTAAAAAGGGATTAAAGTCACGAACTTTTATTTTAATAGTCTGTGCCGAATTTGAATCACTAAAAGCCAGTAGAGTATTTTTAGGATCAACTGGCAACTCATCTTCTCTTAAGCTCTTAATATTAGAATAGCTAGAATAATCAGTATCACTGATAAGATTCTCTGACTTTGGATACATTACCTTAAGTATGTGTGGACCTTTACGAAGACTAAGCGGACCAATTAAGATTAAAGAATCGTTATCTTTTAATATCCTCTCGGAAATCGTTTGACCATCAATCCAGAAATTTAATTCATTTTTATTTAACGACTGTCTTTCAACCGCCAAGCTAAAACTAGAATCTTTTAAAACTTCAAATTTATATTCTTGAATATTACTTTGATTTAGTTCATCAGGATTTATATTATCAGCTTTAAAGATGAAAAGTGCTCTATCTAATATACCAGATGCCATCACCTGGCTGTCTTGACTGTTAACTACTATCGATTTTGATCCTAAAAGCGAAGTTAAAAATACAAAATCGTCATTATCTCCTAGAGTTTTATAAATTTTATCAGCTACAAAAATCTTTCCGTCAATCTGCTTTTTAATTTTCATAAATGTCCATTCTCCAAACGTCTTTGAGTCTACAAATGAATTTATTCTGTCATTAATTTTTGGAGCTAGAGTAGAAGTATCATTTTTATAAAATATCTCATCTACATTTAGTAAATTTAAGATAGAAATTGCTGATTCATACTCACCTCGTTTAATTTGCTCATAAAAGTGGTTTTGTAGTGACTGAAAAACTTTTGAAGAGATATTAAATGAAGGTGTAATCGTCTCTCTATTCGAAAATAGACTTAAAATAGACTCTGTTCCCTTATATCCCCATTTAAAGGACTCAAGTTGGTCATCAGGATATGAAATAATTCTAGAACTACTATTATCAGTATTAAGATATTCTTTAGCCGCATCAATATAACTTGGGAATTTAATATAAAAGCCATCTGAGTCAGGTCTAAATATTTTACCCGTTATAAGTGGATAGTTATATAGTCCGTAGCAAATTAGAAATCCGATACCTAAAACTTTTAATAATATATAAATTCTCGTTTTTGATAAAAGTTCCGATAATCTCTCATAGAGAAGCCCTGAAAGACAAGCGTAAGAGACTATAAGTATTGGAGTAAATATGTACCAAGGACTTCTAAAAAATGAAAGGAAAGGTAGATGGGTTGCGAGAAATAAATATATTGTCCCAGTTGGTGTATGAGAACCTACCCCAAAAAATATTCCCAGTATTGTTAATATACCAAAGTATAAATACCACAACTCTTTCTTTTTGCTTCTGAAAATAAATGATAGAAGTGATATTAATGGCACTGCAAAACTAAAAACGACAAAGGGAAGATTGTAAAGATAATTAACGGCATAAGGTAAGTATTGCGGTAATCCAGAAGGATTTAATGCATACCAATCCCATGCACCTTGAAGTCGTACTACATTAATAATCGAAGTATTTTCCGATAAACTTTGGAGCCAATTTGTATAACCTAAGTCAGATATAATACCGTTTTGAAAACTAAGAAGAAAATTGGCCAGAGGTATAACCCAAAAGGTATTTACCCCAATTAGTATTAATATACTGATTAATCCAATTTTAAACGATTTTAATATTAAACTAAGGATGACTATTGTTAGAATAATAACTGCAAAATAGGCAGGATTAATACCTGCACCGGTTGATAAAATAGACGCTAATGCAAGATAGATTAGAGCTTTTTTATTACTTATAAGATTATTTTTCCAACTATAAACAATTGAAATAAATAGTGGTAAAACCGCAACTAATGCCAGGTTTGAAACTTTAACGTTTTCCCAAGTATTAAAGAGATAAGTGTTTAATGAATAAATTATAACAATTATTAGTTGTGAAATTTTATTATTTGGAGTAACAATTCGTGATAACACGTAAGATGACAGGACAATTACAGAGAACCAAAAGACCATACTAAAAATTTCAACATATTTTAGTGTTAAGCCTAATACAAATGGAATAACTTGTATAAAATGGAAAAAGAGTCCGGCTGTCGAAGAGCTAAAGTCTATACCTGCGTTATTTATACCATTCCAAACATAAAATCTTCTAACAATCCATAAAATTGGGTCAAGTGGAAAATTTGTATCTAGACCAGTAATTAATATATCGCCCTTCCCAATAAACCAAACAATTGGAGTTAGAGATAATGACACGAGCACTATCCAAATCCAATTTGTCCTTATGTATGTAAATAATTTATTTTTCACCATCTATTTTTAATCTAATA
>Ga0180009_10007229_pt1 | contig 11413 bp, 8 predicted proteins | sample OS_PC_MetaG_FD_123537 | JGI IMG/M metagenome (GOLD analysis project Ga0180009, IMG submission 123537) | Groundwater microbial communities from the Aspo Hard Rock Laboratory (HRL) deep subsurface site, Sweden - OS_PC_MetaG | ecosystem: Environmental > Aquatic > Deep subsurface > Groundwater...
AGCCCACACCGGCCCCCGGGTCCGACGTCCGGCGCCATACCGACCATACTTCCAATACACGCAACTTTCGGCCGGGTCCATTTAAACAGCACCCCGGGTCCAAGCTTTAACGGGGGTACCAGGTAGCAGGAGAAGCAATCAACCTCGGATCAGGAGAAGTGATAAGAGTCATCGATATCGCCAAGATTATTCTGCAAGAACTTGGGAAAGCCGAAGATTTGATTACTTGCATAGGCGATAGGCCAGGTCAGGTCGATATCCACCACTCCTCCACAGAAAAAGCGAAAAAGCTTCTGGATATAAAACCGGGCCGATCCTTCAGACAGGGAATCAGGGAGACCATTAAATGGTACACCGAAAATGAGGACTGGTGGCAGGAAATCGAATGGATGAAGCAAATTCGAATCCTGACCAAAAGGGGCAGAATTGAAAACCATTAAACCTTCAATGTATGAATACTACCACAATAACAGGATTGAATCGCTTGCTAAGGCAGCCGGTCAATTCTGGGTCCTAATCGCAAACACAATGATCCTCAAATTACTAAAGGATCACCCCGTAAATAATTATTCTAACTCGATTTCAGGTGCGGCCTTGGAATTGGCATCCTATAAGGAATTCAACGTGCTTGGTGTATCCACAATCCGATATTGTAGTAAATTGCTTCGAGATCATACCATAAAATTGGACGGTGACTTCCTACGAGCGATCAATCCTATCTTCTTATTTTGTTTGCTGACTCCCTTCTCGCGCCTGGGTCATGAACCAAGATGCAACTCCTTTGGCCATCAATTAAGCTATTTTTTTAATGAAGACAGTGGCAGTTCAGCCTAGAAGGCCTTCTGCCTCGGCCTTTGAAAGTTCAATTAACGGACTAGGAGATATTCGTGAAGGTTGAGTTCTATAAACACGCATTAGGTAAAGCAGAAAAGGATAGTGTTCTGGAGTGTCTCGATGGATTATTCCTGACTACAGGGAAATATGTCGACTTGTTTGAGGAACTTTTTGCCTCCTATCTCGGCAGCAAGCGATGTATAGGCTTGAACTCCTGCACCGCTGCCCTGCATCTCTCCCTACTCGCATTGGGGGTCAAGCCCGGAGACGAAGTCATTACAACCCCCATGACTTTCATTGCTTCCGCAACTTCCATCATTCATACTGGAGCCAAGCCAGTTTTCGTGGATGTCGATCCGGATACGGGTTTGATGGATTCCACAAAAATTGTTGCGGCCATCACGCCGAGAACAAAGGCGATCTTGCCCGTCCATCTATATGGTGTTATGTGCGACATGAGAACAATTTCAGCTATTGCGCATGAACGGCGATTGGCTGTTGTGGAAGATTGCGCCCACTGCATCGAGGGAGAAAGAGACGGTGTTCGACCCGGTGAACTCAGTGATTCCGGCTGTTTCAGTTTTTATGCCACAAAAAACTTGACATCCGGCGAAGGGGGAGCAGTAGTTTGCAACAATCCTGAACTAGCAAAAAAGTTGAGGCTGTTACGTCAACACGGTTTAAACAGGGAAGCAGGAGACCGATACAACGAAAAGTACCAACACTGGGATATGGAGTTATGCGGCTGGAAATACAACATGGACAACATCCACGCCTCCCTTCTTTTGCCTCAACTGGATCGCATCGACAGCCTACACCGTTCCAGACGCATTATCTACGAAATATATTTAGAAGCATTGAGCCAAATTCAGAGCGTGAAAATACCTGCCATTCCTAACAATTCGAAAAGCGCGCATCACCTTTTCACAATTCAGACGGTCGGCGCGGATCGAGACGAGGTGCTTGCCTCGTTGCAGGAGCAAGGAGTTGGCGTTGCGGTCAACTACCGAGCGATTCATCTCTTGAAGTATTTTAGGGAAACATTCGGATATTCGTATGGAGATTATCCAAATGCGGAACTTTTTGGAGAACGAACGATCAGCCTGCCATTTTGGGTTGGGATGACAGAAAAAGAAATATTATATGTGGCAAAGGCCCTAGAAAAGGCCTGTACAAAAGCAATGAGGTAAATAAATGACAAAAATTCCAAGTGTTATAATTGCCGGCATGCCCCGCGGCGGTACGACGTACATGTATAACTCTTTTATGATGCATCCGAGTATTTATGTGGCTCATAGAAAAGAACTCGCATTTTTTATAGAATCATACTTTCGAAACATAAAATCAGATGAGTGGTACTTGGGACACTTTTCCAGCTGCAAGGAATCTGAAGTTCCAGTGGATATTAGCCCTCCTTGCTTTTTTGACCTTCGAAGCCCCCAGCGAATTCTTGAATTCAACCCCGATGCCAGAATTATTCTAAGTATTCGCAAGCCAAGTGAGTATGTGGTATCCATCTACCACCAACAAAGAAAACGAGGTAATTATTTTTCATGTTCATTTGAAGAGTTCATTAACGGCAAATTCATTAATACCGATTTTGAATGGAACTTGCGGTACCGGTTTGATAATGAGGCGATTTGCGACAATATCAAAAACTATATAGACACCTTCGAAGATAGGGTTTTGCTCTCCGATTTCTCACATTTCAGGCATTCACCCCTGGAAGTCTTAAAGGCTTTTGAAAGCTTCATAGGTGTTCCTTCCTCTTTTAGGGAAGACAACTATATCAAACAAAAGGTAAACTCCTCAACGGACAATTCAAATCATTTCCTCCACAACATTATCTTTAGTAATTTAAGCGTCAAAATTTGTCGGGCGCTCCCGGAAAAGCTGGTCAAGGGAGGGAGGCGCAAGTACGATAAGATCATGGCTTCGACCGATTCTAACGACACGAAGTATTGGGATGAAAGTGAAGAAAAACTGGCGGCAGAAAAAATGAGAGAGCAAGACGCCTGGGTCGAAACGCTTTTTGAGGACTCGCCGTTCATCCTTGGCAATATGAAACCATTTCGCTCTTGACCGAAAGCGAGGATTACCATAATCACCAGTAAAATAAAGGCAGGCTGATATTGACCCCACCTTTTTTTTTCTTATTTCGGCGATGGTCCTGCGTGCGGCAAACCAAGTCCTTTTCAAGGTCCTGGCGCTTGAATCAAGCGGGGCCGTTTCCAGTTTATTTTTCTCCCCCCTTCTTTACATATCCATTGCAGTGCTCATGATAAGGGCATACACTTGGCAACGCGCCCTGCTGCACTACCCGCTCTCAGTAGCGTTTCAATTTACAAGCCTGACGCTTGTTCTCATTCTAATCAGCGGGTCTCTCCTTTTTCATGAACCCGTAACCCTTGAAAACGCTATTGGGACCGCCTTCATAATATCAGGGTTGATTGTAATGACTCGTAGCCAGGAGAACGCTACATGTTAGAGGGCTATCTTGCTTTATTCGCAAGTATCGCCGCTGCGGCCTTTGCTCACATCATCTTAAAAAAAGGCACCCTTAGATATCGGTCAGGGTTTCAAATTGTTCTAAATTCATACGTGCTTATCGGGTACTTCCTCATGATAATATCATTGATTTTTAATGTGTGGGGATTTACAAAGGTGTCGCTAAAAAGTATGTGTTTTATCCTGCCTTTTCTTTTTCCATTTGTTACTTTGTTGGCAAGATATATTTTCAAGGAAAAACTGACACTTAACTTTGGATTTGGAATGTTACTGATAATTATTGGTGTGACTTTATTCAATCTTCGGATATTTTGACGCATTCACCTTGACCGCACTTGGTCGAGTAATTAATTCATTACTGAATTTTACCTTCATAGACCCAGATGTGTGGAGCTACCGAATCCGGCTCTTAAAAGGAATGTAATTAGGCTGGACAATTGCCACTTTCTTGTTCTTTTTATGTTCCTGTGTCATTTTCTTGATTACCTCCTCTTTTTCCCTACCATGAGCAGCGAACTTCCCCAAAGCAAACGAACTCCGGCAAGGATCAACCGGCGTTCGACCGCCATCAGCGCCTCCAAGGCCGCGTCCAAAGGTCGTGGCAAAATCAGGCTTCGCCTCGCCCGGTCCAAGCTGCATTCCCCGTAGAGGCGGGACAGGAAAACGGCCGGCAAAAGAAACGTAACAAATGACGTGTGGTAAATACTAGAAAGGCCGGCCTTTTTGAATTTGCCATTCAACGCCTCGACCGAATAGCGGCGCTTGTGCCCCGAGATTACATCGATCTCGCCCCAAAGCCTCATGTGCTGCGGTACGGTCACGATCACCCCGCCCCCAGAGGACGCGGTGCGGCATAGTTGAGCCAACACAGCTTCGTCATCCTCGATGTGCTCCAACACATCAAAAGCTCCGATGACATCAAACTCTGCCTCGAAAGGTATATCCGCCGCGTCCATCTGATATAAATCAACGGCATTGCCAAGCCGCTTGGAGGCGAGACGGAGCGCATGGAAATATAGGTCGCTGCCGGCGAGCGTCAGGTCCGGGCGCCGTCGAGCCAGGCCGCTCAACACGTACCCGGTGCCACAACCCACTTCAAAAAAGTTGGAACAATTCGGGAAAAACCTGTCCAGAGCCCAGGATATAAGTGAATTCCTCGCGCGAAACCAAAAACTTCCGTCCTCGATTTCAAATAAGTTTTCGAAAGCCTCAACCGGGAACCCGTCCTTCTCCAAGACCGCCCCAGGAGCGAAGGAAGGGAAACCCTCCTTCCATTCCGGCGCATGCCCGCAGTCCGGGCACACGAACTTATCACCGGAGAACAAAGCGGCGCAGGAAAGGCATCTTTTCATCCCTGGCATCCCACATTTATTCCGGCGATCGTCAAGACGACGCCTATGGCCTTTTGCACCGTAAGGGGCTCGCCCAAGAAAACGGCGCTGCCGGCCAGGATGACCGCGAAGGTGATGAGGACATCAGGATCGGCATGACTCAAGGGAAGCCCGGTCATAACGTCCATCCAACAGGGGGCAGCCAGCAACGCCGAGGTAAATGCGGAAAGGATAAACGGATTCCGCGACAGGGAAATCAAGTGGAATATCTTTTCCGGAAAAGGTGCTGGAACTTGGCCCTCCGAGGGAATCTGCCCCTCAATAATGATCTGCCCATTGTATGTAAGAGTTATGGTCGCGGCCGAATGTACATTTGGCATTAAGCTATCCTCAGTACTGATCAATCATCTTTAGTCGGTCGACAACTCGTCTGATTTCCTTTAGTTTCAATTAAGGCTGTAAACCAGCCTTATGTCCGTCTGCCCGCCTTCGAGAGCGACCCCCATGAATGTACCGTTTGCCGGGAATACAGTCGCGGGCGCTCCATCCGTATAACAGGTCCAGTAGGGGCTGTAGTTGACCGCAATCACCAAAATTGTGGGTATTGGCGCGTCTACCTTCAAGTGAATTTCGTCCGGCCCGTTTTTGACTACCTGTTTCACCTTGGCTGACTGAGCTGAATATTTGTTTTTCAGTTCGGCCGCGTATTTTTGCTCAATATAGACATGGTCTCGGAGCCATTCTATGCCCGAGGCGGATAACTGCCGCATTATTGTTTGCAAATCATTCGCGAACACAATATTGCCCGCAAAGTAATATCGCTCGAAACAAAGTGTATTTTCGTAAATGTAAAGCGGTAAATCCTTACTCATGATTCTCTTGATACAATATTGCCCCTGTCTCCAGGATGATTGCAAATTCCAGCCGGGGGGAAAGGACTCCCCGTTCCAATAGTGCAACCTGAGATTATCATGCACCAAGGGGAATCGTGAAATAACATATTTCGTGTTGGCAAGTGACAATAGATTGAGATTATAGTAGTCGTCGAAGTGCACTGGATTATCATCGACGCGAAAGAGATATACGCGGTTTCCCCAATGGGTGAAATATTTAAAATAATAAGGATCATTGCGTATTCGTTTGTCAATGACATATTGCCAAAAGTACTTATATCTGCGGGAATACATGTTTGCATACCCGTCGACTGTTTCTATTCCATAGGCGTTTATCATGGAGGGATGAAGATATCTGTTGAATGTACAGGCCCTGAAAGGTGCCGTTTCGCTCTCCTGCAGCGCCTCAATCGGCTTCACTTCAAACTGCTTGGCAAACCCGCCATATATACTCCAGTGCCCCAGGTTGACCGCCCTTGTGTAGACATTTTGAATCAGAGCGGTGGCTATACACAGGACAATGATAACTGCCGCGACATTTGCTCCTTTGCTGTCAACCGTATCATGAGCCTTTGATATCAAGATGCTGAAAGACTCCCCGGCTAGAGCCGCGGCCCAGAACGGAGTAAACAACTGAACGAAATGAAAGCTGTAACTCGCATAAGCGGGCGAGATTTCTTTCAACAGTATTTTCAGGGCTGGCAGGAAAACATAAAACAGCTCCAGCAGTACGAATATTGTGGTCAGCTTTTTTAAAGCGGTGGAAAATCTTATCCTGAAGCCGGCGATCAAGACTATCAGCATATTGCAGGGCAGGTACAGCAGTATCGTCTGGCGAAGAAGGCTTTCGATATAGAGTTGCGGGCTGTCAACCAGACCGTTATAGTCCATGAGAGAGCGATGCGATATCTTCAAATTTGCCTGGACAGACCATAAAATCTGCCAGTTTAACAAGAGAATTACCACAAATAGGATGACGGCCATTTTGGATCCGGCTACCCAATTCTCCGTGTCGAACAACAGAAACCACACAAGCAGGAAAGCAACAACGCCCGGGACCGTATTGGCTGCCGAGCAGGCGAGAGCATAGAACGTACTTACAATGAGGACGATTAGATATTTCTTGACCGGATTATAATGTACTATGGACAGTAGTATTGCTAAGACAAGAGGGAATAGGGATAGGAGCAAGGAGGTGTAAAGATGGTCGTCGAGATACATACAGAAAAACATTGCCGCCAGCAGCGACGGCCACAGGGGGAGTTTCATATACCGCCGCGAGAAATAGAACATTGAAAACGCAGCAAAGTAATAGTGAGCCAGTTTAAAAAACTGATATCCGAGCCAGCCGGGCTTTATTAGCAGAAACAGGGTCGAGAACCGCCAAATGGCCAGCCCATTCGACAAGCTATCGACGCCGCAAACCAAATTCGGAAACCAGTGGAATATACCGAAATTAAGCAGCAATGATCGAAAGGCCAGAAAGCGGGGAATCAGGCTGTCGGCTTCATCGATAATTCTGACGTACGAGTAAGGGCCAAGTATATAATACTCGATTGACAAGAGCAGGGGAACGGCGACCAAGAAAACGATTTTCGATTTGTTTGACGTCAACCTTGTTTATTCCTAAAGTTTCGTTCAAAATATGTCGCTTCTTGAAAAATATATCGTTTTAGCTTCATTTTTTTATCTTGTGCTTTAGTGAAATCTGCGCTTGACTTATCTCATGGCAAGGAAACGGGTGACTCCCAACCCTGATAACTGCACCTTGGGCGAACTGGAGCTCGCGGCCAAAGCGGCGCCTACCCAATAAAGCGCCATCGGGTTGATGGCTATCCCGGCTCTCCTGCTATCAATTCCTTCCCAACAAGTCATGGCTCAGTTCAGTGTGGACACACGAACCATGCTTTCCTGGATTCAGCGATTCAAAAAACAAGGGATTGCGGCCTCAATGGGCGCCCCCGCTCCGGACGGACCCGAAAAATCAAGCCCGAATAACTCGAATCATACATAGATCTCATACGGAACCCCCAACTGGCCGGGCAGTCCCGCTGGACCGCCAAGAAATTTTACAGCCACTTCACAGATGAGCTTTCCGTAGAGATCGGCTACATTATGGTCGTCCGTTGGTTTCATGAGCGAGGCTTCGCCCGTAAAGTTCCCCGATTCTGGCCCGATCGTCAGGATGAAAAGTCCCGAGAGGCCTTTGTCCAGCAGCACAAGGTCTATCCGGCTGATCCTGAGATTGACCTGTAGTATCTGGATGAAACCAGTATTGAGGGCGACCCTCGACCCCGACATCAGTGGGCTAAAAATCGGTGAGAAGAACCGCCAGCCCTGCCAGAGCGCTCACCCCCGGATGATCGTTACCGGCATCGCCCACCCCAGAGATGGGAAATCCTATGCCTTGGGTCATGTCTTGTCAAGTGGCGTAATATGGTTTGCTCCCTCGCCGGTTTTATGAGTGGTCAGCCCGGTCGTCTTATCAGGGCCAAACTCTTCGGGCGGAAGCGGCAGCTCCCGGCCTTGATCATCCTCTCCGGGGCGGCTTATCTTTTCCAACAACTATATCCTACGGGAATGGGGCGGGTAGAACAAGGGGTCGGGGAAGGATCGGGGTCTACTGTCTATCGTGAGTTGCGTTGGGGAGTGACCGGTGAAAAAGAAGGAGGCGGGAGCCTTATGAGCGAGCCAAGAAATAAATTTCCGTTGTGGTATATCAATATGTTATCCAGGGCATCGTCGACAGGGAAAAATGTGGGTAAAGATGAGCCCGCGGGGGTGGTCGTTTACTCCGAATCGATGATGGCCCGGACCGTGTGTGACAGTTCGGCCAGGCCGAAGGGTTTGCCGATGTAGCCCCGGGCTCCGTGGTCCAGCGTTTCCTGGACCGAGGCCTCGCTGGAGTAACCGCTGGCGATGAGCACCTTGGCTCCGGGATCGATTTCGAGCAGTTCTTTCAAACACCGGACCCCGCCCATGCCGGGCATGCTCAAATCGAGAACGACCAGGTCGATGGCCCGGCCCTGTTCCCGGTAAATCTCGATGGCCTCTTCTCCGGTCATGGCCTTGATGACCTGATAGCCTTGTCGTTTCAGCAGCCCTTGGCCAATGGTCAGGATCAGGGGATCGTCGTCCACGAACAGGACGGTTTCGTCGCCCACCGGCAACTTGGCGGAGACATTGAGGTTGTCCATGACCGGCGCGACGCCCGCTTCCAGTGCGGGCAGGTAGATTCGGAAGGATGTGCCCCGTTCGGGTTCGCTGTAGCAGTGGATGTGCCCGGCGTGGTTCTTGACGATGCCGTAGACCACGGCCAGCCCCAGCCCGGTCCCCTGGCCCGGGTCCTTGGTCGTGAAAAACGGCTCGAAGATGTGCTGTCTGGTCTCGTCGTCCATACCCCGGCCCGTATCGGTGACCGTGAGCAGCACGTAGTCTCCCGGGGAGATTTCAAGATGGGCCAGGCCGTAGTTTTCGTCCAGAGAGATGTTTCCCGTCTCGATCACCAGGCGGCCCCCGTCGGGCATGGCCTGACTGGCGTTGATGCCCAGGTTCATGATGACCTGTTCGAGTTGGAGTCGGTCGGCCTTGACGTGGCGGAGGTCCCCGGCCAGTTTGAGGTCGATCTCGATCATCCGGGGGATGGTCCTTTCGAGCAATACGGCCATCTGTTCGATTTCCGCGTTCAGGTCGGTGGGCCTCAGATCGCTCTGCATTTTGCGGCTGAAGGTCAGCAGCTGTCGGGTCAGTCCCCTGGCCTTTTGGGTGGCCTGTTCAATGATCTTGAGGTGTTTGAGGTCCGCGTGGTCCTCCTCCTTATCCATGAGGAGCAGTTCGGTGTATCCGGCGATGGCCTGAAGCATGTTGTTGAAGTCGTGGGCGATGCCGCCGGCCAGGGTCCCGACGGATTCGATTTTCTGGGCCTGGGCGAGCTGGTCCTCCAGGTTCTTGCTATCGGTGACGTCCCGCCAGTTGACCACCGCCCCGACAGGGCGTCCGTCCGGGCCCGGGTAGGGGGAGTAGCTGACGTCCATGTAGCGCCGGCCGGTGCCGGCAAAGTGGAACCAGGTCCTGAAATGGATCGTTTCGCCGTCCAGACAGCGCTGGAAACGTTGGCGGACCTCTTGGTTGAAAATCTTCTCCCCGAACACGTCGGCCAGGGTCCGGCCGACGACCTCCTGGTGTTGGAAGCCATGGGCCTCGAGGTATCTGCGGTTGGCCAGCCGAATCACAAAATCCCGGTCGATCAGGGCCATGAGGTCGGTGGAGGCGGAAACGATCTGTTCGTATCGACCGAGCATCTCCTCGTAGGCCTTGCGGCTGGTGATGTCCTCGTGGTCGACGACAAAGTAGAGGGGCCGGCCGTCGGCATTCCGGACCAAGGCGTTCATGAGCCGGACCCAGACATCGCGGCCCGACTTGTGCCGCAGACGGATTTCCATGCTGAAAGATTCCAGCCCGCCTTCGATTGATTCGCGGCCCGCTTCAAATACGCGCCCTTGGTCGTCGGGATGCACAATGTTTCGCCAGCTTCGTCCCTGCATTTCCTCGGCCGACCGGCCGACCGTTCGGCAGAAGGCCTCGTTGACCTTCAAGTACCGCCCGTCGATGGTCAACATGCCTCGGCCGATGACCGCAAATTCAAAGGCGGTCCGGAACCGTTCCTCGCTCTCCTGAAGCGCGGCTTCGGCCTGTTTGCGCTCGGTGACGTCCCGCATGGTGGACAGGGCGGCCGGCCGGCCGTCCAACTCAATCAGCCGGGCGTGAACTTCGACGGGAATCCGGGTCCCGTCCTTGCGGACGATTTGTTGCTCGAACAGGACCCGGCGGTCGGCCAAAAGATCGCGCCTGACCGCCTCCAGGTCCACGACCGATTCGGGCGCCACGATGTCTTCCGAGGTCAGGTCCAGCAGTTCCTCCCGGTTGTAGCCCAGTATGCGGCAGGCCACGTCGTTGGCGTCGATCATCCGGGAGCGGCCTGATTCGTCCAGCATATGGACCAGAACCGCGTCGGTGATCCCGTTGAAAAGCGCGCCATAGCGCTCCATGCTGTCCCGGAGCTTGTTTTCGGCCTCTTTTCGTTCGCTGATGTCCCGAGTAACCGCGAAGACGCCTCTCATTTCGCCCGCGGGGGGGGTGATACGGCTGACCTTCATCTCCACCGGAATCCTGCGACCGTCCCGGGTCCTGATTTCGGACTCCCCCTGCCAGTATCTGGTCGGTCCGTAGATGCTGGCTCTGATTTCCTGATGATTGGACGGGTCGTGCAGGACCACAGGGCCGCCGGCCCGGTTCATGGACTCGAGATCGTAGCCCGTCAAATCGATGAAGGACTGGTTGGCATACTGCATATGGTTCGGGGCATCGGAGAGGCTGATGGCGTCCATGGCCCCGTCCACGGCCTGGCGCAGCCGGACGAGTTCCTCCTGGGCCCGGGTCCGTTCCTCGATCTCGGCCTCAAGGCGCTCGTTGGCCTCGACCAGTTCCCGGGTCCGATCCAGGACCCGCTGTTCCAACTCCTCCCGGGCCGCCCGGAGTTCGTCCGCGGCCAGCTTTTGCAAGGTGACTTCCCGAACCACGGCCACCACGCCGCGTATCTCGCCTCCGGCGGACCGGAGGGGGACGAAGGTCTCGTCGGTCCAGCCCCGGGTCCCGTCAGCGAGTTGATAGGGGATGCTTTCCGCGTGCCCGGCCCGTCCGTCCATGGCCCCCTTGACAATATGCTCGATGCCCCGTTTGTCGTACTTCGGGAAGACCTCCCAAAGCGTACGGTCCGTCCCCACGAGTTGATCGCGGGGAATCTTGGAGATTCGTTCCATGGCGGGGTTGTAAAGGGTGTAGCGGTAG
>Ga0180009_10007230_pt1 | contig 11412 bp, 10 predicted proteins | sample OS_PC_MetaG_FD_123537 | JGI IMG/M metagenome (GOLD analysis project Ga0180009, IMG submission 123537) | Groundwater microbial communities from the Aspo Hard Rock Laboratory (HRL) deep subsurface site, Sweden - OS_PC_MetaG | ecosystem: Environmental > Aquatic > Deep subsurface > Groundwater...
GAATGAAGCACGTCGGAGGCGCCCGGAGTCGGCGACCTTGCAGGTAGGTAGCGCGGGGCCGGGTGCGTCCATATGCAGTCGAGAACCTGGTGGCTTGACGGCCGGGTCGGGTTAGAGTAGCCACTTATTTCAAATAGGGAAAGCTGGCAGGGCTTGGATGGCTTGCTACTTTTTTTCTAAGAGACAGTGCCGCAGTCACCTGGGGCCTAGTTTGATCTAAAGATCACTCAAGGAGCCCAGTCCCTCGCCTCCCTCTCCAGGCGCATCCTGATTTCCGGCCATCCGGTCTTCGACAACATCTTCGGCATGGGCTCAGTCTCGGCATCGTCGAAGTAGACCAAGCTGCGGAGCAGGTGCATGACGTTGAATTCCGTGTTCCGGTACCGCTGCTGAACTAGGGCCATCAGGTCGGGGAAACTGCCCCCTGCCTCGAGATAGGCGTGAAGGTCGATGAAGTCCTTCTTGGCCCCCCTCCCGGCCACCGCGATCACTTTCATGGCGGCGATGTCACGGACATCCGCCAGGTTGAGTCCACGGTAAGGAACGGGCTCGAAGAGGAAAGGTACCTCCGAGCGCAGGAAGGTCAGGCGGATGTCGTCCAGGCGGCAGTGAAGCGTTCCCGGTGCCATGGCCGAAACCTCGAACTTGCCGAGGCCGGCGAGGGCAATCCTGAGCGGGGGCACTTCGAAATCTTCGTGGCGGAAGAAGTCCAGGTCGACCGAGACCCGATGACCCAACTGCAAGGCCAGCGCAGTACCGCCAGCGAGGATCCAGCCATTCAGCAGGTCCGTATTTCCAAGCGATTTGACCACCGCCCAGGCTTCGGCCGGCAGGACCTTGGGATTCATGCCCCGACCTTCCCTTGCTGGAGGACAACGTCCCAGAAACGACGAACCCGTGGGTTCAGGCTGCGATGGCGTGCGGCTTCCGCGACAGCCTCGTCACCGAAGTACCGCCTGGCCAGACGGTTCTGCTGAAGGTCGCCGTACTCCAGGACGCGGCGCAATACCCACTGTGGGTTATCCAGAAGATGCCGGGCAACGAGGTCGACGTCCCAGAACAGCGGGGCGAGGCGAGCGGCCAGATCTCCTGGGTCCGGCAAGGGATCCAAGGCTTGGCGGGGCGTCAGGCGGATTTCCAGGTCAGCATCCAGGGCCCGCGCCAACCGGCGAAGGGTGCGGAGTTCGAAGCGATCCCAACCGCTTTCATAGCGATGGATTGCCGATTCGCTTGTGCCCAGAATCTCTGATAATTCCTTTAGAGACATATTTTTATGCGTACGGAGCCGTCTCAGGGAAGGACCGAGGAGGGAGGGCGGCGATTCCAGAGAAATTCTCATATATGAGAAGTTAATCAAGATCCAAAGCAATGTCAAGTTGGTGTTGACCCTATGCAAAACCTCCGTCCCTCATCAAAACCCCATCCAGGCATGATGACAGGGCTGGGTGGAAGGTCCTACGCGAGGGAGTTCATCTTCTCTGAGGTGCGGACCCAGGAGAACGAGAGCATCAGGCCGCAGTCGGGTTCGAATGAACCCCTCTGGTTCATCAATCTTCAAATTTTCAGGCAAGCTCCGCCGCGATCCGGGACACCTGCGAAAACAGCCTTCGATCCCGGTTTTCAGTGCTGTTTTGGAGTTTCTGGGTAGAGACCGCTCCTGCTTTCCGGGCGCCGGCAGCCGGGGTTCTCCGTCTGGCCGCGTCCCTATTTTGCCGGCTGTGAAGCCGCCGACCATCGGTCTCCGCTTCACGGGTTCCAGTTCGAGTGGTTCGACCGGTCTTCCTTCGGGGGTATCCTTGTCCAGGCCCAGTGGGTCAAGGGTTGCCCCTGGTCAATACCGCTCGCCGTGCATCCCGTCCCCCCTCTGCGGCCGAATTTCGAGATTCCGCAGGAAATTCTTTCATTTTGCCGGCCCATGAGTTTACAATCTGCCGACAACCAACCTTTCATTTAGCCGAACCAATGGCCCGGTTCGCCATGGGGAAAAGGAAGGGGAACAGGCGCATGGAATTGCCGAGCTACATCGATCGATTCATCCAGTCTCGCGTGGAGGAGAGCCTGCAGGATTCTCCGGTCGTCCTCATCCACGGCCCGAGGCGATGCGGCAAGACGACCCTTGCCCGACACCTGGGTGAGATTCATGGACACGTCTACCTCAGTTTCGACGATGAGGGCGTGCTGGCGGCTGCGAGGGAGGATCCCGTCGGTTTCGTCACCGGATTGCCGGAGCGCGTCATCCTCGACGAGGTCCAGAGGATTCCGGAGCTGTTCACGTCGATCAAGCTGGTCGTGGATCGAGAGCGGACGCCGGGGCGGTTCATCCTGACCGGGTCCGCGAACGTCTTGTTGTTGCCGAAGCTGTCCGACTCCCTGGCGGGCCGCATGGCGATCATCCGCCTGCACCCGCTGTCGCGGTGCGAGCTGCTCGGTCGCAAGTCGCGGTTCCTGGAGCGGCTCTCGACCGATGGCTTCGAGTGGCGCCGGACGGAGCGGCTCGGGGACGGGATCGCGGAGATCATCGCGGCCGGCGGATATCCCGAGGCCCTGAGCCGTCCGACGGATGCCCGACGTCTGGCCTGGAGCCGGGACTACATCGAGACGATCGTCCAGAGGGACGTCCTCGACATGGCCCGTATCCGCGGACAGGAGGTCCTACCGGATCTGTTGACCGCGACGGCGGACAAGACGGCGCAGATCTTCAACCTCGCCGACCTGGCTGCGCCCTTCAGTCTCAGCCGGCCGACGATCGGGGATTACGTGACGCTGCTCGAACGGATCTTCCTGGTCCACAGGCTGCGCTCGTGGCACTCCAACTCCCTGAGCCGGATGATCAAGTCGCCGAAGCTGCACATCGGCGATACCGGTCTCGCCTGCACGCTCCTCGACTTGACGGCGGATGATCTGAGAGCGGACCGGAAGCGATGCGGTCACCTGCTGGAGACGTTCATCGTCCAGGAGATCAGGCGGCAGGCCGGCTGGATCGCCCGGCCGCCGAGGCTCGGGCACTTCAGGGACCGGGACGGCGTGGAGGTGGACCTCGTGCTGGAGTTCGGACCGAACAGGATCGCCGCCGTCGAGGTCAAGCTGTCGGCGACCGTGAGGGCGCAGGATTTTCGAGGCATCAAGAAGATCCAGTCCGCCGTCGGCGAGCGTTTCGTCCGGGGGGTCGTGCTGTATGACGGAGAGGATGTGCTCCCATTCGGCGAGAACCTGAATGCGGTGCCGATCCGGTGCGTGTGGGATGATCCGAACGGGATGCAGGATGATGGGGATTGAGGCCGGTTTTCAGAATGCCATCAACGTCGAGTTCGTTGTGCGTCGCAAGCGGGGACTCGTCTTTTTCGTTTTATGTCTACAATGGAGGAAATGTAATGAGAGTATGCCTGCCTGCCATTTTTTTTCTGATCCTGCGGGCCGGTGCCGCCAATGCCCCTGAAGGCCCCCCGCTTTGCCGGGGGATGATGACTTGCTGAGCATCAAGCAAAGATCGCAATCCCGGAGAAGTTCGTGGAAGGGTGGTCGAAGCTTGATCCGCGACAACAGTACGCGTTGATCAGCAGGAAGTGGCCCTTGGACATTCAGAGGCAGACAGAACAGATCGAGATCCTGAAATGGCTATTAGGAGGCGGTCGATGAAGTCCTCCCCAGAATCGCTGTACCTCCTGGACCTCGGCGTCCTGCTCAAGGAGATCGCTCTTCGGGCAAAGACGGAGGCTCTCGGGGCCTCGGAAGACGACCGCGGCTTTGCCTTGGGGCGTCTCACCGCGATGCACGAGGTGATCTCGTTGATGCAGCAGCAGGCCTATGCCTTTGGCCTCGAAGTGAAAGACATCGGCCTCGACGGGATTAGTCCGGAACGAGATCTCGTGTAAAACAGTCCGGCGAACCCTCGCATGGAACCTGCGGTGATCAGGGATGTAACCGGCAACGCCTTCTTCGAGGGTCAACTGACGCAGCGCCTCGGGGAGCTCGGAGGCCAGGTGGGACCGGACTTCGTTCCCATCATTCGAGGAAGGAACTGAAGTGGCCCTGCGACTGCCCACCCCAACGAATCGGACGGCTTCCGGCCCGAAGCTGACCATGGAGGCGGGTCGTCTCGTGGTCGACTACGACTGCGAAGGAGATGACGGCCGCATCACGAGCGGGCGAATCCTGTTCGAGGAGCTGTTGTCGTTCCAGTATTGGGACGGCTCCGACCGTTTCCGAGACTTCACGATTTACTTCGATGATGCCGGCTCGCTTGACGTGGTCGCAGCGAGATGCCACGTAGATCGGTGAGCGTCGCCTTCCCCGCTTTTACCCTGTCCCAAGTCAAAACCCCATCTGCGCCGAAAGGTGCGTTATCTTGACTCGGTCGCTCTCTTGTTTATTGATAATGGTATCCAAAATTGCCCCCCGGGGGACCCGGGGGACCAACATCCCCGAAAACAGCCTTCGATCCCGGTTTTCAGTGGTGTTTGGGAGTTATTGGGCAGACCGGTTCTACATCCCGGGCGCCGGTTGCCCAGGGATTTCCGTTAGGCCGCCTCCCGATAATACCGGCGGTGCAGCCCGCCCACCTTCGGCCGCCGCATCACCCGCCCACCTTCCGGCGGCTCGCCCACCTTTCCTTCGGGCGTGTCCTTGTCCAGACCAAGGTGCTGTCCTAACGGGCCTGACGGCGTTTTGATCTTTGACCCCAAAAAGTTGCAGCCGGCTGTGAGTTTCATGACTTTTTCAAAAAACCAATCCCGAATATCTCGAAGGGGCCACCCCAGCAGCAGCCGGTTCTTGGGCGTGATGTCCCAGGGAAACGGGCTTCATGTAATCGATGCGTCCCAGGCCCCCACAAGATCCTCAAATGATAAGAGGTTAGGATTTCCCGGCCCATTTCTTCGCCATTGTGATAGAATCCCCCAATATCGACTTTGGTTTGAGGCCGCAAACAAAGAGGCCATCCCATGACCCATCATGCCAGATCCCGAACGGCATTCTTCAATCTGTTCTGTGCAGTTGCCCTCATGGCAATGATTCCGGGCACGGCATCCTGGGCCACCGAACCCGGGAATGAATGCTGGTCACCCGACTTTTTCCAGCCGGGTGTGACAGGTTACATCAACTCCATGACATCCCGGCCCGAGGGGGTCTACATCTGTGGTTCCATCACGGGTGTCGGTCAACATGAAGTCCGGGGGATCGCGCTCGTTTCGGAGGCCGGTGGGGTATATGAAGTTCAGGCCTTCGGCGATGGGCTTGTCGGTTCCTGGGGGAAGCCTGTCTATTTTGAGGGCCGATTGACGGTCTCCGGAAAGATGGGCCCGACCGACGCGGATATGGTCTTCGGTGCCTATGCGTTTGACGGGTCGGGCTGGTCGCGGCTGGGCACCGGTTCCCTGATCTCCGTGGACTTGGCGGTGTTCCGTGATGAATTGTTCATGGTCGGGTACATCTACTCCCCAACGCTCTACGATCCCTCCACGGTGTGGAAATGGACCGGCAGCGACTGGATCCCTTGGTTTGTCACCGACGGCATCCCTGGCCAGGTCGTGGAGCATGACGACCTTCTGTACGTGGCGGGGGCGTTCGCCAGCGTCAACGGGGATTCCGTCGCCAACATCTTCGCCTGGGACGGCGTCAACATCCTGCCGTTGGACGATGGATTTCCCGCGCCGGTGAGCGGCATGATCACCCAGGGCGGTTCACTGGTGGTCATGGGCAACGTTGGAAAAAACGGCGGCCTGGTGTCCCGGTGGAACAGGTCGGACTGGACCGTCATGCTGGATGTCGGTCGGCGGGTGGAGTCACTGACCGACTGGGGCGGCCAACTCGTCGCCGCAACCGACTCCCTCTACGACAACTCGTTTGAAACCGTTCACAATCCTGACATAGTCGTCCATGACAACGGCCAGTGGATCTCTGTGACGAAGTTCCAGACCCGGGCCGTCGCCGCCCACGGCACCTCGCTTTTTATCCAGAATCCCGACTTTCACGGGATGGCCGGGGATCTGGTGTCTCCCAACCTGGTCGTTTACCGCAACGAGGAAATGCTGGCGCCCTTTCCCGAGGGCATGGGATTCCAGGAAGACCGGATGAGTCTTGCTCTGGTGGGGGACCAGTTGATCATCGGCGGGGAATTCAGGTATGGCGCCGGTATGGTCATGCGCGGGGCGGGCGTCTACGACGGGTTGTCCTGGGCGGCCTCGGATTCCTTCGACCTCAACCTCGCCCCGTACCGGGAGCCCGAGGGTTTCCTGGACATCGTTTCGATCGGGAACGACCTCTTCGGAATCTACCGGATCCACAACCTCGATTACAGCAGTTACAGTTTGTTGAAACGGGATCCGGATCCGCCGGCGAACGGCGTCTGGAAGATCCTTCCCGGAGGATGGTATGCGTCCACCGAACGGCTCCAGCCGGTGGGCTCCAGGTTGTTCACCTGGCTCGACTCAGGAGTCTGGGAAATCGACCCGGAAACCGGCGTCAAATCCAGCATCGCCGAGCTGAACGTCGACGGTTCCATCCTGGCAACGTGCTCCGTCGATTCCCAGCTCGTGATCGCCGGCGGCTTCCAGTCCCTGAACGGGTCTCCTTCATCCAACATTCTGCGGTACGATGGAGTCGGCTGGGCGGATTTCGCGCCGTCCTTGCCGGGCCCGGTGGTAGTCATCACCGAACTGCCGGGGCAGGGTTTCGCCGCCGCCTACCTTGCGGGAAGCGACTATCGGGTGGCTCTCCTTGACGGTCAGAGCTGGGAGTACCTGATGGGCGATTTCGACGGTCCGATCCAGGCCCTCACCTGGCACCAGGACCGGCTCGTCGCTGCAGGATATTTTTCATTCGTCGGTTCTCTGGAGGCGCGGGGAATCGCAGTTTGGACGGGGAGCAGTTGGGGCCGATTGGGCTCGGGGCTCAGCCAGTGGGTGCGCTATGCCCGCATCGTCGACGTGGTCTCAACCAGCCATGGGCTGTACGTATCGGGCGGCATGATGACCGCGGGGGAGCACCGGTCCAGCGGTCTGGCCTTGTGGACCGGAGACCTCCGCCTCATCACGGGCGTTTCACCGGTACCGGACGATGTGGTGAGAGCTGCAGATCCATTCCGGTTGCACGCCGTTCCCAACCCCTTCAATCCCCGCTCGGTCATATCCTGGAATATCCCGTCGGCCGGATTCGTGCGGCTAACGGTCCTGGATCTGAGGGGTCGTCGGGTCAGGACCCTATTGGCAGAAAACCGGGCAGCGGGCCCCATCGAGGTGGTTTGGGACGGCCATCTCGATTCCGGACGACCGGCCGCATCGGGTCTGTACCATTTGCGCATGGAGTGGAACGGTCAAACGGCTTCCCGTAAATTGACCCTGGTTCGATAGGGTACAAGTGCGGAGCCTGGCGAGCATCGGGAAACCTGGAACGGCGTGATATATACCAGCCCCTCGGGTCCTCCCAGGAGACCATCGAGCTACCCCGTCATTCGCCTTGCTCAGTAGGTCAGTCCCGCCAGGTAGTTCGGCGCGCTGAGCGTGATCGCCCGGTCCGACTCCGAGAGATCCACCGTGAAGAAGGCGTAGTGGTACTTGTTGTCGGTTTCCAGCTTGGCCCCGTCACAGACGAGACGGAAGGATGCGTTGTCCAGCCTCAGCGATTTGTAGAGCTCGGTGACGCGCGCCCAGTCCTCCGGCCGGCCGGCTATCACGTCGACCATGATCGTCCAGTCCGTCGTGCCGCGGAACCACCCGTGGCAAATCACTCTGAGCGTTTGATCCCGCTGGAAGATCAGGTCGTACGAGGTCATCTGGAAGAGGTGCGACTTCTTGTCGTGGCTGACGAAGACCGCCTGCTCGGGGATGGGCTGGTCCGGCGCCTCGGGTTCCTTGAATTCGATCAGTTCGGCCAGAGCGACGTTGGTCAGGGCCCGGATGGAGTCATCCGCGAGTTCGAAGCCGAGGTTCTTCTGGACGAGCTTGACGCTATTCCCATCCACCTTCACGGGGCCGGGCTTGGGTTTCTGTCCGGCCCCGGCGGGCTGCACAAGCACGGATGAAGCCAGCAGGCAGATGATCAGGGTGCGGATCTTCATCGGGAAATCCTTCCGATGGGTGAGAGGTTGCCGAACGGATCCTGACGACAGGCATTCATGATGCCAGCCCACCCAGAAGTCTGCAATCAAAATGGAATGCCTGCGAAATCCAAAGATCCCCAAAGGCCATCGGCCTGCCCTTCATTTGATCTGTCAGGTCTCAGGCGGGTTCGTACGAACCCCGCTGATTCATGATTTTTCAAATCCTGGGGAAGGCCCCCGGATCAGTCCTTTCCCAGCGCCTCCCTCGCCTTGACGGCCAGGATATTCATGGAGAACGGCTTCTGGATGAAGTTCACGGCAACCTGGGGGTCCTTCCGGTTGACGGTCACGTTGGCGGGGCCGCCGGACATGAACAGGATCCTCATGCCCGGGATGAGGGCCTGCAGGCGTTCCGCCAGGTGGGGGCCGTTCATTTCAGGCAGGACCACGTCGGTGATCAGCAACTTCAGCTCGACCCGGTGTGCCGCAGCCAGTTTCATGGCCTCGCCAGGGGTGCCCGCGGTCAGAACCCGGTATCCCAAACTTTCCAGCATGGATTGAGCCATCGTCAGGAGGGCGGGGTCGTCCTCCACCACCAGCACGGTCTCTCCGTGTCCCCGAGGGGTCCGCGACGGACATTCCTGCCGGGGATCGACCGCCGGCCCATCAGGGCGAGGCAGGTAGACCCTGATGGTCGTTCCCAGTCCCGGTTCGCTTTCGGCGGCGACGAATCCGTCGTTTTGCTTGACGATGCCGTACACGGTGGACAGGCCCAGACCTGTACCCTGGCCCAACTCCTTGCTGGTGAAGAACGGTTCGAAAATCCGACCCAGGGTCCCCTCATCCATTCCGCAACCGTCGTCACCGACGGCCAGCATCACATACTCTCCTGCCCTGGACCCAGGATGATGAGCGCAGTAGCCTTCGTCCAGGACCGCATTGTTGGTCTCGATGGTGATCCTGCCGACGTCGGCGATGGCGTCCCTGGCGTTGATGCAGAGATTGGCCAGGATCTGGCCGACCTGTGACGGGTCCATCCTCACGGGGAACAGGCCCGCCGCGGGAGCCCAGGCCAGATCGATGTTCTCTCCGATGAGACGCCGGAGCAACTTGAGCATGGCCTCCACGTTCTGGTTCAGGTCGAGCACCACGGGTTGAATGGTCTGCTTGCGGGCGAAGCCCAGCAATTGTCGCGTCACCTCCATGGAGCGCATGGCGGCCTTGTAGATCTCCTGAAGATCGGCATGGAGGGGTTGGTCCGGATCCACCTGGGCCAGGGCCATTTCCGAATAGCCGAGAATCACGCTCAGAAAATTGTTGAAATCGTGGGCCACGCCTCCCGCCAGCAGGCCCACCGCCTCCATCTTCTGGGCTTGCTGGAACTCGGCCGTCAGGCGAAGGTGTTCAGTGATGTCCCGTTTGACCGCAACGTAGCTGACGATCCTTCCGGATGGATCCCGGACCGGCGAAATGGTCGCCTCCTCGGTGTACAGTCCTCCTTCCTTGTGCTTGTTGATCAGGATGCCCGTCCAACTCATTCCGCCGGAGATGGTTTCCCAGAGGTTGCTGTAGAAATGTTCGTCGTGCTTGCCGCTCTTGAGAAGGCGGGGATTCCGGCCGACCGCCTCATCCCGGGTGTAACCCGTCGTTCGCTCGAAAGCCGGATTCACGAAGTGGATGATCCCCGCGGCATCGGTCATGACGATGACCTCTCCGGTCTGTTCGATGGCCGCCATCAGTCGCTTGCGTTCGGCATCGGCCCGCTTGCGCCCGGTGATGTCGCGGATGTTGCATTGGATCACCCGGCAATGGTCCACCAGATAGACGTTGCTGACGAACTCCACGGCGATGGGAACCCCCCCGGAGGTTTCCAGCGGCAGATCGTCGTAGCGGATGTATTCGTTGTCCTGCAGGGCCTTGAAGGCGTCCTGGGACGCCGCAACGTCCTTGAATACCCCGAGTTCCCAGATGTATTGCCCATGCAGGTCTTCATAGGAATAGCCGAGGAGCTGCAACAGGAAGGGATTGACGTCGACCACCCTGCCCGTGTCGGCATCGAGGATCAGGATGCCGTCCTTCGCCGACTCGAAAAGCCGCCGATAGCGCTTCTCCGAATCCTGCAGGGCGCTCCAGACCGCCTCCTTTTCCCGGCCCTTCTCTTCCAGAAGGGCGATTTGCCTTTGCAGATCCGTGTCGTCGCGGGGACGTTCGCCACCGGCATATTCGTCCGACATGATTCACCTCCGGCAGCAATTGGCTGCCTGCGGTCGGTTCAGGGCCCGAAGAGGACTCTTGCGGCATGCTCCCGCCGGTCGTTGACCAGCTTCAGCGTTCCACCCGGCACCGATTTCCCGTCGAGCACCAGACGGACCGGGCCCTTGTGCGCGGGATCCTGCGTGAATTCGAAGTGATTGAAGGTCTGATTGAAACGGTAGTGCAGCTTGAACCGGGTCCACGAGCCAGGAACCCGCGGCCGGAAGCAAAGCGTGTCCGCCTGGCGGTCGAGTCCGAAAATGACCGCCTGCGGGTCCAGGGTGCGGTCCCGATGCTTTCGCTGTCTGCTCATGCGCGGCCGCCAGCGCCCCGGTGTGTACCCCCAGTTGTTCGATGGTGAAAACAACCCCTGCCAAGGGATGATCGTCCATCCCGACCCGGTGCGGGCCCGCCTGCAAATCTGCCGAATCGTCCGGCGGGAGAGCGCCAAGCCTCCAGCCGGACCCCGGAATCCCGCTGCGGGTTCGTTGTCTCACCCCATACCGCCTTTATGCCCTGCAGACCGCGCAAAGGCGCTTGTTGGCCGAATCATCCTCTGTCCTGGCGGCTAGACCACGCGCCGGCCGGAAATGATCCTCAGCAGGACCACCACGGCGGCGATGACCAGCAGGATGTGCACGAGACTGCCTCCGACATGGCCGACCAATCCGAGCAACCAAAGGATGACAAGGACGACTGCGATGGTGTACAACATGACTATCTCCCTTCCTGACAGGATTCGGCGACCCTGAGCCTGGCCGTCCCTGGACCAGGGTCGCCGGTGAGCCGTACTTCTCCTACGGCAAGGTCAAGGCGTTCGTGTCGAGGGTCACCGCGCCGTTGCGCGCGAGGGCCCTCCCGGACAGGCTCGCGCCGGAATTCAGAGTGATGCTCGTCATCGCGACGATATTTCCCATGAACGCGGTTCCCGTACCGAGGGTCGCGCTGGAGCCGATCTGCCAGTAAACGTTCTCGGCTTGAGCGCTTCCGATCAGGTTGACCGCTGCGTCCGAGGCGGTCGTGAGAGTGCTCCCGACCTGGATGACGAAGACAGCATCGGCGTCACCCTGGCCGTCGAGCGTGAGTGTTCCCGTCAGTCCGGCGGACGAATTGAAGCAGTAGAC
>Ga0180009_10007231_pt1 | contig 11412 bp, 12 predicted proteins | sample OS_PC_MetaG_FD_123537 | JGI IMG/M metagenome (GOLD analysis project Ga0180009, IMG submission 123537) | Groundwater microbial communities from the Aspo Hard Rock Laboratory (HRL) deep subsurface site, Sweden - OS_PC_MetaG | ecosystem: Environmental > Aquatic > Deep subsurface > Groundwater...
AAAATCGAAACAATTAAAATTGTTTTTTTCATTTATCTCTTTACCTCCTTATATAAAAGAGATACTTTGAGGATATTTAAATTTTTGTATGATAAAGAAATTTCAAATAGTTTTTTAAATCATTATTCTTTAAATCATTATTCTTTAATCAGAATATGGCTGGTAGATTAACTCGCAAGCCCACTCAAAATAATTATAGGAGTCTAAGAACCTTGGTTCTTATTCGTGAACATTGCTCGGCCTGGTTAACCAGTCTGAGAAATTCTTTATGCATTAAACTTTTAAACCAAGATTTATTTAATGCATCATGCTCGCGAGCTCACTCGGTCTCTTGTTGAGGCTAATCTCGTGAACATCGTTCGGGCTCCGTAGCTCAGCCTGGTTAGAGCACTGGACTTTTATGCGCGACTGGTGTCGTACGCTCTTCATAAGATATCGCAAAGAGATCCAGGTGTCGGGGGTTCAAATCCCTCCGGGGCCATTTTTCTCCTAAGAAATAAATTTATAAAGAAGGGTTTCTTATTGATTATACTTAAAAAAGGATAAAAAGGAGGAGATGAAAGATGGCTAAATTAACTGCGTGGCTTGTAACTATCATTGGTGTATTGCTTGTATTGGCTGCTCCAGGAGTAGCTGTAATTAGTTTAAGTGATACATGGGTAGCTTGGGTTGTAGCATTGGCAGTATTGGTTGTAGGTATAGGTAAGCTTATGAGAAATTACGGCAAAAAGAAAAGGTAAATTTTTTTATTTTATTTTTTATTTTTTATTTATTGGTTTGATTTAGGGAGTGTGAAGACAGAAGGATTTTGAAATTAATAATTCTAATTGTGATTTAATAAATTTTCCTTGACTTATATTCTGCAATATATAGTTTGTAATATATAGAAAGGTTTTTAAATTAATTTTTACTATCTTTTATTATTATAAAGTTGTTAAAGATTGCTTTAAATTATATAACAACCCCTCTTTTCATAAAATGCACATTCTACAGTCAAAACACTCTAAACTTAGTGAAAAAGATATAAATCAACTATTGGAAAAATTAAATATCTCTAAGGCTCAATTGCCAAAAATTCTATGTTCTGACCAAGGACTTCCAGAAGAATGCCAGATTGGTGATGTTATTAAGATAGAAAGAAAGGAGGAAACTTTTTTTAGAGTAGTTGTTTAGGAAAATAAGAAAACTAAAAAAAATAAAAATGGTACAATCCCAAAAACATTTAGTTGTTAAGACATATCTGGAAGAACATTCACTTGTAGAATCAAATATTATTTCTTTTAATGAATTCATAGGAAAAAGAGTTCAGGAAATTGTTGACGAAATATCTGAATCTATGAAAGACGATGAAGAAGATTTTGAAATTCAACTCGGAAAAATACACGTCGGAAAACCAGTTATTATAGAAGCAGATGGTTCTTCTTCATTTATTACTCCTGCTGAAGCAAGATTGAGAAATTTGACTTATTCTGCTCCTATTACTTTGGAATTAACTGTAAAAAAAGACAACCAGATTGATTCTGAAGTTGTTGAAATAGGAAAAATACCTGTTATGGTTAAGAGCAAAGTATGCAACACTTATGGTATGACAGAAGAAGAATTAATAAAAAATTATAATGACCCCAAGGATACAGGTGGATATTTTATAGTAAATGGAAATGAAAGAGTTATTGTTATGGCAGAAGACTTGGCAGAAAATCAGCCATTTATAGAAACAGACAAAAGAGGAGAACTGATGCTGAGAATGTTTTCCTTAAAAGGAACATACAGAATTCCTGTAGCAATTACAGAAGACAAAGAAGGAATTTTTGAAGTTTCTTTCAGCAGATTCAAAAATATTCCTGCAATAATTCTTCTTAAATCTCTTGGATTATTAAAAGAAGCAGAAATAGCAAAACTTATAGGAAAAGAGACAGACAGTGTTGTTGTTAATCTTTATGAATTTGCAAATATAGCAACAGCAGACGATGCCATGATGTTTATTGCTGAAAAAACTTCTCTGCAGGGAACAAAAAAAGAAATTCTTGACAGAATAAAGCAAAGAATTGATTCTTATTTATTTCCGCATATTGGAAAAGGAAAAGAAGACAGAATGAAAAAAGCAGTTACATTATGCAAATTAATCAAGCAATTTCTTGCTGCAAAATCAAAACCAGAATTAAGAACAGACAAAGATCATTATTCAAATAAAAGAGTAAGATTATCAGGTGATTTGCTTGCAAGCTTGTTCAGGGTTAACCTCGGAATTTTAATAAGAGATATAAGATATTCTCTGCAAAAATCTTCCAAGAGAAAAAAATTCTATTCTATCAAAACAATAGCAAAATCAACTTTGTTTTCTCACAGGGTAGAATCAGCAATAGCAACAGGAAGCTGGATAGGAGAAAGAAGCGGTGTTACACAAAATATGGACAAAACAAATTATCTTGCAACAATTGCACAGCTTCAAAGAGTTTCAAGCATGCTTCCAGGGGAACAGGAAAATTTTGCTGCAAGAACTTTGCATCCGACGCATTATGGAAGATTTTGTCCTATAGAAACACCAGAAGGAACAGAAATTGGCTTAAGAAAAAATCTTGCAATATTAAGCAAAATTTCAACACACATTGATTTGGACCAGAATAAATTTTTCAAGGAATTAAAATTAGCAGGATTAAAAGACGAAGGAAAAACAGATGTTTTCTTTAATGGATTATTTATAGGGTGCATTGATGCTTCTGAAAAATTTGTGAAAGAATTCAAGGAAAAAAGAAGAAATGGAGATTTTTCTGCTGAAATAAGCATAAGAGAAGATCCTGTATTGGAAGTTGTTTCAATATCAACAGAAGTTGGAAGAGTTTTGAGGCCTTTAATAATAATTGATAACGGAATGCCAAGATTAAAAAATGAGCATTTAATAGGGCTTGAAGACAAAACATTGAAATGGAATGATTTGATAAAGCAGGGAATTATAGAATATCTCGACGCTGCTGAAGAAGAAAATGCATTAATTAGTTTAAAGCCCGAAGAAGTGACTTCAGAAAATACTCATCTTGAAGTTGACTTAATGGATTTATTGGGGGTTGTTACAAGCTTAGTCCCTTATGTTAATCATGATTCTGGTTCAAGACTTTTAAGAGGTAGTAAGACACAAAAACAATCTTTGGGATTATATTGTGCAAATTATTTATGCAGATTAGACACAGATGTTTCAATTTTGGAATATCCACAAAAACCAATTGTGAGAAGTTTTGTTTATGATACTTTAAACACTTATCCCTCTGGACAAAATTTGGTTGTTGCAATAATGACTTATGAAGGTTATAATATGGAAGATGGTTTGGTATTCAATAAAGGAAGCATTGACAGAGGTGTTGGAAGAAGTTTTTATTTCCGTCCTTATTCAACTATTGAAATGAATTATGCAGGCGGATTAAAAGATGAAATATGCATCCCAGAAAAAGATACTTCTGGATATAAGACAGAAGCAAGTTATAGATTTTTAGAAAATGATGGAATAATTTATCCTGAAGCAGTAGTCAATGAGGGTGAAGTTTTGATTGGAAAAACAGCTCCTCCTAAATTTTTGTCAGAAGTAAGAGAGATTTCTGTCAGAACAAAAAAAGAATCAAGTGTTGTTTTGAGGCAGGAAGAAAAGGGGGTTATTGACGGGGTTTTTATAACATCTGATGAAGAAGGAAACAAAATTGTTCAAATAAGAACACGTGACCAAAGAATACCTGAAATTGGAGACAAGTTTGCAACATCTCATGGGCAAAAAGGGGTTATAGGAGCAATTGTTTCTGAAAACGATATTCCTTTTACATCTTCTGGAATAAGGCCAGATATTATATTTAATCCTCATGGTTTGCCAAGCCGTATGACTGTTGGTTATCTTTTGGAATTATTAGCAGGAAAAGTTGGTTCTCTTGGTGGAAAAGTTATTGATAGCACTCCTTTTTCAGGAGTTAGCAAACAGGAACTTGAAAATCAATTAAAAGAACTTGGCTTCAGATATGATGGAAAAGAAACAATGTACGATGGAATAACAGGACAAAGAATGAAAATGAAAATCTTTGTTGGTAATCTTTATTATCTTAAATTAAAATATATGGTAAGCAACAAAATTCATGGACGTGCTTCTGGTAAAGTTGCACTTCTTACAAGACAGCCAATAGAAGGAAGGTCAAGAGGAGGAGCTTTAAGATTAGGTGAAATGGAGCAACAGGCATTAGTAGCACATGGTGCATCTTTGCTGTTAAAAGAAAGATATGATTCAGACAAAGTTGTCTTGCACATCTGCACAAAATGCGGTTCAATAGGAATTGAAGACAACATAAGAAACAGAGTAATATGCCCAATATGCAACAGCGAAAAATTAGAGCCTGTTGAAGTTTCATATGCATTCAAGCTTTTGATGGAGGAATTGCAGAGCTTGCATATTCACACAACTTTTGGATTAAAAAACAAATACGAAAAATAAGATAAAATGGAAAAAATAAATAAAATAAGAAATTTTATGTCTGATTCAAAACAAGAAGTTTTGAACATAAGAAATTTTTTACCTTTGGGAATTAAAAATTCCCAACTCATTCAATTCTCACGAATTGAAGATTTTCAAAACAGGAAATTTTGAAAATGGTAAGAAGAAGTCATAAACAAAAAGTAGAAGAGAAAAGGGAATTTAGAAAACAAAAGAAGGAGTTAGTTCAATTAATTGGATATTGTATGTATTATAATGAAATGGAGAAACTAAGAAGATTAAGAAAAGAAGTAAGCCAAGAATTAGCTAATAAAGCAATAGAACTTTTTGGATTATATCATGATGTTGAAAAATGTAGATGTTATGTTCCTGAATTAAATAAATATAATTTTAATGAAAAATAAATAAAAATGATTCCAACTCTTAACGGACATAGTATTACAACAACGAGTTGGAAATATAGAAAATCTTTGATTTTCTATCTCTTAAATTTCCAAGAAAACTTGGAGGAAATTCAAGATGAATAAACCCGTAAGAAAACAAATAAATGAAATAAGATTTGCTCTTTATAGTCCAGAGCAGATTAAAAAAGTTTCAGCAGCAAAAATTGTAACACCTGAATTGTATGATATTGACGGATATCCTGTTGATGGTGGCTTAATGGACTTGAGATTAGGTGCTGTTGATCCTGGAGTAAGATGCAGAACCTGTGGTGGAAGATTAAAAGAATGTCTTGGACATCCTGGAAGCATAGAACTTGCTCGTCCTGTAATTCATTTAAAATATGTTCCATTAATTGAACTTGGATTAAGATGTTTTTGCGGTGAATGCGGAAAATTTTTGCTTGCAGAAAAAGATGTATCAAAATATACTCCAAGCCAAAGAATAAAAAAAGCAAAAGATGCTAAAAAATGTCCTTATTGCAATGCTGTTCATGAAAAAATAAGATTAGACAAGCCGACAAGTTTTTACATAGGCAAAAAAAGGCTTTTCCCTATAGAAGTAAGAGAGATGCTTGTTAAAATTCCTGATTCAGAATTAAAAAAAGCAGGTGTAAATCCCCCTACATGCAGGCCAGAATGGGGGGCTTTAACTTATCTCTTGGTTCCTCCTGTAACTGTTCGTCCGAGTATTATTCTTGAATCAGGAGAAAGAAGTGAAGATGATTTGACACACAAACTTTCTGATATTATTAGGGCTAATCAAAGACTCTGGGAAAATTTGAATGCTGGTGCACCAGAAGTTATTATTGAAGATTTGTGGGATTTGTTGCAGTTTCATGTTACAACATTTTTTGATAATACTGTTACAAGAATTCCTCCTGCTCGTCATAGAAGCGGACAGCCACTGAAAACAATAACAGAAAGAATAAAAGGAAAAGAAGGAAGAATTAGAAAAAATCTTGCTGGTAAAAGAGTTAATTATTCTGCAAGAACAGTTGTGTCTTCTGACTCTTCAATAGAACTTAATGAAGTAGGTATTCCTTATGAGATTGCAAAAGTTGTAACTGTTGCCGAGACAGTTAATGATTTAAACATGGAAAAATTAAAAAAATTAATTTTGTCTGATAATTATCCGAGTGCAAATTATATTATAAGACCAGATGGCAAAAGAAAAAAAATAGCTTCTGAATTAAAAGATGAAATAATCAATGAATTAATTCCAGGATATCAAGTTGAGAGGCATCTTCAGGATGGAGATATTGTTTTGTTTAATAGACATCCTAGTTTGCATAGAGGAAGTTTAATGGCACATTTTGTAAAAGTTCTTCCTGGAAAAACATTCAGATTGCACCCTGCAGTAACTTTTCCTTACAATGCTGATTTTGACGGAGATGAAATGAATATACATTCACCTCAAACAGAAGAAGCACGTTCAGAGGCTAAAATTTTGCTGAATGTAAAAAATAATTTATTTTCTCCAAAAAATAATGTTAATATGCTTGGATGCAAGGGAGACGCAATCACAGGAATTTATCTTTTAAGTTTAGAAGAATTTTCAAGAGAAGAAGCAAATCAGTTGTTGTATCAATCTGGAATAATTGCACACTTAAATAAAAAGAAAGTTACAGGAAAAGAGATTATTTCACAGGTTCTTCCAAAAGAATTAAACTATTCTGATAAAATAAAAACATGCATGGGGCAGGATTGTAAGTATTATGACAATTGCAAAAAAGAAAATTGTCCGCATAATTCTTATTTGAAAATTAAAGATGGAGAAATTATCAGCGGAAATTTTGATGAAAACACTTTTGGAGAAGAGAACGGACTTTTGATAAAAGCACTTGATAAGCAGGTTGGAAGAGATAAGACAATAGATGTCATAAAAAAAATATTTGATTTGGGAACTCATTATCTTACTAAAAGAGGAATAACAATTTCTGTTGAAGATTTGGATTTGAATGAGAAAGTTATTAATTTAGGAACAGAAGTTATTAAAAAATCAGAAGAAAAGACAAGAGAAATAATTCAGGAATATAATGATGGAACAATAGAAGTTCTTCCTGACAAAACAAAAGAAGAGTCAAGGGAAATTAAAATACTAAAAGTTTTGAATGAAACAAGAACAAAAATTGGTACTATTGTTAAAAAAGAATTTCCAGAACACAATCCTGTAAGTTATATGATTAAGTCTGGTGGTGGAGGAAATATGCTTAACATTACACAAATGGCATGCTGTGTTGGACAGCAGGTTTTGGAAAGCAAAAGAATTGACATAGGTTTTAATGACAGGACATTATCATTTTTTAAGAAAAAAGATTTATCTCCTTTGTCTAAGGGATTTATTTACAGTTCTTTTATCAAAGGATTAAGGCCAGAAGAATTTTTCTTTGGAGCTATGACAGGAAGAGATTCACTTATGGATACTGCACTTAGAACTCCTAAATCAGGTTATTTGTACAGAAGATTAGCAAATGCATTTCAGGATTTAAGAGCAGAATACGACGGAACAATTAGGGACAGCAACAACAATATTATACAATTTATTTATGGCAGTGATGGGATAGATGTTTCTAAATTACATCTTAATGGAAAAATGGATCCTGGTGAAGCAATCGGAATTGTAACTGCACAATCTTTTGGTGAACCTTCAACTCAGATGGTATTGAGAACTTTCCATTTTGCAGGTGTTCAAGAGATGCAGGTTACTTCTGGCTTGCCTCGTTTGATTGAAATATTTGACACCCGTAAAAAACCATCTTCTCCAAGAATGGAAATTTATCTCTCAAAAGATTACAACAACGAAGACAAAGCAAGAGTTTTTGCAGAAAAGATAAAAGAAGTTACATTAAAAGAAATATCTGATGAAATAATATTTGATTTTTCAGACAAGAAAGTTGAAATCAAGCTTGATTCAAAATCTTTAAGACAGGTTCATTTATCTGCTTCAAAAGTTGTTGAGAGATTAAAAGATTTGAAATTTAATGTAAAAGAAAAAGGAGATTCTATAATTCTTAGTGCTACTGATTTGAGTTTCAGGGCAATTTATAAATTAAAAGAAAAACTTAAAGGAACAATAATTTCTGGTGTGAAAAGTGTAAGGCAGGTTTTGGTTGTTAAAAGAGACAGGGATTTTGTTGTATTAACTCTTGGAACAAATCTTAAGGATATTACTCAAATGAAAGAAGTTAATGCTGATAAGACAATGTCAAATGATTTGTACGAAGTTGCAGAGATTTTTGGAATAGAAGCAACAAGGCAACTGATTATAGACGAGATTAAAAAAGTTTTGGAGGGACAGGGGCTTGATATTGACATAAGGCATTTAAGACTTGCTTCAGATGCTATGACTAATACAGGAGAAGTAAAAGGAGTTACAAGAATGGGAATTATTGCACAAAAATCTTCTATACTTGCAAGAGCAACTTTTGAAACGCCTGTAAAACAATTTGTAAATGCAACAATGAAAGGAACAAAAGACAAATTAGCAAGTGTAATTGAAAATATAATTTTGAACCAGCCAGTTCCTGTTGGAACAGGATTGCCTGGATTACTTGTAAAAGTTACAGGACCTTTAAAGAGAAAAAAAGAAGATTTGAAAACAGCGAAGAAAGAAGTTGTTGAGATGAGCAATAAATAATCAAGGACAATAATTCTTAAAAAGAGAGATTTAATTTAAATTATATGAATATAGAAGAAGCTTATGAGATGACAATTAAAGATATAAATACTTCTATCTGTGTAGGAAAACGTAAAATTATTAAAGAACTTTTAGATACTCTAACTGAATTCACCATAAATTTTAATGGGTATCCCCATTATACTGAATACCATAATAAATTAAAAAAAGATGTTAATGGATACATACAAAAATTGAAATTAATTGACAATAACTAAATCTTTATAAGGATTTATCAATAGATTTATAAAACAAATAATTCTTTAATTTTTATGGTTAACATTCTTGAAATGAAAGATATAAGATACATAAATCTATTTTCAACGATTACACGAATAAATACGCGTTATTGTTTTCTTTACAATGATGCTATTATTTTTGCAGTTCCAAAACAATTGATTTCAAAAGCAATAGGTGAAGATGGAAGAAATGTCAAAGAAATAAACAGAATTACAAGGAAGAAAATAAAAATTATTCCAACTCCATTGGGAATTCATCATGCTAAAGATTTTATCAAGGCAGTTGTAAGTCCTATTACTTTTAATGACATGCAGATTACAGATAATGAAATCATATTAACAGGCGGGCAGAACAAAGCATCTCTTTTAGGAAGAAATAAAAGGCGATTTATGGAATTGCAGGTGATTGTCAAGGATTTTTTTAAAAAAGATTTAAGGATAATCTAACCCCATCCTCCCACCCTAAAAATTGTCTGCTCACTTTGTTCGCAATTATTTATTAATTAATCCACAAATTTCTGAACCTTTAGGTGAAGCAAATCTTTTTAAATCAAATTTGCAATTAAGTTTATATTATTCAAATTCTATATTTGGGATTTGAGAGAAATTCAAGAAAATGGGATTAAAATCAGCGAAAAAATTAACAAAAGACAGAAGAAAATTCAGATGGAAAGACAGAAAATACAAAGTGAGAACTCTTAATCTTTATGCTAAATCAGATCCTCTTGGAGGAGCAAATCAGGCAAAAGGAATTGTTCTTCAAAAAATTCAGAAAGAAGCAAAACAGCCAAATTCTGCAATGAGAAAATGCTGCAAGGTTCAATTAACAAAAAACGGAAAAACAGTAACAGCATTTATTCCTGGAAATTTAGCACAGAAATTTATTGATGAACATGATGAAGTTATGATTGAAAGAATCGGCGGAAAGCAGGGAAGAAGCAAAGGAGATATTCCTGGAGTTAGATATAAAGTAATTAAAGTAAATGACCAGCCATTGGATAGATTATGGTTGGGCAAGATAGAAAAAGGTAGAAGATGATTAGATTAGACAGATATAAAAAATTATTAGATTTTGAAAAAATGAATGAGAATATATATAAAATAACAGAAAGCGGTAAGGGGTTGAGAATTAGTTTAGTTAATTGGACTAATGGTAAAATAATAAAGGAGTTGAAGTATAGATAAAATGACACAAATAGATATCAATAAAACATTTGAAAGAATTAAAGATAGATTTCAAAAAATTAATAGAAGAAATTTAAATAAACTTGAAGAAATAGGATTAAAAAAATTAATTGAAGAATTAAGAAATAAGAAGAATTATGAACATTTTGTAGGTTTTAATTATCGTAGATGTGGTTATCCTGAAAATATTAATCTTTGTGATTTAAATTGTGATGCTTGGGATATTACTAATAAGAGTAAAATTGAGACTTGTTGCCATAGGTTTATTAAAGAAAAAATTGCATTTTGTATTGATTATGGAATAGATTATTATTGTCGTAATAATTCAAGAGATTATATTCTTCAAAAGAAAGTTAATAAAGAATGGATGGAAATAGAAGATAAATTAGAAGAAGTAAAAGAATCAAGGAGTTCATGGGTTCATTAAGATGCCAGAACAATTTAAATTATTTGATTTATACGACGTGAATGAAGTGAAAGTTGAAGACGAAGGACTAAAAAATGTTATTAGTCTTGAACCAAAACTTGTTTTAAGAGATTCTGGAAGAAGAAGTTATAAATTTGGAAAGAGCGAAGTAAATGTTGTTGAAAGATTAATGAATAGGATTGCTGTTGCAGGGCACAGAGGTAAAAAACACAAAATACAAGGAAAATTAACAGGAAAATATACAAAAAATATGGGAATTGTTCTTGATGCATTAAAAATAATTGAAACAAAAACAAAACAAAATCCAATTCAAGTTTTAGTTAAAGCAATTGAGAATTCTGCTCCAAGAGATGAAATTACTGTTATAGAATATGGTGGTGCGAGATATCCTCAGGCAGTTGATGTCTCTCCTCTGAGAAGAGTTAATCTTGCTTTGAGATGGATTGCTCATGGAGCATCTGACAAAGCATTTGGAAAAAAGAAACATTTTTCACAAACATTAGCAGAAGAAATTATTCTTGCTTCTGAAAATAATGGAGAAAGTTTTGGTGTCAGAAGAAGAAATGAAAGTGAAAAGCAGGCTGATAGTGCGAGATAAATCTTTATCGTTAAATTTATATAGATTAATAGATTGTAATAATTATGGAAAGTATTAATATTAATGAAGGTGTTGTGAGGGATTTAATTAATGAAGTTAAAGATTTGAAATTGCAAATGAATGAAATTCGAGGTGAGCGGTTGACTGGTTCGATGTTTGATTTCTGGGATAATGAACAAGATGAAAAGTGGGATGGTTGTTAATCAACGAGATATTGTTTTGATTGTATATCCTTATTCTGATTTGTCGCAAAAGAAAAAAAGACCTGTGCTTGTTTTATCAAATAATGATTATAATTTTCATCTTCTGATTTAGAATTTGGGGTTTTGCCTTTTAAGAGCAGAATAAAAACAAATAAGATTTTTACATTAAACCAAAATCT
>Ga0180009_10007232_pt1 | contig 11412 bp, 9 predicted proteins | sample OS_PC_MetaG_FD_123537 | JGI IMG/M metagenome (GOLD analysis project Ga0180009, IMG submission 123537) | Groundwater microbial communities from the Aspo Hard Rock Laboratory (HRL) deep subsurface site, Sweden - OS_PC_MetaG | ecosystem: Environmental > Aquatic > Deep subsurface > Groundwater...
TAATAAATTTTTAATCTCTATCCCCTATACCCTAAACCCCGCACCCTATACCCTATTTATTAATTAGTCCTGCCAAATACCCGGCGCCAAAACCATTATCAATATTTACTACCGATACCCCCGGCGAACAACTATTCAGCATGGTCAAAAGCGGTGCAATCCCGGAAAAGTTTGCTCCGTAGCCAACGCTTGTCGGCACCCCGATAACCGGCTTTTTTACCATCCCGCTGACAACGCTTGCCAATGCCCCTTCCATACCCGCAACCACAACTAATACATTGGCCTGTTTTAAAAGCGGCGTTTTTTCAAGCAGACGATGAATCCCGGCTACACCCACATCATACAGCCGCCGAACGCGACAGCCGCTGAGTTCGGCAGTAAGGGCGGCTTCTTCGGCGACCGGGATATCGCTTGTGCCGGCACTGATAACCAGGATCAGGCCTTTTTTAGATACATTTTTTTTCTTCTTGATATAAATAAGCCGGGCTTGCTGATTATAAACCGCTTTTTTATCCAGCTTTTTTATTCTTTTAAAGATATCGATATCGGCCCGGGTTAAAAGCAGGGTATGATTATGGCGATAAATGCAGCGGGCAATCTGTTCGATCTGGTCTATGGTTTTTCCCTGGCAATAGATTACCTCGGGGAAGCCGCGTCTTTTTTCGCGTCCGATATCGATTCGGGCCGTGCATAATCCGTTAGGAGACTGGCTGATATTTGCTATCTGGCGGGAAGACGATACCCTTTTTTTTCTTGTGGTTAGAGCCATTTTATACTATTTACGCCTTTAACCTTGGACATGGATTCGGTTAGCCGGTCATTCAATCTGTTCGTACTCAGCTTTAATTGTAAAAATATACTGAACTTTGCCTGTGCGGGATAATTCTCGATATCCATGTCCTTAATTTCTACCTGGGCATCAGCAAGAATCTGTTTGATAACACATAATTGGTCTATCCCGCCCACGGCTTCTATTTTCAAGGTCTTATAAACATCTTTTCTTATTTTTTCTTCAATACTGGACAAAGACACAAGCACAATAAAGATCACCCCGGTCGTGATAAGCGCCGCCGAATAAAAACCACAGCCCACGGCAAGCCCGATACCGGCCACAGCCCAAAGACCAGCAGCAGTAGTCAGGCCCCGTACTGAGGCCCGAAACTGCAATATCGTACCTGCCCCTAAAAAACCAATCCCGCTGACTACCTGGGCGGCGATACGACCCGGATCAATAGAGTTCGCCCCGTGATATATCTCGTATATCTGCATAGACGTCAGCATGATCAGACAAGATCCGACCCCGACTAAAATCATGGTACGTAAACCCGCGGCCCGACCGTGCAATTCCCGTTCATAACCAATAATTCCGCTTAAAACCGCTGCGAGCATAAGACGCATAAATATCTGATAAACATCGACCATGATAATTTCCTTCCTGTTTAAATAAAAATGGTTTGATTGCGTTCAGAGCCAACAGAGACAATGGCGATTTTAGCGCCCAGAAGCTGAGCAAGCCTGTTTAGGTATTTGCGTGCGTTTTTAGGCAGATGGGAAAATCGTTTTACCTGCGTTGTATCGCTAAGCCAGCCCGGCCATGTTTCATAAACCGGGTTAACCTTCCAAAGCGCTTCAATATCAGCCGGGAATGCCTTATAAGTCTTTCCTTTATATTTATAGCCAATACATATCTTAAGCTGGGGCATCATATCCAAAACATCAAGTTTAGTCACGGCAATGGCATCAATCCCATTGACCAAAACAGCATGCCTGCCGATTATCGCATCAAACCAGCCGCAACGCCGCGGACGTCCGGTGGTTGCCCCGAATTCTTTGCCTCTTTGCTGAATACGATTAAGCAACTGCGCGGAGAACTGGGTCGGGAACGGGCCTTCGCCCACCCGCGTAGTATAGGCCTTTACAACGCCGATGACCTTATCTATTCTTGTGGGCCCGATACCGCTGCCGATACAGGCCCCGCCGGCGGTGGCATTACTGGAGGTAACAAAAGGATAAGTGCCGTGATCTATATCTAAATGCGTACCTTGCGCCCCTTCAAAAAGAATATTCTTTTTTAGCTGTACCGCCTCGTTCAACAGATAAGAGCAATCGCACCTATAGGGGGCAATCTTTTTTGCGTATTCTAAATACTGCTTATAGATTTTCTGAAAGGAAAAATTCTTATATTTATAAACCTTGGCAAGGATTTCGTTTTTCTCCTGCATATTACACTGCAGTTTTTCTTTGAATATGCGCGGGTTTAAAATGTCGACAACCCTTATGCCGCAACGGGCAACTTTATCGGTATAACAGGGCCCAATGCCGCGGCCGGTCGTACCGATCTTTGTCTTGCGGAATTTTTCTTCTTTTAACTTATCCAGAACCTTATGGTAGGGAAAAATAAGATGGGCCTGGTCACTTATCCGCAGTTTATTGTTTACATTGATCTTTCTGGCCTTAAGATAATCGATCTCCGTCAATAACGCCGCAGGATCAATGACCACCCCGTTTCCAATTATGCAGATTTTATTCCGATGCAAAATACCAGAGGGGATAAGATGCAGGATAATTGTTTCATTGCCGACGACTACGGTATGACCGGCATTATTGCCGCCCTGGTACCTTACGACATAGTCGGCATCCTTGGAAAGAATATCGATTACCTTGCCCTTGCCCTCGTCTCCCCATTGAGCACCAATAATTACAATGTTCGACATAGTACTACTTTCTCTGCTCTAACATCTTTAACCGCTCTTTGGCCTTAAGGGTCCAGGGGTCATCCGGCCGGCCTAATTCTACGCGCTGTTTCCAGTGATAGTATGCCTTATTGTAATCGTCCAGTTTTTCATACAAAAGCGCAAGATTGCTATGGGCCCGGATATAACGCGGATTAACCTTTAATGCCATCAGATACGACATCTTGGCTTTTTCGTCTAATCCCCTTTGCTCGTAAATAATCCCTAAATCGTTATGTACGGTGGCATATTGAGGATCAACAACTAAGGCCTCTTGAAAATATTTTATTGCCCCGGCCAGATCTCCGTTTTTCTGTAATTCAAAACCAGCATTGCGTAATTCAACCGCCGAGCTTAACACCGCTTCGCGTTTATTTTCCGGCGTGATTTTGGGCGGGATGGCCTCTTGTGTTTTTCTCCTTTTTGGTTTAACCGTTTTCTTTTTCGGAACAACCTTTGGCGGTTTAGCTTCCTCTTTCTTTAACGCCTGTTTTGGCCGTACCTTTCTCGGTTTTTTCACTGTTACTTTCGGCGGCGTGGCTGTTCTTTGTTTCTGCAGTCTGCTTAAGGCCTCTAGCTGAGCCGCCTCTTTGGCCTTTTTCTGTTCTTCGGTTTTTTGGTTTTTTTCTGCCTCCAGCTGAGCGATGAATTTCTGATACTCCTGGTCTTCTTTTTCCAGTTTATACCGCTCCACAGCCCTTTGGGCAAGTTCTAATTCGTTCATCGCCTCCAGTGCTTCGGTCATCGCTGTATTCAGGCCCTTCTCTAACTTGTCCTTTTTAGTTCTTACCTGGATTAATTTCTCCGCGGATTGTTCTGCCTCCTGCAGCAGTCCGGCCAGTTTCTGGCTGTCTTTATTATAAATCGAAAGCTTTTCATCGCTTTCGGCCTGGACCTGCTTAACACTGTTTATCGCCGTCTCCAACTCTGTCTTTTTCTGTTCGTACTTATTCTCAGCGGCAATAACAGCTGCTTCTTCTGCCGATGTTTCTAAAAGCTTGGTCAAGTCCGCCTTGGCCTGGGAATATTCACGCCATACCGTGCTTGCTGTTTCTTTGGACATTTCGATAAAATCAATACTATAATCACAGTCCTTTTTAAGCCGGGCCTGGCCTTCCTGCACCTGGGCGAGGTCTTTTAAAACAGCCTGCTGATGCTGCTCTGCCTCTTTCAATTCAGACTTGGCCGATTGCAACTGCTGGGTCAGGCTGGTAATGGTCTCTTCTTTTTCCTGTTTTGCCTGTTCGGCCTGGGCCACTCTTTTTTCCGGCGCGGATGTCTTGTCCGCCTTGGCCGTAGATTTTTTTCTTTTCTTAGGAGATTTTCTGGCTACTTCTTTCTTGCGGCGGGGCTTCCTGGCCAATTTTTCTTTTTTCTTGCGCGGTTCTTTTTTCGCTATTTTCTTCGCCTTTTCTTTCTTGGGCCCGGCTGCCTTTTCCAGCTTCTTCGGTTCTGCGGCCTTCTTTACTTGTTTGGGCTGTTTTGGTTTCTTTGCTTCTTTTTTAAGAGGTACTCTTTTTTTAGCCACCTTGGGTTTTTTTATTTTCTCTGCCTTTACCTTCTTCTTGCTTACTGCTGCTTCTTCTTTAACCGGGATTGCCTTTACCTTAGTCACGACCGGCTTTTCATATTCCTTGTCTTCTAAACTAAGCGTCTTGTCCGCCGGTTCTATTTTTTTCTCTTCTGCCGGGACCTGTGTTTTTTTCGTAGTTAACACCGCCTGCGCTAATTTGCCGGGTTTAGCCACAACCAACACCGTTGTCGTCAGGCCCTGCTCAAAGTCATACTGCATCGGCTCCTTTAAATCCACAATAATAAAATCAACGGCATAATAAGAGCTGTCCAGCTCATCGCTTTGCTTTGTCCCTTTTATCACCCGGAGCTGTTTAATCACGCCTTTATTGACGAGGATGACCTCGGGCTGATTTGTATAAATCTGCCCCATAAAATCAATGACAATCTGGGGCGGGGTGCTTAGATCATAGCATTCGACGCCTAAAGATTTGCTGGCTGAAAATAATACTTTAACCGCAGCGTCATTGTCGGTTATCTCGATCTCGTTCAACACAACCGATGCCGCAAAAAGCTGCGCGGTAAAACAACCCAAGACCACACCTATCGATATTAGTATAAATGCAAATTTCCGGTTATGCATGAATCCTCCTTTCGCTGTTTGGGCTACTTTAATTCTTTATCATTTACCGTAAGGTTATTTTTTATTTTCTAAATATCTGTCTATGTCTCTTTGGATGCTTTCATATTCTGTCTTCGCGTTCCGGTATGAATTTTCAATATGGAACTTTTTGGAAGCAGCATCCTCTAAGCCCGCCTTGAGTTTTTTGTATTGCGCGTCAAGTTCGGCAATCGCAGCGCTCTTGGCCTCAATGGCTTGTTTGATTTCGGATATTTCTGCGGCCTGGGTGTTGTTTTTATCTTCTAATGTTTTTATACCGGAGGTGAGTTTTTCCTCTTGGACGATATTTTCATTAAGATCGCGTTTTAACTGCTCGATCTTTTCCTTGGTCTTAGCGATGCTGGCGCTTAGTTCATCTTTGGTTTTCTGCTTGGTTTCGTATTCGGATTTAAGCTTGGAATACTTTGCCGATGCCAAATCCATTTTCTCTTCGAGTTTCTTCTTTTCATATTCGATGCTGTCCAATTGGCCTTTTACGCTATTCATCTGCGTACTTAAGCCGTCTACCTCGGTAGTTATCTGGGCGCGCTGCTTGGAAACCGTATCAAATGTCTGTTTTGCCTTTACAAAAACCCGCTTTTTATCGACCAGGCTTTCGATCTTCTCTCCCAGGGCATCTTTTTTCTTGGCCTGCTCATCAACGACGCCTCTGAGCTCATCAAGTTTAGACAGTATTTCCTTGATCTTACCTTCTAATTCCGACTGTGCGCCTTTAGACAGATTAAGCTGTCCCTCCATCTTATTCAACTGGGCGCTTAAGTCCTTTATTTGTTCGGCGGTCTTTTGTTTTTCTTTAATCGCCTCCTGGACAATCTTATCAATGGGAGAATCCATGCTTATATCTATAGCCGAAGCCGGGGCCTTTTCCTTCTTGGCCACGGGCTTATCTTTTTTCTTTTCCTTAGCCGCCGCCTTCTTTTTATCTTTTTTACCGCGTTTTACCCGGGGCTTCTTTTCTTTTTTCTTTCGCAGCTTCTTCTTTTTCTCGACCTTGGGCCGGGGTTCCTTTTGCTTTTTTGCGATTTTCACTTCTTCTTTTTTCGGGGAAACTACCGGCTCTGATTTAACAATTTCTTTTTTTACAGCCACCGGCGTCTCTTTAACTATCTTTTCTTCTTTTGCCGCTTCTGACTGGGCCAAAACAACCAGATCAATAACCACGTCCTGCTGCTTAAGCTCATAATCTGCTTTTTGCTTCAGATTCACCGCCAGAAAGTCCAGGGTATAATAATCCTTTTTAAAAAAACTCATTATTTTTTCTTCGCCCCGGACAAGGCTGAGTTTTTCTACCAAGGCACTATCCACTTCCATTATCGGAGGCAGGTCTGTATAGACACTTCCTAAAAAATCAAGGACGATATAATTGGTGGGTCCTTTTTCGTTTTTGAATGATTCGACGGACAATTCCTGATTGCAGATAATAGAAACGGTGACCATTCCTGCCTGGGCATCCACGATGATGTCATTGACAATAGCCGGGTCTGCACTGACAAGACTGGGAATAGTTACAATCCCCAAAATCAAAACACAAAAATATAGAATCCTCGCCTTCATTGCCCCTCCCCGCTTTTGTTAGTTAGGATAATAAAATATCTCAAAGTTTTATAAGCTTTACATCCAGTATGCTTTTAGCCTTTTTAATTTCATCCAACACCTTAGCGGGTATTTCACTATCGACGTTAAGAACGATCATCGATTCGCCCCCGGGTGTTGCCCGGCCAAAATTCATGGCGGCAATATTAATATTATTATTGCCTAAAATTGTACCGATAGCGCCGACGACCCCGGTCTTATCAATATTATGCGTGATCAGTAAGTTGCCTTCGGGGATGGCATCAATATAAAATTCGTTTATTAATACAATCCGCGGATTATTCTTGGTAAACAGGGTCCCGGCCACAAAACTCTTTCCCTTGTTTGTCTCAACCTCGACACTGATAAGGTTGGCAAACTCCTCGGTATCCAAGACCTTGGTCTCACTTACCGCAATCCCCCGTTCTTTGGCGATTAACGGGGCATTAACATAATTAACCGATTCCTGAATATGAGAAAGCAGGCCTTTGATAATCGCAATTGTTATCGGCGCTACTTCGTAGTTTACAACCTCTCCCCCATATTTTATACTTACTTTATTGATATGTCCAGAGATAATCTGGACTTGCAAGCTTCCCAGTTTCTCGGCCAGCCTTATATAGGGCTCGATGATTTTGCAGGCCTCGGTTTCCACGCAGGGGAAATTAACGGCATTACGAATGCCCTTTCCTTCCAGAACATCAGCTACCTGCTGCGCTATCTCAACCGCGACATTTACCTGCGCCTCTTCGGTAGAAGCGCCTAAATGAGGCGTCATAACCACGCAATCCAGCCCCAATAACGGACTATCCTTGGGCGGTTCTTTTTCAAACACATCCAAAGCTGCTCCGGCCACAATACCGTCTTTGATAGCCTCGTAAAGCGCGGCCTCATCCACAATCCCGCCGCGGGCACAGTTTAGAATCCGCACCCCTTTTTTCATCTGCTTAAATTCTTTTTTACCCAGTAAATGCCGGGTGGCATTGTTCAGCGGCGCATGCACCGTAATAAAATCAGCGCGGCCAAACAACGCGGCTAATTCCACAAGCTCGATATCAAACTGCTGTGCCTTTTTCGGGGATAAAAACGGATCAAAGGCCACAATACGCATGCCAAAAGATGCCGCCCGTTTTGCTACTTCCAGGCCAATCCGGCCCAGGCCCACGATGCCCAAACATTTCCCCAGCAGTTCCACGCCCAGGAATTTCTTACGGTTCCATTCCCCGGCCTTTAACGAACCATTGGCCTGGGGGATATTACGCGCCAATGCCAAAAGCATGCTCAAGGTATGCTCGGCAGTCGAGGTGGTATTGCCTCCGGGCGTATTCATGACCACGATCCCTTGTTTTGTCGCAGCCTCGACATCAACATTGTCCACGCCCACACCGGCGCGGCCGATGACCTTAATGTTTTTACAAACGCTGATAATATCAGCGGTGACCTTTGTCCCGCTTCGGATAATCAAGGCATCATAATTATTAATTATCTTTTTTAATTCTTCCGGAGACAGCTTCGGCTTCAGATCTGTTTCCAGGCCCCTGTCTTTTAAGATCTTAAGTCCTTCTTCCGATAAAGGGTCACTTACCAATACTTTCATTATTCCTCCCTAAAAAAACATTTACCGCAGCAGTTCTTTTTCCGCAGCACTGAGTCCGTTTCCCAACTCAAATTCATAACCCATTCTTTTCAATACCATCTCAAGACAACTAATACCAACGATAATATCAAATTCATTCATATACCCCATCTGGGCAATACGAAATATCTTTCCTTTAAAATCACCCTGTCCGCCGGCAATACTGACCCCGTATTCATCCCGCATTATCTTTACAAGCTGGGCGGTATCTATCCCCTGGGGTGCATAAACCGATGTCACGACATCCGCCGGATTCTGGGCAAAAAGTTCAAGCCCGATGGCCTTTACCGCAGCCCGCACTGCCCGCGCTAAACGCCGGTTATGCTCAAAGATTACAGGCAAGGTCATTTGTTTTATCATGTTCAATGTTTCGTTTAACCCGATGCACAGCGTCACTGCCGGGGTAAAGGCAGTATCTGATTTGTCCAGGGCCTTTTTGGCCAATCTAAAATCCAAATAGTAGCGCGGCGACTTAGACTGTTCTACTAATTTCCAGGCCTTTTTACTTACCGAACAAAACGCAAGTCCGGGCGGGATCATCAACCCTTTTTGCGAACCGGAAACCACAACATCCACACCCCAGTTATCGGTCTGTAAATCAACACCGCCTAAAGAGCTAACAGCATCGGTAACTAAAACCGCATCCTTACTCTTCATCATCTTGGCAATCGCCTCGATATCGGTCAGGACACCGGTGGATGTCTCACACTGGGTCGTAAATACAGCCTTTACGTCTTTATTGTTTTGCAATTCTTTTTCGATTTGTTTAGGGTTAACCGCCTGGCCCCAGGCAACATCTATCGTAATTACCTTTACCTGATAAGCACGGCAGATCTCTGTCCAGCGTTCGCCGAACTTACCGCCCTGCACACAGATCGCCTTGTCAGAAGGCGAAAGAAGATTTACCGCTGCTGCTTCCATGGCACTTGTGCCAGAGCCGGCAAAGGTAAATATATCATTTTTGGTCTGAAACAGATATTTTAAATTCTCATTCATTTCCTTAAAGATGGCCTTAAAGGCAGGCGTGCGGTGATGAATAGTCGGCCGGGCCATGGCTAATAAGGCCTCGGCGGGCACAGGTGTGGGCCCGGGGGTTAACAAGAAATTCTTCTTCATATCAATATTGTCTCCTTATTATCTTATTTCTTACCTTTTTTCTCCTCGTTAGAAATAACCTTATCCACAAGGCCGTAGGCCGCGGATTCGGCGGCGCTCATAAAAAAATCGCGATCGGTATCCTTGGCAATTTTTTCGATTGGCTGCGAAGTATGCTGGCTTAAGATTTGATTAACCTTATCGCGCATGTTCAGGATTTCCTTGGCCTGGATACTGATATCAGCGGCCGCGCCCTGCACCCCTCCCCAGGGCTGATGGATCATAACCCGGGCATTGGGCAATATAAATCTTTTTCCCTTTGTGCCGGCGGCCAATAGAACCGCACCCATGCTGGCTGCCTGTCCGACACAGTAGGTATTAACATCGCATTTTACAAACTGCATTGTATCGTATATAGCCAGGCCGGCGGTAACAACACCTCCGGGTGAATTTATATAAATATTTATGTCCTTATCCGGGTCTTCCATCTGTAAAAAAAGCAGCTGCGCAATTACGGTATTGGAAACAATATCATCAATCGCCGTCCCGATAAAAACAATCCTGTCTTTTAATAATCGGGAATAGATATCATAGGCCCGTTCGCCGCGATTGGTTTGTTCGACCACCATCGGTACCAAAATTTGTCCTTTTTCCTTCATCCTGCCTCCTTATTGTTTAAATTAATATTTAAGTTTAAAAGTGCTTAATTATTTAGAATTGATTTCTTCTATTTTAGCATGTTCAACCAGAAAAGAAATTACTTTTTCTTCCCAGATCTCACTGTGTATATTTTCCAGTAAGTTTTTTTCCGTTAGGTATTTTAAGACATCCTCTTTTTTCTGGTTATAGGATTGCGCGATTAACTCCACGCGTTTATCCAGCTCCGGCTGCTCGACCTTGATATTTTCCTTATGGGCGATCTCATCCAAGATAAAAAATGCCATTACCTGCTGGGAGGCTTGTTTATGAAAATGCCCGGCTGCCTTGTTCTCTTCGGCATTTATCTGCTCATCGGTCATACCTTGCTGTTTTAACCTCTGCCGGCTGGCCTCTTTTAAAGACTGCTCTCTTTTTACAACCAGGGTTTGCGGGACATCAATGGCCATTGTTTTAATCAAATATTCAATCAGTTGTTTTTTCATATCCTGGTGAACCTGCATCTGTTTTTCCCGTTCAAGATCCCCTTTTATCTGCGTTTTTAACTCTACAAGCGTATCTTTGCCGATGGTCTTGGCCAGCTCATCGTTGAGTTCGGGCAGTTTTTTATTCTTTATCTCATAAACGGTAATGCTGAAATTTGCTGTTTTCTTAGCCAGTTCCGCCGGCTGGAATTTTTCCGGCAACGCCAAATCAAATTCCTTTTTTTCCTGCACCTTAATTCCTTCTAGGGCCTGGGGAAGGCCGGGGATAAACAGCTTTTCTTCGATGCCAAACCAGGCGCGTTCTTTTTTCTCGATAACCTTACCCTCTACGCTATAACTATAATCACAAATAATATAATCACCGATCTTTGTCGGCCGGTCCTCTACGGGTATGAATTGGGCGTAGCGTTCCTGTAAAAAGGAAAGGACCCGGGTTATCTCCTCTTCCTTTATATTCATCCGCTGTTTTTTTAATTTTATACCTTTATATTCCTTTAACTTAAATTTGGGCCGGATATCGACCTTGGCCTGAAAGGTAAGCTTAGCGTCTTTTTTAAACTGCACATCGGAAATCTCCGGCAACTGTACCGGATGAATATCCTCCTGCTCAATGGCCTTTTGATAATTATCGCTGACCAAGGTCGTCAATACCTTATCACTGGCCTTGTCGCTAAAATACTGTTCTAATATTTCACGCGGCACCTTTCCCTTGCGGTAGCCGGGGACCTGCGCGGTTTTCTTAAGATACTCGTAATAACGTTCGAATTCTCCGTTGATTACTTCCTTGGGGACTTCGATATGCAATGTCTTTTGGCACTTGGCTGATTCTTTAACATTTACCTTCACAAATATTACCTCTTTCTCCCTGAATATTTTTTACAATAAAATATTTTTATGGAGCGGCGGATGGGATTCGCCTACTACATTCGCAACATCATGCCTGTCCCGCCTTCAGCGGGATTGCTCATTGCGTAGGCTCCCCTTCGTTCACTAAATTTGCCATCCCGGCAAATTTGAGCTCCCACCTGGTTGCTCCGTTCA
>Ga0180009_10007233_pt1 | contig 11411 bp, 9 predicted proteins | sample OS_PC_MetaG_FD_123537 | JGI IMG/M metagenome (GOLD analysis project Ga0180009, IMG submission 123537) | Groundwater microbial communities from the Aspo Hard Rock Laboratory (HRL) deep subsurface site, Sweden - OS_PC_MetaG | ecosystem: Environmental > Aquatic > Deep subsurface > Groundwater...
ACTATGGGTATTCCATAATCAACAAAGGAACGAACAGGGTGATCCTCAATACGTTGGATGCGTTTCGTACACAGATTACTCACGGGGCATACCTCGATCACCATATTCGTATCAGCGAGATGCTTAAGGAGGTCCATATCTTGAACAGAAGTAAGACCATGGGCAATCCGACTTACTGGAAAGTTATGCAAGACTTCCCAGACTTCCTCAGGGCCGTTTACTTCGCCAGCATGGGCCACCATGTATAATCCCTCATTATTTGCCTGTTTCAAAGACTGAATATCCTCTGGGTGTATGGGACTATGTATACTGACCATATCTACTCCCACAATACCTAGATGGCGATGAGCCATGGCAAACGCCACGCATCCAGTGGCATAAGGTCGTTCCTCCCAGCCTGGAAAATCAATGAACCATCGTGTCTTTATACCGAATGCCTTTTCCGCTGAGCGTCGCCCTGAATCCATAGCTTCCATCATTTCCATGCTGAGGTCTTGTTCTATCCGATACCGCCAATTCACTCTAACATCCACATAACGAACACCGTCCGAGGCAGCATCTTCCAGTGTCTCCCATGCCAACCGTTCAAGGTCATTTTGTGTGACAAAACAGTCCCTTATATCCCTGTAAGTGTCAATGAAATCTCGGAAATCCTCGTCAAAGAATCGGCCTGGTTCGAGTAAATCAATGGTAGCATTCTGCAAAGTACGACCGTTCTTCTCGGCCAACTCCAACACCGTGGATGGCCTAGCGGCACCAAAAAGGTGAAGGTGCATATCTGGCTTAGGCATAGTACGCCAGAACTCCATACGCTCTCTAGTTTCTGCTTCTACAACTCTTCTATCTTTACCGTTTCTACGGTCAATGCCACTTCTTCTTTCTTCTCCTAGGTAAGAACCAGACATTTGCCTTCTTTCTATGCCAGATCTTCTCCCCTTGTTGTCACTCGGATAGTTTTTTTGAATATCATCCATCATTTTGAGATTCTAATCTAAATGGTTTTTATTTAAGGGTGCCCCGGATTCTAGTTGGGTAAGAAAGGGGGTCATTAAGGAAGGAGCCAGTCATATATGGCGCTCAAATCATTGTCGTCGCGGGACAGCAGCCCAGTAATCGAGATCAAGGATTACGCCGTCAGCGTAACTCCCGTCATCATTCTTATAGGGGAAATCGTCGCAGAATCGCTCCTTCGCGGCGACGAGGCGAAGGCGCAGGGCGCCGACGTCGGAGCGGCCGGGAAGCTCGTCTTTGCCGAGCACCTCGGACCAGGCAAACACGGTGTCACCGGCGAAACACGGGGCACAGTGGACCCCGCCATTGATCGCCAGCAGGCTTTGGGCGTTCTGAAGGCCGTTGAAAGTCAGCGCGCGAGCTATTGAGATCACGTGACCGCCGTAGACCAGGCGGCGACCAAATCGCTCTGTGGCCGCCGTGAATTGATTGACGTGCAGTTTTGATGTGTTCTGGTATAGCCGCGTAATCATTACGTGTTCGGCTTCCTCCAGCGTCATGCCGTCAATGTGATCAATGCGCTCGCCCAGTTCGTAGTCCTCCCAGGCGTGAGGCGAGCCGGCGAGCTGGTAGTCATAATCACGCCAGTCACCGAGCCTGTCCGAGGGCAGATCCTTCGGCTCCACTGCTTGGGACAGGTGGGGAATGACAGTCTTGGGGGCGGGGGATCCCTCGTGGCGCTTGCGTATCATCTCCCATCGGACGAACTCCACCACAGGATCGCCGGACTGATCCACTGCTCGGCAACGAAAATAGACGATGCCCGTCTTCCCGCTTGAGGTTTGTTTCACACCGATGATCTTGCTGGTGGCGGTCATCGTGTCTCCCGGGTACAGATTCTTGAGAAACCGACACTCCGCGTACCCGAGATTGGCCACGGAATTGAGGCTGAGCTGTACCGTTTGCCCGAAAGCCATGTGAAAGGCCAAAACATCGTCGATGGGAGCCGCATCATATCCCAGCCGGGTGGCAAACGTGTTCGACGACGAAAGAGCAAAACGGGACCCCGTAGCCGCGATATAAAAAGAAACATCACCACTCGTGAGGGTTCGAGGCGTGGGGTGGACGAATGTCACGCCTACTTCAAAGTCTTCGAAGTAAATGCCACGGGTGGACTTGCTCACGATGACCCTCCTCTTTTCAGAAGTTTACCACATTTTAAGTACCATATCATAATTCCATCGTTTTTGTGAATAATTCTTTTTGCAATTTGGGGGCATTATAGGATATCTCCTATATCTACACATAGTTCTAGAAAAAAGGTTGATAGAATGATAATATTCCGCACAACTCTTTTCATGCCTTATTAAAATACATTATGAAATTTGATTGGTGGCTCACAGGAATCTGTTCTTCAAGGGTCTTTAGCGGGCTTGTATTCATGACATATGCGGCAGCATTGCCCGTTCTCCAAATGGAGTGGCAAATGTCTGCCGCGGCAGCAGGATCCATAGCCAGTGGATTCCAGATAGGGTATGCTGTATCATTAGTCATATTTTCCACTCTAGCGGACAGGATTAGTGCCAAGCTCCTATACCTTTGGTCAATGTCTACGGGGGTATTTTTCTCTCTTGGTTTTGCCTTCATAGCACGCGGTTACCTTTCAGCCCTCCTCCTTTACACGATTGTGGGCATCTCCCTTGGAGGTACGTATACTACCGGACTTATGATACTTGCCCATCAGTATCCAGTTAAACGCAGGGGGATGGCCATGGGATTTTTTATAGCAAGTACATCCCTTGGTTATGCCCTTTCTCTATTTTTAAGTGGAATTGCATTGCCCATTGGAGGATACAAGCTCTCGTTTCTTCTGACATGCCTCGGTCCCCTGGTTGGATCCATTTTGGCATGGATCACCCTATTCAAAACAGAGGTTTCCCCGGCAAAGCGTCAACAGGAACAGAAGTTCATTAAAGATGTGCTTGGAAATCAACACGTCAGGTTGTTGATCAGCGGCTATACATTCCATAGCTGGGAACTTCTTGGAATGTGGTCCTGGACTCCGGCTTTTCTTGCTAATTGTTTGGTTATTGGGGGAACAGAAGGGTTGTTGGCCGCAGGGCTTGGTGCCTATATCACAGCCTCATTTCATGTGACTGGTTTAATTGCCTCCTTCTCCATGGGAATATTATCAGATCATCTTGGTCGTGCACGTGTAATAATCATGATGTCGGTTATCAGCATGGTTTGCTCCTTTGTCTTTGGATGGTCAATAGGATGGCCGTTTATTTTGGTCATTGGAATAGGCCTTATCTATGCATTTTCAGCATTAGGGGATTCTCCCGTTCTATCGGCAGCGCTGACTGAAGCTGTTGATGTGCCATATTTAGGTGCCGCTTTTGGACTGAGATCTTTACTGGGATTTGGAGCTGGAGCCATTTCACCTCTTATGTTTGGAGCCCTTCTGGATTGGACAAACCCTACTGCCTTGACACACCTCCATTACACAACATGGGGATGGGCATACAGTATTCTTGGCCTTGGCGGGTTGGGTGCTGTTTGGACAGCATATAGGTTTAGAAGAATTTCTAAACTATAGGTTGTTCAGGGTAGATTTTTACCTCTGCCAATGTGGTATCGGAAAAAAAGTATGAAAAAATTTCAATTGGAGAGTAAGGGTTCACCGGAGTGACGACTTTTTACGAATCCATCAAAATTAAATATCTAATAATCTCTCCCATAATAACCTATCGAATATTTTAAAGGCAAGATTCAATTACCCGTAATTTTGGACGCTAATTTTACCCAAGGATTCCAGAAGATATGTACAAAACATCTTACAATTAGACCTTTTCCAATCAATTGACATACAAGGTCAGATTCCGTATACTTCGACTAACCAAAAGGAACCTCTTGATGTGGCTCACTCAATGGAGGGATATTTACAACCTAATGAAATCGGGTGGTATTTTTAGGACATGATATTTATACCCCAGACATGGAATATTGGAATGTTGTTTTGAAAAGAAATATTCATTATATGATAGGAGAGATTCAATGGAAAAATACGAGTTTATTATGGTCGAGAAGAAAGAGCCGGTACTTACCCTAACCTTAAACCGTCCCAAAAAAATGAACGCCATTAGTCTAAAGACATGGGATGAAATAAATGATGTATACGAAAATATTAAACAAGACCGCTCGATCCGGTATGTTATTTTTACCGGGACCGGAGAGCACTTTTCAGCTGGTGATGATATCAAGATTATTATCGAAAAATTCCAGTCTGCGAAAGATTATGACGAGGTACGATACCACCAGTACAGAAGCCATGACATAAAGAACAAGATATTAAATATGGAACAGATCACCATTGCTGCAATTAAAGGATACTGCCTAGGAGCTGGGCTCGGGCTGGCAATACTGTGTGACTTTAGGGTAGCCACGCCATCGGTAAAGTTCGGCATTCCCGAGACAAGGGTTGGTCTTTTTTATACTTGGGGACTTACGCACCACATGAACCGTCTTGTTGGACCAGCGGTAACGAAGGATATGATTATGACCTCACGGATAGTTGAGGCAGAGGAAGGACTGAGGGTGGGACTGATTGGACATCTTGTGCCCGAAGAGAAGCTAATGGATAAGGTATATGAGCTCATTGAACTTATGGAAGGCAATGGACCGAATGCTATCCGCCTCACCAAAAAGTTAGTAAACGCTTCCACTGCTCCTGAGATCGGTAACCTTATGGTTATGGAACCGGACTTCGTTCAATACCAGTACCTGTCGGGTGAAGCCGACGAGGGTATAGGTGCTTTCGTGGAAAAGAGAAAGCCTAAGTGGCATACCAAATAATGCTATTTCAGTGTTTCAAAGTTGATAGATTTAGTGTTCGCAGTTGTTGTATGATCTCTCTTAAAAAACACTCTCTGTTGTTTCCAAGGAATGATTTCTATTTAGGGGGTAAGTGAAATGAAAGTTGTGAAATTCCATGCCCTTGTAGATGAAGCAAAATGCATCGGTGACCAACTGTGCCAGACCGTCTGCCCCAGCGGGGCCATCAGATTCGATGGCGAGAAGTCCCGTGTTGATGATGGAAGATGCGTGGCCTGCAACAACTGCTGGGATATATGTCCAGAAGAGGCAGTTAGATTGGTCAGGCGTGACGAACCCCTCTTGCTCGGTGTAAACCCGATGGAAGTGAATCAGGATGAACTGGTTCAGCTTTGCCTCGATGCCCATCTGCATCCCCGTCAGTTTATCTGTTTGTGCACCGCTACAAGGGTGGAAGAGGTGGCCGCGGCGATCCTGAAAGGAGCCAGCTCGCTGAAGGACATCACCCTGATGACCGGGGCCTGTTCCGGCTGCACGGTTTACTGCACCGAACCGCTGCTCCGGCTGCTCAAGGCCCGTGGTATCGAACCCGATCTCAAGGAAGGTCGCAGGTTGTACAATATTACCCCGACTTTATGGGATGTTCCTGAAGATGTGGTCAGGAAATATCCTGGCTATTATCTCCATGAAGACAAAGGCGTATTCAGGAAAATTTGAGATCTTAACCCCAAGACAAGGAGGTATGTATGCTCAAGGAAGTCGCATCTCCACCAAAGATAATGCCCTCCGTTTACGGCCCGCCACTGCCGGATCAGCGGGCGGCCGAAATCCCCGGTCTCGTATCCCTGGAAGTCGGCGATCTGTTTCCCGATATCACACCAGCCATATACCTTCAGGATGATGACCTGTCCATTATCCGTTCAGCGGCTGAAGAGGCTTTGGCCGGCGTGGACATGAATATGATCAAAGCCGACGACACGGTCAACATCCTCTGCTCAGAGCACGGGTTTGGCATACTGGGGGGCTGGGCCTACGCCGAGATGATCAAGACGATAAAGGAAGTGGTGAAAAGTCGAACCGGCTGCGGCAATATCCGGCTCAGGATAGCCGTGGGATTCGGGTACAAAGAGGCCCCCGAAATCATTGACTATTACGGTCTTGATGATCCCTTTGAAGGCGAAGTGAGCGGCGTGACACCCAAGGATCCCGGTGTGCCCATAGAGACCGACATCGGTACCCTTTACGGTCTGGCCCAAATCTATGATGCCGATTGGTTCATACAAGCCCACCACGGGGACCTGAGGGAGTTGTACTGGCACCGCCTGATCGACCAGGCCCTCAAACCCTTCACCATGTCTTATGCCAGGCTTGAAACCAGGGGTGTCTACCATTTCAACTTCGGTCCCCGCAGCGCCAATTTCGTTCAAAGGGCCATTTTTGATTCCGCTTTTGTTCAGGAAAAGTACGCCTTCAGTTCCCTTCTTTTAACCGCCCCTTCAGGCATAATCGGGATCGACGCAGACAATGACCTCAATAGGATCAATCGACGACTAACCGTGGAAGGTCTGAAATCTTATGGGAAAATGGTCAGGCTCTTCGGGGAGATCGACGAATGCGTTGCGGTGCTGGACGGAGCGAAATGGCTCCACTACCAGCACGCGAGCGGCATAACTTTCGGCAATCTGGTCAACGCCCAACTCGACTTTTTCGACCTGGACACGGTGCCGGCCGGAACGGGTTTCGCCCTTTTCGAAAGGGATCCCAATGTTCCCAAAGTCGGAGCCGTCAACCCGGCCCTCAAAGCCTTGATCATTAACAATATGCACACAAACATGATGTGCACCGAACTACCGCTGAATATCCCCACTGTGGTGGTGGGCCGGAACCTGGCCGACAGGCTGTCTTACGATCCGGCCAATCCCGAGTTCATGGACGTGGCCGTCACCGCCCAAAACCTGACCGCAGCCTTGAACTTCGCCCAGCGCATCGCAGGAACGGATAAGGTGATCGTTTTCGACGGCAGTTACGGGGGCATTAATCTCAGCCCTGCTTTGGGCGAGTTTCTGCTCGCTAAGGCCCCCGAGGTAAGCCGAAAAGTGGACGAATACTTCCTCCCTCTCTGGCTGAAACAGAGAGGGATTGATCCAACGGATTTCTAGGATAATCAGGAAAGGCATTCCTGTCGAACATATATATTATAGCTGATAAGGTTAATTGGAAGTTCTTTTAATGGTTCTTCTTTTTTGTATCTTATTGATTTTTTTTGTCGGGAGCCCACCGTGGGAAGAGATCTATGCAGCAACAAAGTCCTTCCGCTCTGTCTCTTCTTACAACCTGGAGATAAGGTGTAAAAATGACCCAAAAGAGGGAGTTCAAGCGGTCACGCAGATTCAATCCCAAAATGGAGGTTCCTCATCCGAAAAGAGCTTGGCTTCCATCAGCTTTGGATCCAAAGCTGTTATGGCTGCCTGTTGGTCGCCACAAGAATTGATGGGCAGGCCTGAAGAAAAAAGGATTGTTAAAAGACGTTCCCTTCCTCATAATGACAAACTCCAAAAGAATCCCCCGAAAACTATGAGATCTCCTCTTAAACCGGAATTGCAAAACTCTATCCGGTTTGTTAAGCCCCTTGGCGGGAAAAAAGTCATAGCCCTTACGTTTGACCTCTGTGAAAGTTTTTATGAAATTTCAGGATATGACGCTGACATAGTTGAATATCTCAGAGACCATAATGTCAAGGCCACCTTTTTTGCCAGCGGTCTCTGGATGCTTTCTCATCTTGAGAGGACCATGCAACTTATGGCCGATCCTTTGTTCGAAGTGGGGAACCACTCGTGGAGCCACCGTGATTTTCGCTTTTTAAATGCCATAAAAATGAAGGACCAAATTCTTAAGACGCAAGCTCAATACGAATTTTTATGGGAAGAATTAGGGAAAAAGCCAGGAGCCCGAGTGACCGGTTCTTCGGAGATGGATAAAATTCCATCCATTCCTTTAACCTTTCGCTTCCCGTATGGGACATGTAACCGTGAAGCTTTGGATATTCTGGCCCAATACGGCCTCCCAGCAATCCAGTGGAGCGTTGTTACCGGCGATGCTGACCGACGACAGACCCCTCAAGCAATTACCCGTGTTGTTCTGAGGCATGTAACACCGGGTTCAATCATAATCTGCCATGCCAATGGTCGCAATCCATCTACGGTTAAAGCCTTAGCCTCATTTATTCCCGACCTGCGTGCCCGCGGATATGCTTTTGCGACCGTTAGCGAATTATTGTCCCTTGGTCAGGTGGTGACGAGCAATGAATGTTACGAACACAAACCAGGGGATCTTCAGGGCTATGATCACAAATCGAGGAAGGTAAAATGATTATGTCCACAGATGCCCTCCCTTTTTCGGCCCCTTCTTACTGCTTAACCAATTGTACACTTGGATCGATTGAGGATAATAATCGATACGTGCTCAAAGCCAGTGAAAGCCTATCCACCATGGACCCTTGGCTGACCCTTGGTTATAGCAGCAAAGATCTATTAAATATTTTGCGCCGAGCGGACAATGCCCTAAGTCGATATTTGGTTTTGATGTCCGAAGAACTGGCCGGAGTGGTATGTGTGCGATATCCCTGGCTGCGGGGCCCCTATCTAGAACTGTTAGCTGTTTTCAGTCCATACCAGAACAATGGTATAGGAAGTCAGATCATGAAATGGATAGAGGAGCAGGCGCTCCTTAAATCAAGCAATGTCTGGGTCTTGGTATCATCTTTCAATGGTCGAGCGCGCAAATTTTATCTAAATAAGGGGTTTTCGGAGATAGCAACTGTACCCGATCTCGTTAAAACCGGATACGATGAGATCTTGCTTCGTAAAACCCTGACTTCCTTAATCGGGTGATAACGATCTTTACTGGGTTCATCCTCATATGACCTGACGGCATCGGTTAATTGTGGTTAAGTAAGTTATTATGAAACTATTTAGTCAAAAAACAAAGGAGGCAACATCAGTGAATCACAGTTGTGCTTTAGAGGCCGTTGCCACCCTATACCATGCCTGGTTGACAGGTTTGATTCTTGCGGTGATTACACGCAAAAGCAATGATGCTGCAGAGGAGTTCGTATTTCGACTCTTCCGACGCCAGCATTTAGCCATGTTTCTCCCCGGTTTGAAGAAACTCGGACTAGAAAGAGAACCGGCCGCCGTGGCTGCAGCCAAGTACCATTACTTCTCGAATCAACTGGGTGGTGTTAAAGTCGAATATTACGAAGAATCGCCAAGGAAAGCTTGGATTCGATATCCACCTCCTCGTTGGATATGGAAAGGGACAGCAATCTGTGCCATCCCAAGCAAAGTCAACCGTGCCATATTGAGAGGATGGCATGCCCACAATGGTGTTACTATGGGCAACCTTCGACTGGGTTTCGTGTGTACCAAAACCACCGTTGACGGTCAGCCGGGATTAGAGGGTTACTATTACGAGTACGATCACGAACTGGCTGAAGAGGAAAGACTGGTATTCATGCCTGGAGAAGCAGCACCCTTTATTGATCCCAAAACCTTACCGAAACTGGATGCGGATAGCTGGCCCGAAGAAAGGAAGCAAAAGGCCAATCGAAATTATGCAATGGAATACATCCGATCCGCACTGCCCGAACTGTTTGCACTTTTTGGACCGGCCGAAGCACGTTATCTGGGTCATCTCAGTGCACTACAGATAGGCATGCAGTTTAAGGACGAGATCGCTCAACTGATTAATGTAGGGGGTTACAGTCCCATCGACTTCGCCAATCTATTTGTGATTCTCGCAGAAGCACAGGGGGATGAAGTCAGTTTTGAGGAATACCAGGGAGGCATAAGGATTATACAAAAAGGGTGGCGATTGATGCGTGATTTACCGGTGCTTCACGAAAGCGTGTTTGAATGTTGGAACGGACTTTGGGAAGGACTCTTGGCCGCGCATAATCCTCATCTAAAGATAGTTAGAAAGCGCTTAGATCAAGGAGACCCATGTTTCGAATGGTTTATCACACCGCTCGAAAGGAATACCTCCAATCTTATAACGGATAACACCTAATCGAGTCTTGACTCTTTTAGGGTGATGCATTATTTAAGATGGGATCACACATTTAAAAAGGAGAGCACCTATGAAATTATTCGAACCAGTAACCATAAGGGGAATGACTTTAAAGAACCATATCGTGATGCCAGCGATGCAACTGACGTTGGGGGTGAGAAACCGGCGAGCCAGGGCATTCTATTTAGAGCGCGCAAGGGGTGGTGTGGGTGCCATTATCATGTGTGCTACCTCTGTGGATCTCTTCATAGACGACGAAGCCTGGGGACGACCTGACGGTGTACGAATTTTTATTGAAAGTATGCAATCCATTACCCATGAGATCAGGGATGCCGGTGCAAAGATAGGTATCCAGCTCTGGCACGGTAACCAGCTGCCCGCTGGGAGCGGCGTAGCAATAGAGGGTTTCGGTGAACTGGTGGCTCCTTCGGCCGTGGATAATATGCGAGCACTGACTGTGGATGAGATTCAATCCATTGTTAACAAGTTTGGCCTGGCAACGGAAAAGGCCAAAGAGGCGGGTTTTGATTTTGTGGAGGTGCATGGTGCCCATGGTTATCTCCCCTGCCAATTCTTTTCAGGGGCGGACAATAAACGAACGGATCAGTATGGCGGTGATCTCCATGGGCGGATGCGCTTTGGACTTGAGATTGCCGAATCCATGAGAAGAGCTGTTGGGGACGACTTTCCCATCTTTTTCAGAATTGGCGCTGAGGAGAAGAGGGCCGGTGGTATTACCATCAGACAGAGCAAGTCCTTTGCAGCGGAACTGGAAAAGACAGGTATGGATCTCTTCGATGTCTCCGTCGGTCATGATACCAAACGTTTGGCTTCACCCACCAAGAGGGCCAAGATGGGTACCTTTGTTCATTTGGCCGAGGCCATAAAAGAGGTTACCTCTGTCCCCGTTATGGCTGTGGGGCGGATCAACACACCAGAAGTGGCCGAGTCCATTTTGACACAAGGAAGGGCTGATATCGTTGGTATTGCTCGGCAGTTATTGGCTGATCCCCAATGGCCTAATAAGGTTATGGAGGGCAGGGCTCAAGAGATCGTCCCATGTTTGTCCTGTAACACCTGCTTTCGGCCACTTCGGAGTGGAAAATGGAAACCGGGGGACCCTATCTGTAAGGTGAATGAGCGTGCCGGCAGAGAGATCGATATGAGCTAACGGTATCGCATCTTGAACCGCAATAGCTCGTGCATTCTCCCCGCCTGAAAAATGATGTTCCCTATTTACAAGACCTCGCTAGACTTGTTATGCCATTTTTTTGAGATGAACCTGAATGGCCATCAGAAAATAGGGGATGTGATAACATAATGAAATAATTTGACTATTTGATTTTATTAGATGCGGGTGTATAAACAATAGAAAAAAAATAAGCAAAAAAATCAATTACTGTCACATTTTGTCACATTTTTTCAGGCATTTCACATGTAACTGCCCAGGTATTTAGGCTGAAGACTGAAGGCTGAAGTATTTTTCAACAAGAAAAGAATCGAAATCGCTGCCCGGCGCATTTGAGAAGACAAACTGCACAACTCTTCTCTCGGAAACA
>Ga0180009_10007234_pt1 | contig 11410 bp, 10 predicted proteins | sample OS_PC_MetaG_FD_123537 | JGI IMG/M metagenome (GOLD analysis project Ga0180009, IMG submission 123537) | Groundwater microbial communities from the Aspo Hard Rock Laboratory (HRL) deep subsurface site, Sweden - OS_PC_MetaG | ecosystem: Environmental > Aquatic > Deep subsurface > Groundwater...
AGCCATTCGGCCCTGAAGGAGGGGTGGGACAATCCGAACATATTTCAGCTTTGCAGCCTGCGGGAGATGGGCACCGAACGTGAACGCCGCCAGACGATAGGTCGCGGATTAAGGCTTCCGGTGAACCGGGACGGCGAGCGTGTATACGATGACACGATCAATCGACTAACAGTAATTGCTGGTGAGACCTTCGAGGAATATGCCCGAGGGCTTCAGAACGACATCGAACGTGACTGCCAGATCAAGTTTGGCCGCATCGAAAAGACGGCCTTTGCCAAACTCGTGCGCCCCGTGCCGGAGGGTGAGGAAGAGAAGGCTATCGGGCAGGACACCTCTGTAAAAATTTGGGATTCCCTGAAGGAGAAGGGCTACATAGACGTCCAAGGCGATATCCAGGCCAAGTTTGATCCCGCTCGTGAAGGCTTCACTCTCGATGTGGCACTGGAGTTTGAGCCCATGCGTGCATCCATACTCGACGAAATGCGGAAGTACATTTTCAGGGACCGGATTGTGGACGCCCGGCAGAAACGGTCGCTCCACTTCAAGAAGGAGGTCACACTCACGCCGGAGTTTGAGGAACTCTGGAAGCGGATCAGCAAGAAAACCGCCTACGCCGTAGAGTTCGACACGGAAGAACTGATCAAGCGAGCTTCCCTGAGGATCAAGGATATGGAGAAGATTCGTGCCGTTACGATCTCCACTATCCGGGAAGAACTGGAGGTCACAAAGGCGGGCGTTCAGGCCGGTCGCGTACTTGAGGCCAGAACAGCCTATGTTGCCAAGCCGAATGTTCTGCCAGACATTCTTGCTTACCTGCAACGGGAAACCGAATTGACCCGCCATACATTGGTGCGAATTATCAAGGAATCCGGCCGTTTGAGGGACTTCCCCGTCAATCCCCAGGCGTTCATGACCGAGGTGGCGAAACACATCAACCGCACACTTCACGGGATGATTGTTGATGGCATCAAGTACGAACGGATTGCCGGACAGAAATATGAGATGCGTCTCTTCGAGGAAGACGAGATCGAGTCTTACCTCGTCAATCTGTATGAGGTGCAGAGCAAGAACAAGACGCTGTACGACTACATCCCTTACGATTCCGAGGTGGAACGTGAATTCGCCCGCCAGCTCGACGGAATGGAGAATGTCCGACTGTTCGTCAAGCTGCCTCGCTGGTTTGTCGTGGAAACACCCATCGGCGACTACAACCCGGACTGGGCCATCGTGGCGGAGCAGAAGAACAAGGTATATCTTGTACGAGAGACGAAGAGTACACTTGACGATGAGAAACGGCGGACATCTGAAAATCAGAAGATCAAGTGCGGCAAGCGTCACTTTGAGGAGATAGGTGTTGATTTCAAAGTTGTCACCAATGCCGCCGAGGCGCTTGAATGATTAGCATAGATGACTGAATTAGCGGAAAGAAATAATCATTTAACTAGGCTAAGTAGAAAAAACATGGCATATTCAAGATGTCTAAAACATCCTCCAATAAATCCCACATATAATCACTATGTAAGCCATATTTTCAATGCTGACTAACCAATCTTTCCCTCAAGTTCTCCATTTTTAAAAAAGATTTCCATATTTCCCATCAATATTCCATCTTCAAAATGGTCCCGGACAAACGGCACGCCTCTCATTCTTTTATAATTCGAACGGGCGGAACGAATCCAATTTTTAAAATAATTCCACCCTTCAAGAGCTGAACTTGATTTCACTCTTTCTATCTTTTTCTCTAATTCCTCAAATCCATATATATCAATTTACTTCTTCGTTTTTCTGATTAAATAAAAGCAATTTAAACATAAAACATCAAAGTAATAATAAGTGTTTTTACCCTCTGACCCAATTCTATCTTGAGGAACTGTCAAGTTTTAGTTGACATCACTTATTATTATTTATATATTAATAAGCACAAAGGAGGTGATAATAGTGGTTAGTTCTGGAAGACCTCAGGGGACAACCAAGAACAGCTGGAAATATTTGTCCGAGAAACAGCTGGTCAGTTTCTTCAATCAGGTCCGGAAGGAAGGAGATCTCCGTGATGATGTCATGATGAGCTTGACGCTCTATCTTGGCCTTAGAGTCCAGGAATTGGTAAATCTTAAAATCAAGGACATCGAGCCGGAGAGTAGAGAAATTACGATCCAGGGCATGAAATCCGGTCGTAAAAGGAGCTATCCGGATATCGATGAGAAGTTGTGGAAAAAATTGTGTCGTTGGATTAAACGCCTGGTTCCAGATGAAGAATTTTTATTTCCAAGTCCCAAAAAAATTGATGGCCCTATTTCGGCACAAGCTGCAAAGGATCTATTTAAGAAGTATGCATCAAAGGAGGGGCTATCATCTGATTTCAGCATTCATTCACTTCGTCACACCTGTGCGATGCTCAAGGCAAAAAACAACGAGAGTCCTATCAAGATCATGCTTTGGCTTCGACATCGAAGTGTTATGAGCACTCAGCGGTATTTTGAAATAGTTGCGTTGGAAAATGAAGCTGTAGATGCCAGCCGAGTTTTTGGCGGATTTATGTAAAAACATGACAAGGGTTGGCGAATAAAAAAAAATCTTGCTAATTTTCCTGAAATAGGCTATTTTCTTGTTTAAGAAAATACAAGGAAACAGGAAAATGTTGACAGAAAAAGAGATTTTGAACCAATTGATGAATGACTTATTATTCCCGCCGTTGAAGCTTCGAATAATTCAATCTGAGGCAGACATTAGTAGGCAATATCAAGTGGATGCGATTGTTCAAGTTTCATGGAATAAGTTAAAAGCCAATTTCATCGTCGAAATAAAACCTTTGTCGACACCAATGGTTATGCAAAATGCGGTCAATCAATTGAAATCGATGCCTTATTCAAAAAATTATTTACCAATGATTGTCATGCCTTATTTAGATGAATCACAACTCCAGCAACTTGAACGAATGAAGATAAGTGGAATTGACTTGTGCGGGAATGGTGTCGTGATTGCTCCAAAAAAATTCTCTGTGTACCGAAGTGGAAGGAAGAATCGATTCCCATCATCTGCTCCTATCAAAAATATTTATAAAAAGAACAGCTCAATGGTCGGAAGAGTATTTTTAAGTAAACCTGAATATGAAACCGTTCAGAAAATACGTGATGATGTAAATCAGCTGAATCTAATGGTAAATCAATTTGGGAATAAACCTATGAGTCTATCTACTGTGTCAAAGGCATTGAAGACTTTAGAAAACGATTTAATCATCGAGCGCAAAAATACTATTCGCCTCCTGCAGCCCGAAAAACTACTGGAGAAACTTAAAGATAATTATGTATCTAAAACAACTGGTAATAAATTACGTTTAAAAGTCAATATTGATAAAAAGGCAATCCCTCAGATAATTGGAGGATTATCAAAAGAAAATAGAATACCCATTGTTGCAACAGGATTATCATCAGTTCCGCAATATGCAGTGATGCAACGAAGTGACATTTTATCTGTATATTGTCCACAGATCGGAAAACTAGAAGGGAAGATACCTGGGAGTCAGTCGGATCGATTTCCCAACCTAGAGATAATTGAAACTCAAGATGAAACAGTATTCTTTGATGCACGAAAACAGCAGCGCTTTTGTTGGGCATCTCCTGTACAGGTCTATCTGGAATTGATGGCAGGTGACAAACGAGACCAAGAGACGGCTGAACAAGTTGCCCTATATATTCTGAATAATTTAAATAAAGGTAGACGATAATGTTTTTACCTGACATACAAACTGCCTTGCTCGACCTTTTATCTAAGGTAGATAGTCCTGACATTAAACTTATCATAGGAGGAGGATATGGCATTTATCTTAGGGCAGAGCTAGCAAGAAAGTCAGAAGAAAGGACACTTTTTAAAGAATGGCCAGAGGTTCGTTCTACAAACGATCTTGATCTCTTTCTAAGACCAGAATTACTGATAAATTCGAGTCAACTGAAACCCCTCGTAAAAGCTTTAAATATTCTGGGTTATAGTCCTGTTCCCGGAGCTGAAAACTATCAATTTAGTAGGGCCGGATCTGATTCTGCTATAACAGGATTATTCAAGATAGATATCTTAACCGGGCCTAAAGACTGCTTTAAAGATACACCAGTCAAAGTAGATGCGCGTCGCGTTCGCCCCAGACCCTCTGTAGGTATTCATGCTCATCCTACCGATGAAGCAGTTACTTTAGAAAAAGGTCTGCAGCCAATAATACTGAAAGGAAAACTCAGTTCTTCCGAATTCTATGAGGCTGAAATATTCCTGCCTCATTGTTACACATTCCTGATGATGAAACTTTTTGCATTTAAAGATAGATTCCATGATAGGAATAAAGAATATGGCCGGTATCATGCCCTCGATATGTATGCCATTTTGGCAACTACGAAAGAAGAAGAATGGAAACAAGCCTTAGAACTTCGAGATGAGCATGCAGATAAAGAATTCGTTGTAGAAGCAGGAAAACTTATAAATCAATACTTTACCTCAAATGACCAATTCGGGATCATCCGATTAAAGGAAAATCGCTATTACCGAGGAGAAATGCAGCTTGATTCATTCATTTCTGCTCTTCAGGAATTATTTCCATTCAAGTCATGAGGCTAACAAAGGTGCGATATTCATGCGTCATCTCGACCCGTATGCTTCAAGTGAGCTTGTATCACCTTTGACGGAGATCTCGATGCCTACCGATCTCACGGAACTTATTATCACGCTGGAGAGGACCAGATGCCTTGGGACCTGTCCCGTTTATAAACTCACCATTTCGGGCGATGGGACCGTGGTTTACGAAGGAAAGGATTTTGTGAAGGTCAAAGGCATGAAGAAGAGCAGGGTCAGCCCACTAAAAATAAGGGAGGCTTAAGACCATCCACCACTATCTGGGCGACTCCAGCGCACCCAAGGTGCTCAAAGACCTGTAGAGTGCGTAAAACTATACGCCGATTCACTGCGTAAAAGTATACGCCTCTTGACATAAAGGGAGAGGCACATTAGAGACACCGACAAAAACGTCCAAGACAACTTCAGGAGCCACCCCGAAGTCGACATGTCCAGGCTGGCCTACATCTACGCCTGAGCTGATTCACGGCCCGACGAACTTTTTCCCCTGAAATTTCGTCTTAAAGGGTGACGACAACAACGGAGGTCAACATGAAGATTAAAATACTGGCAGTATTTTTCTTTTTTATCAGCTCCACCGCCCTTTTCGCCGTCGATGAAACCCGCCGGCTCTCTCTCGGGACGGACGGCATTCAAATGATGATCATCGACTGCGGAGCCGGCGACTGCCGGATCGAGGGAGTCGAGGGCCGGGACAGCATCGAAGTCAAGGCACGAATCATCATCCGGGGGATGAGCACCCGAAAAGCCCAACAGTTCATCGAAGAAAGAATTGTTCTGACTTTGGAAAGGAATGGTTCGCGCGCCGTTCTGAAAAGTCTTTTCAAGCCCTACACCTCCCTCTTTTCGACAGGGGCCAAAATGATCGACCTCACCATCCTCGTTCCCAGCCGTCTGGACCTGGACATCGACGACAGCTCCGGAGACTTGGACCTCAAAAACATCGAAGGGTCGGTTGTGATCGACGACAGTTCGGGGGACATCACCGTGCTGAACGTCCGGGGGAATGTCGACATCGACGACAGCTCCGGTGATATCGTTATGGATGCCGTCGGCGGTTCGGTGGTGATCGACGACGGATCGGGAACGATCGATCTGCGCAACCTGGCCGGCCGCATCAATGTGGATGACTCTTCCGGTGACATCACCATCCTGAAAGCCGTCGGGGACGTGACCGTATCAGACAGCTCGGGCGACATCCGCATCGACGGCGTGGAAAAGGACGTCATCATCAAAAGCGACGGATCGGGAGACGTCGACATCACCAACGTCAAGGGACGTATCATCAAGGACCCGGTTTTTTGACACTCCATTCCCGCTGCGACACAAAATCCCCATTAAGTTCCATCAAGAAAAAAGCCGGGAACAGAGAGTCTTCGGCTGACTCCCAGAACCCGGCACATCTCGAGAATGTCTAGTCTTTTTACTTGATCTTTTCTTCAAACCGCAACTTTTCCCAGATTCTTACAACAAGGTCTTTGCTCCCCAGTCCGAAGGCGATGGCCAGGGCCAAACACAGCGCGCCGAACAGAAGAAGGAATGTGTTCGCAACGAGGTCGGGGGCAATGCGAAGCTGGTTAAGAATGATGGGTATGATGAAGATCATCACGATGGCATAGCTGATTTTCCCGATGACATCTGGTTTTTTGATTCCAATGTTTCCGGCAAAGACCTGAACCAACCCGGCGACAAAGTGTGCTAAATAGAACCCGATAACAAGAATCACCAGCGCGACGAATATATTGGGGAAATAGAGCAGGAGGTCATTCAGGACATCCGAGACCACAGTCAATCCAACTGAGTTAAAGGCAACTACAAAAGTGATGATGATGAAAAACCAGTATGCAACCCGGCTGATGATAGACACAGCATCTTTCTTGAGGCCTCCTTTTTGAAGGAAGCCTTCAATTCCTGCCTTCTCAGAAAGAACATGAACTCTTACCAACAAGAGAAGCTTCTTGATGACAAAGGCAAAAAGCTTCGACAGCAGCCAGCCTATGATTAGGATCAGAAGAAATCCAATGACTTTAGGAAGAAGCCCTCCGAGGATCTCTGCGATCTTAAACCAGGCAGCTTCAAGCGGGTCAGTGATGTTTTTCAGAATTTCCGGTTGAGAGGAAAAAGAAGCGGTTGAGAGATTCATAACGTCCTCCTTAACAATTTTATTTGATAATTTACTGCAAAATATTTCGTTCTATTTTCCCGTTTGAACATTAACTCCTCTCCCTGCCTGGGAATAAATATTTATCTACTGAATTTTAAGTGGAACCGTTCTTCTCCTTAGCATCTATATAGCAAATTGCATGCCAGAAACCAGAAACGACCTGCAAAGATACAGATCATTTACATGAGTAAAATTTTGCCCTGGGATTAATCTGTTGAAAACAAAGAATTAAAGCCTGGCTCCATATTAGAAATCTTGCTTAGTAAGAATGAACCCACACCTCAATAAAAGTTCTAAGGTGTTTTTTTTAGGCTAAACAAAATGTTGCATGCAACACATTCAATGCAACATTTCTGCAATAGAAATGTTGCATGAAATACTTTATCCAGCCACATCTAATATTCAGAACTTCTGTTCACCATACAAATCTATTTTTGTCGAGAAGATCCCTGACACTAACAGGATTTATTTATCCATTTGAGACCAGATCTAGTTTTGGCACATAATTTGCCAAGAGTTAAAAAGTAAGTGGATCCGTGTCTATACTTTAATTCATGTTGGAGCTGGAAAATGGATGAGAAAATAAAAAATAGGATAGAATTTATGGCTCAGCAGCTATCCAGGCTTAAAAACATTGCCCACTCTCAACAAGTAATTATCGAGAACCTTGCAAAAGTACAGATAGAGATGGGAAATGAAAACGATAATTCTATTATTGATAAGATCGGGGCGGCCTTTTCAAACGCGTCAAAAAATCTAGATTTGCTTCACAATACGATCCAAGATTATGAGATTGAACTGAATAAGTTACGAAACGAATAACAACCAAAGCAAAGTAGCAGGTGGCGCAACACAAAATTGATGCAAACAGGATGGAGTCGCTAAAACAGAGAACAGAAAAGAAATAGATGTTTTCCCAAAGTTAAGAAGTTAACAACCACGGACTTGAAATCTTTTCAATCGACAGATATATTGTCTGGTCTTTTGATTCCAAATTCCTTCATTTTTCTCCACAAGGTTATTCTGTGCATACCTAAATTGGCTGCAGTACGGTTAATATTCCATCCGTTTGTAGTCAAGGCAAAGCGAATATCTTCTTCCATTCTATCAGGACTTCGCTCCCCCCGAAGAGGCGGCCTTCCATTGCTTTTCATGTGTCGGATTTCAGGGGGAAAGTATTGGGGACTAATAATATTTCCGGGCGCTAATACCAGAGCATGTTCGATGGCGTTCTCCAGCTCTCGCACGTTTCCAGGCCAAAAATATTTCATTAATATCTCTTTAGCTTTGGATGTCAAACCGATTACTCTTCTATTGTAAAGATTATTGAATTTTCCGATAAAATGTTCAGCAAGAATTGGGACATCAAGGCAACGTTCCCGTAAGGGTGGAAGATTGATCTGAAAGACTTTTAGCCTATAATAAAGGTCCTCTCTGAATTCACCTTTGGCTATTAATTCTGTAAGGTCTCGGTTGGTTGCGGAGATCACTCTAACATCAATTGGAATTTGCTCTGAACTGCCTACTCGATATATAATTTTTTCTTGCAGGGTTCGCAAAAGTTTCGCCTGAATATCCAGAGACATACTGCCGACTTCGTCCAAAAAAATGGTTCCTTTCCGAGCTATTTCAAAACGACCCATCCTATTCTCAATTGCGCCTGTAAAGGCACCCCTAACATGCCCAAAGAGTTCGCTTTCTAAAAGCGAACTCACAAGCGCTGAACAACTTACCGGAACAAATGGTCCTCCAGAACGAGGGCTGCTTTCGTGAATCGCGCGAGCTGCCAATTCTTTCCCTGTGCCTGTTTCTCCATATATTAAAACAGTTGTGTCATATTTAGCGACTGTCTCAATAAGATAATAGGTTTCTTTCATAGCAGTGCTTCTTCCAACTAGCGGACCAAAACTTTGCAAAGACATTGCGACTTTGCGCAACCTTGCTGTTTCGGAAATATCATGAAGCACTAATACTATCATATACTCACTCGGATCCGATCCTACTTTAATAGCTGTGCTAATTAGATAGATATTTATTTCTCCATTACCATCTTCAATCTCCAAGGTGAAGTTCTTAATGGGAAGCTTGTTTTTTATTGTCTCATCAATCAATCTTTGAATTCCAGGAAACCGACTTTCAAATACTTCTCGAGTGTTTCTACCAATGACTTGTTGAGAATTTACCCCTATTATTCCGCTCGCAGTTTTGTTGATAGTCGCGATATTCAATCTCTTGTCAAGGATAGCAAATACACCTGAAGGCATGTTATTAAAAACCATTTCCAGTTCATTGAATTTCTGAACATACTCTTGCAAGCCTATAGGATCCTTATCACCTTGTCTTTTTTTCATTTGCCCGATTTTATATTAGATGTTCGGTTCCTGTTTTTAACTTGTTTGGGTCGATGTAATATAAAATATAGGATTTTCGTTTTAGGGCTTGCATCCAGTCTCTCACAATTTTCCTCAATATCCACCCACTGACATTCTAAAATGAGAGTATCACATCCCAAAAGACAAAATCAATAACTGGGAAAAAAACACGATCGGCCCATGCCGCCAAATCTTCAAGTTCAGGATAGACTCTATCCTCAAATCAGCAATAGGAAGTCCCGGGGCCACTCTCAGAAATATTCTCCCTGCTCCTTGGCTGCTATAAGAAGCTCCTGGTGGGCCACATGGGATGGGGGGAGCTTAGGTAAGGTTACCGAGCAATGGGCTGGACTTTTGCGAGAATAACGCAACATAAGTGTTGCAGGAAAACATTTAATGCAACGCTCGGCAGAAGATTTTAGAACAATTCCCTGAAAACGATCGTCTTTTCGGATTTTGCGCAGCATGCCTTATTTTTCTCCAAAGGATACTATCTTATTTATTTTCAACAGATATGAAATTATGTCAGTTTCTGGAGTGTTTCAGTTTTGACTATTGAGAAAGGAATTTATCTTCTTGGCATATATTTTGCTTGTATGCTGAAGAGGGCATTCTCAAAATTATTGCCCACAAATCGGAATTTAAAAAGGGACCGATACGTCCCCTGGAAAGTTCCGGACAACGAACGGGGAGGAAGGACAACTGTGTGGATATGCTGGTGTGATTTCCGCCGCATTTGTATCCGGTATCCTGATTCGATATCTCTCCGTGTTTACCGATTCAATGGACAAAAGGAGGATAGAAAAAGCTAAAAGATAAATCATCGTGGCCCAGGAAGCGGATGCAAGTTAAACTCGACACATTAAGGAGGGGATTATGAACTCGAAAAACACGAAAAACAAAAGCGCAGGAGTGAAAAAAGAGGCTCCTGAAACAAAAAAGCCAGAAAGTAAAAAAGGCGTTTCCGGGAAAGTCCGGGATTTCCCTACGAACCTGAAAAAAAACATCGTGACTAAATTTAAAGCTCCTGAGAAAAATAAGGCAACAATCATTGGCTTTATTATTGCCGGCGTCGTGGTCATTTTCCTTTTAGGGATGCTCTCGATGTCGATCGCCAAGAACGTCTCAATCAATCGATTGAAGGAGCAGGTTGAAAGCAGCAGTATTTCCGCCGAAAAAAGCAATACAGAAATCAGTCAGATTACAGAAGGGCTATGGACTTTAGTCAATGAAGCTCCCATAGAGGAGGCCATGCTTGTGAAGCCGGAGGAAAGTGAGTCAGCCATTCAGAAGGTCTTATTGGAGGTCACCTCTGAGGATTCTCCGGTAGCAATAAATTTAAAAACTTCCATTAATGATCATACTAAAAAGATTATTGGGATTTCGCACGAGATAAACAAAGAGAGAATCGAGAGTTTAAATCGGGATATGCAGGCTAAGCTGGAAACACTAAATAACGAGTATTCAGCGATTCTGAAAGCCAAGGAAGAGTTGGAAACAACCAAAGCCGGATTGGAAGAATCCAATCAGCAGATCCAGTCAGCCAATAAGGCGCTTCAGTCAGAAGTTCAGAAGAAGACAGAAGAATTAGCTGAAACCAAAAGCACTGTAAAGGCATTAGAGAAAGAGAAGACAGACCTGGAGGGTGTCAGAGCCAGCCTGGAAAATGAAAGAAAAACGGCTGTTAAAAATTACGAAGAGCTGAAGGCGGAGATGCAGGCTCAAACAAATGAATTGACCTACATTAAAACAGAGTTGGAGATAACAAAAAGGGATAAGACGAATCTGGAAAAGATGAGAGTCGATTTGGAAGTTGAGAAAAAAATGCTTTCTGCAAAAAATCTCGGATTGGAACAAAAGGGGAAAGATTCAGAAGCATCTGTCAAAACCCTCAAAGAAGAGATCGATAAGTTAAAAAAAGAGATTGAGAAGCTCAAGAAGGACATTTAGCAGGATAATACGAGAGACGAAAAGACAAAGAGGAATAGCCTCGTGAATAATGAATAAGACCCTATTCTTTGTAATTGAGCGAGAGGAGACATTAAAAAAAGCCATAGAGGAAATAAAATCACGCGGTATTCATTCAAAGAACCGGATTTTTGACACCATGTTCCCCCTGTGATATAAAATCCCCAATAAGCCCCATCAAGAAAAAAGCCGGGAACAGAGAGTCTCCGGCTCTAAATGGGGAGAGAACATGGGAGACACGGCGAAGATCCAAAAACGGCTCGCTTCCCCGATATTCATCATCATCTTTTTC
>Ga0180009_10007235_pt1 | contig 11410 bp, 10 predicted proteins | sample OS_PC_MetaG_FD_123537 | JGI IMG/M metagenome (GOLD analysis project Ga0180009, IMG submission 123537) | Groundwater microbial communities from the Aspo Hard Rock Laboratory (HRL) deep subsurface site, Sweden - OS_PC_MetaG | ecosystem: Environmental > Aquatic > Deep subsurface > Groundwater...
CGCTCTTCTGCAGTTCCAGCTTCTCCTGCGTCATGGCCTTGCTCAGGCCCTCGAGCCGGTCCGCGTCCAGCCACAGCAGGGTCGGCAGCAGCGAGCGCGGCCCCCAGCTGTAGTAGTTGGTGCGGTCGGTCCCGGTGGAGGCGTTGTTGGCTCCGCCGCCCCGCTCCATGAGCACGTCGAACTGGTTGTCCGGGACGCGGTCCGTCCCCATGAACATCAGGTGTTCGAAGAGGTGGGCGAAGCCGGTGCGTCCGGGCGCCTCGTCCTTCGAGCCGACGTGGAACCAGGTGTTGATGGTCACCATGGGCTGGGTGGGATCCTGGTGCAGGATCACGGTCAGGCCGTTGGGCAGGGTGACGGTCTCGATGGACATGGGAGCGGCTCCGGCCGCGGTGGCGGAGGCGAGGATGAGGGTCAGGGCCATCAGGACGGGTCGCATGGGGTCCTCCGGGCAAGGGTGAAGGATCCGGCGCTGGGCCGGGTAGGGTCGACAAAGAAACCAGATTAGCAGAAAACGAAAAAATGCGCCCCCTGGTTGCAGCTCCCGGGCCGGGACATCGCAGGACCGAGGTTGAATTCGTGACCGGAGGAGTTAGAATCGGATTTTCGAGCCCCCCACCGCTCCCAGGAGTTCCTCGATGCGCCATTCCCTCGGAACGATCGGCCTGCTCATTTTAATCCTGCCGGCCGCCGTCCCGGCTGCGGCCGCCAATCCCGACCTCAACCTCGGCTTCGAACTCGGAGAGCCAGGAGGTGCTCCCAGGGTCTGGTTCACCGGCGGCGAGGGCTACGCCGTCGCCCTGACGGATTCCCTTGCCCACGAGGGCAAGCTGTGCCTGAAGATGGAAAGGACCGATCCCGGGCCCAAGGGCTTCGGCGTGGCCACCGGGCAGTTTCCCGTCGAACCCGTCCGGGGTAGGTCCATCACCTTTTCGGGCTGGATCCGGACCGAGGACGTGGCCGGCGCCTGGGCGGGTCTGTGGTGGCGGGTGGACGGCCCCGGGAACGGCAGCCTTGCCTTCGACAACATGAACGGCCGAGGTCCCACCGGGACCACCCCCTGGACCAGGTACGAGGTCACCTTGCCTGTGGCGGAAGAAGCGACCAACATCAACTTCGGCTGCCTCCTGCCGGGTTCGGGAACCGCCTGGTTCGACGGGCTGGAGATCGCCATCGACGGGGAGCCTTACGTCCAGATTCCCTCGGTCCCCCTGGAGACGACCGGCGCCATGGTGGCCTGGGTGGCCGGGAACGCTCATCCCTTCGCCACCGATGACCCCGCCCACGACGACGGGGACCTGGAATTCCTCGACGACCTGGTGGGGAACGCCCGCATCGTCGCCCTGGGCGAAGGCACCCACGGCACGGCGGAATTCTTCCGCATGAAGCATCGCATCACGCGCTACCTGGCCGAAAAGATGGGGTTCACGCACTTCGCCATCGAGGCTTCCATGCCCGAGTGCGAGCGCATCAACGCCTACGTCCACGGGGGCGAGGGCGATCCCGCCGAGCTCGTGGCGGGGATGTACTTCTGGACGTGGAAGACCAGGGAGGTCCTGGACCTGGTCGTGTGGATGCGGGAGTTCAACGCCGCAGGGGGCCAGGTCTCCTTCCAGGGGTTCGACATGCAGTTTCCCGGACAGGCCATGGAGAACGTGAAGGCCTTCCTGGCCAAGGCGGATCCGGACTTCCTGGTGGAGACCGCCTTGCCGTACGCGGAGCTCAAGGGCCTGATCCTCGCCACGGAAAAGACCAAGGATCGCCGCAGCATCTTCCAGGATTTCGATCCGACGGGTGTGACGGCGGTTCTCGCCGGCATGAACGAGCGCAGGGCGGCCTACCTGGAGGATCGGCCTGCGGCGGAGGTCGATGGGGCCATCCAGAACGCCCGCCTCGTCACGCAGTACTGCGCAATGAAGACCGGCAACCTGATGGGCGTCCGCGACCGCAGCATGGCCGACAACGTGGACTGGCTGCTGGAACAGGCTGGACCGGAGGCCCGGATCATCCTGTGGGCGCACAACGGCCACGTTTCCCGCGCGGGCTACCAGGGGGTCAAGAGCATGGGCGCCCTGCTGGACGAGCGCCACGGGCAGGACCAGGTGATCCTGGGGTTCCTGTTCCACGAGGGAACCTACACGGCGATCAAGGCCGGCGAAGGCGTGGGATCCTACGGTACCTCACCCTCTCGTCCCGGGACCGCCGAATGGGTTTTCTTCCAGACCGGCCGGCCGCGGCTGGTCCTCGACCTGAGAAAGGCCGAGGGGGGGACGCCGGAGTCGGGCTGGCTGCGCGAACCGGTGGAGTACCGGAGCATCGGAGCCGGGGCCATGGCTGAGGCCTTCACCATGGGCACCTTGGCCGACATGTTCGATGCCGTGGTCTACTTCGAGAAGTCCACCCCGTCGGTCCAGCTCGAGGTAACCCCGCCTTCCCAGTGGTGACCCACGCCTGAAGGCCCGGCGGGACCCTACCCCGCCGGGCCGGACCACGCCGCGCAAGATCCGCCCTCACCGTCAGTCCAGGGGATCGAACCAGACGACGTGATAGCTGATGGTGATCTCCTGCCCGGGCTGGATGTCGCGCACGGCCTCGATGGTCATCCGGGCCGCATCGTAATGCTTGATGTTCCGGGCGTTGGGATGGTGGGAATGGTTGTACAGGCCGCCCAGGCCCAGGGCCAGGGCGACCCGCCCATCCGTCCAGGCGAAGTAGTAGTCCTCGAGGTCGTCGAACCGTTCGCCTCCCTGCCGGGCGGAGGCCTGGAAGGGGTCGGGCGGAACGTCGGCCACCAGGAGCATGGGGCAGGTCTCGATGACGTCCCCGGCCCGGAAGGGTGCGCGGGCGATCACGCCGAGGCCCTTGCCCGGGACCGGGACCACCTCCACGCCGACGGGGGCCAGGAAGGGCGGAGTAACGAGGGTGGGGGACTGGATGGCGGGGTTCCACTGCTGCCCGCCGTGAACGGCGGCGGCCGCCTGGCCGCCGCCGACCTGGGGACTCGTCATCGATGCACCACCGGTTTCTTGAGGAAGAGAGCGCGTATGTGAGCGCACAGCTGGCGCTCGGTCATCTTGTCGGCGGCTTCGACCCCGATGATCCGGTCCGCCATGCCGGGACTCAATTCCAGGACTTTTCTGAACTCCAGCTTCGCCTCGCCGGGGCCGCAGATGTAGATGCGGCTCGACCCGCTCACGGCCTCGGCGACCCTCTTGTAGAACCGCAAGACCTGGTTGCTGTAGCGGTGGTCCCGGTTGCCTTCGGCGGCGGCCTCCTGGGAGGCGCGGGGACCCTGGGGCCGGGACCCGCCGGCGGGCCGGGCCCGTTTGCCGATCCCCGAAATGATGGTCCGGACCGAAATCTGGTCCGTCGCCGGATTGACGATCAGGGCCTGCTCATGGTCGATCCAGACTCCGGCGAAGCTCCTGCCTGTGCTGTCCATCGTCGCCACCTCCGGTGGGTCATCTTCTGGGCGTCGTCCTGGCAAGGCCTCCCGAAGTCGATCTCCCGTTCCCGGGAGATGGCCCTGAAAAGCAAACGGAGGGCCCGGCCGAGGAGAGCGCCGGGCAAATATTTAACTTGTTGTAATTAAATATATTAAATTTTTCATGAACCGCCGGTCCGATGTGGTGTTATTATATTTCGGAAATTTGAAACCGAAAAATTCGGCAACCATATTCCGAAAGGATGCCATGATCCTCACGGTCCTGACGGCGATGCCGGACGAACCCAGCCGGCTCCGCATCGCCGGTCTCCTGGAAGGCACCGAAACGGTGATCGACCAGGCCCGCGGTAGGCGGGATCTCATCGAGGAACTCGAGCAGGGGGACGTGGATCTGGTGGTGATCCACGACCGCATGCTGCCGTCCCACCCCGCCCGCTGGCTCGCGGCGGTTCGCCGCCTGCCCGAACCGCCCGAGGTGGTCGTCATCTGGGAACGAGAGAACGCCGTGCGCCGGGCCTCGCTGCTGGCCGCCGGCTGCCTGGCGGTGCTCAACCACAACCTGCCGGACGAGGGGCTGCGCGACGCCCTGCGGGCCGTCATCGAGCGGCGGCGGGCGGCGGCCCCCGCCGTGCTGAGGGAGGAACGGCCCCGGCTCGATTACCGCCTGAGCGACTTCGCGTCGGAAAGCCCCGCCATGATCCGCTTCCTGGAAGTGGCCCGGCGGGTGGCGGGATCCGAGAGCGCCCTCCTGCTGCTGGGCGAGACGGGCGTGGGCAAGGAGCATCTGGCGCGGGCCATCCACCGCGAAGGCGCGCGGGGGGGCGGGGCCTTCCTCGCCGTCAACTGCGCCGCCCTGCCGGAATCCCTGCTGGAGAGCGAGCTCTTCGGGCACGAGCGGGGCGCCTTCACCGGTGCGACGCGCACGCACAAGGGCTACTTCGAGCTGGCGCACGGCGGCACCATCTTCCTCGACGAGATCGCCGAGGTGCCGCTGCACCTGCAGGCCAAGCTCCTGCGCGTCCTGGACGACCACCGCATCCAGCGCATCGGCAGCGAGACCATCATCAGGGTGGACGTGCGCATCATGGCGGCCACCAACCGAAACCTCGAGGACGAGGTGGAGGCGGGGCGCTTTCGCCGCGACCTGTACTACCGCCTGGCGGTGGTCGCGCTGGAATTGCCGCCGTTGAGGGACCGGCGGGAGGACATCCCCACCCTCTTGCACAGCTACAACCGCCACTTCTCGACCTCGCTGGGCCGGCCGCTCAAACCGCTCGCGCCCGAGGCGGTCGAGGCCCTGGTCCGCTACCGGTGGCCGGGGAACGTGCGCGAGCTGATCAACGTCATGGAGCGGACGGTCATCCTCGCTCCCGGCGAGACCATCGGACTGGAGGACCTGCCGGGGGTGATCGCGCGGTCGGCGGGGACCGGAGAAGGGGCCGCCCGCCGGCTGGACCGGACGGAAGTGATCGGGTGGCTGGCGGACGCCTGGGGCGAGTTGCCCCTGAAGGAAGCGCGGGACCGGATCCTGGCGGATTTCGACGGTGAGTACCTGCGCCGGATCCTCACCCGCACCGGCGGCCGGATCGGCGAGACCGCACGGATCGCCGGGATCAGCGAGCGGACGCTCTACTCGCTCATGAAGGAGGCCGGACTCCGGAAGGAGGACTTCCAGGAGGATTGAAATTTTGATGGAATTTGAAGACTGATTCTCATTGGAATGTGGTAATATTTCTGGGCATCTCATCGGCTGCATACCTGACGGGGGCCTTCATGGAAATCTTGTCCGTGATTATGTCTGCCCCCGGGTCTGCATGGGTTCATCGAAATGAGTCTGTCATGGTAGTTTCGAGAATGACAATCCTGGCATTGGTTTTCATCATTGGGGGATGTGGGCAATCCGATTCTTTGCTGTTCGCGCCGGAACCCGGGGCATCCAAAGCCAGGATTGGGGCGGATGTAGCGATCTCCGCTTTCACCGCTTCCTCGGAAGTGGTTCACCCGGGTGAGGTCTTGGACCTGAGTGTCACCGTCGTCAATTGGGGTGGGCAGCCCTCAGGACCCTTTTCTGTGGGGATTCTCGAGCCGATATCCGGGGTTTTCTTGGCCAGAAAAGACCTCCCAGGTCTCGCAGCCGGTGCGGGAGTATCCGGGACCGTTCATTTTTCCGTACCGGCGGACAAGTTCTCCGTCGCGGTAATACCCGGACGGTACACCCTCATCTGCGGACACAATTTGGTCGATGCAGACCCGGCCAACGATCGCAAGGAAGTCATTGTCGAAGTCAGGGAATTTTCGCCGCCGGGCGAAACCATGGAAATGTACATCCTGGAGAACGAGCAGCTCTTGCCATGCAGTAATGGGGTTTTTCTTGGGCACATTGTGATGCAGGTGGTTTACCACAATCCATCAATATCCATTATCAGGGGATTTGAATGCGGATGGGATCTTGCTGGTGGGCTCGGGACTTTCAATTCCTCGGTAGAAGTATCAATGGCCCTACCAGGGGTCGATGTTGGTGTGAGTAATCCAAGGGACGGAAATTATAACGTGATTTGTGGGTTTTACAGCCCATTGCCCACTTCCACCAACACCGTCCTGGCAACATTGGATCTGTTTTATCTGGATCAGTTCCCCCTGGACCTAACCATGCGGAATTCCCTTCCCTCTGCTGATCCGCAAAATTCAAGACCCATTGTGATTGCTGATGATTTAAGTGATGTGGTGGTGGACATGAGACATATCCCGGGATTCCCCTCCGTCCAGATCAATCCCGCGGATTGCATCGTCGAGTATGCCGACGACGCCTCTTTCAGGAAGATAAGCAGCCTATTCAGGTGATCTTAGGGCTAAAAAATGGGAGCTAGGCCGATGGCCTAGCTCCCTCGGTATTATTCCTGGAAGGGGATGCCCGTCCTTCACACCTCCAGAATCCTACCTCCGCGACGCCATCAACAGGCGCAGGATGTACCAGAACATCAGGGCCACCGAGGCGAACAGTTCGAGCGAGGCGGCCACGTACCGGTCGTAGGGCCAGTTGCGGATGATGTTGCTGGTGTCGTGCAGGATCGACGCCCCGGCCAGACCCACCATCAGCAGCGAGAACCACATCCCCAGTTCCCAGCCGAAGAACACGCCCCCGGCGATGGCCACCAGGGCCAGGATGCCTCCCCAGCGGAGCATGCCGCCGAGGAAGCTGAAGTCCTTGCGCGTCTGGATCGCGACGGCCGTCAGGCCGACGAAGCCCAGGACGGTCAGGATCGCGGCGCTCTGGATCACCCCGCCGCCGGTGTAATGTTCGGCGACGTAGAGCAGGGGCGTGAAGATGATCGCCTGGGCGACGACGTAGAGACCCAGCCCGAGGTACTGGATTCCGGGGCTGGCGGCGCGGGCGGCCAGGCCGCGGGCGAGCCAGCCGGCGACCATGAAGCCCCCAAGTACCAGCATCCAGTTGACGCCTATCAGCGCGCGGGCGATGGATTCGGCCATGCCGCTCTTGAACAGGTAGACCTCCAGGCCGGTGAAGGCCAGGATGGCGGCGAGCAGGTGGCCATACACCCGCACCAGGAATCGGCCCCGCTCGAGAGCGGCGTCCTGACCGGCGGGACGGAAGCCGAGGCGGTCGTCCTCGACGGGGATGGCGACGGTCTCGGATCGAAGCGAACGAGGATCACGACGGTTCACGGTTAACCCCTTTCTTGCGTAGGACCTTGATACACCGGGATTCTGGATGAATTCCCGGAAATTTGGCAAGGTCAATCAAGGGGCGGGGACGGGTGTCCGTCGCCGTCCGACCGGCCCGGGGCACCCCGGCGTACTACCGGAAGCTCGACTTCAAATTGCCCCAGGTTCCGGCCTCGGACCCGACGGTGCCGCAGAATGAGCACTCGAATCCATAGGTTTCAGCCTCCGCGCAGGTGAGGCAGAACAAGCCGATGTTCATGAAGGCGGTGGGCGCGGTCGTATCGGAGGCCACAACGACCTGGTGCGTTCCGACATCCAGGCACATGTCCAGTTCCGCCATGTCGGAATTCTCCACGCTGGCCAGGCAGGTGCCGGCCCCGCAGTCGTCCATGAGGATGACGGCCGAGGGGACGATGTTCATGGACGAGGATGCGCTCACGGCAGCGAAACGGTACCAGCCGGGAGTGGTGACGGTCACGTCGATCACGTGGAAGGTCCATCCCGTGTAATCGACACCGCAGAGCAGTTCGCCGGGCTGGCCGTCCAGGACGTCGAAGTATCCGTTGTTCGCGCAGGTGAAGGTCAAAAACGGCGTGCAATCGAGCGCGGAGGAGGAGCCCGCGCACAGGAGAGAGAGGACGAGGGTGGTCAGGAGGTGGCGCATGGTGGCTCCAATCTGGGGGCGAAGGTTTCAGGGCGGCCACGTCAGGATTCCGGCCGGTCTCTCGCACCAGGATACCATATCGGAGAATTTCTGTCTTATAAATCGCCGGTTTCGGTCACCAGCGGGGATGGGGTGCCCAGGGGTGTTGCCACCCCGCCCGGGCGGAAGTAGGATGGTGGGGTTGACCGTCCCCGTGATTCCGGACTCGAGGGAGGCTCCCATGTTCCCGACCCGCCGCCTGGTCCCGTTCGCCGCCCTGCTGGGCCTCTGCCTGTTCCTGAGCGCTTGCGCCACCGTCCCGGTGACGGGCCGCAGGCAGCTCAACTTCATTCCAGACAGCCAGATCAACGCCATGAGCTTCCAGCAGTACGACGAGGTGATCGCCCAGAGCACCCTCAGCGACCACGCCGAATGGACCGCAGGGATCGAGCGGGTGGGGCGCCGCATCCAGGGAGCCGTCGAGGAGTACTTCCGCCGCCAGGGCCAGAGCGGTGAGCTGGCGGGCTACGAGTGGGAATTCAACCTCATCGAGAGCAAGGAAGCCAACGCCTGGTGCATGCCCGGCGGCAAGGTCGCCTTCTACACGGGCATCCTGCCCATCTGCAAGGACGAGACCGGGGTGGCGGTGGTCATGGGGCACGAGGTGGCCCACGCGATCGCCAAGCACGGCAGCGAGCGGATGAGCCAGGGCCTGGTCCTGCAGATGGGGGGCATGGCCCTGTCGGAGGCCGTCAAGAACAAGCCCGCCCAGACCCGCAACCTGTTCATGACGGCGTTCGCGGTGGGGGCCCAGTTCGGTGCGGTCCTGCCCTACAGCCGGTCCCACGAGAGCGAGGCAGACCGCATGGGTCTGATCTTCATGGCCCTGGCGGGATACGATCCGCGGGAAGCGCCGGCGTTCTGGGAGCGGATGGCCGCCGAGGGCGGCGGCAGTCCCCCCGAGTTCATGAGCACCCATCCTTCCCACGAGACGCGGATCCGGGAGCTCCATGAGAACATGGCCGAGGCCATGGGATACTACCAGCCGCGGTGATCCCCGCCCGTCAAGGTGATCCCCGCACGTCAAGGGGAGGGAGGGCCGACCGTCCTCTCCAGCATCTTGACCAGCCGCCGCAGCGATTTCGCCGTCCGCGTTCCGTACCAGCTCAGCAGCTTCCCGTCCAGGGTCAACGCGGCCCTGCGATCGGGGATCACTCCGGCCGCGGCCAGGGCCCAGGCGTCGTGCCGGGTGAAGCGGTAGGGCTCGTCGGGTAAAAGGACCAGGTCCGGCTGCAGCCCGGCGAGTTCCTCGACGGTCGTGACGGGATAGTCGGGCCGGTCCGCGAAGACGTTGCGGAACCCGAGTTCCTGCAGGACGGCGTCGATGTGGGTGCGGCCGCCGGCCGCCATCCAGGGTTCCTTCCAGATCATGACCGCGACCGTGAGGCGTTCCCCGCTTCCCTGCGTCCTGCGGCGGAAGTCGCCGCAGGCCAGGCGCGCCGCGGTCAGGTCGGCCATGGCGCGGCCGCCGGCGGCCTCGGCCTGCAGGATGACGCCGAATTCCTGCAGCATGACCGCCACGTCGTCCAGGCGGCGCGGCATGACCGCGAAGACCGGGACGCCCGCGTTCTCGATGGCCGCCAGGTGCTCGGGCTTGTTCTCCTCGAGGCAGGCAAGGACCAGGTCGGGCCGCACCCGCTGCAGCTTGCGCAGGTCGGGGTTCTTGGTCCCGCCGCAGGCCGGGATCGACCGGACCTCGCGGCGGGGCTCCACGCAGTAGATGGTGCGGCCGACCAGGCGGGATCCGGCGCCCAGCCCGAACACGGTGTCGGTGAGGCTGGGGACGAGGGAGACCACGCGCTCGTAGCGCCGCAGGGGCAGGCGGCGGCCGCGGGCATCGGGCAGTGTCCGGGGCGTCGGGTTCATGGCGGTCGCTTCCGCTGGGGTCCGTCCGGGTCGGTCACCGTCATTATACGGGGTCATTATCCGGGATGAAGGCGCCTTCGGCGAGCCTTTCCGCAAAGGCCCTGACTCCCTCGGGCCAGACCGCCGTGTGGGCCTCGAAGCCGTCACGCCGGCCGGCGAAGAGGGCGCGGACGGCCTCCTCGTAACCGGGCGCATCCCCGGCCATGGCGGACATGAACCGGAAGGCGGCGTCCTGCGCGGCTCTGACCCGCTCCTTGCCGGCACCCTGGCGGCGCGCCTGTTCCACCAGCTTGCGCAGGGCCACCGAGGCGCCGCCGGGCTGGGCGTTGAGCCATTCCCAGTGCCGCGGCAGGAGGGTCACCTCCCTGCCCACCACGCCCAGGCGAGGCCGCCCGCGGGGGCGGGGCTGGGCCGAGGCTTCGGGCGCCGGGGGAGCCTCGTAGCGCCGGCGGACGTCCTCGACCGTCCCGCGCAGGTCCAGCTCGACGGGCCGGGCCGTGCAGTCGTCGAAGGCGAGGATGGCTCTTTGCTCGCCGTCGTCCAGGAGCTTGCGGGCGGCGAGGGCGACGTCCAGGGTGGCTCCCCGGGCCAGGAGCTCGTTTCCGATGAAGGCAGTGCAGGAATTGTCGTTGGTCATGGTGGTCTTCCTCCTTTCTTATAATTATACCCTGGTAAAAATATAAGTAAAGTGGAATCTTGTCATTTCACTGCGTTCCCAGCTCAAGTTTAGCAGCCGAAGGGGCGGATTAAATTCAACGCATTCAATGACAATAGGTTAAACATCCACCCGTTGTAAGACCCCACCCTTGTGACTTGCCCGACCTGGGGCCTCCCATCCCTGAGGCCTCTCCTCAGGTGCAGGTTACCTATGCGATGTCGCCCCAGGTGCCGGCATCTCCCGCGCCCCCTGCGCCTTCTCGTGGATGTGCCGGTGACAGGCGCCGCAGAGGGTGATCAGGTTGTCGGGCCTGTTCGTGCCGCCCCGCGCCCGCGGCAGGACGTGATGCACCTCGAGGAACCGCGTGTTCGTACAGCCGGACCCCTGGCAGCGGTGCCCGTCCCGGGCCAGGACCCGCCGGCGCACCCGGGGCGGGATGGTCGCGGTGTTGCGTCCGGTCCGGGGATCGTCGAACTGGGAATCGCAGGTCAAACGACCGGTGTCCCCCGGGCCGAAGATCACATCCCCGCGGCTGGTCGAAGCCGAAAAACGGCCGCAATCGGGGCATTGGCGCACGTGAACCTGGAAAGAGGTCCCCCGGGGGGCCCCCGGGGGGGCGGGCTTGGAGGAGGCGGCGGAGGGGGTGGCGGAGGCGGACCCGCCGTCAGCGGTGCCGGCCTGGGCCCCGGCCTGGGCGTCCTCCAGCAACGAATCCAAACCCGCGAGGATGCGCTCGACCCGGTCCCCGCCGACTCCCGACTTGACCAGCCTCTCCTGAAGGGCCTCGAACCGGGCGAACTGCTCCGGGGTCATCTCCAGGGACACCTTGACCGGGACCGCGGCGGCCAGTCGTCGTTCGGCCGGTGCCGCCGGGATCAGCTCTCCCTGGCCGGGCGAGGTCCTCAGATCGGCGGCCTGGGCCTGGACCCTGGCGACGTCCTCCACCAGCCGGCGCCGCGGGGTCGTGCATGCCACCTTCACCCACTCCTTCTCGGTGGCGGGGGTGGCGACCTTGATGATCTCGCGGGCCTTGGTGTAGCCGAGCTTCCCGGTC
>Ga0180009_10007236_pt1 | contig 11410 bp, 13 predicted proteins | sample OS_PC_MetaG_FD_123537 | JGI IMG/M metagenome (GOLD analysis project Ga0180009, IMG submission 123537) | Groundwater microbial communities from the Aspo Hard Rock Laboratory (HRL) deep subsurface site, Sweden - OS_PC_MetaG | ecosystem: Environmental > Aquatic > Deep subsurface > Groundwater...
TAAATATAAAAAGGGGATATGCATTCGTCTTTCAGCGAACTACGCCCTATAAATATAAAAAGGGGATATGCATTCGTCTTTCAGCGAACTACGCCCTATAAATATAAAAAGGGGATATGCATTTTGTTTATATTTTAAAATGCAAAAATGGACAATATTATACTGGAATAACAAGGGACATTAAAAGCAGAATTGCAAAACATAGAAAAGGTGAGGTTAAATTTACAAAACCTTTTTTGCCTGTAAAGTGTATATTTATTTCCTGTTTTCCAAGTAAAAATAAAGCTGCAGAATTTGAAAAGTATTTAAAAACACACTCCGGTAGTGCTTTCAGAAACAAACGTTTAATATAATAATAGTTTACGCGGCCCGGCTTCATTATATTATGCCGGATAAACAAATTGTAAAACTAGTGATTAGTTTACGTGGCGTAGCCTGCCGATAGGACAGGCGAAGACGCGGTAGTAGTTCAGTTGGCTAGAACGTCTCCTTGCCAAGGAGAAGGTCGCCAGTTCGAGTCTGGTCTACCGCTCACATAAAACTTCCAAGACGGGGCTGTCCCATAACTCCAATTTTAACGATTTTCTTAAAATTTTTTTGCTAAGCTTAGCACCGCAAATTTCAGAAATTCGAGTTTTGGGACAGCCCCAGACGGGAGTTTTTGTATTAAATCGGAATTTTAAGTTGTTCATCTCTTGACAAAAATATTAAAATAATGTAATCTTAATTATTCGTCACCTTAATTTTTAGTGAGTGCTGACACTGATGTTTATTGTATATTCATTGCCAAAATATATCCAGAATTCATCCACAGGTTAGATTTTGCAAAAAAATTATAAGTAATGTATAATTAAATCGGGTTTAATTCAGTTATTTTGAAGATGCCCAAATACTGTATGGCAAAACTCGTCTAATAAGGCGGGTTTTTGCTTTAGGGAATAATCTTGACTTTTTCTTTGTTCTAAGGCAAAATATTGGTATATGTCGCAAGTTTTTCACATTGCAAAAAATAAAAAGAATTTAGAGGCGCGGTTTGAAATTATAAAATTAATCCGCGAGTTTTTTTGGTCTCAAGATTTTATAGAAGTTGATCCGCCAGCTTTAGTTAAGTGTCCCGGACAAGAACCAAATTTATCAGCCATGAGAGTTAAATTTCACAATGAACAGAATCAAGAATATACTGGATATCTGCACACTTCGCCAGAATATGCTATGAAAAAAATGTTGTCAGCCGGCTTTGATAAAATTTTTTATTTGGGAAAATGTTATCGCGATAGTGAGAGTTTTGGCGGGATGCATAATCCGGAATTTACCATGATAGAGTGGTACAGATGTAATGCGGATTTTTATAGTTTGATGAATGATGTGGAAGAGTTCTTCAATTTTTTGTTTTCTAAATTAGAAAAGAATTTGAAATTTGAAAAAATATCAATGTGTGATTTGTGGAGAGACGTTGTTGGGGTGGATTTGGATGAATATTTGAGTAGTGAGAAAATGTTTGAGTTATGTGTTGCTAGGGGCTTTAAACCAGAAAAAGATGAGAGTTATGAGGAATTGTTTTATAGAATATTTTTGAATGAGATTGAACCAAAACTGGCTGGCATGGGTAATTTAATTATTCATCATTATCCCGCACAGATGGCTTCACTTTCTAAGCTTTCTGAAAAAGAAATTGGTTATGCAGAACGGTTTGAGGTTTACATAAATGGAATAGAAATCGCCAATGCCTTTACTGAACTTACTGATGCCGATGAGCAGTTGAAGCGTTTGCAAGATGAACAATTGGAAAGAAAAGAATTGGGGAAAGAAGTTTATGAAATTGATCAGGAATTTATTGAAGCGCTTCAAACCATGCCCGAATCAGCTGGCATTGCCCTCGGAGTTGATCGTTTAATCCAAGTCTTATTAGGTTGTCAAAAGATTGAAGATGTGATAATATTACCCTCGGCAGAACTGTTTAGTGAATAAATTTTATTTAATTATGACACGGATACACGGATTATATGCGGATGACGCGGATAATGCGGATTTTTTAAAAAACATTATGACTAATTATCAAATTATCTCAGCCTAAGGCTGATCAGTCCTCTGGCTGATAATAATCAAATCTATGGGCGACACAACCGATATTAGAAAAGGCGCGATTATCCGTCATAATAATGAGCTGTATGTTATTTCGGATTTCTCTTTTACCAACCCGGGCAAAGGGCAGGCTTTTTTTAAGACTAAATTAAAAAATATTAATTCTGGTAAGGGAATGGAGATGACTTTTAAGAGTGGTGAAACAGTTGATAGTGTTAGCGTTAACCGCCAAGACATTCAATATTTATATAAGAGCGGAGAAAACTACTCTTTTATGAATCAAGATACTTTCGAAACTGTGGATGTTAGTGGTGATATTATTGGTGATGATACTAAATATTTAAAAGAAGGTCTGGAAGTGATTGCGATGATGCATGAAGGAAATATTGTAGCTATTCAATTACCAAAAAAAATTCAATACAAAGTAGTTGATTCTCCACCAGCTGTAAAAGGCGATACAGCTTCTGGCAATGTTACCAAAGAAATTGGCTTAGACAATGGCTTGAAGTTACACGCACCGATTTTTATAAAAGAAGGCGAAGAGATTTTAGTTAATACTGAGACTGGTGATTATAGTAGTAGGGCGGGGGAGTAACACGAGATACCCACAGGGCATCCCTCTGCGGGGACAATATACATGCCTGCCTGCCGGTAGGCAGGGAATAAAATACAAAACAAAAAACATCTTTTTAAAAGATGTTTTTTGTTGGGACCCTCCTTAGTGTCCCCCTTGAAAAAAGAGCAAAGGTGTGAGCGAAATTGTTCTACTGGTCTGTCTTGGGCATGGGGAAGATGAAGCAGAGATCATCAAATCTTAACGTCACAGAACCGGCAACTTGGCCGGTTTCCTCTTCTGTGAATAAGAGAACGTCTTTTTTTCCCAGTTGTGATACGATTTCCGGTATTCGTCGAGTGACGGCTCCAATAATATCCCCAGTTTCTCCTTGAATGCCGATAGCCCCCCGTCTGTGATCCAGTATGGCCGAGAAGGTACCGTCAGACCCGATGTCAACAGTCGAAACCGTCAGGGTGCACTTCGGCATGTCGCGTCTGCGCCATGTCTCGTACTCTCTGAAGCAATGCTCCACTGCCTTGCGGTAGAGCCAATGGATGACATTGGTCAGTAGTAACAGCGCGATGATACCTAAGAAAATAGTAATAATCCAACCACCAATATTCATGATGACACCTCTCCACAGTTGTTTAGTTCATTGTCCCAGTTGTTATGCTACACTAATTAGAAATATTTTGCAATATATAATAAAAACCATCCCGATTAAGTCAGGATGGTTTTTCTTTTTTATATTCAAAATATTTAAATACACAAAAGGTCTCCTGTCTATAAAGCCGGCAGGAAGGCTTTGTCTGTGCGCAACAGACGAGTTAGAGATTGATGACTAGTCGGGTCCAGAATTGGAACTCGGTATAGTCGCCATCTCGATTGAAATGAACTTGCGGGGCGGCAATCATGGTGATGTGATTGCCGAGTGGGAGTGCAATGTGGGGGGCGATGGACCAGTCGGCACCATCGGCACTGAAGGTATTCTCGGTTTCCACACCGAGAAGCCCAAGGTCGAGCGGGACAACCCAGTCCAGCTGGGAATACCAGTACATCGTACCCCGGGCACCGGTGTTGATCCACTCCACGTTATGCCATGAATAGACTGGAATACCCCAGAGGTTCGGGGTAAGTTCAAGTCTGGCATCGGTCAGGAAATTGCCCGTTCCATCACTCACAACCGTACCGGCCATCAGCTCCGTGTTCCAGCCTTTGCCGTCGTAACGAGTACCGGCGATGGTGAGCCAGGTGGAAGGCGATGAGGTGATATTGGGTGCGATGACCCAGCCAGCCACGCCCCAATTGCTCTTGGCCACGGATTTGTGTCCGTGAACCAAAAGGCGGGTGTTGAAGTCATCTGCCTTTGCGGTTGAGGCGAAGGCGAACAGGAACAATGCGACTGCGAGTACGTTTTTCATGATTTCCTCCATTAAGATTCTGGGGCTTCACGCCACCTGGCAGTGCAGACAATTTTGTCCGCTCCTGTATCTTTGACGGCTTTTCAGACTGCGGTATGAGATTCTCGAATCGTTTTGTCGATCGATTCTAGAGAATCAAATAGTCTTCTACATCTGAGACTTAACTGCAGTAGGTCACTATCCCAAACACTTTCTCCCTCCTGTAGACGTGCTCTTTTCTCCTCCATGGCTGTTTCAAATTTTCTTCCTGCTTCACGGTAGAGAGTTTCTAGTTGAGTCTTTTTGGTCTTTAAAAGATTCAGTCGTTCGTTGAAATTCATGATCTACACCTCATGTTATGGAGTTAGGTTTAAAGAGCGCTGTTAACATATCCACTTGACAGGTAACACCATATTATGTATAATAAAAGAAGAGTGGTAAATACCACCACGTGGTGTAGGTTATCACCATTTAGTATAAAATTGGCTTAGATTAGCTAAAGAAGTTATTAACATCATAAAAAAATGTAACTCAAAACTTTAGTTTTGACCTTCGAAGCGTAAAAAGACTGGATTAAAACAACAGGGCATATTAAATTAAAAATAACCTCCAATCTTCGCTGGTCAGGTCTAAAGACCTGAGTTACACATATCTTTATGATTTTATGCCATTAGATGCCAGTCAACCATACCCCATCAGACCAAGATTAAAAGACAAGCAATCTTACTTAGGACAAAGACCATATTTTATAACCATAAACGCACATAAAAAACAAAAATTGTTTATTCATGAAAATATCGTTAATTCACTTATAAAATATTTAAAATATATTTGTGAAAAAGATAATTTTGATGTAATGACTTATTGTTTTATGCCAAATCATCTACATCTGGTATTATTTGGAAAAGATGATAAGTCTGATTTGTGTAAATTTGTAAAAGATTTTAAACAAACTACTGGATACAATTACAAACAAACTTTTAAAAATAATCTTTGGTCATTAAGCTTCCATGATAGAGTACTCCGAAAAGAACAGGATATTAAAAAACTTTGTCGTTACGTATTAAAAAATCCAGTTAGAGCTGGATTAGTAAAGTCAGTTTTGGACTATTCTTATTCTGGATCGTTTGTCTGGAGGTTGGAAGATTTAGTGCAGAGCGATCCATTTTTAGATTATATTGATGAGGAAGAGGAAGATTTGCGTGTTACAGGTCAAAACTAAAGTTTTGAGTTACATTTTTAAAATAATTGAATATAAAAAAAAGAAAGGTCTCCTTAGGTAATTAACCGTTCGGATTCCCTTCGTCTTGATATCTATAATATACCACAATATCTTAGACTTGTCAAGATGGATTGTGGAAAACTTAATTAAATTATATGCACCTAGATATTTTAGAAGAACTCGGCCTCTCGCAAAACGAGAGCAAAATCTATGAAACCTTGCTGGAACAAGGTGAAAGCACGGTTAGTCATATTTCCGCTAAAAGTAAAATCCATAGGCGAAATATTTATGACTCAATGGTTAGGTTGATTGAAAAAGGTCTGGTATTTCAGGTCATCGGTCATGGCGACACTCTATATCGACCAGTAGAACCAAACAAATTGATGGAATTGGTTGATGAAAAGAGGACTCGGTTGGAAAAAATCATGCCAGATTTGATTAATCAATATCAAAGTAAGCCACATTTAGAAGCAGCTTATATTTATAAGGGTATTGAAGGCTTTAAAAATTATTTACGTGATATGCTTGCGACAGAAGAAGACGCATATTTTATTGGTGCTAAGGGCGCTTGGTTTGATCCGCGTTTAAAGACTTTTTTAGATAAATTTTTAAATGATGCCAAAAAACGAGGAATTAAATACCACCATTTGTTTGATTATGAAGTAAAGGATAAAGCCCCTCATGTACCCAAAGCAGTGGGTAAGCCATATAAATTTTTACCAAAAGAATATTCTACGCCGTCAATGGTAGATATTTTTGGTGATCATGTTGTTTCGTTCACTGGCGCTGGACTTTGTAAAATATCCGATGATATTACTATTTTTGTAAATATTTCTCGTCCACTAGCTACGAGTTATAAGGCTTGGTTTAAATTTATGTTTGATTATTGCCCCGATGTCACAAAACACGAGACACGTAGCACATAACACATGCGAATTTGTAAAAATAAAAAACCATCTCGACTAACTCGGGATGGTTTATTTTAATTAAGACGTTAGCTTTAAAGCAAGTTAAATAATCCACCATTGCACTGATAATAATATCCGTTCTCAAATGCTGGGCATATCAGACATGAATGTTTTCTATATATAATCTTTTCAATGTTTCCTCCAGTGATAGCACAAATTATTTTTGAATCATCTTTATATTTAATTACAAGAATAAGTAAAGTAGTAATTATTAAAAATATAATTAAGAGAGAGTATGTTTTTTTGATTTTTTTTATCATATTAAAAGTAATATTAAACAAATCTGCCCTGCCAAAATCACGGCAATACCAGCCTGAAAAGAAAGTTTTTTGGTTTTGTGGCGGAAGAAATTCATGCCGAGTAATGCGCCGAGAGATCCGCCGATGGCGGATAAAATCCACAAAGTTTTTTCACTAACACGGCGGTGACTAAGTTGCGATTTTAATTTATCTAAGCCGAAATAAAAGAAAGTGATGATATTAATTGAAACCAAATAGATTATTAAAAGTTGAGTTGGGGTTGGTAGGTTCGTGAACCAATTAAACATATAATTTAGTTAATCCCGAAACCTTGAGCGACTGAAAGGAGTCGAAAGGTGAGGGATCTTTCGAAGAGTGAGTATTTTGATTTACGTTTGCATCGGGTGGTTCAACAATCAGACACTTCGAAAGATCCCTCGTCAGCCAGATTTTTTTGGAAAAATCTGGCTTCACTCGGGATTGCGAGTGCACTATTGATGATGAAACTTCAAGTCTTCTTCCGACAATTGAATCAATCCCTGTCGCACCTGATTGGGATTGGGGATATTCCTAAAGACAATGTCACTATTACTAGAAGCAGTTTTTACAGTCACATTGCCGTATTTAAATATTGTTGGAAAAAAACCGCTAACATTTACAGATACATCTTGAATTCTGTATAGATCAAGCTCGGATGTCGTTCTAGAAAAAAGTCCAAATTGTTCTGTATCCACAATTCTGTCATTGGTCACAATCCAGATATCCAGATAAAAATCAATAAATTGGGCGTAGAAGAATAAATAGATGCTTAAATAAAAAATACTGGCAAATAATACTAATAGCGGATAAGAAATCTCTCCTGTTAAAAGCTGTGGATAAAGATTATTAATCAAAAAATACATAGCAACTGGCACCAATAATAAGACAATAAATAGGGATAGAATTGGAATAAAAGTAATTGGATGTCGGCGCAACAAAAATTCTATTTTTTCGTAGGATTTTTGTTTTATGAGGTGGGAGATTAACATAATGTTTCGTTAATCCTGAACGAAGTGAAGGATCTTTCGAAGAGTAAGTATGTCAAACTACATCATACAAGCGTAAACCAAAATATTTACGCTTCGAAAGATCCTTCGGTCGCTTGAGCTCCCTCAGGATAGTTTAAAAAATCACACTGCCAGTCAACCACTCACTATTAAACAATATCACATCTACTTGCCAGTCAATTACATTTACAATTTGCCATGTAAAATAAAGAGTGAGAACTGTTAGTGTAAAAGTAAAAAAAGTAATTATAAAACTAGCTAAAGTAAAAGAAGCCGTTGTAACAATGTGGTAGAAATTTATAATAGAAAAAGCGACAAAAAATACCAAGAAGATTAGGTAGAGGAAGAGGAAGGTGTAGAGGGGGATGGTTAGCATACTAAGAAATTTACAATTTACAATTTGAAATTTTCAAACAATTTTAAATTTAAAAATTTATTAATTTAAAATTATTTTCGAATTGAAAATTTCAAATTAAATTAGTTCTTCTTGCTTCTTAAACTTCTTCCCAACTCCCAAATGTTCGTAGGCAAGTTTAGTAGCTTTCCTTCCCCTTGGTGTTCTTTCTATCATTCCGGTTTGCAACAAGAATGGTTCGTAAATTGATTCAATAGTGTCCATTTCTTCTGCTACAGAGGCGGCTAAGGTGTTTAATCCTACTGGCCCACCTTCAAATTTTTCTATAATTGCAGTCAAAATTTTTCTGTCCACTTCGTCCAATCCGTGTTCATCTATATTTAACATGAGAAGTGCCTGATCAGTGATATCTTTATCTATTTTACCATTAAATTTCACATCAGCAAAGTCGCGGACGCGTTTTAATAAGCGATTTGCAACTCTCGGAGTTCTTCTCGCACGTCTTGCAATAGTTTTTCCAGCATCAGGATGCATATCAATGGTCAAAATTTTGGCATTGCGGTTTAAAATTTGTTCAATATCACTATGCTCATAAAAATTAAGATGAAAGACATGTCCGAATCTGTCTCGCAAAGGTCCTGATAATAAACTCATTTTTGTTGTGGCGCCGATTAGTGTAAATTTATCTAACGGCATACGCATTGTCCTAGCTGCAGGGCCTTTGCCTAATATTAAATCAATAGCAAAATCTTCCATAGCAGAATAGAGGACTTCTTCAATAGTTTTATTCATGCGATGAATTTCATCAATAAATAAAATATCACCTTCTTCTAAATTAGAAAGTATTGCCGCCAAATCTCCCACTCGTTCTAGAGCTGGGCCAGCTGTTACTTTGATATTTACACCCATTTCTTTAGCAATAATATTAGCCAGCGTAGTTTTTCCAAGTCCTGGGTTGCCATACAACAAAACATGCTCAATTGGTTCACTGCGTTTTTTAGCCGCCTCAATTGAAATATTTAACGGCGCTTTTATTTGTTCTTGTCCAACAAATTCACCTAGAGTCTGCGGTCTAAGCGTTATTTCTATTACCTCTTCCTCAGTTTTTATCTCAGGCGCGACTAACCTCGGATTTAAATCCTCATCTAGTTGATATATTTCTTCAGTCATAGTGGGTATACTAATTTATATGATGCGGAACTACTAAAAAAATGCGAACCTACAGAAAATGCGGAATTACAAAATTATAATAATGTAGGTATTGTACCTTTTTTTTAGTTTATTGACAAATTGTTAATTTTGTGTTATGATAATTTGTCTGATAAAATACAGATAATCTGGTTCTTTTTCAGCCCAAGGCTGATCAGCCTTGGGCTGAAAAAATATAATAACTACCAAATGAGAAGAGCTTTTGCTTTGTTTGTTTGTTTGACACGAATTACACGAATCGTGTACTAATAACACGAATACAGCGAGTTTGTAAAAGTAAAGCGAAAGCTCTTCTCATGGTGAGGGGGCACCTGGGCCACGGGGTGTGGCAAAAATGTTTTTCGGGCGACGCGTCCGAAAGGAGACTGAATCATGAGTGATAAAAAGGGTGAAATTGAGGAACCAGGAAATTCCTTGGAAGAAGTGCTGGGGAGTTTGACCGGCACGCAGATGAGAGCTCTGGCTCTTAAGGTTTGGAGTGCTTTGGGAGGAAAGAAGTCTGGTGCAAAACAGATTGTTCGTTGGCTTTCTGGTGAGCTGGAGCTGACATTCACAGAGGTCATTCGGATGCTTTTCAACAAGCATGGATTCTTTGACACGCGGGTCATCACCGCCTCGCACAAGGATCCCAACCGCGACCACAAGCTCACTGCTCTGAAAGGTGGCTGGCGAAAGTATCACATGACTCTGCCCAAGCTGGTGGAGCGGAACGAACGTCTTCGCCAGTTCATCCCCTCCGACTCTGGACTGATTCTGCCCACGGCAGATGAGGTTCGCGGTTTCCTCGCGCACTGTGAGGGAATTCGCAATCGAGTTAAGGGTGACAAGTCCGTAGCCAATGTTCTCAACGGTCCCAACCTACCCACCTTCCTGCCCAAGTACAAGGTGGAAGATCTCGGAATGTTCGTGGAATTGCTCGTCACGATCGCTAAGCAGTCGTACGAGGCCCAGTTCCCAGGCAAGACTTTCCACAATCACTGTGTCGGCAATCTCGCTGGCAAGGTGTCGGTTGTGGAGGCATCGCGGTTCCAGCAGGTCATTAGCCAGATGGACAATAGTCCCGTGCCCGGTCTGGAGTTCTTTACCCCATTTCAGGGATTCTCCATTCCGGCCGACCACGAGGCCATTGCTCTCCTGCCTGAGGAGTTCATCCTTTCGGCGTTGGACACTCTGATGAGCTGGGCACTGTATCCGGACATTCTGCTGTCCAGCTGGAGTACTCCCGGCTACGATCTCGCAGGGCTCTTCTGGGGTTCCAGCTCGTACTCGCTCTGCGGCGAGGCCGACGGTGGCAGCGCTGGCTTCAGCGGCAGTGATCTGTGTGCCCTCGGCTTCTACTCGGCCGGTCTCTTCCTCTCTCGGTAGTGTTCTTTGGTCTTTGATCATTTGGATCAGTTCGTTTTTTGTCCGTCGGTTGACGGATTGATCCTTGGTCTTTGGTTGTTTCGCGCTCCACTCTGATGTACATCGGAGTGGGGCGTTTGCGTTTATTTTATTTTATCTACTGAGATATCTCAGTAGATAAATTTACTAATATTGCCTGAATTCAAATTTCTAACGCAACACACAATAACACAATCAATATGTCCCGTAGGGACTAAGATAAGTTAGGCAGGTCCTTTTCCGCCAAAGGACGGATCAGTCCTTTGGCTGAAGGGCATGCCTAACTTATGCCACCCCTAACGGGGTTATTGTTACGTTAGATTCTTGAATCTAACGTATATTATTAAAGTTTAACCCCGTAGCTTTAGCGAAGGAAAGTTTACACCCCGTAGCCCCAAAGGGCGAAGGGGTGTGGATAACTGTTAAAATTTACAAAATATTTTTTAAGCTACTATCATACCACGGCTTATTCCAGCCAAAAATCAAGTGTCGTGACAATTATTTGGTGGTTGTTTTGGATGTGTGGTATAATAAGCGTTGCCTGTTTAAAATACTAGATGTTGTGGTTAGGATGTGTATAGAACACTATATGTAGTGATTGGTAGGAATGACAAGGCGCCAATTATCGATTATGTAGGGCGCTTTTTTGTCCCCCATCCGTCCACTTGTGCTTCGTCTTTTTAATTGATAAACTAAACATCCAAAGCCAGTGTCATTACCACGTCGTTCCACTGCGTTTCACTCCTCGCAATGACATCGGCTTTTTCTTAATTTCTAATTATCAAATTATCTCAGCCAAAGGCTGATCAGTCCTCTGGCTGATAATTATCAAATCTATGGGACCGACTGATTCAAAATTGATCCAAGAAGTCCACTTTGGACAAGAGACTAATGTACAGTTTAAATATAATACAGAAAATGGCCTGCGGTTTAAGCGGGTATTTAGCAAA
>Ga0180009_10007237_pt1 | contig 11410 bp, 10 predicted proteins | sample OS_PC_MetaG_FD_123537 | JGI IMG/M metagenome (GOLD analysis project Ga0180009, IMG submission 123537) | Groundwater microbial communities from the Aspo Hard Rock Laboratory (HRL) deep subsurface site, Sweden - OS_PC_MetaG | ecosystem: Environmental > Aquatic > Deep subsurface > Groundwater...
AAAATTAACTGTCAGTTCCTTGTTGTCTTTTGTCAATTGCATCAGCTGCTGCATTTTATCATGAACTTCGCCTGGGAATTTTGATATTCTTCCTATGAAGTTTATTCTTATGCCGTTCTTGTTCAGCTTTTCAAGCCTGTCATCAATCAATCTCTGGAATGTTTTGGAGAATATCTTCATCAGAAACTCTACTTCCTCTTTTGCCCTTTGAAAGTTCTGCTCTGAAAAGGCATATAGTGTTAATTCCTTTATGTTAAGCTCTCTTGCCCATTGGATTACATTTTCAACATTTTCAGCGCCTTTCTGGTGCCCGTCCCACGGCTTTTGGAGTAATCGTTTTGCAAATCTTCTGTTGCCGTCAAGTATGATTCCAATGTGTTTCATTGCAGAAAGAGTGTGTTATGGTTGTTTTTAAAGGTTATGATGGAAATAGTGGAGCAGTAAATAGGAAGGCCAATGGGAGTCCCCAAACCCCTTGTTTGCCTAAATGATCATTATGCATAAACCATTAAATTAAGGCGGAGCCCGGCCTTTCTCTCTACACAAACCAAGAACTAGATATCACACCCAACTCTCGCCACATACCCTTTCTCTGTCTTCTCAAACTTAAACCCATAATACAAAACAGCCTTCACAACAGTCTCCCCTTTTGAAGGAGAAATATCCTCGCCATACACTTTAGCCTTCAAATGCTTTTCATCAATTTCAAGAATCTCAAACTTAGAAAAGAACATGCCTTCAGTGTCAACCAATGCAACTAATTCTGAAAGCCATTTATACAATAAATCAGAGACATTATCAGCCTTGACAGAAACATCAACAGCATTAACACCCTTTACTTTCTTCACATTGCATATAACTGAAAACATTGCAAGAGCAGAATTTTCAAAAACCTCTTTCAAATCCTTTCCATACGCCTCAAACATCACGTCTGAAGTCAAGTCATCAACAATCTTGTATTTCAAACCTGCCACATCCAGATTCTGACAATGCGCGGGGTTTCAGCAGTGCCGTCAGAAGCAATCATTGCCTCTGCTGTATATATTGAGCGGTCAGCTGCTTCAGGAGGAAGCTCAGACACGCATACAGATTCAGCGCAAATACCCACAATATATGCATAGCCGGTAGGCAGGTTGCTGTCAACAACAGTATTTATTGCAGTGTAAGCAGCAACAGACTCAGCAGCCTCTGGATTGTCAGTGTCTGCATTCATTATCAGAGTTCTAAGCCCATCATCCACCCCAATCTCCTCCAGAATATAGTCCTGCGCATTTTCAACAGAAGAAGGCAGCCTGTATGAAGGCACTGGCTTTGGAGTTACTGCAAATGTAAAAATAAGTATTATGACAATTGCAATCACTGCTTCAAGAGTCTTGATATAACCTTTATTGTCCATCACCATACTCTCACCACCATCCTTATTGGCTCTGTAACACCCGTCTTATTAACCAGCCTTGTTGCCCATTCCTCAACAAATACGCTTGCCTGCTCATAAGGCTGAGATTGGTTGCATACCTCATTCAATGCTGTGTACCTAGGCGAAGAGCCCCCTGCATAAAACGTGACAAAGTCCTTGCTTGCAGGATAAGCCCATGCTTCTTTCAAAGCAGCATAATGCCCCGGAATGGCGCACACAACACTTCCTGCTGTTAATTGCGCCTCATCCACGCCTGTCAATACCTCTGTTGAGCCAAATACAAGCGTGAAATTTAATCTTGCATCGCTGATATAACTGTCTGTCGGCAGCACTGTTCCCCTGTCAGGATAGCCATCAGGCACTCCAACAGCCCTTGCATTGCTTATCACATAAAATGTATTCTTGCCCACAGCAACAGAACTGATAAATACTATCCTGTCAGCGCCATCTGCAAGCACTATCTCAAAATTATCCAAAGGAACAAGATTTCCATCAACCCCTATTGCAACTGCAAAATCATTGCCGTCTCCTGCAAAAGGCAAATCACCTTCAACCCTAACAGTATATGTATCTGCGCCTGCAAAATCCAGGTCAGCAGTGTCTATTATCAACGGCGTCTTGTAAAAACTGTAAGAAGTACTATTCTTATAATTGTCTTTCGCAATCTTCAGAAGCCTGTCCTCTTTGTAGATTGGCTGCGCCCCAGGCTGTATAATCATCAGCATGGATAATATGTAAACAAGGAAAATCCCAAGGCTAATTGCCCAGTCAGCGTGGCTCGCTCCGCTTTTGCCGATATTCATCATAGTTATATTGTCCTATTGGATTTATATTGTTTTTGGCTATAAGGGCTTTGCCCTTATCAACCCAAGTGAGCATATCGTATTCGAAAATGCTTCGCATTTTCGGATATCCGAGAATCTTTGATTCTCGAATACTTCGCGATAGCCCACATGCGCCTTTCACTTCGCTATGCTCTAACACTTCCATTGAGCCGCCTTCGGCGGTATTGCATCACTCACAAGCTCCGCCTGTTAGATTCCTCCCTTCGCTGTTGTCACAATCAATGCAGCCAGTGTGCACAATACCACTGAATGAATAATTCCGCTTTTGATAGTTCCTTCTGAAAATTTGCCTATCATCAGCCCTGCAAAAAATCCCTGTATCATTACCAAAGCGAAAAACACAGTGTCAAGATTAAATGCCTGCGCAGTGCCTGAAGCAGCGCCAAGAAGATTCATCCCTGTATCGCTGGCAGCAGCGCCTGCCTTGACAAGCTGCGGAAAGAGCTTTAGCTGTAAAACAAGCATTATGCCGATAAACACAAAATAAACAATATAACCTTGCACAATCTGGCCGTAAGTGCCTGACTTCCTCTCCTCTTTCAGCTTTTTTATGCTGACCATTGCGTCTGTAACAGATTTTAAGACATTTTCAATGTCACCGCCGCTTGCCTCTGCCTCAATGACAATTGCAATGGAACGCCTTATCATTGTGTTTTTTGTATTGTCAGCAAATGTCGTCAAGGCCCGGTGTATGGGTATTCCCATTTTTATCTGGTTTGCAAGCTTTCTTATGAATGGATTTAATTCTGAATAATCCTTTTGCGATGACTGGATGATTGCAGAAGGAATGGATATCCCTGACTTGACAGAGCTCTCCAAATCCCTTGAAAAGTCAACAAATTTTTCCTCAACCCTTCTCTGGTACTTGAGCTCCTTAAGAAAATCAACAATCGGATGCGCCCAGGCAAGCGATGCAGACACAATCATCATTGGATAAAACCATCTTGCACTCGGCCCTATAGGATCCTTAAAGCTGAAGAATATGGCAAAGTCAAGCGCAATCAGCGCAAGCGCTACTGAAATGCCGATGATATATACATTTCTGAATTTCACTTTGGCTGCACCGCGTTTATGAATATTATAAAGCCCACATTAAGCAGGGGAATTACAAGGTATGTGCCGAATGTTGCTAAAGTTGCAACAGACATTCCGCCAATCTCGCCGCCCATTGTCTGGATAATTGCTAAAGTTACAAAAAACAATAAAGGCGCTGCAATTAAAATCGTTGTATAAATATCCGAATATGTTCCAATCTGCTCAACTGATTTTTTCCTTTCAAGCCTGTATGTTGTCAATGCCTCGTCAGCCATTGCATTCAGGTATTGCTTCAAGTCCCCTCCTGACTCAATTGTGTTGACAATGCCATCCAAAAGGTCCTTGAACCTTAATGAAGGCGTATCCCTGGCAACAGCCCTTAATGCAGTTGACAGGTCATAACCAAAAAGTGTTACATAATTAACTATTTTCTTAATCTCGTCCCTGATACCAGGATATTCCTCTGATGAAAGTATTGTCTTAAACAATGAAATCGGCTTTGCGCCAGAGCCTGCGACAGCAGCCATGTTTATAATCACAAATGGCAAATCCTCTTTAATCGCGCTTTCCCTTGTCTTTGCAACGCTTGACGGATAAAAATACATGACAATGGCTGTTAAACCTGCTGCCAGCACGCCAAGCATTATGCCCCTCAATATTTGTATTATAATGCTCGGAGCTGAAAATAATACAGACGCAAGAAGCGCAACAGCAAAAAATGCAATTACAGATGAAAGAAATACCATGCTGATATAAGTCTTTGAAAGCACTTTTACGCCTGAAGCCCTTAATGCCTTGAAAAAGCCGGCAAGCTGCTTGCCATAGCCGGATGTAATGCTGATTGTTAATTTCTCAAACATCCTGTTTGCATATTTGCCATACGCGTTTGTGCTGTAAAGCGTGTAAGGCACTCTTTCAACAGCAAGCTTGTTGCGTTTTTTCTGCGCAGTAACATCCTTGAGCTGCTCTTTTGACATATTAACATCCTTCATGTACCTTGCCTTGTCAAACTTGCTAAGTGTTGACTTTGGCTTCTTGGCCTTATTTTCTTTTGGCATTGGGACAGGCTCATCCTTCTGAGGGGCTGGTTTTTCAGAAACTTCCACAGGCGCTTTCTCTGCTTTTAGCACAGCTTTTACATTCTCTTCCTTCTTCACCCTGATTCCAAACTCCTCTTCAAGAACAAAAAGAGCCTGCTCAATTGCAGCAGCAGCATTTTTGTTGCCTGGCTTCAGCAATTCAGCATTATCAATCACAGACTTGCACGCAGCCTTTGCATTTGCGCTGTTCACTTCTGCGCCCCCATCTCAGAGCGTATTGAAGCAATAAGCGCTTTTGCATAATTCTGCAAAACTACAATTTTCTTCTTGTCCTTTTCCTTCACAGCAATCTCATAGGCATATACTGCCTCGAGAAGTGTTTTTGCATTCTGCTGTATCAACTCTATGCTCATTTTATCAGCCCAAAGCGCTTCAGCACCATGTCAGGTTTTTTGTAATACTCAGAGATAATATCCTGTACCTCTGCAAAGCCGAATATCTTCCTGCGGTACATCTCCATCAAAAGCCTTGTCCTGTTCTCAAACTCCTTTAGCAAGTCCTTCCACTGCATTCCTGTTCTTTTCATTATCTTCTCAAACACCTTGCTTCCTGTCTTGAACAGGAAAACATCCTTTGCAGGGTCCCTGACAAAGGGTACATTAATCTTTGAATTGCCTTTTTCATCAACACTGACAAGCTCGTCAATCCTGCTTATCCTTCTCACGTCTTTGCCATTCACTTTTGCAGGCGCTATTATGCATAATGCATCCAATGCCTCAACCATTGACGGAGAAAGGCTGATTGGAGGCATTGTAAGCCTTTTGATTACAGTGTCTGTTGATTCTGCGTGCATTGTGCCGAACGAGGGGTGGCCTGTGTTCATGCCCTGAAATAATACAAATGCTTCCTTTCCCCTGATTTCTCCAACAATTATATAGTCAGGCCTCTGCCTCAGGCTTTCCTTTAATAAGTCAAACAATGAAACCTCGCCGTGCTTCTCTCCTGTCATTGATGAAGTTCCTGCCCCTGCCCTTGACACAGCAGGCAGCCAGTTCTCATGCCTTAGGTTCAATTCCCTTGTATCCTCAATGCTTACAACCCTTGCTGCAGGCGGTATGAAAAATGCAATTGCATTAAGGAATGATGTTTTGCCAGAACCAGTGCCTCCAATAACAAGTATGTTTGACTTGTTCTCTATCAGCAGCCATAAATAAGCAAGGATTTCAGGCGAGACAGTCTTAAAGTCCATTAATTTGATTGGAGTCCATGGCTCTTTTGTAAACTTCCTGATTGTGTCAAACAGCACCATCGGCTTGTTACCGCCGATATAGAATTTACAAGGCTCAAGCTCAATGTCATAAACATTTAACTTGTCTGCATTATCGCAGATTTCCGCTTTCTTAACCCTGACATATTCATAGCTGTTATTTGCAAGCCACTTTATATAATTCAACCTGAGAAGATGGCTCATTTTGAATTTGGCTTCCCCTGTAAGCTTTGCTTCCAATATTTCCACAATCTTGTTTGCAAATGGTTTTGATATTGTATCATAATACACAAGCCTGTTATAGCTTACCCCTGTCTCCTTTATAATAAAATTCTTTGATATGCCTATCTCTTTCAGCAAAGAGAGCACAGGCTTTGCAGGAACCCTACCGTGATTTATATGGCTCTTATGTTCGCTTTTCTTCCCAAGCAAAAGCCTCAGCTTTTCCGCCTTGAATTTATTATTAAAGCCTATGGTTTCAGAATATTTTGCTTCATAAATAGAAGGGATTGTTACCTTGTATTGCCCTTCTTTATTGTCCAGATAGCAATAGATTCCAAGCCTTGCTAACAGATAAGAAATGCCTTCTGCAAGCTTGCCTGAATTTGTCTTATAGCTTAAGCCGGAGCTGCACGTGCCGTCTCCGTCAAAAAGCCCGCGGACAAACGCGGCAACAACCTTATTGTCTGACCTGAAGATTATTTCAGGCACCCGGACAATGCTGCTTTTTTTGCCGAATTGAATGCCAAAAACTTTATTAAAATAATAAGGGACAAAAAGGTTGCACAAATAAACCCTGCTGCCGCCATAATAAGTTTCACAATTCCCAAATTTGGAAACCAATGCGGATTTTACCGCTTCCATAAACCCTTCCTCAAAGCAGCTTACATCAATGCTTGCCCTGCTAAGGTGGCCATCACTTATAACTGCGCCTGCAAGGTAAGCAAGCTCCTCATCAACAGCCTTTGGGATGCTTATGTCCTTTGGCTTGCCTTTAGAGCCGCCGCCGTAAACCACAATGCGCATTTCTCCGAGCGAGTCAGGCAATGCGTTTGATTCAGTGCAAATCCTGTCAAGGATATTAAATGATATTGAGCATCCCCTTGAAATAACCTCATAGAAGTAAGACTCATGTACGCCATAGTCACAGGCCTTGGCGCAGCATCTCCCTGAACCAACTGCCATTGAAACAAGGCTTTTAACCGCCTCTGAGGAAACAATGCATACTTTTTTTTCAATGGAAAATTCCTTTAAGAGATTCCATACATCGATTGTTTGCCTGCTGCCTTCACATGCTACCAGTGAAGGCACAGGGATAAGCATGCCTTCTTTTAAGTCAGCAGCCTGCACAAGCTTGAGGGTATCGTCTGCCACATGGAACAAGTGATTTTTTGTCACGCAAAGCTTTGCACCGTCATTCAGCTCCACATTAACCAGCTCTTCAGGAGGCTTTAGCTTCATTATTTTTGTAATATTTGCCGGAATTTGCTTTAGATTTTCAGCCCTTACACCGCACACTTTAAAGTTATCCATTTCTATTATCTCATCTCCGCCAGATTCTATGCATTCAAAATTAGCCCTGCACTCATCAAATAATTCCCTGATGTCTTTCACAACACCATTATCCAGCTGCACATTGCCTTCTGTAATACAAAAAGTTGGTCCGTGGGATGTGACATCCTCTGTGTATGTTGCGTTAACCCTGCTGTTATGGCAACAAATGCCTCCAACTCCGCCAATAAAATTCTCACAGCCGCCTACAGAAATATCATAAACAAAATCTTTTGCAGAATTAACATTTGAAATCTTTTTTACTTTGACAAATCCCAGGTCAGAATCTAGAAGTTTTTCCATGAACTTAATCTCCTCAACAATCTTTTTTCCTTTTTCTGTCAAATCTGTGTTATTTAAGACGCCCCTGTTCTGCCATTCTATGTAAAATTGTTTTGGATAGGCGCCGCTCATATCTGCAAGGCGCTTATATCTTGCATCAGCTAATATTTTTCTTAGCCTTGCCCTGTCTATACGCTTGTTATGTTTAAGCTTATTGCCAAATTCATTCAGGGGATTGAAAATTTCCATTGGTATCATTGTAGGATAATGCAAAGAAGGCCTTTCTATCATCCTCTGTGTGTAGTTAACCCATGAGGAAACAGGCCTGCATTTGTCAAACACAGCTTCCTTAAGCCGCCTTTGGTAAGAGATGACCTTATTGTCAAACAGGCTCAGGTAAAGCACATCTGAAATCAGCTTATTGCTTACTGTATATCCATAGTTACCGTCCCACCATGCTTTTATAAAGTTTCTCTGCAACTCCTTGCTTACATTGAAGACAATGCTTGGAACATCCTTATTCTTTGCACCCTTTTTTATGCCTAAAACTTCTGTAAATAATATCCACAGCAGGAAGCTGTTCACTTTAACTTTAACACCGCCTTTTACAGGAGGCTCAACATATGTGCCTAATCCAAAACAGGTTTCTGCACATTGCTTTATATCCTCTATGAGATGCGTTTCATTCTTATTCAGGCAGAATTGGATATAATATGCATTTGCTGTATTTGAAGGCCACCCTTCTGCTGTATAATATCCAAGAAACCTCATTAGCTCTTTTGAAACAGTAATGAAAGTGGGTATTGCAACAGAGGAGGTTGTTCTTAATTTGCATTTCCTTAGTATTTCTTCCGGCAATAAGCCATACAGCTTAACCGGCAAAATCTGCTTTTTTCTTAATTCATAATAAGCTTCATAAGGATGCTTATAATTTTTATCAAGATAAGCTTTTATTTCCATTCTCTTTTTTTCAAAGATTTCTTTAGGAACATTGCCTATTACAACTTTTTTAGCATAATGTGTTTTCGCAATTTCTGAAACAGCATTGATTTCTTTTAAGAAATCATTTTCAGGGATACTCAAAGGGATTGCAACATATTCACCTTCACACATGTTTTCAGTTTTTTCAGCTTTAACGCCTTCCGGAGTTAACTTGAAGATGCTATGCGCGCCTGTAAGCGCAACAGTTCTACCTGTCTCAAGTTCTAATTTGTAAAGCTTTCCATTTATCTTGTGCCTATAAACATAATCAGCTTTTCTCCATGATATTTTCAATGTTTGGGGGTCAAACGAAGGCACTTCAATATCCTCTACTGTTACAGGCTTATTTGAATTCCCATGGCTATAGAACTTATCTATAAACTCGCCAATTTTTGTAATATGCACGACTCCATTTTGCTTGTAAATAAACTGTTCATTATAATCAAGGCTTCCATCTGGAAGAACACCGTCCAGTAAAGGATTTGCATATGAAACATACTGCGAGCATTTCTGCGCCAGTTTTTCAACAAAGCTTGCAAGAATGCGTATGTCCGAGAACCCTATGTTTGTCCTGAGGTTCCTGTACTTTCTGTGCACTATATATATAGGCGTGCCAACCCCGTTGCATTCAATATCCTCAATGAAATAATCTTTTAGCAAAGGCTCTACCTGATTCATTCCAATCAGGTCCCTGTAAAGGAAATACATGTATTTCAGGAATGTCTCTTCAGAAACCTTTATTCCAAACTCGTCAAGGATAATCTTCAGGTTCTTCTCAAGAAACTCAATCACAATATTCATGTCCTCTATGTTGATATAGCTGATATTGATAAGTTCTGTCAGCCCTTCCTCTATTATCCTTAAGTCCTTTGTTTCCTGCTCAGTAAGCTTTGGCTCTTCAACCTCATACGCAAGCTCGTTGTTTTTTGCATCCCAATATATATGTATGTCAACAAATGGCTCTATGACCTTGTACCTTACATCAATCTTTGAAATGTCTTTTGGCTCAGGCAATACAGGTATCTCATTTGGGAAAGCTATCTTGAAAAGCGGCTTGTAAGCTGATGCTGTTTCAACTGTTTTCAGCTCTTCCTCTGTTTTCTTGCCAAGCAGCCAGTCAATTAATGATTTTTTCTTTTTTGGTGAAGGGGCTTGCTGTTGTGCTTCAGAAGGAGGCTGCGTAGGCTGTTGAGAAGGAGGCTGCTGCCCCTGAGAGGCTTGTTGTGCAGCAGGCTGTTGAGGAGTTTGTTGCGCAGGCTGTGGCGGCTGCTGTGAAGCCTGTGCCGGCTTTTGCTGCGCATTCTGCTGGTTATTGTCCGCCATCTATTAAAACCTCTTTTTTATAGTCCTATCTATAATGAAAATAAAGCCCTTTTATGCTTATATAGCTTTTTGTTAAGAATTATAGAATAATAGAATACAAAATCAGAAAAATATAAAAAAAGAATACCTGCTGCTGTTATTGGCTCAAGAGGAAATCATCCAGTGTTTCGCAGTCTTTCTGCTCAAGCCCAAACTCTGCCTCATCGCCGTCGCAGTTAACAGCATAAACCACCATGTTATCAACCTGCCCTACTGCAAGGTTATTCGGTGCAAGGAGCCTGTACTGCTGCCTTCTTATCCAGTCATCCCTGCTGAATTCCATCGCACCGTACTCTGTCACAGAATCACCATAAGCCCTTACGCCTATCTTTCTTATCCAGCATGCAGATTTATCAATCATATGCAGGTTTGCATCAACAGCAATCCCCAGCTCGGTTGTTCCTGGATATTCTGAAGCCTGCCTCACGCAGAACATCGCTGTCCCGTCCATATCAACACCGTGCTCTACGCCGCATCCTGCCGCCAATCCCAAAGCAATCGTTACAAGCCCTGTCTTTTTATCCATTGTTTATTCCCCCTTAAGGCATTCCTGCCTTATTCAGAAGCAAAATATTCTTCCCCTATATATAGCTTTCGCATTTTCTTATTGGGTAAAGCGCATTCCCGCAAAGCTTATATCCCCATCAAATATTGCATACAATAGATGATAATCTTCAAATACCCTTCTATGGAAACAGCATTGAGAAAGCTTGCAAAGGATGAAAAAGATTACACCCTTGCAAGGCATGAGCTTAATGCAGAAGAAATTGTTGGGGAGCATTTCCACCCATCTGCTGATGAATGGCTTTTTTTTGAAAAAGGAAAGCTTGAAGTATTGCTTGACTTTGAAAAGCATACGGTGAATGCAGGGAAAGGGGCTTCTGTGCTTTACCTGCCGAAAAGCCATGTGCATGGGATTAAGTGCCTTACTGACATGTCATATTTTGTCCTGCGCGGCAGAAAGGGCAAGCTTGTTTCTCTTGATGAATTGCTTAAGAATGCAGCTTCAGCAGAGCCTGCGCAGGACCCTTGCGGAATGCTGTGGGAGCTTTACAGGGATGGCAATCTAAGCCTTGCATATGTAAGGGTCACAGGCAGGGCAAAAAAGCACAAGCACAGGGTTATGCAGGAAAGGTACCGCGTTGAGCAGGGAAGCGGAATTATGCAGCTTGGAAGCAATAACATTAGCATGAGAAAAGGCGATGTAGTGGTTATCCCAAGGCATGAATGGCATTTCCTGCGAAGAGCAACTGAAAGCCCTTTTGAGATTCTGGTCTTGACGCATCCGGGATATATGCCTTCTGATTTTATAGCGGCTGAATAAGCCATTGGCAGCCACAACAACCTTTTTATACCATTAAAATCACTATAAAGGAATATGCTTGAAGAAATCATAAGCAATGAATACGCAAGAGCGCTTATTATTATCATCTGCGTTGTGCTTTTCACTTACATTGCAAAATACATTGCAGTAAAATACATAAAGAAATTAACAGAAAAGACAAAGACAGACATTGATGACGTGATATTAGCTTTGGCAATACGCCCGGGCATGGCATTGGTTATCTTTGTCGGAATATACCTCTCTTTGCGCCAGCTTTCAATATTAGCCCCTTATGCAAAATGGATA
>Ga0180009_10007238_pt1 | contig 11409 bp, 9 predicted proteins | sample OS_PC_MetaG_FD_123537 | JGI IMG/M metagenome (GOLD analysis project Ga0180009, IMG submission 123537) | Groundwater microbial communities from the Aspo Hard Rock Laboratory (HRL) deep subsurface site, Sweden - OS_PC_MetaG | ecosystem: Environmental > Aquatic > Deep subsurface > Groundwater...
ACGCGCTCGATCTGCTTTTCCCTCTTGGCCCAGCTCTTCTCCATCGACCTCTTCTCCGCATCGATATCCTCCTTCAGGCTCACAAACCCCTCCATGATCGCCTGCACCCGGTTCTTGAACTCCACCCCCGTCATGTAGTTGTAGACGATCTCCATCTTCTCCTCTTTTCCGGTCTGGGTGTCCCTGGTCCTCGCCACCTGGATGAGAATCATCCTCAGCGCGATGGCCAGGCTCATCGTCGTCGGTACATCCGTCACCCATACGTCCTTCACCTGCCTGAAGTGCCTGAACCCCGCCGGCATCGTCTCCGAAACGATGACCGCGATATCCGCCTTGGCACCCCTCTGGTCGTCCTTCAGTTTCTGGATCCAGGAGTCGCTCCAGGCCTTCGTCCGCTTGGTCTCCCAGAGGATCTTCCCGCACACCTTTCCGGACTGAGTCTTAACGGTCTGAATGACGTCTCCCCCGCGCACTCCCTTTGATACGGCTTCGATCTCGTCAAACTGGAACTCCGCCCGGAACATGCCCTCAAGCTCCAACTCCAGCACCTCCCCCTGGGTCTGCTGCGAACCCTGCTCGACCCTGCGCTTCATGTCCGCGAGCTGCTGCGTCAGATCAACCAGCTTCTTGTCCTTCTCCGCCACTTTCAAACGGAAGGAATCCTCAAATTCCGCTTGTGCCGTCTGCCTGATCCGGCCCCTCTCCTCGTCCAGTTTCCGCTGCACATCAAGCTCCATCTTCCGTTCGCGGTCCTCGAGCTCCCTCTGTTTTTTGCGAAGCCCCAGTTCCTCGTCCTCCGCCTTTTTGAGCTGCGCCGCTTTCTCCTCGACCTGCGCCTGCAAATCCGAAACTTCCCTGCGCATGGACTCCTCGGCCTTTTTCCTGTCGGCGTTGATCGTCCTTCGTTCCCGCTCCAGCTTCTCCTCGACGGCCGCCAGCTTTTCGTTCGCCGCCTCGTCCGCCTCCCGCCTGATCTTGTCCGCCAGTTTTTTCAGCTCCGACTCCCGCCACTTTACCTTTTCCTTCTCGTAATCCTCTCTCAGGTGCACCTCGATCTCATCCGCAATGGCCTCAGAAATCTTAATGACCTCTCCGCACTTGGGGCACTTTATGGTGTCTTTAGGCATGGATCCTCTTCCTCCTTAATATCCGGTTCCTCTAATCAAATATCTCTAATGACTTTGAGAATTTATTGCAAAAATCAAAAAACCACAACAACACGATAAAAAGTACGATTCTCCATCTTATGTTCCATATCCGGACGGCAAATTTCCATAATCCATTCAAAAAGTCCCGCGTTTCTTGCTTCATTCCAGGTTTTCCGGAGAAATGAATCGACAGTACCGGACCGGCCGTATGTCCTCCCCTTGCTGCAAATTTCTTTATATCACAACACTGCTGTCCCAACGTTGGGATTTAGAATCCTTGTAACTTAAGTATTATCACTAAGATATGAAAGGAACTTGCTGTAATCGATTTGAACCCAATTTTATGATACGGTCACCTTTCTGTCAATCTTTCTGTCAATCAGGAAGGAGTGGCCATGAATGATGGATCAAGCAGCATTTACGGATAAAATCATTCTTTTAAGAAAACACCTATTTTACAATCACTTACGGAATTTCATGACACGAATGATTCTATGACTTAAACAAAATCTAGAATCTCGCAAGAACGGAAACTGGTATTTAACGACAGTGTCCTCAGGGTGCTATTAACAGTGATTCCTTTTTATGTTTTATTTTTCCATGTGGCAAAATCCGAAGCAAAGTAGGTGAGGATCATATCCGCTCCCGCCCGTTTGATGGATGTCAATGTTTCCAGAATGATTCTTTTTTCATCCACCCATCCTTTGGCGGCGGCGGCTTTGATTAGAGAATATTCTCCGCTGACGTTATAGGCGGCTGTGGGCACTCTGAAGGTTTCCTTGATAGTGCGGACGACATCGAGATAGGGCAGAGCGGGTTTAACCATGACAATATCCGCTCCTTCGGCTAGGTCGAGTTCCACCTCCCGCACCGCTTCATCCACATTGGCAGGATCCATCTGGTATGAACTGCGGTCACCGAACTGGGGGGCGCTTTCCGCTGCTTCACGAAAGGGACCGTAAAACGCGGAGAAATATTTAGCCGCATAAGACATGATGGGGATGTGAAAATGGCCGTTTTCATCCAGGATTTGTCGAATGGCTCCTACCCTGCCGTCCATCATATCCGAAGGTGCTACCATATCAGCCCCAGCTTCGACCTGTGACAATGCCGTCTTGGACAGCAGGTCTAGAGTGGCGTCGTTGATCAGGCGGCCGTTTTCGATCCAGCCGCAGTGCCCGTGAGAGGTGTACTCGCAGAGACAGACATCGCCGATAAGAAGAAGATCAGGGACGCTTTTTTTAATCTGGGACATGGCTTTCTGGATAATCCCATCCTCAATCCATGCGCCGGAACCTTTTTCATCCTTGTGTGCCGGAATTCCAAAAAGAATGACAGCTTTTATGCCCAAGTCATGGATCCGCATGCACTCATCCACTAATTCCGGAATGGAAAAACGAAACTGGCCGGGCATGGAAGATATTTCCTCTTTTTTTTTCAGGCCTTCCACTACAAACATTGGCATGATGAGGTCGTCAAGATCCACTTTTGTTTCGCGAACCAGATCACGAACACGGGAATTTTCCCTCAATCTTCTCATTCTGATGTTTGGAAAGGTCATATGATTTCTCCTTATTTTAATTTTTCGCCGTAATTTCGGGTTTATGTCGGCGAATAAGAGCCTTGACTCTGGCCTGCAACTCCTGAACGTCAAAGGGCTTTGATATGTAGTCGTCTGCCCCGTGCTCAAAGCTGTCCAATTTTGTTTGCAGGTTGCTTTTCGCTGTAACCATAATCACAGGAGTCTGGATTGATTTTTTCCTGATTTCCCTGAGAGCCTCGTCACCATTCATTCCCGGAAGAAAAATGTCGAGAAGAATCACATCGAAGGTCTCCTCCTCCAGTATCTCCATCATGTCTTCGGCGGATTCACAGCTTCGGACCTTAAATTTTTGGCTTTCGAGATTAATCTCTACCATCGTCCGAATAAGTTCTTCATCTTCGACAACCAGAATCCTATTCATGAAAGTTTCTCTTTAATCTGATCCACGAGGGTATTGGCCAAGATATCCACATTTTCCGAGGTGTGAGCACTGCTCAGAAAAAGAACCTCATACGAGGAAGGGGGCAAGTACTGTCCTCTCTCGAGAAGCCCCCCATAGATCTGGACGAACCGTTTCATGGCGGGGTTGGATATGTCAGACGACTGCCGGGGAAATTCTCCTTTATCAAGGTAGAGCCAGATAATCGAGCCCAGTAATTGTGCCCGGGCATAGGGAAGTCCGCTTTCTTGCAGCCGGTTAACGAAACGTCTCCCCAATTTTTCAAGATATTCGTAGGGGGAGTCTTTTAAAAGGACTTCGAGTGTTGCACGGCCGGCAGCCAGGGCCACAGGATTTCCGCTTAATGTGCCGGCCTGATATACTTTACCCAAAGGAGCAAGGTTGTCCAAAATCCTTTCCGTTCCCACGACTGCTCCAACCGGCATGCCGCCTCCAATGATCTTTCCGAGAGTGAACAGGTCAGGGACGACGTCTATCATCTGCCAATAGGCACCGAAATGGAGCCGGAATCCTGAAATCACCTCGTCAAAAATAAGGAGGCTGCCGTGCTTTGCGCTGAGCTCTCTCAATAACTGAAGAAAATTGTTTCTCTGAATCAGAAGGCCGTTATTTGCTGGCAGTGGTTCGATCACCACGGCGGCGATTCTCTCTCCGAACTTATCAAACAAGGCATACACCGCCTCCTCATCGTCCAGAGGTGCCACAAGCGTTGTTTTAGCGATAGTTCCTGGAATCCCATGAGAGCTGGCGACGGCTTGGGTGGCTAGACCAGAACCGGCTTTGACCAGCATTCCGTCAGAATGACCGTGATATCCGCCAATGAACTTGACGACAAGATCACGTCCCGTGACGCCTCTGGCCAATCGAAGGGCTGTCATCACCGCTTCTGTCCCAGAACTCATGACCCGGATTCGATTGAATCCAGGAAAGGCACTAAGGACTAGTTCGGCAAACTCAATTTCTCCCCGGTGACAAGCCCCGAAGGAAAGTCCCGACCGGGCTGCTTTCTGAACTGCTTCAACAACTTCAAGGCGGGCATGACCCAAGATGAGCGGGCCCCATGATTGACAGTAATCTGTGTATTGGTTTCCATCGGCATCTACAAATTCGGCGCCGCTTGCTTTCTCGAAATAGACAGGCCGTCCCCCGACCTGCTGAAAGGAGCGGACGGGACTGTTTACACCGCCTGGAATGAGATTCGATGCCTTGAAAAATAAGGCTTCGGAATTTTTACTGTTTCTCTTCATTGTGAATCTCCTTTACTGCTGTTTTTATCCGTTCTCTTTCTGGAAATGATGACTTTGGGTGATTTCGATGATTTCGGCAAGAAGGGAGTCCGCATCGGGTTTTTTCGCTTGATAAATACCAGAGAGGCCGAGGCTTTTCAGATAGTCGGCTGTTGTGGGGCCGATTGCCAGAAAGGCCAGCTTCGTTTTAAGATTGAGATTGTGTTCCAGAAAACACGTAGCGGCCGAGGGGCTCGCCAGGACCGCAATTCCCGGCCCTTTGATCTGGAGAGGTTCATTTGATAAATTTTGGTGTCGATAGACGACGATCTCTTCCAAATGATATCCATGACGGGATACGATGGATTTCAATCTTCCCGTGGTCCGGCTGCCTCTGAAATGAATCAACCTTTCCTCCGGCCGACATTTATCGACCAGCTTCAATGCCAGAGCCTCTGCAGTGGGAGGATCGGCCACCAGCCAGGCCTTTTGGCCAAGGCGCCATTGGGCCGCTTCAGCCGTGCTGCGCCCCACGCATGCGATACGAGGGTTACCTTCATCATATTTTATCCCGAAATTTTCAAGCGCCGTGACTGCGCGCCTACTGGTGAAAATGGCCACATCGGTCCGTCCCCAACTCTTTTTTAGTGACGAAGAAACGGCAGATACCGGTGCCGGAACCGTTTTGATGCAGGGGTACTCCACATACTTGAATCCATTTTTAGTTAAATGGACGGCAAGTGGACGGTTGTCATCTTTTTCCCTGGTCAAAATAACTATTGGAGTTTCCGGCATAAGCTTTCTCTTTCCTTGATTTTAACGGCACGCAAATCTGTGAGATCTTCGGGCATGATCTGTTTTATCTGCTCGTCACTGCGGTCAGAGATTGAAGTCTGCACCCAGCCTTTTCCGGGTTGGTCCAATCCGATATTTGCGCACCAACCCGAATTTTCCATGAAGGCAAAGACACCGAAGGCAACATGGCACCCGCCTTCGAAATTGAATAGAAGTCGGCGTTCGATTTCGGCGGCCGCCCTTGTTTTCAGATCATCAATCTGGGCCGCCGCTTGCAAAAGATCCGGATCATCCTTCCGCACCTGCACGGCAATAACACCCTGACCCGGGGCGGGGAGCCAGATCTTCGGATCCAAACGGTAGACATGGAGGGGTGACGGATCCAGCTCCAGCCGTTCCAGGCCGGCTTGAGCCAACACGATGGCTCCATACTGTCCCTCCTTGCACTTTCGAATCCGTATGGGAACATTTCCTCGCAGAAAATCCGGTTTTGCCTGTGGGGCATAGAGGTGGAGCAATGCCTGTCGGCGGAGGGATGTGGCCCCAACCCGGCAATCCATTCCTACGGGAAGAAGAAAACTGGGATCATGCCAGTCGGGATGAACGAGCATAAGGTCCGGCACCGATCCGCGAGACAGATAGGCGGCTAGGGACAACCGCGGATGGATGCGGGTGGGAAGATCTTTCAAAGAATGAACGGCGATGTCAATATCTTTATTGAGGAGCCTGTTTTCGAGTTCCTTCGTGAAAAATCCGGTTTCCGTCTGACCCTGCAGTGGAATGTCATGAAAAAGATCTCCGGATGTCTTCACGATCTTGATCTCCGTATTTAAATTGAGGCGAACAGCGACTGTGTTTGCCTGCCAGAGGGCCAGGTCACTTCCACGTGTTCCGATGATATAAGGCTTACTTTTCATTTCCATTCCTGCTCCAGAAGAATTCCATGGCTTTATGGAAGGCATTGAACATATTTGATGACCATTCGTTCAGCATCTGCTTCATTGCATTCTCGACCATATTCCGGCTTTTTCCATTCAACTCAGAAAGCTCGGTGGCAAAGAAGTCGGGGATTTTGTTGTGAATGAAATTTTGCCTCAAAGTTTGAATGGTGGAGAGAAAAGAGGTCATGTCGCGGCTTCGGCAGTACTGCCGGAACAGTTCGGTTTCCTTCGCGATTTTTTCCTGAAAGAGAGTCGTGTCTTTTGGATTTTCCCCGTGTGCCAGGCAGGATTGCAGATGATCGATATTGCGGTATTCGACTAAGGGAAGAGATTGCGCAGATTCCGACACCTGGCGCGGAATGCCGATATCCATAATCAAAAGCGTCCCCTGTCTTCTCTGGCCCACTTCATTCTCTGTAATCACTGGTGAAGGAGCCCCTGTGGCGGCGACCAGTGCATCGGCTGAGGGAATAAATTCTAAGAGCTTCTCAAGTGAAACCCATTCGTGCTGATGTTGGGATTTCACCGTCCGGTTGAAACGGATGACACGACACTTGAATTTCTCTTCGATCAGAGATGCTGTTTTCTTGCCGATCTCTCCCATACCTGCGACAAGAATGGTCCGGTCTTTTATTTCTGGGCCGAAATAGCTTTCGATATGGTCTGCAACCAATCCATGTATTCCTGTTTTGAAATTGGATCGGATCCCGAGCTCATATCCGTATCTGGCCGTACGCCCCGCAACATGGGCTAGGCGGTTAATGATGATGTTCGATGTTTTTTCTTGCTGGGCCCTCTGGATAGCCTTCTGAAACTGACCAGCGATCTGGGCTTCGCCCACTGCCAGTGACTCCAAGCCTGATACCACTCGAATCACATGAATCAGCGCCTCTCGTTCTTTATATTGTTTCGGATCGGGAATGGGATCAGTCCCATTTAATCCTGAATTTTGAAGGAAACGCAGCATCTGCGCTTTCAGAATTTCTGCAACCCACTCCGGCATCTGGGTGGAAACGATCCATTCCATTCTGTTGCAGGTCTCTAAGACAAGCAGCCCGGCCGATGGATCCATCCTGCGGATGGATGTCAACAGATATTCCCGATCCTCCTTAGAAATGGCAAGTTTTTCCCTCAGAGCGCTGGATGAGATGCTGAAATCGTATCCCACAATCACCAGCGGAATCTCAGGTTGGTTTTTTGTTTCCAGTTTGCCGGTCATCGTTTTAATTGGCAAGGAATTCGTGGATTCGGTCATAGGCGGCATAACCGCTTTCGATGGCGTGCTCTATGCCAACTCCAGTTAGATAATTTCCGGCAAGATCGATTCCAGGCATTTTCTTTTTCAGAATTTCTCTGAATTGCATGATCCTTTCCGGATGATCGGGCAGGAGCTGCGGAATGGCCGCGGAATAGCGGAGGATGCGCAGGATTTCCACTCCGTCGAGAGTGGTGTGGAAAATGCGGCGGTGCTCATCCAAAAGGAGTTCAATCAGGGCGTCATCACTCAAATCAACCGCACCCGGATCGGTCATTCCTCCGTAAAAGCTGGCGAAAAGCTGCCATCCGTCGGAGACCCGGTTGGGAAACAGGCGGGAGGGAAATAATGTTCCTAACACCCTGTACTCGAACAATCTGGGCATGAGAAAACCGAATCCATCGGGAAAAGTGTGATTGTCTTCCCTTGCCCTCCAATGGATTAAAGCGACGGGAGACATCGGAATCTTTTTTAAGTCATCTGTCATCCCATTCAGAGAACCTTCCAATAGAGATGCCGTCGTAGAGGGAGGAGTGGCGAGGACGACAGCTCGAGCTTTCCAACTCTCTCCACCGCTTTCCACTTTATAGCCATTTTCGACTTTGTGAACACCGGTTACCGATTTCTCCAAAAGAATACCCGATCTTAATCGTTCTGCAAGGATTTGGGTGATATTTCCCAGCCCTCCATTAAAGCTGAAAAGGCCCTTTTTCGGCTCGATGCCTTCCCTCTTCAAACGCCGCTTTTTATTCCGCATATATTTAACCGCCCCCCAAATCATAGAACCGCTGTCTTTTTCAAAGTTCCAGAATTTTGGAAATGCCGCCCGGGCTCCCAGCATCTTGACATCTCCAGCATAGACGCCCGACACAAATGGAGACATGATAAAATTGGCAGCCTCGCGTCCAAAACGCCGGCAGAAAAAGTCCCAGGCTGTATCGTCTTCTTGAGCACCGTTGGGAATGAAGGGCTCCATCATCAGGCGTAACTTAGCGGGCCAGCTCAGCAGCGGGGTGCGGATGAAGGAAGACAGACCCATCGGGAGCGGGGTCAGACTTTCGTTCCGAAAGATATAGCGGTTTTTTGAGGATGGGGAGGCTGGCATCACGCTTTCTCCCATTTCGAGATCCTCGACGAGCTTCCAGGTGAATTCCGATGAGCCCATAAAGCTATGCGGTCCCGTTTCCATGCGCACACCTTTTTCCGACAAAGTCCGGATATGGCCGCCGGGTTCGCTTTTTTCTTCCAGGACAAGCACATCACGACCGCTCTTTTGCAAAAGAAAAGCCGCCGTCATCCCGGAAATGCCGCCTCCGACAATAATGACATCATGCATTTTCTAGCTCCCATTGATGAGTCCCATCCTCAACGGCTGAGGACAGAGCTTCGATGTATTGGTGATCTGTACCGGGTGCGGGAACGCGGATATACTCCAAGCCCCTGTCCCGGCATTTCTGTCTGAATTCAATATCAAGGTCAAAGAGAGTTTCTAAGTTTTCCGCCGCGAAACTCACCGGATGGACGATGATTCGTGAGATTCCCTTATCGATCAGTTCTTCCAACACGTCATCCAGTGTGGGACTCTGCCACTTAACTGGGCCCAGCCGGCTTTGATAGGCCGTCCGTGTAAAAATCCCTGAATCGATGGTTTTGGAAATCAGAGCAACTGTGGATTCCACTTGGCTGACATAGGGATCGCCTTTCCTGACCCTGCTGAGCGGAATGGAGTGGGCAACAAAGACAACCGCCGTATTCATCGCACTGGATCCCTCATCCAAGCGTTTGGACAGCATCCGACTGTGGGTGGAAATGAATCCTGGGTGGTCAAAATGACTTTCGATGATGAGAGCGGGTCCTTCCCACTGGGCATATTGATTGAAATAGTTCAGAGCGGATTGGGTCGTTGTTGAAGAAAACTGCGGATAGAGGGGCAGAAGAACGAGATGGTTAACGCCTCTATCCTTCAAGGATGAAACGCCATCTTGGATGAAAGGACGGCTGTATCGCATGCCGATGGCTACGGGCATTGACAAAGACTCTTCGAGCGCGGCACGCTGTTTCTCTGTTTCCGCAAGAAGGGGTGAGGCGCCACCAATGACGGCATAGCGATGGGAAGTCTTTCCAGTTCGGAAAAAAGCGATCAGGCGGGCCAGTGCTTTTCGCAGAAGAGCAGGCAAAGGAAGGATATGTGGATCGCAAAAAAGACGGTAAAGATAATCCCCGATTTCGTCAGGGCCGGCAGGACCGCCCATGTTTAAAAGAAGAACCCCCTGTTTGGGTTTGTTTGCATCGTGGATGCTCATCTTGTATTCCGCCTAAATGGTTTTTGAATAGCGGCCCTCCGTATATTCAGATTTGATGTATTTATCGAATACCATGCAGATGTTTCGAATAAAGAAACGCCCTAAGGGTGTCACTTCCAGGCTATGCTGTCCCATGCTTATGAGACCATCGTCGGCCATGGGGCCGAGGTCATGGAGCTCCTGGGCGAATTGACGGGAGAAAGAGACTCCCCACTTATTTTCAATGGCTGACTGATCCAGATAAAAATTGCAGAAAAGATCGAGAATGATCTCCCTCCGGAGTAGGTCCTCCTCGTCGAGAATGATTCCTTTTTCCCAATGGAAGCCGTCTTTTCTTTTGTTGTAGGCCAATATGTCCTTGCCGTTCTGAACATAGGTCCGCCCGACAGAGCTGATGGACGAGGCCCCAATTCCCATCAGATCCAGGCCTTTTTTTGTGGTGTATCCCATGAAATTTCGCGTCAGTGTCCGGCTCTGCAGCGCTCTAAAGAGTTCATCTTCGGGCAGGGCAAAATGGTCCATGCCTATATGTTTGTAACCGGCCCCAATAAGAACCTCAAAGGCGGTTCCGAAAAGACTCATCCGTTCATTGGGATTGGGAATGGAGTATTTTTCGAGGGCTTTTTGGTGGGGGCTAACCCAGGGTACATGGGCATACCCGAAAAGAGCTATTCGTGAAGGACGCAACGCCGCTATTTTTCTTACAGTTTCGGAGAAGGATGTGATGTTTTGACCTGGCAGGCCGTAAATCAAATCCAGGTTGAATGCTTCCCTTTTCCTGGATCTGAGATGAGTCAAAAGCTTGTGAAGATGCTGTTCTTCAAGGGGCCTTTGAATGATGTCTTGCACCTTGGGATCGAGATCCTGCACACCAAAGCTGAACCGGTTGAATCCCGTCTCAACCAGCGAATCCAAATAATGCTCATCGACACTCCGGGGGTCGACTTCAACAGAAAGTTCGGCATCAGATGCAAATTTGACGGCAGATCTGAGGAAATTGATATAATCCGCCAACTGCTCATGTCCCAAATAAGTCGGCGTCCCTCCGCCGAGAGCCAGTTGGTGAACCCGGCGGTTGGAAGCAAAATCACGAAGCAGTTTCGAAGCCTCTTTTTTAAGGGCGGAGAGATAGACCCTGCCGGTATCGAGCCGATGATGAACTTCCGTGAAGCATCCGCAGTATAAACACCGGCTGCGGCAGAAGGGAAAATGTGTGTATAGGGAAAGGCCTGCGTTTGATCGGTTAGCATCCGTCCATATGGATCGAACTGCCTCCAGATCAATGTTGTCGGTGAATTGAGGGGCAGTAGGATAACTTGTGTAGCGCGGTCCGCTTCGGTTGTGTTTGGCTAAGAGAGAGTGTGGAATGTCCATGGGATTCAAGTCTTTTCTTCCTGCCACTGGATTTGTCCTATTTCCGCCATTCGATAACGGATTTGATGAAGGTTTCGATTCCTGAAAGATGGGTTTCGGGGATGAGGCCGTGTCCGAGATTGACGATATGACCCTGGCCGCCGGTTTCATGCAATAAATCGTTGACGCGTCTGCGGATTTCCTCTTGAGGAGCAAAGAGCACGGCAGGATCCAAATTCCCCTGAACCACCGCACGCTCTCCTAATCTCCTGCGGACCTCCGATAAAGAAATTCTCCAATCTACGCCAAGAACATCCGCACCGGATGAGGCGGCGGAAGAAAGGTGGCTCCCGATGCCGTTGACGTAATATATGATGGGAATATC
>Ga0180009_10007239_pt1 | contig 11407 bp, 10 predicted proteins | sample OS_PC_MetaG_FD_123537 | JGI IMG/M metagenome (GOLD analysis project Ga0180009, IMG submission 123537) | Groundwater microbial communities from the Aspo Hard Rock Laboratory (HRL) deep subsurface site, Sweden - OS_PC_MetaG | ecosystem: Environmental > Aquatic > Deep subsurface > Groundwater...
ATGTGGCAATAGCTGTAGAGGCAAAGGCTAGTAAACGCAAACATTTGGCTGGACTCAGGGAACCACTCGGGAATTCCAAGTTGTACGCATATGTTCTAGCTCGCTTACGAGACGGGTGGAGTCCTGAATAAATAGCGGGCAGACTCAAACTTAAGAATGGTGGCAAAGCGGTTCTCTCATACGAAACCATATACCGCTTCATCTATAAAGAGGAAAACAAACACTTAAAGCTATGGCAGGAACTTCCGAGAGGTCACGCCAAACGCAGGAAGTGGCATGGGAGAGCTGGCAAGGTGGAGAAGATCCCGAACAGGGTCAGCATTCATGATCGTCCAGAGATAATTGAGACTCGGGAGGAGTTTAGTCATTGGGAAGGAGATAGCATAGTGGGGAGGGGAAAACGTCACGGATTCCATACTGAAGTTGAGCGAAAGACACGCTACCTTTTAGCCAAACTCCTGCCCAAACTGGATAGCGTTAACTCAGTTGTTGCTCAAATCAAAATCTTCGGATCCCTTCCATTCTCTGCAAGAAAAACAGTGACCCTCGATAACGGACTCGAATTTGTGAGGCACCAAGAATTAACCCAAGAAACAGGCATGAATGTGTACTTTGCCGATCCATACAAATCGGGACAAAGGGGAACTAATGAAAACACCAATGGACTCTTGCGTCGTTATCTTCCCAAGAAAACAAGTTTTAGAAACCTTTCTCAAGGCGAGCTGAACGACATTGTGGCCGAGATCAATAACCGTCCGAGAAAGTGTTTGGGCTATGTCGAACCTGTCGAATTATTTATGAGCTATAATAATGAGAGGAGTTAGGTGGTGCATTTCCACTTAGAATTCGGGTGTACAGAAAAGAATTAAAGAGATTGAAAGGTCAATTCCTATAAAAAAACGCGACCCCGACCGGGATCGAACCGGTGATCTTCTCCGTGACAGGGAGACATGTTAACCACTACACCACGGGGCCTATTTTTTCTCGATATTAAAGAGAGTCACTATTCTACCCATTTTACCATTACTTTTCTAGAGTAATTTGATATCATAGTGATAATTAAGAACATTCCAGAAAGGACCACATGTTCATTCCATCCCTTATAATAGCAGCCATCATCGTAGTTTATGTTGTTTCCATCTACAACGATCTGGCGAAACTTAAAACTCAGATCGTGGCCAGTATTCAAGAAATCGGCAATCAGCTTAAGCGTCAAGCTGCACTGATTCCTAATCTGCTAGAAACCGTCAAAGGTTATCTTAAGCATGAAAAATCAATCTTCCAGATGCTCACCGATGCTAGAAAAGCAGCCCAAAAAGCTGAAAAGTCTGGTTCAAGCAAAGATATTAATGAAGCGATTAATCAAATCCAACAAGCTGTACCCAAGCTTAGCATCGCGGTAGAAGACAATCCAGAGTTGAAAGCTGACAAAACAGTGACTCAATTTATGAATGAGTTAACAGACACTGCAGATAAGCTCATGTACGCTAGACGAAGTGTAATTGATCTTAGCCAAGCCTATAACGCCAAACTAGTTATTTTTCCCTCAAATATTATTGCCAATTTGTTTGGTTTTAAAGAGGAAAAAGGTTTAGCCACAGCCTTAACCGGCTCTCATGTAGAAGTTTCTTCTGATGAAATGAAGGATGTCAAAGTACAACTTTAATGACTCACTATCAGGTCGTTGCTCAAAATAAGCAACGCTCAGCTATCATTATGATTTTATTCATCGGCTTTATAGTCGGTGCTAGTTATGTGATGGCGCAAGGTCTTGGCTATGGTCTAGATATAGTCGGTTGGGCTTTAATTATTTCTGGCCTCATATCGTTTTTCTCTTACTGGTGGTCGGATAAAATTATTTTAGGTATATCTGGTGCTCGTGAAGCCAAACGCGAAGAGTTCTTTGATTTTTATACGGTGACTGAAAATATTGCCATGGGTCAACGTTTGCCCGCACCCAAACTGTATGTGATTGATGACACGGCCATGAATGCTTTTGCTACTGGCCGCGATCCTCAACACGCGGTAGTCTGCGCTACCACTGGTTTGCTGAGCCGCTTAAATAGGGCGGAAGTAGAAGGAGTGGTGGCTCATGAGCTCTCTCATGTCAAAAATTATGATATTCGTTTGATGTCAATCGTGACTGTTTTAGTGGGCCTAATAGCTTTGTTATCTGATTGGTTTTTAAGAATGACTCGCTGGGGAGGAGGAAGAAAAAAAGATAATGATCAAGGTAGCGGTCAAATTCAAATCATCATGTTTGCGGCTGGCATAGTCTTAGCCCTACTTTCGCCCCTGATTGCGCAGCTAATCCAACTGGCTATATCTCGCAGAAGAGAATTTTTGGCTGATGCTTCCGGAGTCGCCATGACAAAAAATCCAGAAGGTTTGATTAAAGCCTTAGAAAAAATTAGCCAAGACAAAGAACCATTGGAAGCAGCTAATAAGGCTACGGCACATCTTTATTTCAGCAATCCTTTAAAAAACACCCATGGAGGAGTGGGGATGTTTGCCAAAATGTTTATGACTCATCCGCCGGTGATTGAGAGAATTTCGGCCCTGAAACTATTATAATTTTCTGATAAGATTCTTGAGAGGATTTAGCTTCATGGAGACATCATTAGTTAGTCCTAAAAGGGCCAAAGAATTATTTCAGCTCATTGGATATGATGTAGATAAAGCAGTTGCGATACAGAGAGGAAAAAATCGAAAAGATATAATAACTCTACATGATGCGTTAAGCGCTGCTGTAGAAACAGCAGAAGAAAATAATCTTGGTGAGCTGATGTATATAGAATCAATTATTGCCACATTATTAGAGTAAAATACTTATATTAAACAAAAAACCATGAAACAAAAAATTAGCAAACAACTAGTTAAACACATCGCGCAATTAGCCAATCTAGAAATAGATGACACCAAGATCGGCCTCTACCAAAATCAATTGAGCGTAATTTTGGATCATTTCAACGATCTAAAATTACTCTCACTTGCTAATGTGCCAGAAACATCTCGCATCATCGAAGAACAAAATATTTGGAGAGAAGACATCATTGAGTCTTCCTTCAGCCAAAAAGAGGCCCTTGAAAACTCAAAAAATACGTATCAGGGCTTCTTTGTCGTGCCCTATGTACTCATTAATAAAGACGAGTGATGCTATTAAATAAATCAATCTCCGATATAGCAACTTTGATTAAAAACAAAACAATTTCTGCAGTCGATCTAGTTAATGAAGCTTATGAAAAAATCGAACGACTAGATTCCCAAATAAATAGTTTCATTACTATTAGGAATAAAAAAGAAGTTATTAAAGAGGCAGAGGAAGCTGATAAAAAAAATATTGGAACCAAAAATCCACTTTATGGGATTCCTTATTCGCTTAAAGATGCTTATGTAACCACAAAAATCCGCACCACCTGCGCCAGCAAAGTCCTAAATAATTTTTTGTCGCCTTATGACGCTACTGTTTATCAAAAACTCAAACAAGCTGGAGCAATCATGATTGGCAAAAATAATCTTGACGCTTGGGGACATGGTGGTTCAACAGAAAATACGGATTATGGAGGTGGGAAAAACCCATGGGATACTTCTAGAATTCCCGGAGGATCGTCCGGCGGTCCAGCCGCGGCTATTTCCAGTAGAATGGTGAGTTTTGCCATCGGCGAAGACACTGGTGGTTCCATTAGAAACCCAAGCAACATGTGTAATACCTCAGGGCTTAAAGTTTCTTATGGCAGAATCTCTAGATATGGGGTTATTGCTTACGCTTCATCTCTAGACAGTGTTGGTCCTATGGCTAAATCTGTTGAAGATTTGGCGCTGATTCTTGAAACCATGGTTGGTAAAGATAAATTTGATGCCACAAGTTCAATAAATAAAAATTTTGATTATGTAAAAGATCTTCATAAAAGAACTACAAAAATTATTGGACTGCCAAAAGAATTTTTTGGTGAAGGATTGGACTCTAGAGTTAGAAAAATAATATTAAAGGTAGCTAAAGAATATGAGACCGCAGGATACAAAATTGCAGAAGTAAGCATTCCATTAATGAAATACGGTATCTCTATTTATTACTTAACAAGCCTAAGCGAAACCAGCTCAAATATGGCCAGATATGACGGGGTTCGCTTTGGCAATAGCAGACAGCTACTTTCTGATGAAACAAAGAGAAGAATTATGTTGGGTAGTTATGCCTTATCAGCCGGCTATGCTGATGAGCTTTATAAAAAAGCTCAAAAAGCTAGAACTAAGCTAATCAAAGAATTTAATAAAGCATTCGAAGTCTGCGACGTCTTATTATGTCCAGTTACTCCTAGCCCACCAGCGAAAATAGGAGAACTGATTAATGATCCTCTTAAAAGCTTTTTAGAAGATTTGTACACTGGACCAATTAATGTTGCCGGATTACCCAGTTTGGCCATTCCAGCAGGATTTACAACCAACAATCTTCCAGTGGGTATGCAGTTGATTGGTAAAAGATTTCATGAAGAACAACTGCTGCAAATGGGATATGTATATCAACAACTTACTCACTGGCACATAAAAAAGCCACCACTATTAAATCAAAATGATTAATTCAAATAAAAACTACCAGCTCATTTGTGGATTAGAAGTCCATGCTGAGCTTAAGACCCAATCAAAAATGTTTTGTGGTTGTAAAAATGATCCCTTTGGCGCACCCAAACCTAATATTTATACCTGTCCCGTTTGCTTAGGAATGCCAGGAGCTCTTCCAGTTCCAAATAGAAAAGCTATCGAGTGGACGATTAAATTAGGTTTGGCGCTTAACTGCAAAATCAATCTTTTTTCAAAATTTGACCGCAAGCATTATTTTTATCCAGATTTGCCCAAAGGCTATCAAATTAGCCAGTATGATATTCCTTTTTGTTATGACGGCTATCTGGACACTTCAGAAGGAAGCGTGGGGATTACTCGCATTCATCTAGAAGAGGATACTGGCAAGTTATTACATAAAACTATTGATGGTAAAAAAATTACTCTGGTTGATTTTAATCGTGGGGGAGTGCCATTAGTTGAAGTCGTGACTGAGCCTGATATCAAATCTGCTGCTCAAGCCACGCAGTATAGCCGAAAACTCAGAAATATTATCCGTTATCTAGACATCGGTAACTGTGACATGCAAAAAGGCGGTATGCGCTTAGAAGCCAACTTATCTTTAAGTGAGACTGGAGATATTCCTGATTACAAAGTAGAGCTAAAAAATATTAATTCCTTCAAATTTATGGAACAGGCCATTGAATACGAGATAGGTCGTCAAACGGCCTTACTCAATCATGGTCAAATCCCCATTCAAGAAACTCGTGGTTGGAATGTTGATAAACAAAGATCTTTTTCCCAACGAACCAAAGAAACCGCAGAAGATTATCGCTACTTCCCAGACCCAGATATTCCTCCACTTCAATTCACTAAAGAGCAGGTGGAAGAATGGAAAAAAAATTTGCCAATACTTCCAGAGCAAACAATCAATGCATGGCGAACTAAATTTAACATTGAGGAAAGATACTCCAAATTACTCATCAGCAGTCCTCGAATTGCAACGCTTTTAGAATCAATTTTCACAACTGCTCTGAGAAATGATATTAAGCCCAATAATATTGCCAAAGAAATTGTTAATAAAAACATTATGTTTGATCACAATTCTCTCCCTAGTGATATCATCACTACCTATCAACAACTGCACCAGACCGATGATATTGTCAGTGATGTATTAGAAAAAACCATCCAAACAGTTATCGATGTCAATCCAGACGCAGTTGTTAAATACCGCGCTGGGAAAACTCAAGTCATTGGCTTTTTGCTAGGACAAGTAACGCAAAAACTTCAACAAAAACTTGACATGAAACAAGTCAAAACTTATTTACTTAAAGCTCTAGAAAACTAACCTGTTATAGTATCAGTATGGCTGACTTTGTACACCTTCACGTCCACACCGAATATTCGATGTTGGATGGATTAGGTAGTATTGATAAACTCATCAAAAAAACTCAAGAACACGGTCAAAAAGCTCTGGCCATTACTGATCATAGCGGTATGTATGGCGCGGTTCATTTCTACAACAGCTGTAGAAAAGCAGGTATCAAGCCTATTATTGGCGTAGAAGCCTATATGGCTAAAAAATCTCGTTTTGACAAACAAACTCGCATGGGCAGTGACCAGTTTCATCTTACGCTCCTGGCCATGAATCACCAAGGGTATGTCAACCTTATGCACCTGGTCTCATTTGCTAACCTTGAGGGTTTTTATTATAAACCCCGAATTGATCTTGAGCTCCTAGAGAAATACAACCCAAGTATTATTGCCACCAGCGGTTGTCCTAGTAGTATCTTTAATCGCCTGCTTAGAGATGGCAAACAAGAACAGGCATTAGAGTGGTTTAAAAAATTTAAAAAGCTCTTTGGTGATAGATTTTATATCGAACTCCAAAAGCACCAAATAGATTTCATTGAAGAACTGAATAAAAATCTTGTCTCAATTTCTCGTGAACTAAACATTCCTTTAATTGCTACTAACGACGTCCATTATGTAGAAGTCAATGAAGCTTATGCTCAAGATGCACTAATTTGTGTCCAAACTCACAAACTGATCAGCGAAAAAAAACGCATGAGTATGATTGAAAGCCCTAGCTATTATCTTCGTTCCAGTGAAGAAATGACGGAGTTATTTCATGATTATCCAGAAGCAATTGAAAATACAGTCAAAGTTGCAGAAAGATGCAATATCGAAATTCCCACTGGTCAATTAATTTTTCCCGAGTATCCAATTCCTAAAGGTAAAACTACTGAAGAGTTTTTAAAAGAGATGACTCTAGAAAGACTTAAAAAACGATTTAAAAAAGTCACTCAAGAACACCTGAATCGGATCGATTATGAGCTTGATATTATCACCCAAAAAGGTTATTCAACTTATTTTTTAATAACCCAAGATTTTGTCAACTGGGCTAAAAATCAAGGTATCGCCGTCGGTCCAGGCAGGGGTAGCGCAGCCGGGTCTCTTGTCTCTTATGCTATTGGCATTACCGACATTGACCCCTTAGTACATGGGTTGCCCTTTGAAAGATTCTTAAACCCCCAACGACCCACTCCTCCCGATATTGATATTGACTTTGCTGATGATCGTCGTGACGAAGTCATTAATTATGCCGCTGACAAATATGGCCATGACCATGTGGCCCAAGTGATTACTTTTGGAAGAATGGAAGCAAGAGTTGCGATCCGCGACATTGGTCGTGTCTTAGGCATGCCCTATGAAGACCCGGACAAAATTGCAAAGCTGATTCCCAATCATCCTGGTACCAAAACTTCTTTGGATTTAGCTGTCAAAACTGTCCCTGAATTAGCAGCCTACTACCAACAACCAAAATTCAAAAAACTTATTGATTTAGCTAAGCAAGTCGAAGGCGTAATCCGCCATAGCAGTGTTCATGCCGCCGCAGTGGTTATCGCTGATAAACCCCTAATGGAATACACTCCTATTCAAAGAGAAAATAAAAGCGGTAAAACTGTCACCCAGTACGATATGTATGTTTTAGATTGTAATATTTCTGATGATGCGATTGGGTTGTTAAAGTTTGACTTCTTAGGATTGCGTAATTTATCAACTATCCAGATGGCAGTTCAATTAATTAAAGAGTATAAAAATAAAAAAATTGATCTTGGGAATCTTCCTACCGATGATAAAAAAACCTTTGATCTCATCTCTACAGGAGAAACTGCTGGTATCTTCCAATTGGAATCGGCGGGCATGAGACGAGTTGCCAGAACCCTTAGGCCAAATCAGTTTTCAGATATCACTGCCATGGTAGCGCTTTATCGACCAGGGCCCATGGACCTGATTCCTCAATTTATTGAAGGCAAACATAACCCCGACAAGGTGGTTTACCCTCATGAATCACTTCGACCAATTTTAGAAGAAACTTATGGAGTCATGGTCTATCAAGAGCAAATCTTACAGATTGCCAACCAGATGGCGGGTTTTTCTTTGGGTGAAGCAGACATTTTGCGTCGAGCTATTGGTAAAAAGAAAAAAAAACTCCTCGATGAAAATAAAAAACGCTTCATTAGAGAATCAGTGGAAAATAAATACACTCAACAAGTTGCAGAAAAAGTCTGGGGATTTATAGAAGCCTTTGCCAACTATGGTTTTAATAAAGCTCATGCCGCCAGCTATGCCATGATAGCTTACCAAACTGCTTACCTTAAAGCTCACTACAGCGTAGAATACATGGCCGCACTAATGAGTATTGAGTCAGCCTCTCATAGCGCAAATCGTGATGTTAAAGTTGCGCAGGCTATTGAAGCCAGCAAACAGATGGGAATTGAAATTCTAGCTCCAAGTATTAATGACTCGCATGAGGACTTCACCATTGAAAAACATCAAGGATCATTACAGAATCTAGCCATTCGCTTTGGTCTAAGCGCAATTAAACATGTAGGGACTGCGGCAATTGAGAACATTTTAGAAACAAGGAAAAAAAATAAGGGAGGATTTTCTTCATTAACTCAATTTATTCAAGAAACTGAAAGCAGAAAAGTTAACAAAAAAACACTAGAGGTATTAATCCAGGTTGGTGCCATGGACAGCTTTGGCACCAGGGCTAGTATGCTAGAAAACTTGGATCAAATTAAAGACAAAGCTACTCAATTTCAATCAGATATAGATGGTCAGGATAACCTCTTTACTGATGTTGGTGGACAAATTAAAACTTTAGAAGATACTTTTCTTCATATCCCCGAATATCCTCAACAAGAACTACTCTCATTTGAAAAAAAATATTTAGGGTTATACCTAACAGAGCACCCTCTGGCTGATGCCTTATCTGCTGTCAGTAGACAGGCCACCAAACAAATCTCAGAAGTAGATTTGTCCATTCACAATGAGCAAATATTCTTTTTTGGCGGAGTAATTACTCGACTTAAGAAAGTTAGAACCAAAAGTAGTAATAGAGAAATGGCTTTTGGCAGTTTAGAAGACGAAACAGGCAAAGCTGAATTTGTAGTTTTTCCTAAAATTTTTGCTCAGTCCAACCACCTTCTAACCGAAGATGGTGTCATCTTAATTAAAGCCAAAGTTAACGATCAAGATGGAGAGCTAAAACTCATTGTAGAAAAAATCATTGCCCCCACTCAAGCAAATCTTAACCAAGCTAATGCCAATAATGCTCACGAAATTTTTATTCCTCGTAAGACTAACAAGTCAGTTTTAGAAAACTTAGGCAAACTGCTTAAAAAAAATGAAGGCAACGATAACATAATAATCCTGATTCCAAATGGGGAAAAACCGAAAAAAATGCTGTTACCCTATAAAATAAAATGGAGTCAAAAACTAGAAACTGCAATTCAAGGTTTACTTAACAACTAAAATCACTTACACTATACTCCCATGAGCTTCCATGGGATATTATCCAAAAAAAGACCGAAAGATCAAACTAAATATATTTTTGTTTCCGGAGGCGTGTTGTCTGGGTTAGGTAAAGGTGTTACCGCCGCCTCCTTGGGCGTGTTGCTTAAGGCCCATGGTTATAGTGTTGATATCATTAAATGTGAAAACTATCTCAACCTAGATTCTGGCAACATTAACCCCATTGAACATGGAGACGTTTTCTTATGCGAAGATGGTTTGGAGGCAGACCTTGACTTAGGCTCATATGAAAGATTTTTTAACCAAGAAGTAGGACAAAAAAACTTTACTACTATTGGTCAAATCTACCTGAGCGTGATTGAAAAAACTCGCGATCTAAAATTTAATGGCGCTACCGTAGATGCAATTCCTTATATCCCTGAAGAAGTTATCCGTCTAATTAAAAAGGTCGGAGAAAATGTGGATGTTGTCCTAGTAGAACTAGGGGGAACGGCGGGTGAATACCAAAACTTCATTTACTATGAAGCCTATCGAATTCTTCATCAACGCCAACCCCAAGATACGCTTCATATTCATGTGACTTATTTTCCCAGACCACGCCATATTGATGAGTTAAAATCTAAACCCACCCAAATGTCAGTCAAGATATTAAATTCAATGGGAATTCAACCAGATTTTGTGATAGGAAGAGCAGAACAAGAAATTGATGATAAGCGCAAAGAAAAAGTGGCTTTCCACTGCAATATGGACAAAGAGAGCGTGATCTCGAATCCAGATACCAAGAGTATCTACACAATTCCATTGACCTTTTATAAGCAAAGCCTTGATAAAAAAGTACTCAATAAATTACATTTACCAATTCACAAAATTGATCTTAAATCATGGGAAAAACTCGTGGAAACAATTTTTAAAGAAAAAGAAAAAAAAGTTAACATTGCAATCATCGCCAAATACATCGCCACCGGAGACTATGAGCTTCAAGATTCCTACCAATCACTCGCGGAGTCTTTGCGGCATGCTAGTTGGAGTCATAATCTAGAACCAGAACTGATTTTTATCAACGCAGAAAAACTTCATCAAAAAAATAAATCGGAGCTCAAAAAACTTGAGAGCACAGATGGGATTGTAGTACCAATTGGTTGGGGAGAGAGAGGCGTTGAAGGAAAAATTGATGCAATTACTTATGCTCGTAAAAATAAAGTGCCATACTTGGGCCTTTGCTATGGTATGCAGCTTGCCTCAATTGAGTTCGCTCGCAATGTAGTAGGACTTACAAAAGCTCACACCACTGAAGTAAATCCGCAAACTCCGCATCCGATTATTCACGATATTCCTTTTGATGAATGCTACCAACGCATTAAGGGTGATGGCGCTAGTATGCGGCTCGGGTCATATGATTGCATTCTCAAACCCCATACTCTTGCTTATAAAATCTATAAAAAACACCACGCTTTCAAAGATGAAAAACAAAATTTAATATCAGAGCGACATCGCCATCGTTATGAGTTTAACAATGAGTACCGAGAAATTTTGGAAAAGGCGGGCCTGATTATCTCCGGCACCTCTCCGGACAACTTCTTTGTGGAGATGATTGAGTTATCTCAAAATGATCACCCTTTCTTTATTGCCACCCAAGCACACCCGGAATATAAATCTAGACCATTAAACCCTCATCCTATTTTTATTGAATTTTTACAAGCCACGCTTGATCAAAAAAAACAAAGTTGAAGTTTTAAGCATTCCCAAGTAGAATACATCATCTATGGGACAATATTTTAAATTTCGAGATCAAGATATCAGCGTAGGCGACACCATTACTGTTCATCAAGAAGTGACTGAAGGTGATAAAAAACGCATCCAAATTTTTGAGGGAATTGTGATTGTTGTTAAGAATAGGGGCAATAACAAGTCCTTCACTGTCAGAAAAATTGGTGCTGATGACATTGGGGTAGAAAAAATCTTTCCAGTTCAATTACCTTCAATCATAAAAATTAAAGTCAAACGACGAGGACAAGTGCATCGCGCTAAG
>Ga0180009_10007240_pt1 | contig 11406 bp, 10 predicted proteins | sample OS_PC_MetaG_FD_123537 | JGI IMG/M metagenome (GOLD analysis project Ga0180009, IMG submission 123537) | Groundwater microbial communities from the Aspo Hard Rock Laboratory (HRL) deep subsurface site, Sweden - OS_PC_MetaG | ecosystem: Environmental > Aquatic > Deep subsurface > Groundwater...
CAGCAGAAATCAGGTCGGCAATTGGCGAACTCTCTTGCAAGCGTTTTACGCTGGGAAAAATAACCATCGCGGCGGGAAATCGTCGAGCGTGGAATCTTATTGTGTTTTTACACAGTCTGGGCCGGATACTGTCGATCGAACAACCGAAAGCTCACGTTCCCATTGTTTGAAACGAGATATACCCCGGGGTCGTTATTCCAATGATTCACCGACAGTCTCAATCCGCCTGAAGTGCCCTAAATACGCCCTGTTCGGCTGGTTGGCAAAATTAAGTTGCATTAGTGGAATGGTTGCAAGCCATAACCTGTTTTCCTGGCCAATTAACCAAGTAACTGATTGGTTTGTATGATCTGCGGTTAGCACCCTTAGCTTGTATCTACACCAAATGTAGGAACGCGTCGTTCGCATGTTTCACCGCATCGAAACTGATTTGCTCCGGCGCTTGGAGCCTGATTTCGAGCCGATACCTGCGCTGAACGACTTCGCACAGCGATGCTGCGCCAGTGGCTGGACTTAAAGCCTTTGTCAGCCAAACAGAATGGCCGCAATTGCGTATGCTCTTGCTAAGCTCCGCGGCAAAACAAGCACGACGTCGGCTATGCGGAACTCGGCCACGACAAGTGGGTATACTTCGAGCTCACTTCTGAATGGCACAGAACAATGAGGAGACGACGACAATGACTCAAGGATATTTCGATGCGCCGGTCTTCATAAAAGAGCAGCATGAAACGGCTGTTGATATTTCAAAAACCCCCTTTTTCTACAATGATGAAGGGCGCCCTACCTACGTCAAGGAGCTTCCGAGTGGTGCGTCGACACTCGTCCCGGCGACCACCGATCCAAGTGTGGCCATTGGGAGGGAGCATGTCGTTTCCGAGGTGATCGGAGTAAAGCAGACGCCACCCTATGGCGTAGAAACCCAGCTCGGATTCATCGCAGATGAGGTTGTCTTCGAACCTATGTGGGCGACCCGGGATGTTGCGGCGGCGTTTGGCATCACGCTAGTAGAGAAGGGGCAAGGCGTGCCCCTGAGCAGCCCCGTCGTAGAGCTTTCGCAGATCGAATACGAATACGGCGTCTTTGCCGGGCACTGGTCACCCTATCGGGACACGGGAAACCAGTTGCTCACCGTCGTATGCACCGACCTTGAGCATCACAATTTCCCGCACATCTTTGCGTCAATCGACCCCAAGCTTCCTCTGGTCATCTCGGTCGGGCGCTACTGGCCCAAGCTGTGCAAGATCCGGTTAGTGGACCTCTGGGTCCCGCGTGGTAGCGCCCTGTATATCCCGCCCAAGCCCACGCTCCTGGGCCAGGAATGCCTGGATCTGCATAACAATCGCAACTCGGCCCGTGCGTGCTGGGGGAGCATCGAGCAGAACAGCCTGATGACCAAGACCTTGCTTCAGGCTGAGCATGGGTTTTTCTACTGGTTCTGGAACGCCACACCCACGGTCCACACGAATTTGCTTCCGAAAGCGTAGTCGTTCCTTCGCATGTCGGTTCTATTCAAAATCACTTAACTGAATAGGAGGGATGCAGAGATGGACCGTAGCGCTTTTCTGAAAACATCAGCATTGACTGCCACCGGCCTCGGCCACAGCCTTTTCGCCGTTGTAAACCAGACCTTCGATCCCAGCCCGGCCGATGGCTGACGGGTGTTCGAGGTCACCACCCGCGTCGAACCCGTTGCCGCCCATAGGGCGGTAAGAAAACGCGACAGTCAAAAGTAGCAGGTGTAGGTTCAAGGAACCTTGACGTAGCAAGCGCAGATATAAACCGAAAATCCCTCTGTCCACAAGGCGCTTGAAGCCTAATGGTATTCGGATTATGGCCAGACAGGCTGAAGCGATGCCGAACCGACCATGCCGAATGTCTCCTTAGGTAGGCGAGACCTGCCATTCCGCGGTGCACTTTTTGTGCCCGCTAATGGCCGGTTTCTGCCATCGTGTCGCTACCTGAGTTCTGTTCGCAAACACTTTGAAAACGCGGAATAGATATTGTCTGACCTGCTGGAAAATGGTCATTAAATAGGCTAGTTTTCAATTCTGCCGTAATGTATTTACCGGGATGTGCCTGCCACTTAAGGCGTGCTTAAGAATCGATAGTCAGGATGCGCTCATCCCTCTGTGTGATTGGCGGTCTTGAGCCACACCCTGTAATCTGAAAACGTTTTACGCCAACCGGACTTGCCTGCCCTGACTGTGCCAAACCGAATGATCCGTTACTTGATGCTCTGCATTGTTATCGTCTTGCAGACGATGACGCCGTTCATCCATGCCCATGCGGGTTCGGTTCAAATCAGTCACGCCAGATTGAGCCATGCCCATGCGGGAGCGCATGCCGAGTCTGCTTACCATGCGCTTGCGGCAAGCGAGCATGGTGCTGAAATCGAAGTGGCCCATGGCATGCCAATCCGTAATGACGCGCATGGCGCATCCGCCGCTGTGCCTTCGATCCCGCCCGTCACGTTGCTGCGCATTGATACATCCTCACTGGGTAGAGGGTTGCCGGCGCCGCCGCCGTTGTATCTTGTCCCGTCTGACCACTCGCTCCCCCTCGCTTTAGCGCCCCCTGCCGTCTGATTGTCCATTGCAGCGCGTTGCTCTTGCACGCGTTTGCCTGCTGTTTCATCGCTTTTGGAGAGTTAGCATGGTTTCTGATTTTATTGCCTCACGTATTGTTGTCTTGGCGCTAGTCTGCGCTGTCCCCGCTGTTGCGGCTGACGTCATCCCCTTAACCGCCGCACAGAAGAAAAATCTGGGTGTTGCTACCGTCGCTGCCGGCACACAAAGCGTCAGTCTGGCGCTGACGTATCCGGCGCGGGTGACTTTGCCACCGGCCAGCGTGCGCGTAGCCGCGGCTGCGGGCGATGCACTGGTTACCCGGATTCACGTTCAGGCGGGCGATACGGTCAAGCGGGGCGCGGCGTTGGTTACGCTGTCGATGCCCGGTCTGGCCGACGCACAGAATGCATTGACGCAGGCGCGCCTGAAATCAAAACTGGCTGCGGGGATTGCGGCACGCGATGCAAAACTCTTTGCCGAAGGCCTGATCGCCGAATCGCGCGTGCGTGCCTCGCAGTCCGAGGCGCAGTCGGCGCGTGCCAGCCTGTCGGCGGCACAAACCGCGCTCTCCCTGATGGGGGGGGGTCGGGTGTCCGGAAGCTCGATTACGTTAACTGCGCCGATCGCTGGCGTGGTGATTGAAAGTGGCGCCGAACCCGGCCAGCGGGTGGACGCCGGGATGACCTTGGTTAAAGTGGCGGATCTGTCGAAACTGACGCTGGAAATTCCGCTCAGCACCACCCAGGCGCAGCAGGTCATTGTGGGACAGGCAGTCAAGGTCTCGGGCAGTTCGGCCAGCGGTCGCGTCAGCGCTTTGTTGCCGCAACTGAATGCGTCGCAAAGTGTTTTGGCACGCGCCAGCCTGGTGGACCCGCAAAAGCTGCTGCGTCCTGGCCAGTCGGTTCAGGTCGTCCTGACCGGTGCACAGTCGGCCGATAACCTGGTCGTTCCCGCTGCCGCGCTGGTGTGGAAAGTGAACATGCCCTACGTGTTTGTAGAAACCCCACAGGGTTTTTCGCCCATCCAGGTAGAGGTGATTCGCCGCAACGCCAGTCAGGCCGAGGTTACGGGCCTGGCTGCGGGCAACCGGGTTGCCGTAAAGGGTGTGGCGGCGCTTAAAGCGCAGTGGTTGGGGGAATGATATGTTGAATACCCTGATCGAATTCGCGCTGGCCCGGCGCTGGCTCGTGCTCGTGCTGGCGCTCGTGCTGGCTGGGCTGGGGGTTCGTGCCTACCAGCAAATCCCGATCGACGCCTTCCCCGATGTCTCGACCACACAGGTCAAGCTGATCCTGAAAGCGCCGGGCATGACGCCGCAAGAGGTGGAGGCGCGCATCACGCAGCCGGTTGAAACCGAACTGCTGGGCATCCCGCACCAGACCATTCTGCGCAGCCTGTCGAAGAATGCATTGGTGGACATCACCGTCGACTTTAAAGAAGGCACCGACATCTACTGGGCGCGGCAGCAGGTGGCCGAGCGCTTTGCCAATGTCAAAGGCGACTTGCCCGACAACGTGTCGGGCGGACTGGCGCCGATTTCGACGCCGCTGTCCGAACTGTTCATGTTCACCGTCGAAGGCCCGCTGTCGCTGGCAGAAAAACGCATCCTGCTCGACTGGACCATTCGGCCGCAGTTGCGTGCGATTCCCGGCGTGGCGGATGTCAATTCGCTCGGTGGTCGCGTTGCCACGTTTGACGTGAGTCCCGACCCTGCTGCGCTGGGCGCGCGCGGTGTAACCCTGGACGAGTTGCGCACGGCGCTGGCAACCAACACGCGCAACGACGGTGCCGGACGCGTCAACGAAGGCGAAGAGACCTGGGTGGTGCGCGTCAATGGCGGCATCGCCGCGCTGGACGATTTACGTCACATAGGCATCAAGGCCGTTGCGGGCGTGGTTGTCACCGTCGGCGATGTGGCGCGCGTAGAAATGGGCGAGCTGGCGCGCTACGGCGCGGTGACGCAAGACGGTAAAGGTGAGGCGGTAGAAGGCCTGGTGATTGGGCTGAAAGGCGTTAACGCGGGCGAACTGATCAAGAACGTCAAGATCAAGCTCGCCGACATTCAGACCACGCTGCCCGAAGGCGTGACGGTCTCGACGTTTTACGACCGTGCGCAACTGGTGGATCGTGCGGTCGGTACGGTGAGCACAGCGCTGCTCGAAGCTGCCGTGCTGGTGGTGATCCTGCTGATCCTGTTCCTCGGCAATCTGCGTGCCGCGATTGTGGTGGCATTGATCTTGCCGCTGTCGGTGCTGGCGACTTTTGTATTGATGCGGCAGTTCGGTTTGTCTGCCAATTTGATGAGTCTGGGCGGCCTGGCCATCGCGATTGGCTTGCTGGTTGATGCCGCCGTGGTGGTGGTGGAAAACGTTGTTGCGCATCTGGCGCACGACCCGGAGAACACCGAAGAGACGCCGTTGCAACGCGTACTGTGGGCGACGCAGGAAGTCGCCAGCCCGGTGACCGCAGGCATCGCCATTATCGCGATTGTTTTTCTGCCGTTGCTGACGCTGGAAGGCCTGGAAGGCAAGTTGTTCACGCCGGTTGCGCTGACCATTGTGTTCGCGCTGGCGGCCTCCTTGTTGCTGGCGTTCACCGTGATTCCGGTGCTGGCCTCAATGTTCCTGAAGCGAGGTTCGCATACGGACCCATGGCTGCTGCGCAAGGCGCAGAGTCTCTACACCCCGTTGCTCGATCGCGCATTGGTGCGTCCCAAAGTTGTGTATGTCACCGCAGGAATTTTGATGCTGGCAGCGGTTGGCGTGTATCCGCTTATCGGAAAAACATTCATGCCGACGATGGACGAAGGCGACATTCTGGTGCAACTGGAAAAACTGCCCTCGATCAGTCTGGAGGAATCAGTGGCACAGGATTTACGGGTGCAGGCGGCGTTGCTGAAGCACGTACCGGAAATCCGCCGCATTGTCGGTCGCGCCGGTGCCGACGAGTTGGGACTCGACCCCATGAGCCTCAACGACACCGATACGTTTCTGGTGCTGAAGCCACATTCCGAGTGGCGGCGTCAGGACAAGGCATGGTTGACCGACGAAATCCGCAAAATTCTCGACGGCTTTCCTGGTATCGCCTACAACTTCACGCAGCCGATCGATATGCGGGTGGGGGAAATGCTGACTGGCTCGCGCGGTGATGTGGCGATCAAGATTTTTGGTCCCAATCTCGACACGCTCAACCAATTGGCCGGCGAGATTTTCAAGGTGGTCGAAAAAATTCCGGGGGCATCCGACGTCTACACCCAGCAGAACGATGGCGTGCAATATCTGCAGGCGGAAATCGACCGCGATGCGGCGGGACGCTTTGGAGTGAGTGCGGACGAAATTGCCGAGCTGCTGAGAGTACAGCTTGAAGGCGAGGTCATCGGCATGATCCAGCAGGAAGGGCGACGGATCCCGCTGCAATTGCGTGGGCCGCAAGGCATGCGCGAATCGCCCGGCGCCTTGCAGGCGATCCGGCTGACGCTGGCTGATGGTCGTGAAATCAGCCTCGATCAGGTGGCCACGCTCAAGCGCACTACCGGCCCGGTGGCGGTGAAGCGTGAGAATGCCGCACGCTTTACCGTGGTGCAGAGCAACGTCGCTGGACGCGATCTGGTGAGCTTTGTCGAAGAGGCTAAAACGGCGGTCGCCACGCAAGTCAAATTGCCAACCGGATACAGCATCGCGTGGGGCGGACAGTTTGAAAATCAGCAGCGTGCCGCGCAACGATTGTTGATTGTGGTGCCTGTCGCGTTGTTGCTGATCGGCTTCCTGTTGTATGTCACTTTCGGTGATGTACGCCAGGCTGTGCTGGTGATGATGAACGTGCCGCTGGCGCTGATCGGCGGCATCTTTGCGCTGGCGGTGTCGGGCGAGTATCTGTCAGTGCCGGCCTCGGTGGGCTTCATCGCGCTGTTGGGCATCGCGGTGCTGAACGGCGTGGTGTTGGTCAGCCATTTCAACCAGCTGCGTGCACAGGGGTTGACGGGTGACGCCGTGGTTCGTGATGGCGCCCTGCGTCGCCTGCGCCCGGTGTTGATGACCGCCAGCATTGCCGCCTTCGGCCTGGTGCCGTTGCTATTTGCGACCGGGCCCGGCTCTGAAATCCAGAAGCCGCTCGCCATCGTCGTCATCGGGGGGCTGGTCAGCGCCACCTTGCTGACACTGGTGATGTTGCCGCTTCTTTATCGCCAATTCATTCTGAAAGGAGCACGCGCATGAACGCCGTGCATACAGTGAGCCTTGCGCTTGCATTGACGTTTGCCCTGTCTGCTCACGCTGAATATTTGCCTGATCCCGTCGCCGCCGAGGCCGCGTTGTGGGCGTCCCCTACGGTGGCGCAAGCCCGCGGCGACTTTGCCGCACAAACCCTGCGCGGTGAAGGTTTGCAGCGCGGGCGTGAAGAATGGACGGTCGGCGGTGATCTCGCGCAGCGCCGGATCCAATCTACGCCACGCGATAACCAGGCAGAATGGGGATTGGTGGTGTCGCGTCCGGTTCGACTGCCGGCGCGTGCGGCTGCCGATCGCGCGCTGGCCGGCGCGCTCAACGCGCATGCCGAAGCCAATCTCGGTGAAGCCTTGCACGAAAGTGGACGGCAGTTGCTGGACCTCTGGTTTGGCTGGCTGAATGCGTACAGTCAGACGCACCTCTGGCAGTCGCAACATGCACTGGCTGAGCAGCAACTCGGCAACGTGAATGCGCGGATTCGATTAGGCGAGTCACCCCGTTCCGAGCGTGTCAACGCTGAAGCTGCACTGGCACAGGTGCGCCTGCAGCAGCAGCAGGCAGCCTCGCGTGAGCAGCAGGCACGCAATCGGTTGCGTGCCGTGTTTCCGGAATTGCCCGTGGTGGCGGACACGAATTTCCCTCAGCCCGAACTGCCGACCGGGACTGCTGACGAGTACGTCAATGCCGTCTTCGAGCACAACCATGAACTCGTCCGTGCGCACCGTCAGGCCGGGGTGCTGCAGGCCGAAGCGAGACAATTGGCCAAACGTCGCAGTGTTGAACCCCACGTTGGCATGTTTTACAAGGATGAAGGCGGCGGCAACGAGCATTTGCTGGGGGTGAATGTGGGGCTGACGCTACCGGGTGCGGCGCGGCGCACCGATCAGCAGGCCGCTGAGCAACTGAGTACCGTCGCGCAACAGGCCGTCGTCCGCCTGGAGCAGCGCTTGCGTGTGGAGGCGCGTGCGGATTTTGAAGCGGCAATCGCGCAGACCGCTAACTGGCAACAGGCCGAGCGTGCCGCCCAGGCGCAAACAGAATCCGCCCGTCTGGCTGCCCTTGCCTACAGCTTGGGGGAAGGGAGTCTGGACCAAGTGCTGATCAATCGCCGGCTGGCGCTGGAAAGCCAGTTGATGGCGCAGCAGGCGCAATTGGATGCACTCTCTGCGCACGCCCGGCTGAAGCTGGATTCACATCAGTTGTGGCCGCTGGATGTCGATGCGGATAGCGCGCATGCGCATCCGTGAATCCGTGAACCCGGAAAAAACCAGGGTGCAACGAGCGACACTGCAGGTCTCATGGGCGTCGCCTCGACGCGCACTTTATTCTGGATCGGGAACATGACAGAAACTTTTACATTGATCTCCACGCTGCAACGGATCGAGGCCGCGTTGCGCACTCGCGGGTTTGCATTCCTCACTCTCGTTCTGCTTTCGCTGCTCGCATCGAGTGTGTTTGCACACGGTGTTGCCGAGGATGACAAGCTGTTTATCGAGCAGGCCAGCGGCATGCAGCTGATCCCGTTTATGTACCTGGGCGCCAAGCACATGGTCACGGGATATGACCACCTGCTGTTTTTGTTCGGCGTGGTTTTCTTCCTGTATCGAATGCGCGAGGTTGGAATCTACGTCACGCTGTTCGCCGTTGGCCATAGCGCGACGCTGCTGTACGGCGTGCTCAGCGGAACGCACGTCAACCCCTACATCGTCGACGCCATCATCGGCCTCTCGGTCGTGTACAAGGCGCTCGACAACATGGGCGCCTTCAAGCGGGTGCTGGGCTTTCAACCCAACACCAAGGCCGCCGTGTTGATCTTTGGGTTTTTCCACGGATTCGGCCTCGCCACCAAGTTGCAGGAATTCACGTTGTCTCAGGAAGGCTTGGTGCCCAACATCCTCGCCTTCAATGTCGGGGTCGAACTCGGGCAGTTGCTCGCGCTTGCCGCCATTCTCATTGCCATGGGTTTCTGGCGGCGGTCAGGTGCGTTCTGGCGTCAGGCATTCGCGACCAATGCCGTGTTGATGACCGCAGGATTCATCCTGATGGGCCATCAAATAACCCGCTATTTCACACTTTGAATCAAGGGATACCGATATGACCACCCACAATACGCACCCGCTGCCTAGCCTGCCCCAATTGTTCAAGGCGACGGGTATTGCCCTCGTCGCCGCCGCTGCAATCCTGATTACCACCGTGCTGCCGGCCGAGCATGGCATCGACCCAACCGGGATTGGAAAGGCGCTGGGGCTGACGACGCTGAGCGCCCCCAGTGGTGAAGCTGCATCGGCACTGATCCCTGACACTTCCGCTGCAATGCAGCCCGGCAGTAAGGCTGTGGCTGCACCGGCGGCACAAGCCGCTGCGCCGATCGTGACCGCGAGCGAAGTCCCTTTCCGCAGTGACGAAATGATGCTGACCTTGCAACCCGGCGAAGGCAGTGAGATCAAGGCCACCATGCGGCAGGGTGAGCAGTTCGTTTTCATCTGGACCGCCGAAGGCGGCAAGGTCAATTTCGACATGCATGGCGAGCGCGTGAATGCTGGGTCAGATTTCACCAGTTACTGGAAAGACCAGCAGCAAACCAGCGCTCAAGGGATATTTGTCGCGCCGTTTGACGGCACGCACGGCTGGTTTTGGCGTAATCGCGGGGATCAACCCGTGCGCGTCAAAGTCAAAGTGAGCGGCTTTTACGCGGCACTGCAGCAGGCAAAGTGAGAAATGCCATTCGGAACGGTTTGGCCGTAAATGCCTGGTTGAAGTTGGGCCCACAATAGGTGTGGCGTGGCCGTTGGATGCTGGCGGCGCGCACGTACCTCCGCAAACCCAGGCTCAGGGCGTGGCGGGCGGGGCCGTCGGCGAGGGTGCAGCGGCTGGGGTGTGCGCCGAGCGTGTCATACGCCGGGCTTCTTCCTGCATTTCGGCGATCTGCTCGGGCTTCAGTTGCCATACCAGGTTGTCACGCGCCTTGGCTGCGGCGTCCACGCCTTGCGCGGCTGCCAGGTTGAACCACAGATAGGCGCGCGCCTTGTTGATGGCAGTGCCGGTGCCGTAGCGATAGAGTTCACCCAGGCTGTACTGGGCCTTGGCGTAGCCGCGCTTTGCCGGCTTTTCAATCCAGTTGAAGGCGGCCTTGTAGTCCTGCACCACGCCACGGCCCTTCAACAACATCAGGCCGTAGTGATATTCCGCTTCGGGCAAACCTTGCTTGGCCGCCAGCGCAAACCACTTGGCCGCTTCTTTGTTGTTCTGGATGACGCCGTCGCCTTCGGCATAGCGCAAGCCCAGTTGCAACTGGGCTTCGGCATCGCCCTGCGCCGCACGGGCGTGGGGCAGCTTGTTGGGTGCCTGGCTGGCCGGCATGTTGGGAGTGTCCTCCAACGCGAACCAGGTCGTGACACCGACCAACGCGCCTACGGCAGTCAATAGCAATAAAGGTTTGTATGGATTGGTCGTCCAGAAACGCTGGCGGCATGTGCGGCAGCGCCGTGGCGTGCTGAACAGCAGGTGTCGTACGCCGTCATGGGCGTGCAATTCGGCGCTGCGAACTTGATCGCTACCACAATGTGGACAGACGAGAGACATGAAGTCTTAGCGAGATTGCGCCGCCATGAAATCGACTGCAGCCTTGACGTCGGCATCCGCCAGCGACGGATTGCCGCCTTTGGCCGGCATCGCGCCCTTGCCGCGTAAAGAGGTGGCATAGAGCGCATCCATGCCTTGTGCCAGCCGTGGAGACCAGGCAGTGGCATCGCCTAGTTTAGGCGAGCCAGCAATTCCTTTGTCGTGACATACCGCGCATGACTGGCGATATATTTGCTGGCCGTGCGCCAAGTCGGGCTTAAGTGCGACAGGCGTTGCCTCGGTAGCAATCGTGGCCGGGCTGACAGGTGCCGCTTGTGCAGGTTTGGCAGCGATTGGCTGTGTGGACTTGGCGGGGACAGTGGGCGCCACCACTGATTCTTTGATGGGAGGCGTTTCCACCTCGGCTGCGACAGGCTCGGTGACTTGAGCCGGAACCGGAGCAACCTGGCTGGATTCCACCGGAGCCTGTTCGACTGGCTGCAGGGCTTCCTGGATGGGGGGAGAGACAGCAGCCTCTTCGGATTTACCACAACCTAATAGCGAGGCCGTTGCAAACAAGACCCAAAAGATGCTGCCCTTCATCGTATTTCTCCCCTTGCTTGAGTGATCCTGCCTGAGCGAAACCGCTGGATTACAGCTTGCCACCCGCTTCAACAAACAAATAGCCTACAGCATTTGCCAGATCGGCATCAGGCAAGTCGGCATTGCCACCTTTTGCCGGCATGCCACGAATACCCTTGAGTGCGTTGTCATACAAGCCGGCGTAGCCTTGTACCAGGCGAGCGGACCATGCGGCTTTGTCGCCCGCTTTGGGCGCACCGGCAACGCCGGTTGAATGGCAGGCCGCGCAATTCGCGTCGTAGACGGCTTTGCCCTTGACCGGGTCCGGCTTGGCCGAAGCTGTTGCTGCTGCCGGGGCTGCCGCTTCCGCTTCCGGTGCCTTGAAGCTGGCGCCTGCAGAGTTGGCCATGTAAGCCACTGCGCGTGCCACTTCGGTGTCTGACAGATCGCCGTCGCCACCGCGTGCAGGCATC
>Ga0180009_10007241_pt1 | contig 11406 bp, 10 predicted proteins | sample OS_PC_MetaG_FD_123537 | JGI IMG/M metagenome (GOLD analysis project Ga0180009, IMG submission 123537) | Groundwater microbial communities from the Aspo Hard Rock Laboratory (HRL) deep subsurface site, Sweden - OS_PC_MetaG | ecosystem: Environmental > Aquatic > Deep subsurface > Groundwater...
AGTCGAAGGCAAATATGCCCTTTTTACCGATCCGCTGACAAAAATCGGTGGCGAGAAATGTTCGTATCACATTCCAACCTATGAAGCGTTGAAGGGTGTATTGAGCTCGGTTTATTGGAAGCCTACCATTGTCTGGATTATCGATCGCGTCAGGGTAATGAAACGGATACGGACGCAGACGCGAAGTGCAAAACCAATTGAGTATGGTGGAGGCAATTCTCTTGCAATTTATACCTACCTTGCCGATGTTGAGTATCAAGTTCAGGCACACTTTGAGTGGAATATAAATCGCAAGGATATGGCTAAAGATAGGGATGAAAACAAACATTACCATGTTGCCAAACGGATGATAGAAAAAGGCGGGAGGCTGGATATTTTTCTGGGTGCGAGGGAATGTCAGGGGTATGTTGAGCCGTGTCAGTTTGGAGAAGGTGAGAGCGACTATGACAATTATGGTGAAATAGCATTTGACCTGATGTTTCACGGATTTGATTATCCTGATGAGCTCGGGAAAGATGAACTTCATGCACGGTTCTGGCGTCCGAAAATGGTTGACGGTAAGATTGATTTTATTCGACCTGAAATGTGTTCTGTCCGAAAATTTGTCAGAGATATGACAGCCAATCCGCCGGAATCAGTAGGATTAGAAGAGGAGGGATTGTTGGAAGGTTTTGAAGAATCGGAGGTATTGAAATGAGTTGGATACACAAACTTTGCATGACTTATGATAATAATTTGAAACACATCGGCAATCCGAACGATGAAATTCCATTATTACCACTATATCACACTACGCAAAATGCGCAGGTGCATGTTGTTTTAGACAGTGATGGAAATTTTTTGCGGGCTTCTGTCGTGCAGAAAGAAAATGCGCAAACAATTGCTTCGGCTACTGAGGATTCGGCTGGTAGATCTGGCTCTAAGATAGCTCCTCACCCATTATGTGATACATTACAATATGTTGCCGGAGATTATCTAATATGGGGAGGTAATCCTCGGAAAAAGAAAAATGAATCAGGGTATGTACATTATCTCAGTGCTTTGCAGCGTTGGGTGGATTGGTCTGATGATCGAAAATTGCGTTCGGTTCTCACTTATCTGAACAAGAGCTGCCTGATAAAAGATTTGTTAGAACACAAGGTACTTTTCGCAAACGACAAGGGGCAACTTATGGAGACATGGACTGCACTATCTACGACACCGCCAATTTTCAAGGCTATTAAACAGGCCAAAAAGAAAGGACAGTATGAGTCCTTTTGTCGCTTCTCAGTTGAGATACCCGGCGATACACGATCTGAGCTTTGGAACGATCCTTGTTTGCGAGAGTTATGGGTCCGGTTTTATACAACTCAGCTAAATGTTAGGGACTTGTGCATGGTGGTAGGGGAAGAGACAAGGATTGCCTTCAATCACCCTAAGAATATTCGGTATTCTGGTGATGGTGCAAAGCTAATAACATCCAATGATACGAATGGCTTCACATTTCTTGGACGGTTTACAAGTGCTAAAGAAGCATGTTGTGTTGGGACTGAGGTAACACAAAAAGCCCATAGTGCACTTCGTTGGCTTATCAGCCGGCAGGGATATAGAAGCGGCGACCAGGCGATTGTCGCATGGGCTACCTCTGGTGTACAAATTCCTGACCCGCTTGCCGATCCATTGTCAATGATAGGAGAAGAAGGATTGGTAAGTGATGATGCAGCCGTTGTTTCAACCGCTCAAAATCTTGCTGTTAAGTTGAAGAAAAAGATTGCGGGTTATAAAGCCGATCTGGGAGATACGAGCGATGTTGTAGTTATGGGACTTGATTCAGCAACCCCAGGCCGTATGGCTATTACTTTCTACCGAGAACTAACAGGATCGGAATTTCTTGAACGGTTAGAGAAATGGCATGATACCTGTGCCTGGGTTCATGACTATGGATACAATTACGAAACAAAAAAACGCATTCGGTTTGTCGGAGCACCTGCGCCAAAAGATATTGCCGAAGCAGCGTATGGAGGCAGGGTAGATGATAAGTTGAAGAAAGCAACGGTTGAACGCCTTTTACCTTGTATCATTGATGGACAGCAGGTTCCGAGGGATATTGTTGATTCAACTGTTCGTCGGGCAAGTAATAGGGTAGGCATGAGAGATCCGAAAGATAAAAAAGAACTGGAATGGAATAAAACGCTCAGCATAGCCTGTGCGATTTTTAGAAAATTAAACGAAAAGGAGGGATATAGTATGGCATTAGACCCAAACAGAAAGACGAGAGATTATCTTTATGGGCGGCTACTTGCAATTGCAGACAGGCTTGAGGGACACGCTCTCTACAAAGCCAAAGAAAAGAGGGATACGAATGCTGCGAGATATATGCAACAATTCGCAGAGCGTCCCAACAAAACTTGGAGGCAAATTGAGTTGCTGTTGTCTCCATATGTTGCTCGACTCGGCGGTGCAACATTCTACAAGAATCTGATGGATGAGGTGATGTGCAAATTTGATCCCATCGAAGACTTCACCATTGATAAACCGTTGAGCGGAGAGTTTTTGTTAGGATACCACTGTCAGCGTGCAGCTCTGCGGCAAAAAGAAGACAAGAAAGACAACGAAACAAATGAAAGTGAACCAGAAACAGTAACAGAAAATGCTGAATAAAAGGAGGATTTTTATGGAAACTATGGAAACATTGAAAAAGGAAGCATTGAAAAACAAAATTGATTTTGCAGTCGTGTTTAGCGTAAATGGTGCCAATCCCAACGGTGACCCATTGAATGGCAATCGTCCTCGCGTGAATTATGATGGCATGGGAGAAGTATCTGATGTCTGTATTAAACGGAAAATCAGGAACCGTTTGATGGAAAATTATGATATTTTTGTCCAATCTGATGACAATCGGAAGGATGGGGATGAATACAGAAGCTTGCGATCAAGGGCAGAGGGAATGTTACAGAGCAAGCCCGAAGATCAGAAAGCGTATAGAAAAGAGGTTTGTGATAAATGGATTGATGTCCGGGCATTTGGGCAAGTCTTTGCCTATAAGGCAAAGAAAAGCGAGAAGCCCAAAAAAGGTAAAGAGGCGGAAAAAGAGCAGGAAGAAAAAACCGATGATGCGAGTGTTTCTATCGGCATTCGTGGACCGGTTTCCATTCATTCGGCTTTTAGTGTTGTGCCGTTGAATGTATCCAGCATACAAATTACAAAAAGTGTTAGCGGTGAAGGAGATGGTACAAAAAAAGCATCAGATACCATGGGAATGAAACATCGCGTTGATCATGGATTGTATGTAACTTATGGTGCCATAAATCCACAACTTGCCTCAAAAACAGAGTTTACCGATGAAGATGCGAAGGCAATAAAAACTGCACTTGAGCATTTGTTTGATAACGATTCGTCTTCTGCACGACCCGAAGGCAGTATGGAAGTGGTACTTGTTCTATGGTGGCAGCATAATTGTCCTGCTGGTCAATATTCGTCTGCTGCGGTACATCGAGCATTGAGTGTTACGCCTAAAGATGAGAAGACTGATCCGAAGAAGATTGAGGATTATTCAATTAATCTTAAGAATCTTTCTGGATTAACACCGGAAATATTTAATCCGAACAATGTTGCTATTGAAAGGATTTAACATTAGAGGAATCCCTTACTGACGATGAAGAATTACGGAACATAGAGAAAATTATTGAAAGCAAGAAGGAGCAGAGGTGTAGAAATGACAGTTGATGACATGTTTGAACCGGTTATGATTTCATCTCTGGAGCATTACAGCTATTGTCCAAGGCAATGTGCTTTGATCCATATTGAGCAGGTGTTTGATGAGAATATCTATACCTTGCGGGGAAAAGCTGTCCACGAAAGGGTGGATGAAGGAGAGTCAACTATTGAGGATGGCATTCGGGTAGAACGGTCGCTTCCCCTCTGGTCAAGACGACTTGGTCTGGTGGGCAAGGCTGATGTGGTGGAGTTTCACGGTGATGTTCCATATCCGGTAGAATACAAACACGGACCCAAACGCAAAAAAGAACACGATGAGCTTCAGGTCTGTGCTCAAGCGTTATGTCTGGAAGAGATGTTTGGCAAATCTGTTCCTTGTGGGGCAATCTTTCATGCAAGTTCTCGCAGAAGACGGGAGGTGATATTTGACCAAACATTGAGAGAGAAGGTGGAATCTGCGATTAAGGGAATCCGAAAGATATTACAAGCAGAGAAACTCCCACAGCCGGCAAATGATGCCAGATGCAGAAACTGCTCCCTTTACGAATCCTGTATGCCCTCTATGGCAGAGAAGGTTCGTTTAAAGATTATTGGAGATGGTTTGTTTAAGGTAGAGGCATTTATTTAGCGTATAAACAAAAGGAGAAAAGATAAGAAAGATGAAGAAAGATTATGGAAGGTATTTAAGGAAAGACGAACACAAGGCCTTAAAGTCGTTCATTAAAGGAGTCAAATCTTTGCTGGGAAATAACTTAGTTTCTATTGAGTTGTTTGGTTCCAAGGCAAGAGGTGGTTTTGATGAGGAGTCTGATCTCGATGTCTTGATCGTTCTTTGTGGAAGAGACTGGGCCACTTCCCATAGAATAAGTATTATTGCGACTGAGATTAATCTTGAATATGACTGCAATATCTCTCCAGTTATTTATACCCAGGCTGAATATCAAAAAAATCAACAATTCAATACACTCTTTATTCAAAATCTTAAAAAGGAGGCGATTGCCCTATGAGCCTGGAACAGGAAAAGATTGATTTAGCCCGTTACCGGCTGTCAAAGGCAGATGAACGGATAAAGGCGGCTTGCGGGATGTTAGATCTCTCCCTTTATGCAGATGCCATTGGCCGTTCTTACTATGCTATCTTCACTTCGACCAGGGCACTTTTGGCTTTATTGGGACTGGACAGCGAAAAACATTCTGGGATAATTTCGTTCTTTAATCGTTATTGGGTGAAGACCGGAATAATGCCTAAGGAGAGCAGTGTTATTATTGCTGATGCTAAGCGGGATAGGGAGGCTTCTGATTACAGCGATTATGTTGAATTTACATGTGAGGAAGCTGAGGCTCAACTCGCTCAGGCGAAAGAATTTATTCGTCAAACCAGAGAGGTAGTAGAAAAGGCCATATCTGGTGATATAAGTTTGCCAAAAGTTGAGTAGTGAAACAAAGATGAAACAGATACTGAACACCCTTTACATTATGACCCAGAACTCCTATCTTCACCTTGACCATGAGACCTTAAAGGTGGAAAATGATGGCCAGACAAAGCTACAGGTGCCCCTTCACCACATAGGAGCGGTAGTCTGCTTTGGGGATGTAATGCTAAGCCCGCAGGCTATGGCTCGGTGCGTTGAAGATGGTCGGGCCGTGGTTCTGTTGGACCGTAACGGTCACTTCAAAGCAAGGGTAGAAGGTCCAACATCTGGCAATGTTCTCCTACGAATAGCCCAGCATAAGGCATTTTCAGAGCCAGAGATTACCTTGAGTATAGCTCGAAATATTGCCGCAGGAAAGATTCAAAATACCCGATCTGTAACCCTTCGGGGAGCCAGAGAATCAGAGGAAGAGGAAGATGAGCGGATATTGAGAAAGACAGCAGAAAGGTTAGCCAACTGCCTCCAAAGGCTCTCTCTCTGCAAAGATTTAGACTCCATCAGGGGGATTGAGGGTGAGGCAGGACGAAGTTACTTTGAGTCCTTTGACAGAATGATCAAGACTGATAGAGAGACCTTTCAGTTTACCAAAAGAAGCCGCCGTCCACCCCTTGACCCCATCAATGCCCTGATCTCCTTTCTTTATGCCTTGCTATTGAATGACTGTGTAGCCAGTGCTGAAGGGGTTGGATTAGACCCTCAGATAGGCTTTTTACACGCGGTAAGACCCGGCAGACCAGCTCTGGCTTTAGATTTGATGGAAGAGTTCCGCTGCATTCTTGGTGATAGGATCGCCTTAACCCTGATAAATCGGCAGCAGATAACAGCTAAGCACTTTGAGGAAAGGCCGGGCGGAGCGGTCTATCTTAATGAAAATGGACGAAAAGAGGTAGTCGTTGCCTACCAGAAGCGGAAGCAAGAAGAGGTAATGCACCTAATTATCAAAAATAAAGTGCCTTTGGGGCTTGTGCCTCATACGCAAGCCCGTATCCTTGCTCGTTTCTTGCGACAGGATATAGAGGAGTATCTTCCCTTTCTATACCATTAGAGGTGAATATGCAAGTTTTGGTCACTTATGATGTGGTTACAGAAACCTCTGCTGGCAGAAAACGGCTTCGTAAGGTTGCTCAGGCTTGCAAGAACTATGGCCAACGAGTTCAAAAATCCGTTTTTGAATGTAATGTTAATCAGATGCAGTATGAGATTATGCTCCGCAACCTGCTTAAGTGCATCGACGAAAAGGAGGATAACCTGCGTATCTATCGCTTGAAAGAACCAAAGGAAGAGTTTGCTATGGTGTATGGAATAAACCGGACGATTGACTTTGATGCACCGCTTATTATCTGAGCGAATATGGAGAGATGGAGAAAATAAGGAAGGTTCGCATTTGAATATAACACCTTACATTAATAAGAGTTTCGCAAGAGAGACTCCAACTGAAACAGCCGGTTTGAAGAGTAAAACCGTAAGGTTCGCATTTCTTGACCGACTAAGTATTGTAAATAAAGCATCCAGATAGATGCTATAGCACCCGTCCTTCGGGACGGGTGAGGATTGAAACAATTTTTATAATATTAATATAGCATAATTTTTTAAATAGCACCCGTCCTTCGGGACGGGTGAGGATTGAAACGCCGATGATAATGGTACATGGTCGGACGCAATAGATAGCACCCGTCCTTCGGGACGGGTGAGGATTGAAACGCCGAAGTAAGTCAACATGTCCTTTGCCCATCTTTATAGCACCCGTCCTTCGGGACGGGTGAGGATTGAAACGAATAGTTTGTATCATAATTTACAATTATACACTATAGCACCCGTCCTTCGGGACGGGTGAGGATTGAAACTCCTTGCTGGAGACCTTCCTTATTTAGGTCTCAAAATAGCACCCGTCCTTCGGGACGGGTGAGGATTGAAACTGTGCCAACATTATTTACTAAAGCCTCCTCAGTTAAATAGCACCCGTCCTTCGGGACGGGTGAGGATTGAAACTATATAATATTATACAGCGACAACAAGGACTGCCAATAGCACCCGTCCTTCGGGACGGGTGAGGATTGAAACTTGTCCTGCCTATGATTATCATAGGCAGGATTGGATAGCACCCGTCCTTCGGGACGGGTGAGGATTGAAACATATAAAAACATTACCAATAAGGAGGGGTAAATTATAGCACCCGTCCTTCGGGACGGGTGAGGATTGAAACACGTAGAGCCTTACGGGCTTCTCTCAGGCTATTAAATAGCACCCGTCCTTCGGGACGGGTGAGGATTGAAACACATTGGCAGATGAAGATGAGACTATTGATAAAATATAGCACCCGTCCTTCGGGACGGGTGAGGATTGAAACTTATTAGATCTACACCTACCTCCTTGTTAAAGTAAATAGCACCCGTCCTTCGGGACGGGTGAGGATTGAAACACTTACTTCGGCGAAAAGGCGACACCTTATATTGAATAGCACCCGTCCTTCGGGACGGGTGAGGATTGAAACCTTGTCCTGCATAGGCAGGATGAGCTGCTTGTATAATAGCACCCGTCCTTCGGGACGGGTGAGGATTGAAACATAGCTTCAATCTCCGTTGGATACTCCCAAGCATAAATAGCACCCGTCCTTCGGGACGGGTGAGGATTGAAACATTGCACCGTTGCCAGATTGTGCCAGAACCAGTATATAGCACCCGTCCTTCGGGACGGGTGAGGATTGAAACACTATGGCTTATCGTCAGGAGTTAATGGATCAAGAGATAGCACCCGTCCTTCGGGACGGGTGAGGATTGAAACTTATTAGATCTACACCTACCTCCTTGTTAAAGTAAATAGCACCCGTCCTTCGGGACGGGTGAGGATTGAAACATACCTATATGTATGACATATTTCAGGAGCTTTGTATAGCACCCGTCCTTCGGGACGGGTGAGGATTGAAACTGGTTATGGATTAATGAAACAAAGAGCAAGAACACATAGCACCCGTCCTTCGGGACGGGTGAGGATTGAAACTCCGAGGGATATTGTTGATTCAACTGTTCGTCGGGATAGCACCCGTCCTTCGGGACGGGTGAGGATTGAAACCCTATTATTGGCACAACCTGTATAATAGTGTATTCATAGCACCCGTCCTTCGGGACGGGTGAGGATTGAAACCCTTTATCCACAGTATCTTCCTTAACGCGTCTTGTAATAGCACCCGTCCTTCGGGACGGGTGAGGATTGAAACATTTGTTACCCAACCGCCTACGTATTTCATTTTGTATAGCACCCGTCCTTCGGGACGGGTGAGGATTGAAACAAAAGACCAATTGCGACCTTCTCAGCATCTAACAAATAGCACCCGTCCTTCGGGACGGGTGAGGATTGAAACAAGAGACCAATTGCGACCTTCTCAGCATCTAACAAATAGCACCCGTCCTTCGGGACGGGTGAGGATTGAAACTCGATAATCTCCTGGGGTGTGGTTAGCGTCAACACCATAGCACCCGTCCTTCGGGACGGGTGAGGATTGAAACCCGAACCAGCAGTAAAGCCCACAGTGGCAGAGATGGATAGCACCCGTCCTTCGGGACGGGTGAGGATTGAAACCTATACCAACTATTAACTATAATCGGGTGGCCATATATAGCACCCGTCCTTCGGGACGGGTGAGGATTGAAACTGCCATTTTGCCGTTCCAACAGACTTAACACCCTTATAGCACCCGTCCTTCGGGACGGGTGAGGATTGAAACTACACTATTGCGAAGCATTACAAAGATCCTTAAAATAGCACCCGTCCTTCGGGACGGGTGAGGATTGAAACTAAGATGTTTTAAAGCATTATATGTAATAATTCAATAGCACCCGTCCTTCGGGACGGGTGAGGATTGAAACCTGAGCCAATAGCTCTTGCCGATACGCCAGCACTAATAGCACCCGTCCTTCGGGACGGGTGAGGATTGAAACTTATTTTGCCTCTATAAGGATACAACTTGGGCGTTGATAGCACCCGTCCTTCGGGACGGGTGAGGATTGAAACTTTTTGATCTTTGCTGATTGGCTCATACTTAACATTAATAGCACCCGTCCTTCGGGACGGGTGAGGATTGAAACAAATAAGGGGGGCAAAATGAACTTAAATGAAATGATATAGCACCCGTCCTTCGGGACGGGTGAGGATTGAAACAGACCTAAGACCAAGCCCTTGCCGCCCTCTACTTGTATAGCACCCGTCCTTCGGGACGGGTGAGGATTGAAACTTGTCCTGTATATGCAGGATGTGCTGCCTGTTGTTGATAGCACCCGTCCTTCGGGACGGGTGAGGATTGAAACTTATTAATCTTTATTGATTAGCTCCTATGTTACATAGCACCCGTCCTTCGGGACGGGTGAGGATTGAAACCCAGTGGCATTCATTACAACGTTGCCAGATTGTGCCAATAGCACCCGTCCTTCGGGACGGGTGAGGATTGAAACACCACTAGAAAGCTGGACTACTAAATAAGAGGACAATAGCACCCGTCCTTCGGGACGGGTGAGGATTGAAACTCAATGCCCAATGTGTAAATCATCGGTGGAAGCCGTATAGCACCCGTCCTTCGGGACGGGTGAGGATTGAAACTATTCCATCAACTCCAGCCAGGGTGGGAGCTGTAATAGCACCCGTCCTTCGGGACGGGTGAGGATTGAAACGTTCGATATTGTTTATTGTATGCCTTAACTTCTATAGCACCCGTCCTTCGGGACGGGTGAGGATTGAAACTCTAAGTCGGGTAAAAGCAATCTGATTGCTACTACAGCATAGCACCCGTCCTTCGGGACGGGTGAGGATTGAAACATATCGGGGAAGGCGCGATGGTGCCCCCAGACGCCATAGCACCCGTCCTTCGGGACGGGTGAGGATTGAAACTATTACTACACCCGGCGACACATCAAAGGGCAATTATAGCACCCGTCCTTCGGGACGGGTGAGGATTGAAACCAGGATATAGCTCAATTAGGCTTTGCGGGTGGTAATAGCACCCGTCCTTCGGGACGGGTGAGGATTGAAACGCCGGGTTATTTGTTATCCCTGCACTTACACACAACATAGCACCCGTCCTTCGGGACGGGTGAGGATTGAAACCTAATCGGATAGACCCAGAGTATTTGCCTGAGATATAGCACCCGTCCTTCGGGACGGGTGAGGATTGAAACGATGGATTTGACGGCTCGTATACGTTATGGACACTATAGCACCCGTCCTTCGGGACGGGTGAGGATTGAAACCACACAGATTGAGGCAGTGGATTCTGATATTGTCCATAGCACCCGTCCTTCGGGACGGGTGAGGATTGAAACAAGTGCATCTTGTAATTCAGCCTCAGCTATTAACATAGCACCCGTCCTTCGGGACGGGTGAGGATTGAAACTTTCCCTTACATCTTAATACTACCACATTTATTTATAGCACCCGTCCTTCGGGACGGGTGCTATTTCTATAGTCACAAGTTCAATAAACAAGTGCAACACTTAGAATAAAATGTTATATTCTGAGTGTTATGAAAACAAAAAGATATACTCAGCTCTCCAGCGAAGAGAGAGGCAAAATTAAGATGGACCAGGCAACATTTTATTGACCTTAACAAAGAATTAAAAGAAGCAGTGTTTAAACAGGAATATATCTTTCACTTCTTGAGTCCAAATAGTTATTCTGAGTTTTTTGAATATCTAAAAGACGGAAGATTGATAATTGGTGCATTCAGGAGTGACCTTGAAGATAAATTGGAAGTTAATGGTAAACTTCCTTAATGTTGGGCTTTTAATAAAAAGTTGGTAAGGAGACGGTACGATATATAAAAATATAATTTTAGCCTCTAAGTCACCACGCCGCAAAGAACTCCTTGCTCAAATCATTCCTGAGACAGATTTTATTGTCATTGGGAGCGATATTTCTGAGGAAATATTTCCTGGTGAGGATGCAGAATCTTACTCTATCCGCATAGCAGAGGAGAAGGCAAGGAATATTATTGTCCGACACCAAGAAATGATAGGGAACTCATCTGTGGTCATTGGTGCTGATACCGTAGTATCATTGGATAATGAGATAATTAGGCAGCCAAAAGATAATGCCGATGCTAAGAGGATATTGAAAAAATTAAGCCAAAGATGCCATACAGTCATAACTGGGGTGGTAATAATAAAAGAAGTGTAATACCAAAATGAAAATGTCCTAATCTGGCAAAATGAAAATGTCCTGTTTAAGGATGTAAAATATCCCTCAAAAAAGGAGGGAGAAATGGAAGAAAAGGACATTTTCGAAATGAGCAA
>Ga0180009_10007242_pt1 | contig 11405 bp, 13 predicted proteins | sample OS_PC_MetaG_FD_123537 | JGI IMG/M metagenome (GOLD analysis project Ga0180009, IMG submission 123537) | Groundwater microbial communities from the Aspo Hard Rock Laboratory (HRL) deep subsurface site, Sweden - OS_PC_MetaG | ecosystem: Environmental > Aquatic > Deep subsurface > Groundwater...
AATAAAATGAGAAAATTAGACGAAAAAGAAGTCAAAATCGTAAAGGAATTGGTAAAAAATCCTAGAGTATCTGATAACAAGATAGCAAAAGCAACAAAAATAGCTGTTATGACTGTAAATAGGAAGAGGAAACAGCTAGAACAAGAAGGTTTACTAAATTATTTTGCTTATCTTGACACTTCAAGATATGGCACTTCTAGTTTGCCTGCAAGGCAGCTTTATATTGTTAAGTTTAAAATTGGTATTACAAAAAAAACTTTTATTGAAGAATTTAAAAAGGAAATGAAAACTAAAACAAAAAATACTGAATATTTTTATGAGAGCTTTCTTGGGGAAAGGGACGGTCAACTAATTTGGTCTTTTATAATGGACGGTGGCCAAGGGAAAGAAACAATGGAAATATTTAACGGAAAAATAGTCCCAATGCTAGAATTATGGTTTGGAAAAAATTGCATCATTGAAAGTTTTTCATTTAGATTAACAACACAATTAAGATTGTTACATAATTATATTCCCCTCTTAAATATGGAAAATGGGGTTCTAAAGAAGGGTTATCCTAATGAATTTATCTTTGTGGATTAAGAACGCCGAGAACTGGATTTTAATCTATATATACTGGGGCACTAACAATCCTATTCTACACCAGATTAAATGATTTTTACACAAAGAAATAGGCATGATTTTTATTTTTAAATGTTTACCAAGAAGTTACTTGTTCTATTCCTAATGCTTTCTCAAGTGATCTAGAAAGGTCAATGTGGGGTGGTGCTTCGGGATTTGTTATCCTAATGTCTCCCAAAGGAGTTACTTCTGCCTTGTAAATATATTCTTTTTCGCTCCCTCTTACATCGGCAGTTATTCTGATATAATCCTTCTCTGAATTTCTTGATGGTGGATAATCTACAAACTGAACTTCTAGATCCGCATAAAATTTTCCTGTCCACCCACTCCCATAATTAACTACAACGTTTTCTAAACTTAATGTATTGTTTTCTGTGCCCATTGTTTCTCTAAGGGCATTCATAATCATCCCTGTTCTTGTTTTAGAAACCCTTCTGTCCACAAGTGCTGAATATGCAAAATTTGATCCCTTAATGGCTACTGTTAAACCTGCTAGAACTAAAACTGTTGCTAATATTGATTTAACATATTCTTTCATTTTGGTAATAAAATAGAATTAGAAATTGTTTATAAAAGTTGTTAAACGCCGAGACTGGGATTTGAACCAAGATATCCATAAGGAAACAGAATTAGCAATCCTGCGCAATACCAGATTATGCGATCTCGGCATGAAAAAATAGGCATGATTTTTGTTTTTAAAGGTTTCTAATGTTCTTTAAAATAATAAAAAAGAAGAAAAAATTATTTTTTATAGCGATCTACAAGCCAACCAATTGCAACTATTATTAAAATTATTGGTAACCATGGTACGCTTGCTGCAAATATCCCTAATTCTCCTAATAACCACAAGATACCTAACACTAAAACTATCCATGCAAATGTTGGGAATTTTCCTTTTTTTGCCATTGTATCACCTCCCTATTTTTTAATAATTTAAGTATAAAAAGTTTTTGATTTAAAAAGCTTTAAAAAGGACTAATTTTTCATAATTGTAGCGGGATGGGGCAGAATTTAGCCCTTCATTGAGCTAAATGTCCAACTAGGAGTGCCCGTTGGGCTCATAACCCAGAGGTCGTCAGTTCAAATCTGACTCCCGCTATCATATTCAATCTATTCTTAAATTCATAATAACTTAAGCAATTAATCTCTGGATTTAAAAATTCAGAATAACGTTCGCTAAATCTTTTAGTGGGCGCTACCACTATATATTCAAAGTTTTTTAATTGTTTTTTCAAAATAATAAATTTTTTGTTTAGGCTAATTGCTTTTTCTTTGAATTTGTCCCAGCAAGTTACTTCAATCAATATTTCATTTTTTATTCCAATTAGCTTAAAATCACAGCTTATGAATCCATTTGGATTTTTATCTTTGAAGATTATTTCATATTCATAATTATATCCAGATTTTAATATTAAATTAGCTATGCTTTTTTCAAAATGATTATACATTTTTTCATTTTTAGGGCCTATTTTGTTTCTACAAGTGTTTTGTAAACCTCTTAATGAACCTTCTTTTCTGGCTTCTAAATTATTTATATCAAATGCTCCTTTTTTAAGTTTGTAAGTTTTATTTCCACCTTTTGAACAATTCTTAACCCAATTTTTTCTAAACTCTTCATTTGTTTCTAAAAGAAAGTTAATTTTAGAAAGTCCTTTTTTAGAAGCTTCATTAGATTTCTTAAGCCACTTTTCTTTAAAATTTTTATTTTTCATTTTTTGTTTTATTGATTTTGAAACAGAATTGCTCATTTTTTCAGAATAATTTTTTCTGTAAGGGGGATCTTTCAATTTTTTAGAAACAGTTTTTGCCCCTATTGTATGGGCAATTTTAAGATACTTTTCTTTCCCTAGTTGATTTATCAATAACGTCCTTATATATTTTAAATCTAAATTATATTTCCTTGCTATTTGTTTTGTTGATGTATAATCTACAAAGTCATTTATTATTTGTTTATCCATACAATAAATAACAAGTTTTCATTTATAAATCATTCTTGCGTGGTTGTCATTGTTGTCATAGTGATGTTATTCCTGCTTTTCCACAACTTTTTTAAAACACAGAATTCTAAATTTGACTATGACTTTATTACAAAGTGCAATACTTGGAGCAATACAAGGCATTACAGAATGGTTGCCGGTTTCTTCTAGTGGACATTTGGCAATTATTGAGAATTGGTTTGGTTTGAACCCAGATGTTTCATTTAATGTGTTTTTGCATTTTGCAACTCTTTTAGTTATCTTTATTGTATTCTGGAAAGATATTGTAAAAGTTATTAAAGCATTTTTTACTTTTGATTTTAAATCCGAGTATGGAAAACTATCTTTGTTTATTATAATTGGTTCAATTATTACTGCAGCTATTGGATTTACCTTTAGAGATTTATTTGCAAGTTTCTTTTCTAATTTAACTGTTGTTGGAATTGCTTTGTTAGTTACAGGAACTTTGCTTTTTTTCTCTGAGAGAAGAGAGAGCAATAAGAAACTAAGTTATTGGGATAGTATTTGGATTGGATTGATGCAAGGTTTAGCTATTATTCCTGGAATTTCTAGAAGTGGTGCAACAATTAGTATGGGTTTGTTAAAAGGTGTTGATAAAGTTAAAGTGTTTAAATTTTCATTCTTACTTGTTATTCCAGCTATTTTAGGTGCTACTTTACTTGAAAGTTCTAATGTTGTTTTTAATTTAGATTTATTAATTGGTTTTATATTTTCTTTTGTATTTGGTTATATTTCATTGAAATTGTTGATGAAGTTAGTTATTAATAAGAAATTTCATTACTTTGCTTGGTATTGTTGGGGTTTAGGTTTGTTAACTATTATACTATCATTATGACAAACACACTAATTAACTTTATAAACTAACTAGAATTCTAAATCATATGAACAAAGAGGATTTTCTTTTCCCTTATGAAAATATAAGGAACGCACAAGATAACTTTATTAAGATAGTTGATAAAGCAGTGAAATATAAGAAACACGTACTTGCACATGTCCCAACAGGAGTTGGAAAAACTGCTGGTGTTTTGGGTCCAACTTTAAAATATGCTATTAAAAATAATAAAACTGTTTTTTTCTTAACTCCCAGACATACTCAGCACCATATTGCTGTTGAAACTTTAAAGGAAATTAAAGATAAATATAAAATTGATTTTAAAGCTGTTGATTTTATTGGAAAGAAGTGGATGTGTCCTGTTTCTGGAACTGATTTATTGGGCAGTCATGAGTTTGCAGAATATTGTAAAGAAGTAAAAGATAAAGAAATTTGTGAGTTCTATCAAAATATTCAAAATGGAAGCAAAATACTTCAAAAACAATTGTTATTAGATGAATTAAAAGAAAAACCAAGGCATGTTCAAGAGGTTTGTGAAGCTTGTGAAGATAAAAAGTTTTGCTCTTACGAAATAAGTACTGAAATTGGTAAAAAAGCTAATGTGATTATTGGGGATTATTATCATATGCTTTCTCCTAGTATCAGAGACAGTTTGTTTAAAAAAATGAATAAAGAATTAAGTCAAAGTATTATTATTTTTGATGAGGCACATAATCTGCCAAGTAAATGTAGAGATTTACTTACAAATAATTTAAGTACTTTTAATTTAGATGGGGCAATAAATGAAGCTAGACAATTTAATCAAGAGTTAGAACCAATTTTTAAAGAAATTAAAGAAATTATTTTAAATTTTAGTAAAAATATTCCTTTACAGAAAAATGAGGGGTTAATAGAAAGACAAGAATTTTTTGATGAAGTTGAAAGAATTGATGCTTATGAAAAATTAATTGTTGAGTTTAAATCTATTGCAGATGCTGTGAGGGAAGAGAAAAAAAGGAGTTATATTGGAGGTGTAGCTCACTTCTTAGAAGCTTGGACTGGTCCTGATGAAGGTTTTGCAAGGATTTTAACTAGAGGTTTTTCAAAGAATAACAAACCTTTTACTTCGTTAGGTTATAGATGTTTAGATCCAAGTTTTTTAACAAAACCAATTATAGAGAATGCTCATTCAGTTATTTGCATGTCTGGCACTCTTTGGCCAATTGATATGTATGATGATTTATTGGGATTTGATGATGTGATAAAAGTTGATTATGAAAATCCATTTCCTAGCGAAAACAGATTGAATTTGATTGTTCCTAAAACTTCTACTAAGTTTACTATGAGAAGTGAAAAAATGTATAAAGAAATTGCTGAAAATATTAATAAAGTAGTTGAGGCAATAAATGGGAATGTTGCTGTTTTTTTCTCCAGTTATAAATTAAGGGATGATATTTTTGTTTTTTTGCATGGTTTGACTAAACGGAATATTATAAATGAATTGCCTGAATTAAATAAAAATGATAGGGAAAAATTAATTGAAAAATTTAAATCTTTTAAAGAAGAAGGGGCTATTCTTTTGGGCGTTTCTGGAGGCAGTTTTGGAGAAGGAATTGATCTTCCTGGTAATTTATTAAAGGGGGTAATTGTTGTTGGATTGCCTCTAGGTAAACCAGATTTAGAAACAGAACAACTAATTAGATATTATGATATCAAATTTGCAAAGGGTATGGATTATGGTTATTTCTTTCCTGCTTTTATTAAAACCTTTCAAAATGCCGGCCGTTGTATTAGAAGTGAAACTGATATGGGCGTTGTTGTGTTTTTAGATCAAAGATATGCTTGGAGCCATTATTTGAAATATTTTCCAGAAGGATTTAATTGTAAGATTGTTGATAATGTTGATTTGATTTATGAATTTATGAAAAACAATTAACTAATTTTTCTAATGCTTCTTCTGCAATGAATTCATCAACTACGTAGTCAACACCTAGAATTAATCTGTCTGAAGTTGGTCTAAAGCTAATATTGGAAAGGTCTGCACTTTTAACTATTTCGTGTGGTCTTTCTATTCTTATTTCAAGGTCTCTTACTCTTTGATATTCTTCAAGTTTTCTTTTTATTTTGTCAGCTATTGGTTCTTTTTCTTTACCTCTTAAACGAAGGTACACTAAGGCAGACTGGGCTTTAGTCAATGCATCATGTACCATGCTTGGATCTGTTTTAGGGTCTCTAAGTTTTTTCAATATAAATTCAATTACGCCTGTTCTGCTTTCTAAGTCCTCTATCTCTTTCACTATTTCTCCATGATCCCCCCTTAAATTGCTTATCCTCCCTGGAACAACTGAAAGTAAAACTAATTCTGTTTTTGAAGGAAGTTTCCTGAAATCGTTGAATTCTACTGGGCTTTTAATTGCTATTTTGCCACCATGAACAGGTTCATCACCAGGACTCATTTTTTCAAATTCAGAAAGATCTAAAATATTTGCGTCTGCAAATTTATATTTTACGCCAATGTCCCCCATAAGGTGGTGTAAAATATGCCCATAACTTGTCCATGACCCACAACCATAAACAGTGTAAATTGCATTGAGTGCCATCTCAACTGTTAGCGGCAAGGGATAAATTATTTCTTCTGTAAAGTGTATTCCTTTTTTTGTTGGGCTCATTCATTTCAAGAATTCGATTTTACTTATAAAGATTATTATTCTTGCCAAAGGTATAATGTTAAATAAGCTGTTTTAGTGGTATTAGAGATAACTAATGTGTCTACATATATTTCTTCTTTAGTGTTTATTGCCAGAGGTTGACAAGGACCCACTTCACATACTGTTATGTTATGGTTATATCTTTCTGGAACTGTTGAATTAATAAAAAGATTTAGTTCTAGTTGTTCTAAACTTAATGCGTTTGCTCTATAAACTGGATTTGTTTGTATTTCATTAAAAACTGTATCTTGTATTAAAGTAACATCTTGCGGTACTAGTTCTGGTTGTGCTTTGTATTGATTTAATGTTAGAAAAGCTAAAAATACTAAAAATAAAACTACTGCAAATGTTGCTTCTACTGTTTTCATGAATCCTCTTTTTACCATGTTCTTACCATTATTGTTATTATTTCTCTTGAACTATTTTCGTTTATTAACCACTCGCTCCATTGTAGAACATTTACTTGTTCATTTGTTGGCTCTATGTTTTCTGATATTGTATAAATTGGGTTTGTTAAGTCTAGCCCTTCATATATGAAAATTTCAAATTCTTTTCTACTTGGATAATTCCATTGTTCTTTTAAGGTATTATAATCTGTATTATTTATTTCAGTTTCAAATTTTGTTTTGTAGATTCCAGATATTTTTTCTTTAACTCCAAAAGCATAACTCACATAGTCAGTGTTTACTATTTCTATTCCGCTTACTGTTGGGGCGTAAGTTATTTCATCTGAAGTTAATGCCCAATATTTTGCTTTTAAACCAAGTGTTAAAAACTCTTCAAAATATAAAATTCCTCCACTATAATCAAATGGTTTTTCTGCTAAACTTTGGTTTACTACTGTTGAGAACCCATCAACCCAAAATGTTGGGTTTTGTATTTCTATTTTGTAATCATCTTCTCCACCAACTGGCAAACTTGTTACTTCAATGAAAATGGGAGTTCTTTCAATTGTTATTGATGAATTTTCTTCTATTCCTTGTTTTATAATTGAAGATAAGAAATCTGGAGTGTATTCATCTGTAATTCCTGGTTTGAATAAAATAAATACTATGACTAAATAAATTATGAATAAACCTATACTCATTGCCCAGTCTATATGTGTAAGTCCTCTTTTCATTTTTAAAATCCTGCAATAGTTGAAAATAATAGATAACCTACAGCCAGTAATATTAAAGAATGTTTCAAACCTGGTTTTAAAGTTCCTTCTGAAAACTTACCAATTAATAATCCTGCAAAAAGTCCTTGTATTAATATTAATGATGAAAATATTGTTTGAAAATTTAAATTAGAAGATGTTTGTTCTACTGATTCATTTACTATTCCGGCAAGACCTCCACCAATTCCGGCCATAACATAAGTTCCAATGTCTGCTAATTGGGGCAATAAATAAACCTGTAAAACTATCATAATTGCAATGAATATGAAGAAGACAAAATATCCTTGAATTGTTTGTGAGAATGCGCTTGCTCTTCTTTCATCTTTAATTTTTCTCATTTGTAAAACAGATTCTGTAACCGATTCTAAAACATCTTGGATATTTCCTCCAGATTGTTCAGCTTCTATAACGATAGACATTGATCTTTTGATCAAAGTGTTTTCTGTATCCTCTGCAAAACTAGATAGGGCTGTTCTTAATGGGATTCCCCACTCTATTTTCTTTGAAAGTTTTTTAATATAAGGGTTTAATGCCCCATAATCCATTGTAGAAATTTGAGTGATTGCTTTGGGAATTGGTATGCCCGATTTTACTGTATCTGCAAGGGACCTTACAAACTCTAAGAATTTTTCTTCTAATTCCCTATGTCTTCTTGCTTCTGTTAAAGTGTCTAGCCATAATGGAAAGATTCCTACAATTACTCCTACAGCTATTAATGGTCTAAACCACCTAGATTGTACTGAAAGCAATAATAAGAAATCTAAAAGAAGTATAAGTGCACCTAGTCCGAATGCTACATAGTGTTTTGTTTTTAGTTTCATTTTATATATCTGATTTAGTTATTTCAAGGAATAATATGAATGCTATGTTTAGGAAAGGTAATAACACAAATGTCCCAATCGATGCGATTGTATTGACTGTCATGGTTCCAAAATCCGGAGATATTTTTTCTATTATTGCTAAGATAACAACAAATAATAAAGGGGCTGCAATCAATATTCCGGTATAAATATCCGAATATGCTGAAATTGCGGATAAATATTTTGTTTGGTCTAATCTATATCTATTTAATGCATCGTCGGCTTTATCTGAAAGGTATCTTTTTATATCTCCCCCGGTTTCTACTGTAGAAATGATTCCATTTAATAATTCTTTAAATTCTGGTGAAGGTGTTGTTTCAGATGCTGCCCTCAATGAGGTTGTTAAACTGTATCCAAAAATATTCATGTAATTTAATATTTTTCTTAATTCGGGTTCTAATTCTGTATATTCTTTTGAATCTGCTAATAATTTAAAAATCCTTGTTGGTTTGGCTCCTGATCCAGCTACTGCTGCCATATGTACTATTGCAAATACTAATTCATTTTTTATTTTCTTTCTTCTTCCGTTTATGACACTAAATGGATATGCATATAATAAAAATAAAGTTAATATTGAACCTAAGAAGGCATACAAAATTGTTTTTAATATGCTTAATGTAAGGATGAAAGTTAATATTCCGGCAATTGGAAAAGCTAAAATTGTTGAGAATAAAATTATGCTTAAGTATGTTTTTGAAAGTAATTTTATATTTGCTAATTTTAAAGCTTCAAACAGTGGTTCTAAAAGTTGGGGGTATTTTTTTGTTAGTTTAAAGCTAACATTTTCTAAATAAGTGTTAGCCATCTTTGAATAAGGGTTTGTTTTGTAGACAGTATATTCTGCTAAAACACTGCTTTTTGGAGAATCTTTTTTCTGTTATTTTATGAATTTTTTAATATCTTCCTCTTTTATATTTAATTCAGCCATGTAAAGTTTTTCTTTTTCCTTAGATAATGCAAATTCTCCTTGTATTTCTGATTTTTTTCCTGCGAAAAGATGTTTTTCTGTTTTTGGTAATTCTTTTTCTCTTTTAGACCCTCTAAATTGGATGTATGTTGATTTTTCAGGTTGAATTATCTTATAAATTTGACTTATATCTGCTTTTATTTCATTATATGAATTACTTAAGGTAACGTTATAATAATTTAAAGCTTCTTTGTTTGTTTTTCCTTTTAATAACGAAGCTAATTTTCTTCTATGTTCTAATTTAGTTATTCCGCCTGAACTTAATTGTAAATCTAATTCTTTTAATTGTTTTAGAAATCTTTCCTTGTAAACTTGCACTGACTTAATTTCTTGTGTCAGTTCGTTTATTCTCTTTGATGTTTGTTGTATATTAGATACCATTCTGTTGTTCTTCAACTAATCTATGTAAATTCGTTAAAACTTTTAAAATAAAAACTCTCATTTCATCCATTTCTCTATCTAATTTTTTTATTTTTCCTGAAAGAATTACGATTTGTGTTCTTTTTTTGGTTTGTTTTGCTTCTTCTAATTGTGTTATCAATATCTCTTTATCTCTTTCAAGCCTAGAGAAGTTTTGAGAAACCTCCACCAGACTATTTGAATTTTGTTGAATCATATCTAAGGTCATGTTACACCAAATTTGGCTAAAACTGCTTTTGGATCTTTGTAATATTCATTTATGACCATTTGAACTGCATGGAAATCAAATATTCTATTTTGATATAGTTTTATTAACAATTTTGATCTTCTATCTAATTCTGCATTTAATTCCGCTTCACTTACTCCGTGCTGGATAGTTAGTTTTTTGAAAACATGGCTATTGCCATTGAACATGAAAGAATCTGTTTGGGGATTCCATACGAATATTTTGTTTATTGTAGAATCTCCTTTTTCCCCTACAGCAATTACTTCTACTAATTCTCTCATTCTTCTTACTTCTTTTCCTTTAACTTTAGCATGAGTCATTACTGCTACTACATCCATTGTTTCTACTAAGGAAGGAGATAAATTGATTGGATGTGTTTCTAGCCTCTTTATCATTGTGTCTACAGAATTTGCGTGCATTGTACCAAAAGAGGGATGTCCTGATGCCATTCCCTGGAATAAAACATATGCTTCTTTACCTCTTACTTCTCCAACTATTACATAGTCTGGATTTTGTCTAAAACTTTCTCTTAATAAGGTAAATAAAGAAACTTCTCCGTATTTTTGTCCTAATATGTTTGAAAGTCCTACTCCTTCTCTTGCAACGCTAGGTAACCAGTTGCTGTGTTCTAAATTAAGTTCTCTGGTATCTTCAATTGAAACTACTCTTGCAGAAGGGGGAATGAAAAAGATTAATCCATTAAGGAATGTTGTTTTACCTGAACCGGTCCCTCCAATTACCATTATGTTTCTTTCATATTCTATTAATAGCCAAAGGTATGCTAAAATTTCTGGTGATGCCGTTCTTAAGTACATTAATTGCGTTGGTGTCCAAGGATTTCTTGTGAACTTTCTGATTGTAAATGTTGGTCCTCTTGATGAAATATCTTCAGTGAAAGTTGCATTTACTCTAGATCCATCTGGCAATGCTCCATCTAGCAAAGGATTTGCATATGAAACATATTGCCCACATTTTTGTGCAAGTTTTTCTACAAAGGAAGCTAATTGATGTGTTGAATCAAATTCTATGTTTGTTCTTACGTTCCTATATTTTCTGTGAACTATGTAAATTGGTAATCCTACCCCATTACATTCAATATCTTCAATGAAATAATCGCAAAGTAATGGCTCAACTTCGTTAAGACCTACAAAATCTCTATAAATGAAATACATTAATTTTAAGTAAGAATCTTTTGAAACTTCTATTCTTAATTCATTTAATAAAACTTTTAGATTTTTTTCTAAGTAGACTATTAAAGTTTCTCCTTTTTTTACATTTAAATAACTTATATTTATTAACTCTTTAATTCCTTCTTCTAATAAGTTTAGAATATTTTTTTCTTCTGGATTTAGAACTGGTTCTTCTACGTAATAAATTAATTCTTTACTTTTATTATCCCAAAAAATATGGGCATAAGAATAAGGAGCTATTAGGGGATATCTTATATTCACTTTATGTTTTGGTACATCTGGAAATTCTGGAATGGTAGGTTGTAATTCTACCTTAAACAAGGGTTTCTCTTTTTTTTGTAAGATAGGTAATTTTTTCATATTTCAGTTATACTAATATTAACGTGATCTGCCGCTGATCCTTCATTTCTAATTAAAATTTGATTTGACCCTACAAATTGAATTTG
>Ga0180009_10007243_pt1 | contig 11404 bp, 9 predicted proteins | sample OS_PC_MetaG_FD_123537 | JGI IMG/M metagenome (GOLD analysis project Ga0180009, IMG submission 123537) | Groundwater microbial communities from the Aspo Hard Rock Laboratory (HRL) deep subsurface site, Sweden - OS_PC_MetaG | ecosystem: Environmental > Aquatic > Deep subsurface > Groundwater...
GTTACTATTCAGTAACTCCTACGAATTACGAATGAAACCGAATTACGAATTCGTCAGATGACGGACGAATTACTTTTTTATTCGTAATTCGCTCAATTCGTAATTAGTAGGGTGAATAGTAACTATTTTATTTTTTACAAAGATAATATATTTTTAACAAAGATAATATATTTTTAACAAAGATAATATATTTTTAACAAAGATAATATATTTTTTTTCAAAATTAGAAAAAAATTTGAATTTTTATTATTATTTTTTTAAAAAAAGATTTTTTTATTTAAAATCCTTTTTTAAAAGTTGTTTTTAACTTTTTGCTACCAGTTGAAAAATATTTATTCTAATACTGAGTCCACTCCGAAAAGTCCATTTTCGTCATTGCGAATGAAATGAAGCAATCTCAATATATTGATTTGCAATAAAGTAAGATTCCTTCGCTGTGCTCGGAATGACGCTTTTGGGGTTTTCGAAAGGGACTCAATACTGGTTCTTAACAAATTCAAAAACTACAAATATATCTGATAAACTATAAAACCGACAAACAATAAAATCAAAAATACACCTTGTAGTTTTGAAATTCGGGCATATCTTCCCAATATCAAAAATACAAAGAATAAAACAATTACAAAAATATTTATAATGATATTATAGTTTTGTTCCAAAGAAACATTTAATGGCTGAATCATAGAGGCAATACCAAGGATCAGGAGGGTATTAAAAATATTTGACCCGATAATATTTCCTATAGCAATACCTTCATTTTTCTTAATAATAGCAACGACAGAACTTATTAATTCGGGCAAAGAAGAGCCGACTGCTAAAACTGTTGCACCAATAAGTCCTTCACGCAAACCAAAATCACGGGCAAATTTAATTGCATTATCAACAACCCAGTCGCCACCAAAATAAACTCCCGCAATTCCTGCAATAACAAAAAGAGAGCCCTTTTTTATATTAATTTTCTTTTCAAATTGTTCTTCTGTAACATCTTTTTTTTCTTTAAGAATTAAATATACCAAAAAAACAAGAAATAATATTAATAAAATAATACCATCAATTAAAGAAATAAGATTAGGTTTTTCAAATAAAAAATTATCATGAGACAAAATAAAAATCAATAAAACAGAAAAAAGCACGAAAGGCACTTTAATCCAAATTGTATGCGACACTGCTTTAACATTTGTGATTAATGCAAGCACTCCGAGTATTAGTAATATATTAGTTATATTACTTCCTATTACATTGCTTATGGCTATTTCCGAAGAGTTTTTAAGAACAGCAGTTACGCTAATTACAAGTTCAGGCACCGAGGTTCCAAAACCAACAATAACCATCCCAACAACTATGTTAGATATATTAAATTTTTTTCCTATATCCGAAGCGCCTTGAACTAAGTAGTTTGCGCCTGCTATTAACAGGACAAAACCGGCAAAAAATAAAATGAAATTAAGTATCATTGAATAAAATAAATCCCAAATCGTAAATCGTAAATCGTAAATCGTAAATCGTAAATTGTAAATCGTTCACTGCCAACTACCAACTGCCTCTGCCAACTGCTACTCCTGTATCTTTTAGGAATTGAATATTTTCGAGCCTATTCTGAGCATAGTACTACTTTCTTCAATAGCAATATTATAATCATTGGTCATACCCATTGATATTTCCTTAAAGTTTTTATTATTAGTAAAATATTTTTGAGATAAAGAGTCAAATATTGATTTTAATAATTTAAATTCACCTCTTATTTTTGTTCGGTCATCAGTAAAAGTGGCCATTCCCATTACCCCAATTATGCGAATATTTTGCATTGTTTTAAATTCTTCGCTTTCTAATAATTTTTCGGCTTCGTCTATTGTAAAACCGTGTTTTGTTTCTTCTTCAGCAATATGAAATTGTAATAAACAGTTAATAATTCTGTTATTTTTTCGAGATTCTATATTAATTACTTTTAAAAGTTTTTGACTGTCAACACTATGGATTAATGAAACAATTGGTGCAATATATTTAACTTTGTTGGTTTGCAGATGTCCAATAAAATGCCATTCTATATCTGAAGGTAATTTATCAATTTTTGAAATTAATTCCTGAACTTTATTTTCTCCAAACGAAATATGTCCGGAATTGTAAACATCAAGGATTTTTTCTATTCTCTGAAGTTTAGATACAACAATAATTTTTATACTGGAATTAATTTCATGCTTAATTATTTTTAAGAGAGTAGATGGAGTCATAAAGAATTAAAAATAGTTATTTAACATATCCACTGGTTACTGCAACCCCATAAGGCAATATGGTTTCATCAGAAAGGAATACTTTGCCATTTAATAATATTTCCACACTCACATAACCTGAATTTGTATTGTTTCTGCAACTTAGGTATAAGTATTTGTCTGGTCTTGCCTTAAATTCATATTCCCAATTAGAATTCACTCTGATTTGAACATACTTACCTGCTTCATCATTGTATTGTATCCAGTAGTTTCTTGAAACTCCTGCAACTCTGTATTTTACTGTTTTTTTCAATACTATTGGGAGTTTTGTTTTTTCACAACTTAATAATATTAAAAATATTGTTGCCGTTAATAATATTAATAAGTTTTTCATTATTTTACTATATTTTATTTTTTATGTGCCAAAATTACAAAAATTTCTTTTAATTACATTGAATAATTTTTCAATTTCCAGAAAAGAATTATAACTGTGAAGAATTATTCTAATACGTTCTTTATTTTTTGGTACTGTCGGATAAGTTATGGATTTTGTCAAAAAACCTTGATTTTGCAAAGTTAATGACATGTTTTTTACTGCTGTGGTGCTATGTATTTTTAAGTATTGAACAGCAGATAAATTTTTTGAAATAAATTCATTTTTAAATGGAGTTACATTTTTAATATAATGATTTATATTGTTGTTTAGTTTTTTAATAGTATCAGTATTATTATTAATGTAGTTGTATGATTCTGAAATACAACAGGTTAGAACCGGAGAAATAGCTGTAGTATAAATAAACGGGCGTGAAAAATTAATTAAATATTTATATAGTTCTTCCGAACAAAGAATTGCAGCGCCTTGACAACCAAAAGCTTTACCATAAGTAACTATTGTAGCAAAAACTTTACCTGATAAATTTTCGCTGCTTACTATTCCTTCTCCCTTTTTGCCAAATATACCTGCGGAATGAGCCTCATCAACAATTAGCATGCATCCATACTGCTCTGAAAGTTTTGATATTTCAATTAATGGTGAAAAATCACCTTCCATTGAATAAACAGATTCAACAACTATAAAGCATGCTCCTTGTGCTTGTTTGATTTTTTTTTCCAAATCTTCAAGGTCATTATGTTTGAAAGAATATTGCTTTGCATTGCTCATCCTTACGCCATCTTTTATTGAAGCATGCGACTGTTCATCAAAAATATAAGTATCGTGTCTTGTCGCAATACAAGATAAAAGACCTGTATTAGCAAGATAACCGCTTGAAAATAAAAGCGCCTTTTCATAGTTATGATATTTGGCGATTTTTTCTTCAAGTTGCTCAATTTCAATATAATTACCTGTTAAAAGACGTGACCCTGTTGAACCACTATTTAAAGGCAGTTGTGAATATTTTGCAATAATATTCTTTTTCAATTCATCGTTTTTTGCAAGTCCTAAATAGTCATTTGAGCAAAAGTCAATTAAAGAATTATTATGCAAAGATAGCTTACGAAAATTATTATCTTCTTTTCTTTGATTTAGTTTGTCTCGCATGCTATTGGTTAGGCTCATTATCATAAGGATTTAACAATTATTCACCGGTTTTCATTTTAAGCAGTTCAAATAATTTTTTATCACTGATATAATCTGAGTTTTTAGTAGTAAGAAGTTTTTCACCTAAAAATACAGAATTTGCACCTGCTAAAAAGCATAATGTTTGAGATTCTGTATTCATAGTTTGACGACCTGCTGCCAGGCATATTATTGATGTTGGCATTAATATTCTTGCTATAGCAATTAATTTTATCATTTCCCAGTGAGAAACAACTTTAACATTTTCTAATGGTGTACCTGGAATTGGGACTAAAATATTTAACGGTACAGAATAAGGATGTTTAGGTTGATTTGCTAAAGTGATAAGCATTTCTAATCTGTCTTCTTTGGTTTCTCCCATACCAATAATTCCACCCGAGCAATAAGGCATATCATTTTCTTGCAATAGTTTAAGGGTGTCAAGCCGGTCCTGATATGTTCGGGTTGTTGTAATTTGCGGATAATATCTTTCGGATGTGTCAATGTTGTGGTTAAATGCAGTAAAACCTGCTTCTTTTAGTTTTAATATTTTTTCCTGCTCAACAGTTCCAAGCGCGCAGCAAATTTTTAATCCTTTTTCTTTCGCCTTTTGTCCTATCGCAATAATGTTATCCAGTTCGTCATCAGATGGAATTTTTTTCCAAGCGGCACTGATACAAATTCTTTCAGAACCTATCTCTAATGCTTTCTCAATCTGACAAATAGCATCGTTGATTGTTAGTGTTTCAGATTTTTTGCCATGTTCGGTATTATATCTTGAACTTTGAGCGCAATAAACACAATCTTCCGGACATCCGCCTGTTTTGTATGATAACAAAGTATTTAAGTAAATTCTACTGTAAGAGTGATGTTTTTTGTGAATAACAGATGCTTCCGCGATAAGCTCCAGCAAAGGAATATCATACATTTCTTTTACTTCTTCTATTGCCCAGTTGTGTCTTATATGATTATCCATTTTTGTTTTTTTAACTTTTTAGCAAAATTATTTAAAAATTGTGTAAGTTTGTAATTTATTAATAGAACGCAGATGACACAGATGATTATGATAAACGCAGATAATAATAAAAATTATATTTAAATTTAAACGCAAAGTTTTTTCAAACAAAAAAGATCTTATTTAATCATAACAATCAGCGTCATCAGCGTTCTATTTTTTACTGCCGAATAGTTAAAAAAGTATTTTTTATGCAAATTGATATTTTGACAATTTTTCCTGAAATGTTTGAAAGTCCTTTTAATCACAGCATTATAAAAAGGGCTAAAGAAAAAAAACTTGTATCTGTTAACTTAATAAATATTAGAGATTATTCCACAAATAAACATAAATCAGTTGACGATTATCCTTATGGCGGAGGAGCCGGTATGGTTATGATGATTGATCCTGTTGTTAATGCAATAGAAACTTTGTCAGAGAATACTAAATATGATGATATTATTTATTTATGCCCTGATGGAGAATTATTAAATCAAAATTTCGCTAACCGACTTTCACTAAGCAAAAAATTACTATTGCTCTGTGGTCATTACAAAGGCATAGATGAAAGAATAAGAGAGCATTTTATTACCCGAGAAATATCTATTGGCGACTATGTTTTGTCGGGGGGGGAAATTCCTGCAATTGCATTAGTTGACACAATAGTTCGCTTAATACCGGGTGTATTAGGTGATGAGTCCTCAGCTTTGTCTGATTCTTTTCAGAATAATCTGTTATCGCCACCTGTTTATACCCGACCGGCAAACTTCAGAGGGTTGAAAGTTCCTGATATCTTATTGTCGGGTGATGATAAAAAAATTGCCGAATGGAAGCTTATGAAGTCTTTGGAAAGAACAAAGAAACGTCGTCCCGATTTACTGTAAAAAACTATTCGCGTTTTTTTGGCGTTCTGGCGCTTGCTTTTCGGTGGCGATGTTAACCCACTGCATTTTTCACGAAGCACTGCCGTTTAAATTTATTACTTCTCTGTCCAACGAGCCACTGCCCCGCCATTGCAGCAACCACTTGTTATGTTTTAGTGCTGTTTTATTCTATAAACAAACCTAATTTCAATTTGATTTTATTTTCAAGTACAGACACGAATTCATCTAAACTTGGAGTAGGTTGATGAGTAAAAGCTCTTAATAAATTGTTCACTGTTGTAGAAGTCTTGTCAACTAATTGAAGATTGTATATTCCCTTGTTTTGTTTTAAATCATAAATAAAATATTTAGTATAATCTTGCTGTTTATAATCTAAATCAATAAGTTTGAAACGCTTGACCATATCATCATAAACAAACTTCTGCATTACCCAAACAATATTTTTATTCCACTTTTCCATTACTTGTCCTTTTATAAGCATTTGGATGTATGAAAGTTTAATAGTATTGTATGTATTCATTCCAAATTTGTACTTGTTTTCCAAAACATCTATTCCCTTCATAAAGTCCTTCAAAGCCTTTACTAATTCACCTGTGCCAGTAGTTGAATCCGATTGAAATTCTACAATACAAAAATCATCAATCTTATTGCTTATTGGTTTATGTTTTACTAATACAAAATCGAAACTGCCAACATTTAATAAATGAACCTCCGAAAAGAGAAGCACGTTATTGGTTGTGCCAAATACCGCTTTTGATGCGTCTTGAAATACGATATTGTTTTCTAAAAACCTATGAGGGCAGATAATAGGTTTTGTTTTACTATGGTTTACAGAACATACACCCATTGGATATTTTATTGTTCTGCTTTGCTTGTCGCATTTTGCTTCCAAAAATTTGCAATAGTAATTTTTTATTGCCTTTTTCACTTCTGCTGATTTATTTTCAACAGGAAATGTAAATATTTCGTTTGGATTCATAACCTATTTTTGAATAATAACTATTTCTTCCGGTAATAAAATATTATGCCCTGTGCTTCTTCTCATCCTAAATAATTCTTTCCTGCAATTTCGATATCCGATTTCCTGAGCCATTTTAATTAAAATGTCGCAAACAGGTATATAAACTCCCTTTATTGTCTGGTCGCCAACAACCTGAAGGAAATTTGTATCTTTTTTCATTAAACCATGAAATTCCATCATACACAAATACATGTCTCCAAAATATTCTCTAACCATTCTTGGATAATCAAACCCCCAGTTTTTATCTTTTGTTTGTTCGTATATTTTGTTACTAACAATTTTAACATCATCAAATTTTATAGCATATTTTTCCGAGTCGCTTTCTTTGAATATTAATTTTGTGCTACCCTTAACCATTTTCCTTTTGATTTGCTGTACATCATCCATACTCTTCACAAAACCGAGAAGATATAATTCTAATCGGGTTTGTCTTGTATATTCTAAGTCATTGGGATATGGAGGAGATGTAACAATAAAATCAATGGATTTGGGTTTTAAATGTTTTCTTGCATTTAAACAAGTATCAGTAATTAATTCAGATTTTCCATAATGATTATGTTTCTGAACAACCTTTAAATCATTATAAATTTGAATTACTTTTTTTGTAAATAAATCCCAAAAATCCTCTTTTTCCCTAAATGGATAAAATGTTGTTCCAGGACATAACGAAACATAAGAAGCGTCAAAACAAGATTTCGATAATGTTATTAAAAGAAGATTTTTTATTTTTTTATTTTTTATTTCATCAATAAGGTTTTTTAGTAAAATAACTTCTTTTTGTAAAGCAGGACTAAGCCACTGATTAATTTCTTTTTTAGGCATTACATTAATGAAACCTAAATCTAATTGTAATTTATCAAAATTATGAATTCCCTTTACGAATTTTTTACTGATGTTTGATATTTCCTTTTTATAGAGAACTAAATCAATATCCCAGGTTGTTTTTACCTCCGAAACAAAAGTCATTAAAGGGTTAGCATCAAAGCCAACTGCATTACATTTGAATAAGTTTGCGGAAATTAATGTTGTTCCACTACCTGCAAAAGGCTCAACGATTAATGATTCAGGTTTTAATTTGTATTCAATAATCTTTTCTTCAATAAGTGAATATGGAAAATCTTCCAAATAATCATACCACTTATGAATAACACCAAATTTATTAAGGTCGCTAATGGTTTGCTCAAATTCAAAAAGAGTAGAAGACGTTTCGTCTTTTGATTCTGCAAATTTTATTATCTTTTCAGAATACTCTTTTCGTTTATAATCGTTTCTTTTTACAATTTTTGAAAATAAATCAAAACAATTTTCCGGGATTGAAAAGCCATTTAATACATCACCTTCAACAAAACCTTTATCAACAAGCATTTTTATTGCATCAGCAAGTATTTTGCTTTCTTTCGGATAGTCAGTAAGTTCCGATAAATCCCGAATTGATGTTTTCTTTTGTTCGGCGAGAGATAAATAGATTTGTTGTAATACCTGAGCTTGCAGAAAAGGTAATTTATTTGGATTTATAACTTGTGTCTGTGTCAAAACTGTCATATATTTTTTCTGTAAAAATACAAATTAATCAATTCGTTTTCGCATTTTCTTAACAGCATTAATGTCAGGTTGTCTAAAAACTCCCGTTTAATTTAAAATTTTTGTCAAAAATAAACATTTTCGATAAAATCCATGTCTAATCCAAAATCTGATAATGTTTTTTGCAATAAAAGGCTGATTGTTAGTATACTTCGGCTGAATGAGTTTGCAAAAAAAAGCAATCTCATTCGCTCAGTATAACTGAATCTAAACAGTTTTTGCTTTGCAAACCTGTCAAGATTCAGTATAACTTTTTACGATTTGTTAATATCGCAGTATTTTTTGGAAACAATACCAATCCAATTTCAGACTAAAATATTTTTTTAAATGGTGTGGAATAGGTTTTTAGACAGTCTGACGTTTCGGCGGTTGCTTTTCGTCCCGCACATAAATTATGTGCGGGACGAAAGCAAACGCCTGTTAGCAACTGGGCGATTTAACTTTAGAGTCCTGGTTTGAGATGTTATTCTTTCATAAACTTTTCAATATAAACACAATCTTTGTTTTTTAATTTAATAAAATATATCCCTTTAGCAAGTGGTGCAATATCAATATAAGTTTTAGCTTGCGATAGTAGTTGCTGCATTAATAACTGTCCGTTATACCAAACTTAGGGTCACTTCAAACTTCTGACTTCTGACTTCTAACTTTTTACCTTATACCTTATACCTTTTACCTTTTACCTTTTACCTTTTACCTTTTACCTTTGAATGCAACCTGGTTATCACTTACCGGTTTAAAATCCGTAAATCAACCTTGGGTAATTTTTTCTTAAATTTTTTCAGGTCTTTGTTAGCTTTTTCTTTATCAGTATAACTTTTTAAGTAAACCATAAAAACATTATTAGCATCCTCTAAAACACCAGCATTCTTGAAACCTTGTTTTGCATAGTAATTTTTTTTAACTTTTGCGTTTTTAAAAGTGGTGGCACTGCCTGCAATAATGTAAAATTTTTCTGCTAAAGGTTGTTCATCTGTTTTGCGAGCTTTTTCATCATCGGGTTTTTCATAAGTTTCCTGAACAATTTTCGGTTGTTCTTTTACTTCTTCTTCAATTATCAGGGGTTTATCTTTTGTTGTGCCGGGTGAAGTCTCTTTAGTTGTTTGACCGGCTCCGCCAATAATTTCAAATTCTGTCCTTCTGTTTTGTTGTCTTCCTTCATCAGTTTCGTTTGATGCTATAGGTCTGTCAAATCCATATCCTGCATATTTTAGTTTGTCTGATTTTATACCATGCTCAACAAGATAATTAATAACAGATTTTGCTCTGTCTTCTGATAATTTTTTATTGTAAGCGATAGAGCCAATATTATCCGTATGTCCCGAAATTTCAATTTTTAACCCGGGATTGTCTTTAAGAAGTTTTATCACATTGGCAAGTTCTGATTTAGATTCAGGGCGCAATGTTGATTTGGCAAAATCAAAGAAAATATTACTTAAAACTATACTACTACCTACAGTAAGAGTTTTGAGATAAATGTCTTTCTCAATTTCTTTATAACCAACAGTTTTCGGAACAATAAAGTTTTCGGAATGAAATAAATATCCGGGAGCATTTACAGTAATTCCATAGTTTCTACCAATAGGCAGTGATATCAAAAATCTTCCTGTCACTTTGTTGGATTTAAATCGGGCAATTTCCTTATTCAGTTCATTATCTGTTAAAATAATATCCGCCTCAACGGGTTCTTTTGTTACATCATCTAAAACTCGTCCCTTGAATAATAAAAGAGATGCTCCCAAATCAATAAATTCTTCTATTACATCACCTGAAACAGGCTTGGTTTTCCAGGCTAACAAGTTGTCTTCAGTATTATTTACCATTGGTTTTTCAACACCTAAGAATGTAATGACATAAATATCCTGCTGTCCATATCCTCCTGGACGAGCTGAAGAATAATAGCCATGTCTTCCATTTGCAGAAATTGAAAAGAACACATCATCATCGGCGGTATTAATAGGATAACCTAAATTTTCAGGTATTGACCATTTTTTATTTTCATAAATTGATTTAAAAATATCATAGCCACCCATTGAATTATGTCCATTTGAACTAAAATACAATGTTTTTCCGTCAGGATGCATAAAAACGCCTTCTTCATCATAAGGAGTATTTACAGGTATAGGTAATGTTTTTGGTTCTTCCCATTCGCCCTGAGCATTCTTATGTGAAACATAGATATCTCTGCCACCAAAGCCTCCTGGTCTGTCAGTTGAAAAATACATTGAGCGCTCATCAGGAGAGAGAGATACTGATGATTCGTGATATCGGGAATTAATTTTTGAGAGATTTTTAGGCTTAGTCCATTCTATTCCATCTTGTCTGCCAAGGTAAATGTCGCCTCCTCCTTTAGCCATATAAACGAATAATTGTTGTCCATCCGGAGAGAGGCCTGCTGCGGCATTGTGACTTCGACTATTCAACGGGCGTCCGGGGTTAACAGGCTTTTGCCATTCCTCGTCTTTTCCTCTATAAGAAATGTAAATATCTTCAAAATAGCCCTGATCGGCAGGATCTCTTTTGCTGCTTGTACCATCTGGTCTTCTTGATGTAAATATTAACATACTTTCATCAGCATTAACTATTGGGTTATACTCAGGATATAAAGAGTTAATATTTTGCCCGATATTATCAATAAAAACCCGCGAGGGGGTTAAGATAAATTCTTTACCATAATTACATTCCTGTATATGCTTGTCAATTATCTTACCTTCTCTGGTTAATTCTGATAAAGATAGTAGATTTTTATATTCTTTATAGTATTCAATAGCGTTATCAAAATTGTGTGTTATGTGATAACCCCTTGCAATTAAAAATAATATATCATCCGCAACAGAACTATTTAATTCATAAGCTTTCAAAAGAAATGTGAGGGCTTGTACTTTGTCAATTGTAAATAGATAACATTTGCCAATTTTATAATTTAACACAGCATTATCAGGATTGAACCTGTTCGCTTTAATATAGAAGTCTATTGCGTCAAAGTACATTCTTTTATAATACAGCATGTCTCCTCTTTTTATGTTATTTAAAGCATGATTTAGTTCTGTCGCCTGTCTGGGAAAGTTATCCGGAGTAAATTCAATATTTTGAGCAATAATAAAACCAGTTTGAAAAAACAAAACCAAAGTCATTATTAATAAATGAAATTTTTTCATA
>Ga0180009_10007244_pt1 | contig 11404 bp, 24 predicted proteins | sample OS_PC_MetaG_FD_123537 | JGI IMG/M metagenome (GOLD analysis project Ga0180009, IMG submission 123537) | Groundwater microbial communities from the Aspo Hard Rock Laboratory (HRL) deep subsurface site, Sweden - OS_PC_MetaG | ecosystem: Environmental > Aquatic > Deep subsurface > Groundwater...
AGCGGCAGCTCAGATATTAATACTAGTTTCATTTTTAAACTCCTCTTTATTCCACCCTATAACAAAACCCACGAATAATACCATTATAGTAAATCCAGACATCCACAAAATAAATCCAATATCAGGCCAGTAAAATATCACAATGCCAGTAAGAATAGCAAATATTGTTGCCATTGCGGGCAAAAATAATGCTTTCATATCATATTTCCTTCATTAACGGATGGGTGACTTGCGCCGCTTTTCAGGCGTCAAGTCTACCCGCTTGTTAGATTTTCTTCATTCATTTCTTGGAGTATGTTAAAACATTCCTCGCATAAAGATTCGTCACATCCGCAATTTTCGCTATCCGTAAAAAATTCTTCCCCGCATTCTTTACAAATACCACGCACACCCCTCATGTGATTTCTCCTTAATCTAACAAGCGGTTTACGAGTTTTTCGATAACATACTAATATTCATGTTATCAAGAAGCCTATGTTATTTTCTCTTTATACCTACGATATGCAGCATTGGCATTTAAAAAATATTGTAACTCCAAATTGAGATTATTGACAAAATTTGAAAGCGCAATCCTTCCGTCTTTCCTTAACCGCACAGAGGCTCCCCAACACGCATCAGGATAGCCGTTTAGTTTTATTAAATTCCAATAGCCAGCGAGTTGGCCATTCCAAACCTCAGAAAATGCTATCGATGTTTTCCAATCTATTACGCCAGGCAGGGGTTGAATCTTGAGTGTAGCTACCAAATCGGGTTGGCCTGAGTAGCGGTTTACGGTGTCAACGAGTCTTGTCCGGTCCCCGTTTTCAACCATTAATATTTCGGCAACATTGTCTTGGGTCCATAAAATTCCCGATTCTATATAACCCTTATATTCCTCTGGAGGTTCTGGACTCCAGATTCCAAGGCAATGATTTTTAAGGGCATTATGGACATGGTGCCCCCGGAAGCAGCATTCTTCGGTAAACCATCTCGTGTCCACGTAAACGGATAAAATTTTTGTGACACTATCTAATTGTGTTTTGTTTGAATATTCCACTGCACACTATTTATAATAGTTTCCGCTTCGATTTCCCAAGTGTCTCTGTTTATAATTTCACCATAGCAATAAATCATGCATCCGCCCGAATCGAGTCGGTTACTTTCAAAACTAGACATGGCTTCTTTTATAGAATCGAACGAATCTCGAAGATCATTAAATCCGCCGGACGGATAATCTTCATCCCATGCAAATAATATATATTTCCTGTACTTCATATTATTTATGAACCCTTCTTAATTTTTACCATGGTCTTTTCGTTAGTTGCAGGTACGTATTCGATTTCGAGAAAATCTTTAATGGCATCAATTTCATCCCTTAACTCAATAAGACTAATTGGTTCTTCTGAATAATACCACGGATCTGGATAGGCAATTATTTTATTATTATATAAGTTAAGCTGAATTTTCCAAATGTTATTTTTAATTTGTTCTATTTTGGAATTCAATTCTCTTTTTGTTGGCATTTCAATTTTCCTTCCCTTTATTTAAGTTGGACCCGGCCCGTGGACTTTCTTGCAATATGCCACGAACCGGGCTGGATGCATGGATGCTAAAAATAGCAAGTGAAAATTCTACAAGCCGTTGCTCAACCTTGCCTGATCCATGTATTTTTTTAACTGTGATTTATCTTTTATAGTATTTTAAAATGAAAGTCAACAATAAAATTATATTTTTTTAAGTCTTGACTTTTTGTAACATATGGGGTAAAATACACCAGCTCAAAATTAAAAGCAAGGATAAAATGAACTATGATAAAAGAAAAATACGTATACGACGCCTATGTAACCGATGTGTACGATGGCGATACAATAACCGTGAATATTGATTTGGGATTGGATATTACATTGAACAACCAAAAAATCAGATTATTCGGTATTAATGCCCCAGAAATAAGGGGCAAGGATAAAAAGGCTGGTACAATATCAAGGGATTGGTTAAGATCGAGAATATTAAATGAATCTATCGTTATCTACACAATTAAAGATTCCAAGGGAAAATATGGTAGATATTTGGGTGTTATTTATATTGATGATAATCCAATCAGCATGAATGATGAAATGGTTTCTATGGGTTTGGCAGAAGCCAAGGATTATTAATATTTTTCAAAGAAACTATTGCATTTTTTGAAAATAGGTGTAATAATGAAAAATAAAAAGCGTAAACGAAAGATATTAAATTGGAATTAAAATTTAATGACAAAGATTTTGACCGACTTAAAAAGCTTGCAGAAAAAATGGGGATTATTACAAACGTAGCATATGTGGCTGGTATCAATTCAGAAATATGGTTTGTTGAAATGATGGAAAAAATTGTTGAATTAACAGAACGAATGAATATGGATATATTGTATGAATGTATTCCAAATATCGAAACAAAAATAGGTACTGATAACAGCAACTAAGGAAATAAATATGAAAAAATCGAACGCTGTATTGAAAAGGTATAAATTAAAACAAATATCAAAAACAAAACCACAGATTGAAGGATCTTTGGGAGGTATCCATATGGTCGAAGATACTGAAGGTGAGTGGGTAAAATGGGAAGATATTTCAAAAATAGTCACCAAAACAGCCGAAAGGTTTATAGAATTATGCGAAGAAGAATATGTATGATTTATCCAATGACGGCTGGCTCAGGCTTTGGAGAAAGCTTTTAACAAAGCGAATCTGGATTGAAACCAACCCTACAGAAAAAACTGTGATGTTCACATTGCTTTTAATGGTCAATTCGGAATCTGTAGAAGCATCGTGGAACGACAAGGAGAAGATACTCAAGGCGGGTAGTATGATTACCAACCTGGAAGATATAATATATATCGCCAAGAGTGGATTAACGCAAGACGAACTTGAGAAAACGTTGGACAAATTTGAATCACCATTTGAGTTTCTAAAACAGGAAAAGGAAAAGCTATCAGATGATCCACACAAAAGGTTAATAACCATACTGAATTGGCGACAATACCAACAAGATGGATTATCAAATGCCGAATCTGAAAAGCGAAAAGCAGATGCTTTAAAATTATACAATTTTTATGTTGAAAAAATAGGTCCATTTTACAAATCAAAGGCAAGGGCGATTTCCAATATTATAAAGCATTCAAAAAAACATTCTTTTAAGGATTTGGCTAAAGCTGTCATCAATTATATACCGAAGGCGATGAAATATGACCAAGAACACAGGAAAGATCCTGCCAATTTTTTTGGGATGCATGAATCGTATTTTAAAGATTTTTTACCTGGGATTTTTGATCCCAAAAGGGTGTCTATATATTCAGATGCAAATTATCAATCAACGCCAGCGATTTTAACTACTGAAAGGCTAGAGGAGCTGAATGCTTAATTTCCACATTTTGGTTGTAATATAAATTTGGTGGAACATCTTCCATTTATCACATTTTATATAACCGAGGAAGAATTGAAATGGTAGAAGTAAGCATAGAAAAAGAATCGGAAAACGAATATACCGTATCTGCCGATCACTATGACATTGGGACATATTATCCAGGGGAGGGGATTGTTTTGGTATCATCCGAAGGATCGGCAATTCCACTCGAAACGCTTAAACAGGCAATAGCCATGGTTGAAAATATTGTCAGTTGACTCAGCGCGGAAATGTCACTGCAAAAATCAGGGCGGAGGTGTGGGTCACTTCCACCGTTACGTCTTTAAGGGGGAACATTATGACTGTTGGCGATTTAAAAAAGATGTTAGAAAAATACCCAGAGGATATGGAAATACTTAACGGGAGATATAGCGACTACGAACTCATTTCAGAGAACGAATGGTCAGTAGTAAGGGGTGTTTTAAATAAAGACGGAGGATGGGTGATGAGGTCGCATCCAACAATGAGTGAAGAAAATAAAAACAACGAAAAAGAATATCTTTTCCTTGAGGGGAATTGATATATAACAACGGCATTAAGTCGGACGGCTGAAAAGCGCCGCCGCTTATGCCTATCGTTATGTGGCATTCTGAAATAAAAACAGAGCTTTTGGCTATGCGAGGGAGTGACCTTACGTAACCGACATGGATTGGCCTCCACGTGTTTAGGTGCTTAACGGGAACGAGCCGAGGATTGCAGCCTCAGAGTCTCCCCATGTCACATAACAAACTAATTAACTCGGACGGCTAAGAACGCCGCCGGTTATCAGCACGTTATCTGAGGGAGTAAATTATATGTCAATGCCAAAATCATGGGAAGTCGAAGTGTTTGCATCGGGCGAATCACTCTTAGTCATAGGATCGTGGGGTATCGCTGGTATAGATAATATTACAGAACATGCTGAATTGATACGGCATTGCGCTGAACATCTCATCGCTTTTACTGGAAAGAAGGAAACAGACAACAAAGTTACGCACACGGACGACGAGAAGCCTGAGGGCGAGAAGCCTGAGAATGTCGGGCAGGGTTACGTTTTTAAGAACCATTTTATTAATTCGGGCCGCCGGTGATGGCGGCGTTATCTGTGGGGGTGAGAATGAAAAAATTAACAGAATCTGAAGTTGTTGCCGAGAAAATATATATAAAAATAAAAGTAAAAGACCATAGTCATTATAGCTCTGAATTTCCAGAGACTTTTACCTGGGGGTGGGTTGATTCAATACATTTAGGAGATGTATCATCTGTAATAGTAAACCATATTGAGAATGATTTGCTCCGTACACGTAATTATGTTCCTGGATTGAGAGCAGCATTAAATATCATTGCGGATGTTGCTGAAATAACAACAGTCAGCTAAAAGGTAAAAATGATTACAAAACGACTTCGGGACTTGCCTAAAAATTTTACAATTCCAAATTATTGTCCGATATGCAAATCGTTCCTTGGAGTAGATCCTCCATCACAACTAACTTGGATTACGGACGGGACGCAAGAAGGAACATTTGGCTTTTGTTGTGTTGATTGTGCGAAAGAATTTCAAAATCGTATAACAATTCGCTTGAGTGGAGCGGGAGAAAGCACTGGCAATAGCAGCGATTAATCGCCGCCCACTCAGCTTTACGTTATGTGTGAGAATGGTTAGGTATGCCGAAGGCACTCAATGGCATACGAGATTTAGTCCTGATGGAGGGACGGGGAGTGTGGGATAGAAACAGACGATGCTGACAAGCGTCTGCCGTATTCTACGACTTTCAGGAGCGGGGTGGGGAATCCCGCCACACATAACAAACCATTTGTTTTGGGGGTACATGTATGAGAAATTTATTGAGTGACGATGAAATCCAAAAGATGCGAGATGAACTTATAGCAGATAAACTTTTACCTAAAATAATGCCACCAAAGGGCCGTGGATACTGGGACGTAGAGAGAATTGTTGCGACTCTCGAATATTTCCAACGGATAGAGGGAAAATATAACAAGGCAATTCAGCCAACTTAATATGAAAGGAAAAAAAATATGAAATTCACAGTAAAAAAGAACGAAATTATTGCGGCTATGTCCAACATTCAAGGACTTACTGGTCGCAAAAGCAACTTAGTGATAACCAGTAGCATACTTTTAAATGCCACAAAAGATGGCATTACAATTTCAGCAACCGATCTTGAAACAGGCTTTGAGGGTTCCTATCAAGCCGTCATAGAATCTGAAGGCGCAATTGCGATAAATGCCAGAAAATTCTACGAAATTATAAAAGAGTTTCCGAGTGACGAAATTTTGGTGGATGAAATTGAAAATCGATGGATACAGATCGGAAATGAAAATATAGAATACCATATTTCAGGTATGCATCCCGATGATTTTCCGTCACTTCCAGAATTTAAAGATGTTGATTTTTTCGAGGTGGAATCAGAACCATTCAAGAGAATGATTGATCATGTAACGGCCATTGGTTCTTCTGATGATAAACGGGCTCATATTGTTGGTGCGTATGTTGAAAAAATAAAGGCAGATGATAACGAATTGACAATCAGGATGGTATCAACGGATGGCAGTAGGCTTGCGAAATCAGATATCAACTTAGGCAAAGATATAACAATTAATTTCCACAATGGAATTATTGTTCCCAAGAAAGGATTGAGCGATGTCGGCAAATTTCTCGATTCTAAAAATCCCGTTCAAATTGGATGCAATAGTAACTATTTTATCGTGAAAAAATCTTCTGAGACTATTATTATAAGGCTGTTGGAGGGAGAATTTCCGAAATATCAAGATATTATCAAAAAAGCAGATGAAGCCAATGTGGTTATTTTGGATCGTCAGTTGTTTTTAATGATGTTGAAACGAATGTCAATCCTTACTTCAGATAGTTATAGAGGTGTTATTTTTAATTTCTCGGATGATAAACTATTGATTTCCTCAACCAATCCTGATATTGGGGAATCAAGGGAAGAAATGGTCATCGGGTTTAATGGAGATTCTATCGAGGTGGCCTTTAATTCAAGATATTTTATGGAGAGCCTTAATGTGATGGATGACGATAAGGTTTATCTGAATATTGTAGATGCAGAAAGGCCATGCCTAATTGAGGGTGAGACTGATAAAAACTATTTAAGTGTTATTATGCCGATGAGAATCTAAAAAAAAGGGGGATAATTTATTATGAAAAAAATATTCTTTTTTAGCTTGTTACTTGTTTTATTATTTTATTCTGTTTGTTTTTCAGACATAAAGTTATTAGAAGAAAAACAGCTTAAATCTGAAGGGACTGATAGAAGAAATGCTGTAATTCAAATCTATTGTATAGACGGATATAAATGGGTATTAGTCAGATGCTATGAATCTGTTTCATTGAGGCAAATGTTTGAACCCGGACTTTATCCTAGACCTGTTGCATGTTGGTGCGAATAATTTTTGATGGCAAATTTTATTTCTGATGTTAAATTTGATTTAATTCTTAATCTTATTGAAGAAGGATTCGGTATTCGTGAAATATCCAGATCTGTTGGTGTTTCACGAAATACCGTAAGGCCGATATGGCGAGAATTTTGGAATGGGTACGGCAAAAAACCGTTAACTAAAAGTGGTGGGTATTGGTACCACAAAAAACATACAGAAAGGATAGGACGTGAAAGAACTCTATGAAATATCGACAGATTTAGTTTTATACGTTATGGCCGAATCTGACGATGATGCATTGACATCGGCTATGCGTAATATATCACAGGAATGTGATAATTTAAGAAAAAATGATTTTGAAATTCACCACCCAGTTGAATCCTATTATGCTATATGGGAAGATGCTGAACCATACGGAAGCGATGATTCACGAACAGTGAAACAAATATTTGAAGATGAAAAAGAGGATGAAGAAAAAGATAGACTTGCCGAACAGGAACGAATAGAGTGGGAAAAGAAACAAATCAAAATGTTCGAATAACTGGATCAATCTCTCCATATGCCAAACAACCTACCAGAATCATACCGACTTCCACCACAAAATCTCGAAGCCGAAGAAAGTATTTTAGCTTCGTGTTTGATTTCCCAAAAAGATCTTGAAGAAATAGTTGAACTCCTAAAACCAGAACATTTCTATAAAAAATCACACCAGAACATATTTTCAGCTGTTGTTTCGCTATTTAATGAAAAATCCCCGATAGATCTCATAACATTATCAGAAAGATTGAGATCAAACGATCATCTTGAAAGTTGTGGTGGGTCTACATATCTGGCAAGTCTTATAAACGAAGTTCCGGCATCTTCCAATGTAGAATCTCATACCAGGATCGTTATTGATAAAGCTACCAAGAGAACCACAATACAAAAATGCCATGAGATAGCCCAATCATGTTTTGACGATTCGGATACGGCGATCGACATCATAGATAGGGCTCAATCTTCTATCTTGGAATTGGAATCCACTGATATAGAGCAACTCCCGTTTGAATCTATGAATTCTATATTGGAAAATACTTTCGATGTCCTAGATGAAAGGTTTTTAAATAAAGGAAAATTAACAGGCATTCCGACAGGATTTAATCAAATTGATACCTTAACTTGGGGGTTGCAACCTACTGATTTAATTATAGTTGCCGCTCGCCCTAGTGTCGGGAAAACCTCATGGGCATTGAATGTAGCTCGTCATGCTGCTGTTGACTTTGAAAATCCGTATCCGGTCGGTATATTCTCGATGGAAATGTCAAAGCAACAATTGAGTTTTAAGTTCTTGGCCGATCTTGCGAAAATAAACACACAGAAATTCAAATCGGGCATGTTTGAACCAAATGAATGGAGGAGTCTTGCCAACGTGGCAGGAAAATTGGCTGGAGCACCGATCTATATAGATGATTCAAATGGTTTAACAATTCATGAAATAAGAAGAAGAAGCCGGCAAATGTGGAAACAATATGGCGTAAAATTGCTGATAATAGATTATATACAATTAATGTCAGGGCCAGACAAACAAAATGATGACAAAATTTTATCAGATATTGCTAATGGTTTGAAAAATCTTGCAAAAGAATTAAGCATACCAATTATTGCAATAAGCCAACTGAACAGGGATCTTGAAAAACGTACTGAAAAACGACCGCAATTATCAGACTTGAGAAGTTCAGGCACAATCGAGCAGGCGGCTGACGTTATTGCTTTTGTGTATCGTGATGAAATGTACAATACGGATGAAAACAATACGTTGAGAGGTATCGGTGAGATTATAATAAGGAAGAACCGCACAGGACCGACAGGAACCGCACGACTCGCATTTGTGGATAAATACGCAAGCTTCTATAATTTGGCCACTAACGATCCGAGAATTGTTTAATCAAAATTTTAGGGTACGGTTAAGTTAATCCGAATCTTCTTCGTCTTTCAATTCATCGAAATCGCTTGAATCACAATGTGGGCAAAATGAGAAATCTCTATCATTTAGATCATCCGTCAAACTAACTAATTCTTCGGGTGTTCCTTGCCAACCATATCCATTACACATTAATATAATCATTATTTATCCTCCTCATATTCTTCAACCAATTGCATTGCTTCATCTCTTAATGTTTTTTCATCGTTAACTTTCCATGAACGCGGAGTGTGCCCCCATTTTTCCAGAAAATTCATAACTGAAATGCGATTGTCTGGATTAAATCTCTTTTCAAACAGTTCTCTTGAAAACTTTTGGGCTTCTTCTCCGCCGACACCGGCGAATATAAAACAATCCGAAATCGCTTCAATATATTGCTCATATATAGCCATTCTCATTTTAGATAGCCCATTAAAGTATTTGTTTCTTCTCTCTTCGTTTTTTATCATGTTACCCATCCCCGAAAGAGATTTGAAAATTTCTATGGAATCAGACAATTCTTTTGCGATATTTACAACATTTTTTTCTGCTTTTTTTATTAAATTCATTTTGTGATCTCCTTATTATTTTCGATCTGTGGAAATTGATCCCTCATCGCCCCGATGCCAAGGGATATGATTTTGTTTGTTATAAAGCCATCAACTTCATTTTTGGCCTCAAGAACCGTTTTATTCATAGCCTCATTAAACTGGGTCTGGACAAACGGCATATTGGAATTTATATCTTGTGATATTGATTTCAGGAGAGATACTATTTCATGCCGTTCTGCTTTTTTAAGAACTCCCCTACTGCTTAAAAGTTCTTCTGCTTTTTTAACCGCAGATGATATTTTGTTGCCAACCTTCTGCATGTCGGCTTTAAATTCGTCTTCAAAAATTTTACGTTGTTCAATACTGGGCGGATCTTCCATTCGTTCGTAACCTACATAACGAATAGTGCATGGTACACCACCACCCATATTCATGGTTGTTATCATTTCTGCAAATTGAGTATTTGACATTTCAATCTCAATTAAATGTTCATGTCCATAATACCAATCACGGTGTAGGTCTCTGTCTCTTTCAGCCCGTTTAATTGTCAGGGCCACGTAGTTTTGATGTCTAATAGAACTTCCAAACAGTGGGACTGGGTCTCCGGTTCTTCGGCTAACACCCACAAGCCCGTAACTTTCATGTGTTTCTTTTGTTTTGCTCATGTTAAATCTCCTTTTGTTTTTTATCAAGTTCATACAGAAAGTATTGCCCAACTGGTGAACCAAGCCATTGAATAACGGTTGCCGCTACGATTCTATCCCTGTCCGAAACTTCTCCACATGGCTTGTGGTGAATTTTTCATATTCCTTCTCCAGCTGGTTGAAAAGTATCGAATTTTCATCTTCTGTTTTTGGTTCATTAGGATTTGGTTCAGAACAAAGAAACTCGATAAATTGATCCATTTTTTTGTAATGGATATGATCGTCTATAATTACCCAGAGAGCAAATCCGGTAAGTGCAACAAAAAAACCATATAGAAATTCGTCTACGTGGCACCATGGCGATACACCGTAAAGGAAAATGCCACACCCACCCGCCATAAGTAAAATGCCCCCAAACCGACCATATTTTATTATTAGATTATTCATTTCACCACCTCCAATTTAGGTTTAACAATCTGTTCTTCTTCATGAAAATAACCGCACCGTGGACACTTGTAATCAGATTTAGGCTTTTTAGAATCCAGCCACGTCTCATATTGCCTTATTGTATCATCATCTGTCAAGTGTAAATACGTTCTTTTAAGCACCAGAACGGATACGCCCATGATTTGGCTTATTAAATCCAGGGGCATACCGTCCTTATAGTATTTGGTAGCCCTGTAATGCCTTAACTGATGTGTCGATCGACCTGAATCATATAAGCCGATTTCTGTAGCGATGGCATTTACTGCCCGCCTTGCAGATGTATCAGACAACCGCTTTCCTGTATTTGATAAAAATAGTGCCCTTTCATCACCAACAATATCCTTCATAATAGTATTCCTGGTGTTCAAATAGCCCCTCAGATCGGTTGTTGATGATTTTATTGGCACAGAGTACGGTATCTGGTTTTTAGAGTCGTATATCGTCAATAATCGCCTCTCAAAATTGATATGATCGACATCCGTACCCATAAGCCCACCAATACGCATGCCATATTCAGACATCAGGAGAATGATAAACCAGTTTCGGTATGCAAGATAGTAATCGATTGTTGCGCGATTTTGCGCGTTTATTATTGATTTGGCTTTGGATAACAGGATTTTAATATCCGAATCTGAATATATATATCCCTCTCGATTAAGCCGTTTTTGAGCCGTCTCTTTTTTATTAACCTGGTATTGGGTTACGATCTTCAAAAATGGATTCGGTTCTGTCCCGAGCCAATCGTAAAATGACTTTAGGATATATAGAATTCGCTTTACCGATTTTGAATCATAAACCTCAACCAGAAATTCAAGATATCTCTTTGCGGTTTCGATATCGTCTTTCTCTTTTGAAAATTCCAGCCAGGTTTTCAACTTCACCCTATAACCTCTCACCGTGTGTTCGGAATTGAATATGTTATTCAGTTCTTTTTCTGATATGAATTTATCGATGTCATTTTGGTTCAT
>Ga0180009_10007245_pt1 | contig 11404 bp, 13 predicted proteins | sample OS_PC_MetaG_FD_123537 | JGI IMG/M metagenome (GOLD analysis project Ga0180009, IMG submission 123537) | Groundwater microbial communities from the Aspo Hard Rock Laboratory (HRL) deep subsurface site, Sweden - OS_PC_MetaG | ecosystem: Environmental > Aquatic > Deep subsurface > Groundwater...
AGAGAACCACTGAGAAGTCACAGAGAACCACGGAGAGGACATCTCTGTGTAACAAAAAATATAAAGGAAAATACAGAAATTATAAAATAAATCTTCTTATACCATTCTTCAGTAAAGTAACATTGAAATTGATTAAAAGCCCGATTCTCATTGACGCAAATTTCATATAAGTTAATATTTGTGCTTCATGAACCGGATTAAATACTTCAACAGTTTTCAATTCAATAACTACACTATTTTCAACTAAAATATCAATTCTATACCCACAATCAAGCATAATTTCTTTATAAATTACCGGTACTGCCCTCTGTCTTTCTATCCTTAATCCTGCATTTATCAATTCATATGACAGACATTCCTCATATGCTGACTCCAATAAACCCGGGCCAAGAGCCTTGTGAACTTCCAGGGCACAACCAATTATTGTCTTTGTCAAGTGATTTATTTCCATAATGATTTAGTTCACAAGATTTACATATCCTATTACCTTTCAATTATATAAACCCAAGTTATGCAAAAGGGATACAGAGAAATATTACATAGCTTGGGTTAAAAAAGAGCTATAAAAAAAATGTCTTCTATTCGAAGCGCTTCAGGAAACTTTCACAGCTCTGAATTCATTGTCATCTAAGCAAATCCCGTTTATCCTGTGAAAAATATTTTCAACCGCACTATCACCCAGTTTTCTTGCAGTGAAAGTCAGCTTGCCAACCTGAACAACCTCATAAGGAGTGCCGTTCACCAAAACCGGATCCCCTCTTTTAACATCAATGAGGGCTTCATAGGAAGAGCCGCTTACGGCTAATCTTCTCCGGTAAACTGCATTGAGCCGGCGCAGAAGGTATTTTCGCCCCGCATATTCGGAACCTTCATCCCCTATTGGCTTTCGGGATGTATACCTGACCACGTAGCCCGTGAATGATTGTCTGAAAAATTTCATCGCTTATGTTTGCCTACGCTTTTTCAATAACTTACAACATAATTACATAAAAGTCATACGAATGTCAATAGTTTTTTCATTAACATATTAACTATATATTGTTAATTGTGAATGAAGGAATGTGGATATAGGGTTATAGGGCTTGCCCCGCTTGTCCCGCTTATCCCGATGAAAATCGGGGATGAAAATCGGGGATGAAAATCGGGAACGTAAGTCGTGGTTATAGGGCTTGCCCCGCTTGTCCCGATGAAAATAGGGGATGAAAATCGGGAACGTAAGTCGTGGTTATATGGTTAGGGGTTTGCAGGAATAATTCATTATCTTCGTTTATTGAATTATTTTTCTATGCGCATAGCTATACTGGCGGATCCTATTGATAATCAAAGTGCAGGCATACACCATTATACATTGGGAATGGTGAAAGGGCTGGGAACGATTAACAGCAAACACGAATATTTCGTTGTCAGGCCAATAAAAGCGCCCGCTATTGGAAGCATTCCCGAAATAATTGTTAATAACTACTCAAACATCCCGGGATACAAGGCTTTCAGGATGTTCATAGCTCTACCGTATCTTCTTTCCCGCTGGAAAATGGATGTGGTGGTGGAACCTGCGCACTTTGGTCCTTTCAATCTTCCGGAGCAAATTCGCAGGGTGACGGTTATCCATGATCTTACCCCTTTGTTGTTTCCTCAGTATCATCGCTGGCACAGCCAAACGCTGCAAAGGATATTTTTAAAGAGCATTCTTCGGAAAGCAAAACTGGTTATTGCCAACTCAGCCTATACCATGGCCGACATACAACAGCGATTTCCTTTCACTCAGGATAAAACCAACTTTATCTATCCGGGTACCCACCCTGCCTATATGCCTGTCCGCAATCCGGAAATCCCGTTAAAGTATGGAATACATGCCCCCTATTTCATCAGCGTCGGAACCATAGAACCCAGGAAAAACCTTGATATGTTGCTGGATGCCTTTGCCATGCTGTGTGAATCATCACCCGGGACAACACTACCGTATTGGCTTATCTGCGGACAAAAAGGCTGGAAGTCTGAGAGCTTTTTCCGGAAATTACAATCGCATCCAAACCGGCAGCAGATCAAGCTGACGGGTTATGTAGCCCAGGAAGACCTGCCGGCGCTTTATACACACGCAACGGCACTTTTGATGCCTTCCCTTTATGAGGGATTTGGAATGCCATTAACGGAAGCCATGGCATGCGGAACCCCATGCATTGTATCCGCTTCGTCTTGTCTACCTGAAACGGGAGGAGACGCAGCTTTGGTATGCGATCCTCATCAAGCAAACCAATGGGCGGAGACCATGGAATACCTCCTGGAAAATCCCCAAAAAAGATTGGAATTATCGGATAAAGCCCTTGAACGGGCCGGATTGTTTTCCTGGGAAATATATGCCCGGACTTTTGACCGGGAAATGGACAAACTTGCCTAAATTTACCACGATGAAGATCCTGTTTGTCCTGGAACTGTTTTATCCCAACATTGGAGGCATAGAAAAACTATTTGCAAGCCTGGGCGAATCTCTTGTGCAGCAAGGCAATGAGGTAAAGGTCATCACAACAAGGTTTCAAAAAGGGCTTCCCCTGAAAGAAACATACCGGGGAATGGAAGTCCGCAGGTTACCGATCCACAACCGTTTCCTGTTTACCTTTTTCGGATTCTTTTTCCTGCACCGTGATGCCGGGAGATCAGATATTATTCATACAACATCGTACAATGCCGCCTTTCCGGCCAGGATGGCAGCTTTGCTGCACCGCAAACCCTGTGTGATCACTTTTCATGAAGTATGGGGTAAATTATGGTTCAGGCTGCCTTATTTAAGTTTGCCAGGAAGAATACTTTACTCTCTTTATGAGCAGTTCATCCTGAGATTACGGTTTCATCGGTTTGTCGGTGTTTCGCAATTCACTTCCCGAAGGTTGCAGGAAAACGGGGTTTCGCAGGAAAGGATCACTACCATTTACAACGGGCTGGATTACAACAAAAATATTACCGCACGGCCCAATCCGGGTGAGGTATTCATATTCACTTTTTTCGGCAGGCCGGGCAGTTCGAAGGGCCTTGACATCCTGCTTCCGGCAGCCGAAGATTTCCTGAAGAAAGAGAACAGAAAGCTCAGGTTGATACTTTCCAAAAGCCCTGCTGCCATCTACCGCAAAGTAATCCGTTATATCAATAATGCAGGAATAGCCGGAAAGGTTGAATTGATGCATCATCTGAGTGACAATGACCTGGAACGTGCACTATTGGAATCTCATTGCATAGTGATCCCCTCCTACTCTGAAGGATTTTGTTTCGCGGCTGCAGAAGCCTCCGCGTTGGGTATTCCGTTGATCACATCAGGTAAGGGCGCCCTGCCGGAAGTAGTATCAGGCAGGCATATCACCCTGGAAAACATGTCGCCCAGTGCATTGGGAAAGGCTTTAGAACAAGCCGAAGAAGGGAAATGGATGGAAACTCCCCTGAAAAAATTTGAACTGCAGGATACGGTAAATTCTTACAAAAAGCTTTACGATTCCTTGTTATCCTGATCACCGGCCACACTTTCTTCCTGTTTTTTCACTTTCTTTTTCTTTCTGAGTTTTTTGATCTCCAGACGCAGCAATGCTATTTCCTGGGCCAGTACCTTATTTTTATCGCTAAGACGTGAAATGATAATGGAAAATTCAATCAGAATGAGGAAGACAGCCATAAGAAGGATAATAAAAAGGGCAGCCGGAGGATAGGCCACACCGATGAATTCGGCAATATAATCGAGTCCGCGGCGCCAGAAGGAAAATATAATAAACACAACAGCAAAGAATATCCATAAAAGCGAGTATTCTTCCTTGATGCGTTTCTTTTTTATCAGGTACAGGATCAGCAGGAAAAAGAACAGGCTGGTAGCGATCGCGATCAACTGTACATTGGATGTATCAATCTCTTTCATAACCATCTAATTCTTCGTTGATAATTCTGGTCCTGACGGAAGCCATGATCATGGAAAGCATGACCTTGATCATATAATAGGGTCCCCTGGCGAGGGTAATGGAAGAAACGCCACCCTGCCTTCTCAGCATCTGTGTAAATACCTCCTTCATACGGAACCCGTTTCTTCCGAGTAATATCACAACTTCAGGTTCCGGGAAATCCGTCGGGTAATGATCTGCCAGGAAAGTAAAGGCTTTCCTGTTATACGCGCGAAAGCCGCTGGTGTGATCGGTGATTTTCTGGCGGATAAGGACAAACGACAACCATTCGAAGATTTTGATCCCAATCCGGCGCAAGGTTTGGGTTTTATAGCCATTATGTCGAACATTGAAGCGCGAACCGATAACTACATCCGCCTCATCATCCCGGATCGGTTTGATGAGCTTACGAATCTCTTCAACACGATGCTGTCCGTCGCCATCGAACTGCAGGGCAATATCATATTTATGGTTTCTGGCATAGCGAAAGCCGGTCTGTACACACCCCCCAATGCCAAGGTTGTAAGGAAGGTCAATCACAATGGCCTTTCCTGTTGATTCAGCCAGTTCTCCCGATCCATCGGAAGATGCATCATTCACAACCAGGATATCCCAATGCGGGTATATCTCAGCCAGTTCATAAATCAACCGCATGATGCTCGCCGATTCATTGTAAACCGGGATGATGATAAGCCCCTTATGTTTTTTCTCACTCAATGAATTCAGGGATATACTTGTAAATACGGAGTGTAAATTTCAGGCCACGGTTTATTTGTTTTCATTTTCATCTCCTTCAAAGTCAAGCCCTTCCCCATCCACATTTCTGATCTTGAAATATTGTATGGTATCTTCTCCCCTTTCAAGCCTTTCCTCAATATTACGGATATAGTTTTGGTCGACTTCAAGGCCAATGCGTTGAGCCTGCTTTATATCCTCAAGTGCTTCCCTGAACTGGCGCATCATGAAATACGATTTACTGCGGTTGATCAGGAGTTTTACATTAGCAGGATTCAGTTCCATGGCTTTGTTAAAATCATCCAGCGCTTCAGGGTAATTATGGGTGATTTCGTAGATAACCCCACGGTTTTTATGCGCTTCCGGGAACTGTGGATTCAGTTGAATGGTACGGGTAAGGTCCTGTAAAGCCAGATCATATTTTTTCAGATGACCATAGCTCACCCCCCTGAAAAAGAAAGCAACATCAAGCTTTTTGCGCTTTTCCAGAACTTTATCGAGGTCTTTAACAGCATAATCATAACCACCGAGATCAAATAATGCAATACCACGGTTGAGATATGCCATATCGTAGGTACTGTCGATACGAATCGCTTTATTATATTGAATCAGAGCGCTCTTATAATCCTTTTCGCCAATGTAGGCTACACCCAGGTTAACCAATCCGCGCGGGTTGTCGGGATTTTTGGAAAGGCTGTCTTCCCAAATCATCCTGGGAGATTGGTATAGTTTGTTACGGTTGTATGCAAGCAGTCCCAGGATTAAAAGGATCGCAACAAAGGCAATGTTGAAATAGGTTGAAGAATACTTACCAATCAGTCGATAGAGCCCATCCGTCACAATCAAGGCAAACCCGAACAGAGGAAGGTAAAGCCTGTGCTCCATGATCACATCGCGTATAGGGATGATGCTGGATTCCACGCTTAAAGCAAGCAGGAACCAAACAATCCCGAAAGAAATGATCCTGAATTTTTTAAAAAGAAGACATGCGGCCACGATCAGTCCGGCAACCACCAACATCCCAGCTATTTCCATCAACCCTATTGCTGATGAAACCGTAATATTATGGTCAATATTCTGCCAGGCAGGAACGAAGAGTAACTGAATGTATTTCAGCATGACCTTAAACTGTGTCAGCAGGTAGTCAGGTCTTGAGATATCGGTTGTCTCCATGGGGATCAGTCCCAGGGTCATAACTGTAATAAAAGTAGCCGCAAAAACGATAAATGCGGAGATAAGAAGCTTCCTGGCCGGCTTGCCTTCGTTGTTCCTGATAAAATATAGCTCGGCAAACATAAAGGCGAGCGGGAAAGTAATGGCATTTTGTTTAGACAGTATAGCCAGTATTCCCGAAAACACTGCCAGAACAATATAAAACACTGCCCTTCCATAGGATCCCTTGCCATGGAAATAAAGCAACCTGCCTTGCATATATAAATATACAGCTAGCAGATAAAAAAGTGCGGCAAGTGAAGTCATCCGCTGCACTACATAGGTCACTCCCATTGTCTGAAGCGGGTGCAGTAAAAAGATCAGAGCCACAAACAAGGCATTACGCCGGATAACATCTGCATTCCAATCCGGTTTTTCATTCACACGGGTGAACAGGGTGCGGGCCAACAGGAAAACCACAAAGGAAGCCAGGATGTGTATAATGAGATTCACCAGGTGATATCCCCAGGGTTGGTAATAATGAATACTGTAATTAACAGCAAAAGTGAGAAACGACAATGGGCGATTGTTGATATCAAGCCAAAATGACGATGATTGATAATCATCAAAGAAAACCACGGTTTTGTTGTGCATGATGGTATCGAGATCATCAAAAACAAATACCCCTTTAAAGCTGTTTGAATAAAATGCCAGCCCTGCAACAACGATCAGAACAAGAGCCAGCCAGGTAAACTGCTTTCCTGAAAGAAAGCTTTTGGTTTGTACAGTTCCTTTTTTCCCCATAATTTAGAAATTGGCCTCAAATATACAAAAAATGCAGTGCTGCCCTGACCCAATTTGTCTATATTTACACCCCGAAACATGAGGATATGGCGATCAGTCCGGGTAAGAGACTTTTAGAAATGATTCCTTCCAATAATCAGTATGAAAGGATTTGGCTTTTGGCTAAAACCGATTTCAAACTGAAATATTACGATACTTTTTTGGGCTTTATATGGACCATACTCAATCCCCTGTTCCGACTGGCAATTTTCTATTACATCTTTACCTATATTTTCGATAAGCAAATCCCTAACTATGCTTTGCATATCTTTTCCGGATTGATTTTGTGGATGTTTTTCCAGGAATCAACCAAGAAGGGATTGAGTCTCCTGAAAACCAAAAGGTATTTATACGAAAATATAGAATTCAGCAAGCTTGATCTCTATACATCCTCGGTATTGAGCAGCCTGATGATACTGATCATCAACATTCTGGTCTATTTCGTGGTATCCATGTTTTTTCACATTCCGGTTAACGGGAACCTTTTGTTTGTCCCTCTGCAGATTATCACCTTGTGTATCCTGGTTTATGGGATAATTCTTATCCTTTCCATCATCAATATTTACATGAAAGACATAAACCAGATATGGGACATGATCTTGCTTGCCTGGTTCTGGATCAATCCTATTTTTTACGCCAAGACGGTGATTTTTGATACCTTCCCCATCCTGAAATACATCAATCCCCTGGCCGGGATCATCATCAATACAAGGGAAGGAATATTGTACGGTAATCCGCCGGATTGGGGACTATTTGTTTATGATCTCGGGTATTCCCTGGTTGTATTGGCCATAGGACTTATCCTATTCAGGTTGTATTTTCATAAAGCTGCGGAGAAACTATGACGAACGGAAGCGACATAGCCATCAGGCTGGAGAATGTCTCTAAGACCTTTTACATCCGGGATAAAAAGCCGGGATCCGTAATGACTCAGGTCGGGCGATTTTTTACCGGCGACAACCTTCGCAAAATAGAAGCGGTTAAAAACGTAAGTATCGAAATAAAAAAGGGGGATTTCATTGGAATTGTGGGTGCTAATGGGAGTGGCAAATCCACTTTGTTACAGCTAATGTCGGGAGTGTTTAAACCTGACAAGGGAGGGTATGCAAGCATAAACGGGAAATTCATCCGTCTTACCCTCGGTTTGGGTTTCAACCAGGAAATGACGGCAAGGGAAAACGTATACCTCAACGCATCCATCATGGGTTTGACGCTCAAAGAGATAGGAAAGGAATTCAACAGGATCATCCGCTTTGCTGAACTGGAAAAGTTCGTAGATACCAAGATCAAATATTTCTCCCGGGGTATGCGGGCGAGGCTGGCTTTTGCCGTAGCCATTTACACCAATGCGGAGATCATTCTTCTCGATGAATTTTTTGGCGGTGTGGGCGACGAGAAATTCAGGGAAAAATCCGACCGTATCTTCCACGAGCGCATCCTGGCAAACCGTACAATCGTGTTGGTTAGCCACAACCTGCTTCCCATCAAAGATCATGCGAACAAGGTATTGCTTATGCACGAGGGACAATGTGTTGCCACAGGAACCCCGGAAGAGGTCTTCCTGCATTACAAAACCGTCCTGAAAGTAGATCAGCTAAAAATCGAAGGCAAAGAGTGAGGATAAATGGATAACTACACAAAACCAGAGGTGGTGCTGGCTTCTTTCCCGAGATCGGGTAATACATACCTGCGTAATGTATTGCTCGATGTGTACGATATTTTTTCCTGGAACAATATTGAAAAATTCAACCAGGCCCAGGAAAAAGCGGAGGTATTAGAGGAAAGGCATAAACAAAGAAACCAGGAGGGTACTCCTCCGGAGCGGCTTAAGGAACTCAGGCATGAACTCCTTTTTCCGGTTGTTAAAACTCATGAGATACCGGGTAACATTTTACCTCTTTGCAGCCCGGATGCACGTATCATTTACCTGATGAGGGACGGCAGGGATGCTCTTGTATCCATCGCCCATCACAGGAAAGACATTATCGCACCTGGGAGTGATTTCCTGATAAATCTCGAACAGGCCATACTCGCCAGGGAAGGAAGCCATTTCGGTGGATGGTCGGCCAACGTTATGGAATGGATACCCTTAGCCCATGCCGTGATCCACTTCGAAGACCTGGTCGAAAAGCCTTTAGAAACCATGGAAAAACTACGTGGCATCCTGGATCTTCCCCTTCCCGACCGGAAAAATATTCCCACATTCGAATCCCAAAGAGAAGGCAAGTCATACTTTGGAGGCCGGGCCCGCAAGCAGATAAGCGACGAGGAAAAACAGGAATTCAACCAGTTGTTTTTCAGGAAGGGAAAGATCGGAGGCTGGAAGGAAGAAATGCCTGAACAGATGCATGAATTGTTCTGGAAACTGCACGGTAAGGTTTCGGAAGAAATGGGTTATCTTTACGATGGCAGCTTCGACCGTTCCAATTGGTAAACCATGATTGAACTGATTTCCATTCATATAGCCAAAACCGGCGGGAGATCTTTTTATGAAATCCTGAAGAACGAATACGGCGACAAGCTGGATCCCAGAACCCGGCGCATAGAATATTTTCCAGGAAGGGATTTCAGCAAAAACCTGCTTGAATCGATACCACCGCATGTCACAGTGATCCACGGTCATCTGTTTTATGAACATGTCAGGGAAATACATCGCCGGTATGATGCCAGGATTGTAACCTGGCTTCGGGATCCTGTAGAAAGGGTCATATCCAACTATTTCTTTCTGATGAGGGCCATACGCGAAGCACCGGAGACACACCCTCAGCGCCGCAAGGCTGCTTACACCCTGATGGAATATGCTCACGACAGCATACCCGACAAGATGTCGAAATACCTGAGAGGTATCCATCTGCAGGAATTATTTTTCATTGGGTTCCAGGAAAACTATGAGCAAGACCTTGAGCAGCTGACAGAACTCCTTTCCTGGAAAAAGCCGCTGATAAAACCCCGCATCAATACAGGACCTGAAGGGACAGAAGAGGAAGACTACCCTACCCGGCGCAAAGATATCACCGGGGAGATGCGCGAACAAATACGTGAAATGAATGCCGGTGATGTTCAGTTATACGAACTGGCCAAAAGTATCCGGAAGGAAAGATACCGTGATTAAGATCATATCCATTCACATACCCAAGACAGCGGGCCGCTCATTCTACCAGGCCCTGAAATGGGCTTACGGCGACCTGGCGGATATACCCAGGAACCGAGACAAACACGTGAAGGATGGCCGTTTCGACACCTCTCTCCTTGCCCCGGGAACAGAGGTCTTGCACGGACATTTCATGTACCGGGAAATACAGCATATCCATGAAGAGTATGATTCAAAAGTTATCGTATGGCTAAGGGATCCGGTTGCAAGAGTGATCTCTAACTATTTTTACAATATTCGCATGAACCAGAACAAGCCCTGGAAAAGCAGGTCGGATATACGCACAAGGCTTACGCTCATGGATTTTGCACGCAAACCAGGGCAAATGAATATCATGAGCCGAATCCTGGAAGGAGTTGAGGTTGAAAACCTTTTCTTCACAGGATTGGTGGAGCATTACACAGATCACCTGGAGATCCTTGCCCAAAAACTAGGATGGCCGGAGACCGCACCACAGTATCATATCAACCCCGGAACAGACAATTACGCTAACCCTGATTCACCAACACAATTTACTGAGATTACCAATGAAATGAAAGAAGAAATACGGGAGATAAACCTGAAAGATTGCAAGTTATACGAAAAATGCAGAAATTTGACCGGTAATTCCTAAGTTATGACATTCTTCAGGAAAGATCTTAAAATCAGGAATAAGCTGGAGCTCATCTCCATCCACATCCCTAAAACGGCAGGCACCTCTTTCCGGAATTTCCTGAAGCATGTTTATGGGGAACAAAATGCCGTCAGGTTGGATATCAATATTACCACAAAAAAAATAGACATTGAAAACCAAGCCTTTGAGGAAAAGAAGCTTCCGGGGAACATCAGGGTGATCCACGGGCATTTTTATTACCGCGACCTGGTGGAACAGATACGGATAGAGGAAGGCACCCCTATGGTAACCTGGCTTCGTGAGCCGGCCGAAAGGGTCATTTCCAACTATTTCTATCTGGCAAAACGGCTGAAGGAGGAACTGCAGGAAGAATCAAAAGGGCTGAACATCCTCTCGAAGATGCAGAAATCGCTGATTGAATATGCCCGCAATGAGATAAGCCGCAACCGCATGTCGAAATTCCTTGAAGGCGCCAACCTCGAAAAATTCTTTTTCACAGGAATTTACGAGCATTATAATGAAGACATGCAGGACTTTGCCCAACTCCTTGGTATTAAGGATTTCGAGATTTTCCAGCATAACATTACAGGCCGTAAAGAGGAGGTAGACACCGGCATCCTGGAAGAAATTCGTTCCCTTAATGCCGATGATTATGAGTTATACAATTTTGCGCTTGAGATAAGGAAAAAGCGAAGAAAGGAGGCCGGGGCACCATGATCTGGATAGCATCATTCCCAAGGTCGGGGAACACATTTCTGCGTAACATACTTTTTGAGGTTTACGGGATGGAGTCAAGCACCTATCATCAGGATCCCGGCTATCCCCTCGATGAGGGTTACGACCGTTATCCCTTTGTGAAGACCCATCTTCTGCCGGGGCAGCTTATTCCTTCTTCAACGGATATACCTGCCATTTATCTTGTCAGGGACGGGCGGGATGCATTATGTTCAATGGCACATCACCGGAAAGATATCATTGCACCCGGTTCGGATTACTATG
>Ga0180009_10007246_pt1 | contig 11404 bp, 11 predicted proteins | sample OS_PC_MetaG_FD_123537 | JGI IMG/M metagenome (GOLD analysis project Ga0180009, IMG submission 123537) | Groundwater microbial communities from the Aspo Hard Rock Laboratory (HRL) deep subsurface site, Sweden - OS_PC_MetaG | ecosystem: Environmental > Aquatic > Deep subsurface > Groundwater...
GTCACCCCGGCGAAAGCCGGGGTCCAGAAAAGATTGAAAAGACTGGATTCCGGCTTTCGCCGGAATGACGTCAGGGGCTTCCACACCAGGGCAGAGGGGCTTAAGTTAATGGCATTGGGTCGGGCCATGCTATGTCATTGATTATTCATAGTTTGTATTCCAAAAATAGGCGTTTTCAAGCCCTATATCGTCCTTTTTGACCCCAAAATACTCACCATAGGGAATTGAAGGCTCCCGAAGTCGATAGGATTCTCCTGCTTCGACGCATTTTCTTCCTTTGGCTAGTGCTCCCAATATGGATTTCACCTTATCAACGAACCCTCTACTGCCAACCGCTATACTTCGTGTCCATTTCTCATCTCTGACATTCTTTCCATCTCTCAAGTAATCGTTCATCCACCTCTTGTGATATGTTATCACTCTATCATAGGAGTCAAAACCAAGCAGTTCTCTGAGCTTTTCATAAGCAACGAGGATATTTTTACTTCTTTGTTTCTGTATTTCGTGGTAACCACAAAAGGACAAAAGGACCATTCGCAAGGGTGCGCCACAACACCTGCTCGCACCATGTTGAGATCAATATATACAAGACATTGAAATAAATGCTCACCCCTCTCCACCGCTGTCGCGTGATATCGATCCTCCCAAAAGGCTCCCTTGCGATTCTTCCTCTTGTTGAATTCTCGCCCTGTTTGCCCCGCAACCAGCTTTATCGACTTTGGGATAACATTACGATCACCATCGTCCATTACGAGTAGGTGAATATGGTTCGAAGTGACAGTATAATTCAATATTGGCAAACCATATTGTTTCTTGGCTTCAAAAAGCCACTGAAGCCATCTGCGCCGATCCTTTGCAAATTTCAGTAAGAATTCTCTTTTATGGCATCGGTGGGTTATATGCCGTATCTGTCCCGGGATATAATGTCTTTTTGCTCTCGCCATCGATTATTCTCAATTATGCTCTTTTTGCTACCAAAAAGTTCCATATTGGGCCTAAATAATGCCATCTTTAAGTTTTTCTTCAATAGTTTTATATAGTTAGTGTGGCCCGACCCCAGCCCCCGAGCGCCGGAATTATGGCGGGTAAAAGAAAGACCTCCACCCAGGGCCAATGCACCGCCGAAGTACGAACCCTATGTCGATTATTCCGACTCCCAGCTCCCAGCGTCCGATAAGTGGTTATATGTAGATCTGGAATATCCAATGGCCTACACTGCCTGATTATTTAATTGAGAGCCGATTCCAGGGGAGAGTTATACCTTCATTGCACCGAATTTGAGTCCCATACTTGGCAAACCGACCCAAAGGTTACCTTTACAGATCCTTATTCATCTGCCAGCAACAGATCCATACTGACTTAAAATGGGGAGCCACAATATGGTGGGTTGTATTTGTTATTGACACACAAGGGCAAATTACGTATACTTTGTCTCACCAAAAGGGAGTTCTTATCAACTCAACAAAAGCTATGGAGAGATGATTATTTTCATGTTTTAGGTTACAGGGAATATCTGTGACTCGCAAGAATTTTATATTTAGCAAAGGAGGCCTGTAAGATGGGAAAAATATGGAATGCATTTATGGCGCAGATCAACAAGCTCGCGAACTGGTTCTGGACGCGCGATCCCATAGCTCAGATGCAGCTCGAATATGATCGCGCCGTCGCCAAGCTCAAAGAGGGGCGCGAAGGACTTGAGCAGTACCGTGGGCTGGTGGAAAGATTGGACCGTCAGGTGAAGGCCGGCGAAAAACGTGTAGAGACTCTCTCCGCGAAAATTAAAGCGTATCTAAAGGCCGGGGACCGTCAAACAGCGGGCCAGTTGGCGATTGAATTGCAGCAGACCAAGGAGCAGCTTGAGGAGAACAAGCAGCAACTTGAACTTAATGAAACGGGATACCAGAACAATGTGGAAAAAATAAAGCACGCCACGAAAGACCTGGCGAAGGTACGCGAAAAGATAAACAAGTACGAGGCCGAGTTGAAAATGTCTCAGGCGGAAGCCGAGCTGGCGCGATTGAGCGAGACGTTCGATTTCAACGTAACTACCGATTTCGGCCAGATCGAGCAGGTGATACAGGAGAAGATCGACCTGAACCGTGCCAAGGTAAAGGTTGCCGCCGACCTGTCCGAAGAGGGGATGGAAAGAATCCAGGCGGAAAAGGCCCTCGAAGAATCCATGGCGGAAGATTTGCTCACCAAATTCGAGGTTGAGATGGGCTTAAAGACGCCGGAGACCGCCGACATCGAGGCGTCGGTTACGGGGCTGGGTCCCGAGGAAGTTGTCGAGCAGGACAAAATCGAAGAAACAAAGAGTTAAAAGGCATAAGGCTTAAGACTTAATACTTCAGGCTTCAGAATCGTGAATCGTGATACGAGATACGAGAGACGAAACATGAGAAGAGGAGGAAAAAATGGCTGGAAAACCTAAAACGGGATTCTGGGTAGTAGTGATAATTATCGCTGTCTTGCTGGTTGGATTCGCTCTGTACCGTGCGGGGATATTAATTCCTGAGGGCAAGAAAGAAACGGTACAAGAAATCAAGAAGGATGTGCTCCAGAAAATCAAGGGCGGCTTGGAGGCCAACGATGAGAACTCACCGACAACTTTGAAAGAATACACTTTCGTGCCGGCGGCGAAACTGCCACCCGTGAAGGGGACGAGCAGCTACGCGCCGCTGGAGGATAACACCGTCCGGTTTGCATTGAACGTCTGGGCAGGCTGGGCCCCGATAGTCTTCGCCAACGACGGCTTCAAGGCGGGGAAGATATGGAAAACGCCCGGCGGAAAGGAATTCAAGGTGGAGCTGGTGCTGATAGACGACCCCGTGTCGATGCGCGACGCTTACGCCACCGGGAACGTACATATCGGCTGGGCCACGCTGGATATGGTGCCGCTGTTCATGGAGGAGTTGAGGAAGGACTCCCGCATCATGCCGCGTATTTACCAGCAGATCGACTGGTCGAACGGGGGTGATGGGATAGTAGCGCGCGGGGTTGATAATGTGGGCCAGTTGCGCGGCAAAACGGTGGTGCTGGCCCAGAACTCTCCCTCGCAGTATTTCGCGCTCAACGCGCTTATCAACGCAGGCGTTCAGCCGTCGGAAGTGAACTTCAAGTACACACAGGACGCCTTCCAGGCCGCGGCTGCGTTCAACGCCGACAAGAGCATATCCGCCTGCGTCTCCTGGGCACCGGATATTTACAAATTATCCGAGGTCGAAGGCAACAAGCTCCTTGTCACCACTCAGACCGCGAACAAGTTGATCGCCGACGTTTGGTTCGCTCGCGCCGATTTCTCTCAGGACAATATGGACATTATCGAGGGCCTTGTGCGGGGTATTTTCGACGCAATGGTCGATCTGAAGGACGAGAATAACAGGAAGAAAGTCGCCGAACTGATGGCCGCCGGGTACTCGATTCCTCCGACCGAGGCGCTGGCCATGCTGGGCGACGCGCACAGCACCAACTTCGCTGAAAACCGCGAGTTTTTCCTGAACAAGAACAACCCCGCCAATTTCGAGCGAACGTGGGAAACAGCTTACTATATTTATAAACGCATCGGGCAGGTCGCGCAGAAAACCGGCTTCGATGAGGTCATGGACTTCAGCATCATCCAGAAACTGGGCAAGGAACCGAAATACGCCAACCAGAAGGACGAGTACACGGTTACCTTCGCCCCGAAGGCGGTATCGACTATCAAGGCTGAATCCGGCGAGATACTGACTAAAACGGTCGTCATACATTTTTACCCCAACTCATGGGATGTCAACAAAATGGTTGAGAAGAGGGTCGGCGACAAAGTTATCCAGGAACGCTACGACCCGAACGTGGATTTCGTGATCGAAGAGATAGGCCGACTTGCCGGCCAATACGGAGCGGCGCGTATTGTTATCGAAGGCCACACCGATTCTTCGATGAAGGGCATGGTGCCGTTCATCGCCGTCCAGGAATTGTCTCAGAACCGGGCCAACGCGGTGAAGGAGGCTCTATTGAAAAAGTTCAAGTCGCTTCAGCCGAACCAGTTCTCCACCGAGGGAATGGGTTGGAACGTTCCCGCTGACTCGAACGACCCGAACAACCACCAAAAAAACAGGCGCGTTGAGGTAAAAGTATATCCGATCGAAGCCCAGTAAAATGACCGATGAACTCAAAAAGAACTCTCAACGGAAGGACGAAAAGAAAGTAGGAGTGGGTTTAAAACCCGCCCACGCTGGTGCCGAAGAAAAAGAAGAGGGCAGTTCGGACTCAGGCTTGCCCGCCACGGCGGGCTTATCCGAGAAGGCGGAAGAGGCATTAAGAGAATACGAGAAGGCCAAACGCGAGAAAGTCGTAAAAGATTCAGCAACCGCATTGTCCAACATGTGGAAAGGGTTTTTCATCGGGTTTTTCAAGATACGCGACGAACCCACCATATGGGGCCGTATAATAATGGCGCTGTTTTGTGTCGGGTCGGTGCTGCTTATATGGTTTATGCTGACCCGCGGCGGGGCCGAGCAGCGCGTTATATCGCCTCAAGTGCTCGGCAGCCCGGAGGAAGTGTTCGGGTCGTTTGGGAGTTTGTGGTTCGACCGCGCCCTGATGCGCAATCTGATGGCAAGTCTATGGCGCGTTATCAAGGGTTTTGCTCTCGCCGCGCTGGTGGCCATTCCGATGGGGATTTTGTGTGGAACATTCAAGCGGATCGACGCCTTCTTCGCTCCCATTTCCATTTTCGGCCGCAATATACCCATAGTGACGCTTGTGCCGCTGACCCTGATGTGGTTCGGGTTGGGTGAAGGCCAGAAGGTTGCTTTCATTTTCCTCTCATGCTTCGCCTTCGTCATGTTCGACGTAGCCCGCAGCATATCGGATGTCGATAAGGATTACCTGGATACAGCGTACACCTTGGGTGCATCCCGTAGGCAGGTGGTGATGAAAGTGCTTATCCCACTGGCCATGCCGGACATTTTCAACTCGATTCGACTGTTGTTCGGGCTGGCCTTCGGTTACATCATTCTGGCCGAGATGATCGACATGAACACCGGCATCGGCAAGCTTATCCTGGTCAGCCAGCGCCGGGGGCCGCGTGAGCACGTCTATCTTATCCTCTTCTTCATCACCCTGACGGCTTTTATTGTCGACCGCACGCTTTACATAATTCAGAGGAATCTTTTCGCATATCGTTTCAGAAGGCAATAATTCATGGCGGAAGAACCCACAGTGCAGCATGACATCGAGGGCGTTGCCAAAACGCTTTCCTCTCCACGGAGCCCCGAGAATTTGAAGCAACCCGCCGTGGTGGAGTTCAGGGATGTCACCAAGACCTTCAACCCGGGCGCCAAAAACGCCTTCACGGCAATGAAAGACGTGAGCTTCGTTGTAGAGGATTATCCGGGAGAGGGAGAATTCGTGACCATCGTTGGGCCATCGGGGTGCGGCAAGTCCACGGTGCTGCGCATGATCGCCGGGCTCGAACCGCACTTCCCGCCCACGAGCGGCACCGTGACGGTTAAGGGAAAACTGGTCGAAGGGCCGGGGGCAGACAGGGGGATGGTTTTTCAGTCTTATACCTCCTTCGACAACCGCACTGTTTTGGACAACGTCGCCTTCGGGCTCGAATGCCGTGGTGTGCCGAAAGAAAAACGCTATGAGGCGGCGCACCACTGGATCGAGCGGGTCGGACTCAGCATAGACAACGACCAGTGCAAGTACCCGCACGAACTATCGGGAGGCATGCGCCAGCGAGTGGCCATCGCGCGTACCTTGATACTTGCGCCGCGCATCATTCTGATGGATGAACCCTTCGGGGCATTGGACCCCACCACGAGGCTTCACATGCAGGACCTCCTGGTCAATCTATGGCGGGATGTGCAGGCCACGGTGTTCTTCGTTACACACAGCATCAGTGAAGCGGTGTATCTGGGAGACCGCTGCTTTGTTTTTTCGAGTTCTCCGGGTACTATCTTGAAAGAGTTAGAGGTGCCGCGACCGGACAGGCCCGCCGCCCAGATGCAGCGGGAGTCATCTTTCCAGCAAACCGTTTATGAACTGCAAAATCTGATAGAAAGACTCGAGGAGGGAAAAGATTAAAATATGGCATCGCCGGGCGCCTTTTTGAAATATTTAAAGAAAGCGTTCCTGTACCACTGGAACCTGCTGGCGATGGGAGCGGGCGTTGCGATCGGAATAATTTCCGCCAAGCCGGATATCGTTTTTCCTTTGATAATCGCCGGTGAACTGGTTTTTCTTGCGGCATTGTCCACGCGACCGAAATTTCAGGCGGCTATCGATGCGGAAGAACTGAAAAAATCGCAGACAAACAAGTCGATAGAATCCACCAGGAAAGCGGAGCAAATATTGTTTTCTCTGGATAAAGAAGACAGAGAACGATTCAAGGAACTAAAAAATATTTGTATCAAGTTGCAGCAGATTTCGCGAGGAGTTAAAAACGAAGCAGAGCCTAAAACCGAGATTGTCGGCGATTTGCAGAATAGCGCGATAAACAAGCTGCTTTGGTTATACCTGAGATTGCTATACTCGAAAAACGCGCTCGAACGATTTTTCGAGGCTATCGATGAGCATGAGATACAAATAGATATCGAGCGTGCCAGAGAACGACTTGACGCCATTGGCCCCCAGGAAGAAGATACTCCCGACGAGGTCAAGCGCCGCAAGTTGATCGCCGACACTCTTGGGACTTCCAAGGCGCGACTGAAAAACTACCGGCAAGCCCTCGAAAATTACGAGTTGATAGAATTGGAACTCGAACGATTGAGCTCTAAAATCGCAAGCCTGAGCGAAATGAGCATCAAATGGCAGGACCAGAATTTCATCACCGACGAGATAGACTCCGTGACAGCGAGCGTCCAACAGACCGAAAAAGCCATTGGCGAACTCGATTTTCTGACCGATCTGACTCTGTTGGATGACGTAACTCCTACGCTGCTGGACATGAATTAAAGATATCAAGACCACAGGCTAAAGGCTAAGGGGGGGGTAAACGCCTGTAACCTGAAGCCTTCTTCTGGGAGGTTTTTTTGGATAAAGAACAATCGCAGGGCCTTGAAAAATGGTTCCCCGCATGGTCACAAGCCCTGGCGGCGACTCACGCCACGGGCGCTTCTCAGACTTTTATTCTTCACGGCAACGTGAACGACATAATCCGCATCGAGAGGAAGAACGAAGTAACTTATGCGATGCTCACCGAGTTTCTTGCGACCCAGTTGTTCGGCCGGTGGGATGCGGTCATTTACTATGATCAGGTGCGCGGCCCGCGGGCGTTGGCTTCAAGCAAAAGCAGGCTTGCTGAAATCAACAGGCACATCGAGCGGTTTATCGGACCGATGGAAGAGCTCAGAGCCGAGCGCGATCCACGGAAAGTGCTGACCGTGTTGGACCGCTACCTCGAGCTTATACTGTTACGTGAAGGCGAGCCGGTCTCGGCGGCTTTGATCCTGGATTACGCGCATTTCATCGTACCCTCGACTTCAGTCTCTCATACCTCTCGCGAACTGGCAGCGAACCTGGCGACACTGCTGAACTGGGCTAAGAGCCCTTACTTTAAGCGAGTGTCATTTGCTTTTTGCCTTATTTCCGAGCGTTTGAGCGACCTGCATGCCACTCTGGTGCAAAACCCTCACACCACTAAGATCGAAATACCGTATCCGGAAAAGGACGCCCGGCTCAAATTTCTTAAATGGAGCGCAGGGAGCCGCAATTTCCAAGAGTTGTGCGAAGTGGATGCGGCGCAATTGGCCGAACTGACAGCCGGCTTGACACTTGTCCAGCTACAGGGGCTGATGCACGGCGCGGTGCGCACCGAAAAACGCATCACCATGGATGTCCTCAAGGCGTACAAGAAAGAAAGAATAGAGGGCCAGTGCGGGGGACTGGTCGAGTTCGTCGAGCCGAAGCATACGCTTGATATGGTCGTCGGTCATGAAGCTGGCAAAAAGCGCCTGCGTGAAGACACTGAACTGATTCGTCGCGGCAGGCTTGACGCGGTGCCGATGGGTTATCTCCTCTGCGGGCCGGTCGGGACGGGGAAAAGTTTTATGGCGGAGTGTTACGCCGGATCGGTGGGTGTGCCTTGCCTGAAATTATTGAATTTCCGCTCCAAATACGTAGGCGAAACCGAAGGCAACCTCGAGAAAATTCTTAAAGTTCTCAGGGTTATGGGCCCTGTGGCGGTGATCATCGATGAAGCCGACGCAATGCTGGGAGACCGGCAGATGGAGGGTGACAGCGGCACTTCCGGGCGGGTGTTCGGGCAGTTCGCAGCGCAGATGGGCAACACGGCTTACCGGGGCAAAATCATCTGGTTCCTGTTGACTTCGCGCCCCGACCTGCTCCCTATCGACCTGAAACGCCAGGGCCGGTGCGAAGTGCATATCCCGCTGCTGTACCCACAATCCCAGGATGAAATCGCCGAGATGTTTGTCGTCATGGGCAAAAAAAACAAGGTCGATGTCGATCCGGAGGAAGTGCCGCCGATACCGGAAAACCTGAAACTCAGCGGCGCCGATATCGAAGGCATTGTGACGCGCGCGCAAAGGATGGCGCTGCTCGAAAACTCACCCGGTGTTACCACGGAACATCTGAAAACCGCATTGGACAACTTTCTGCCCTCGACGGATTCCGAAGAAAAACTCCTCCAGACCCTGGCGGCCGCGCTGGAATGCACCGATATCGACTTTCTTCCTGACGACCTGAAACAAGAGATGGCGCTGCCCAACGGCAGGACGGCGCTGTTGCATAAATACCGTGAACTCAAGCTGGCGTTGGAGCGGATGTAATGTTGTCGATTTCGATATCGTTTTCGTAAAAGGGGGACATCTTGATTTTGTTGAATTATTTTGCTTCATTGCTCATCTTTTTTGATGGAGATTTAGGGGATTGTTGACTATCGTAACTTATAGTTAGCGATATAAAAAACCCTGTGAAACTGGGTCCTGGGTCGGGCTACGGTAATCGATTGAATTGTTTTGAGATAGTATAGAAAAGGACCCCAAGATGGGGCCTATAATCGGTTTTTCTGGCCCTGAAATGAACCTTTTAGGTTGGTACTTTCCTTCAGATGTCAGAGGGAATGCGAAAAAAACGGAGTCGCGTCTACACTCTTGACAGTGAAAAAAAGTAGGGTCACATCCTAAATAAGTATTTATGAAATAAAGGACTTTATTAAAGGCAAGTTAACCGAATTCAAATGATGACAAGAAGATAAAAATATGGCGATTTTCAGAATATTAGTGAGAGTAGTGCGGTCAAATCATTTCACACGATCCCCAACAGTTTAACATCTTTATGTCAGGAGAAACCGAGCAAAAGACCAATCCTGATAAGCAGGCCAAGGGTTATGTAACTGAGCCGCCTGTTTGTCACGAGCCACGAGATATTTATCGCCATTGATTTTCAAGCCTTTAGCGATCAGCTTTTAGCACTCAGTAATTTGAGAATTTTTTCTCCTATTTCCTGTCCCGTGATTGGCCTGCACCCCGGCCCAGACCTTGAAGAGTTTTTCACGGGGTGGCTTGGGGAGAGAGGCCATGGTCGGAAATTCTCCAGATTGGGTGCCTGCATAAATGCCGGAAGGCTTTCGGGATAGTTTTTTGTTTGCTAAATCATCCCATTGGGCTTATATTTTCAAGGGTAACCAATAGAAAATATGGAGAAACAGGAAATGCCCACAAATGTTCTTGACAACATCAAAGGAAGTGAACTTCCCAAGGCTTGGGCTGAGAAAATCAAGGCAATACCTGACGAGAGTTACACCATCACTATTCGGCCGCAAAGGGAAATCATGTCTCTGAAGCAGGTCATGTCTGAACTCAGCCGTAAAGCTCAGGCTCGTGGTCTGACCCCAGAGAAGCTGGAAGAAATCCTGGATGATGTCCGGGAATTCCTGAAGCGCATGGATCTCATCGTTGAAGAGCGCGGCTATGTGCCGCATATTGACGATGGGGTTCTTCTGAATATGGCTCCCCTCTGGGAGCTTATTCCTTCGTGGCAGGCAGAGCCGAAAAAAGCCTGGGAGGCGCTGGAGCGGGGGGACTATGACTGGGCATGCCAGGCCATAGACCACTGGCCCGTCAGGGTCAAGAAGAAATGCAAGACTAACAAGTCCTTTGCCATTGCGCATGGACTTGCCTGAGGAGGAACCATGAAGTCGCTGGATATGGCACCACTGGGTAAGAGGGAGAGGGAAGCGATTGAGACTGCGGCCCGGATTCTGAAGGAAAGGTTTTCAATAGATAGTGTGATCCTTTTTGGTTCCAAGGCCCGGGGAGATGCTGATGCACACTCGGATATTGATCTCCTTCTGATCAGCTCCAGGGGGCTCCACTGGAAAAAAGAAAAGGCTGTAGTGGATGCTCTTTTCGACATAGGCATGGAGCATGATGTCATATTCAGCCCCCTGTTCGCTTCATCGGAGGAGTGGGAGAACGGGCTATTCAAGACCTTCCCCATCTATGACGAAATCACCCGGGAAGGGGCGGTGGTGGCATGATACGGCAAGTCATCATTGACTACTGAGGGGCCTTACAGGATGAGCGTAGCCATATCAAAAAACGGTGTCTCAATCCGTTTAACAGAGGAAAGATGGTTTCATATTGTCGAGAACCATGATGAGATGGCTGGATTTTTCGACGAGGTTCTCTCAACAGTAGAAGATCCCGATTTTGTGATTCAGGGATACGGTGGTGCGCTTATCGCTTTAAGGGCAATAAACAAGGGGAAATTTTTGGTGGTAATATATAAGGAGATCAACCGGAAAGACGGCTTTGTCATTACGTCTTTCATGTCAAGCAAGATCCGAATGGAGAAAGAGGTTGTCCTATGGCAAAAGAAATCTTGAGCAAAGAAAGTATTGAAGAGGTTTTCAAGGCTGTGCCCTATTTTTTGAGTCTTCCGGCTGCAAAATTCTGGGTGGACTATGACAGGGAGGCGGATGTCCTTTATATCAGCTTTCAGCGACCACAGAAGGCCACAGATTCAGAGATGCTGAAAGACGGGGTAATCCTCAGGTATCGAGGAGACAAAATGGTTGGGTTGACTATTTTGGACGCTTCTAAACGAGAGAGAGGCTCTTCGAAACGTAAAAAAGCTCATTGAAAGTGTGGCGGTACTATCGCATGGGAAATGAATGAAAAAAACGGGGTCGAGGCTGGGGGTCGGGCCACGGTAATCGATTGAATTGTTTTGAGATAGTATAGAAAAGGACCCCAAGATGGGGCCTATAATAGGTTTTTCTGGCCCTGAAATGGACCTTTTAGGTTGGTACTTTTTTTCAGATGTCAGCGGGAATGTAAAAATCACCCCCCAACTAAGGGGATAGGGTGTCGGGTGGAGAATGGGGTCAGGGAAAGGATAATATGATGGAAAACGCAACACCGGATCCCGGAGTGTTATTGCAGATTACAAA
>Ga0180009_10007247_pt1 | contig 11404 bp, 11 predicted proteins | sample OS_PC_MetaG_FD_123537 | JGI IMG/M metagenome (GOLD analysis project Ga0180009, IMG submission 123537) | Groundwater microbial communities from the Aspo Hard Rock Laboratory (HRL) deep subsurface site, Sweden - OS_PC_MetaG | ecosystem: Environmental > Aquatic > Deep subsurface > Groundwater...
GTTGTCTTCCTAATCTCTAACAACAATTCACTCGGAATTTCTTGTAAGAAACGAGAAGGTCTTTGAATACTCTCATGTCCGTGTAATCGCCTCGCTTGCGCATGTGTTAGAAACAATTTGCGCTGCGCACGCGTCATGCCGACATAACACAACCGCCGTTCTTCTTCGAGACGATGAGGGTCCTCAAAAGACATTTGATGGGGAAAGAGTTGTTCTTCTAACCCCGTTAAAAAAACAACAGGAAATTCCAATCCTTTGGCTGAATGTAGTGTCATCAACTGAATCGCATCAGTAGTTGCATCGGCTTGGTTCTCTCCAGCTTCTAACGCAGCGTGTGATAAAAACGAAATAATCGCCGACTGATCTTTATCGGCTTCCATTTCGAATTGTCGAACAGAACTTAAGAGCTCTTGTAAGTTCTCTACACGGACTTGTCCTTTCTCTCCCTTTTCTTTTCCAAAATGTTCTAAAAGAGCTGTTTTTTGTAGCACCGCATCGGCGACTTCATAGAGCGTGTCTGTAGTTACCGTGGCTGCCAATTCTTCAATCAAGTTCATAAAACTAAATAAAGCCGTGGTTGCTCGAGCGGGTAGCTGATTTTCTTTGACCACATTTTGTAACGCGACCCAAAGCGAAGTGTCTTCATTACGTGATTTCTCGCGCAAGATTGTGAGTGTTCGATCACCGATACCGCGTGTTGGCACATTGATAACACGTTCAAAAGCAGCATCGTCATCTGCATTAACGAGCAATCGAAGGTAAGCGAGCGCATCTTTGATTTCTGCGCGTTCAAAGAATCGCATGCCGCCAAATACGCGGTAAGGCACATTCAGTTGCAGTAAGACTTCTTCAATGACACGTGACTGAGCGTTTGATCGATACAGTATCGCGCAGTCGCTCAAGCGGTTTTGTTTTGCCCAATCCAATGCGCGATTGACGACAAAGTAAGCTTCGTCTCGATCGTTATAGGCTGCATATACAGAAACAGGTTCTCCGTCTCCTTGATCTGTCCATAGGGTTTTTCCAAGGCGGCCTTTGTTGTGATTAATGAGAGCGTTTGCCGTGTTGAGAATGTTGTTTGTGGATCGATAATTTTGTTCTAACCGAATGAGTTCCGTTGAAGGAAAGTCTTTTTGTACTCGAAAGATATTTTCAATCTTTGCGCCGCGCCAACTGTAGATTGATTGATCGTCGTCGCCTACGAACATGATATTGTTCTGACCGCCTGCCAGCATGCTTAATAAGTCATACTGAATCGTGTTGGTGTCTTGAAATTCGTCGACCAAGAGGTGTTCAAAACGTTGTTGATAGTGTTTTTGTAGTTCCACATCGTTCTTTAACGTTTCATAAGTGCGCAACAACAATTCTGAAAAGTCGACGAGATTAGACTTTGTGCACGCGGTTTCATACGCAGAATAAAGTTCTAAGAGTTGTCGTTCCGCTAGATTGTATTCAGGAATTTGCACGTCTTGTGATCGTAAGCCCGCTTCTTTTTTTGAATTAATATAGTTTTGAACGGCTTTCGGTTGCCATTTTTCTTCATCGACATTGAGTGCTTTCAGAAGGCGGCGAATCAAACGCAGTTGATCTTCACTATCGATGATCTGAAATGCTTGTTCCAGATTGGCTGCTTTCCAATGCAAACGCAGGAAACGATGCGCTAAGCCATGAAACGTGCCAATCCACATCGCATCGATCGGCTGATCAATTAACGAAGAAACACGCGTTTTCATTTCATTTGCGGCTTTATTTGTGAATGTCACCGCAAAAAGCGCGTATTGTGATACCTGTTTTTCTTGCATTAACCAAGCGATGCGGTGAGTCAAAACACGTGTTTTTCCACTGCCAGCGCCAGCCAAGACCAGCAAACTGTTGGCATTAGAAGTAACGGCTTGAAGTTGGGCGGGATTTAGATTTTTAAGGATATTCTGTTGATTCTTCATGGAGGCATTCTAACAAAACAATTAAGATTTACTTCGATTCACTTATGAAAAACACCGATTAATACAGCATTAATATGATTCATTTCCAGCAAGCAACATTTTTAAAGAGTGCAGCTAAAGTTTCTCAATTTCCAGAAGATATAGGATCTGAAGTCGCTTTTGTCGGTAGATCTAATGCAGGTAAATCAAGTGCTTTAAATGCATTAACGTGTCAAAAGAAATTAGCGCGAGTGAGTGGGACACCTGGTCGCACGCAGCTGATTAATTTTTTTAATCTTACTGAAGAGGTGCGTTTGGTTGATTTGCCGGGATATGGTTATGCGGCGGTGCCGAAGGCCGTCAAGAATGCGTGGCATGTATTGATCGATAAATATTTAACAACGCGAAAAAGTTTGAAGGGGTTGGTGTTGTTAATGGATATACGGCATCCATTGCAAACGTTTGAACAAGAAGTCTTGGAGTGGTGTTCTAAAAGTCATTTATTAGTGCATGTCTTGTTAACGAAGGCAGACAAATTAAGTAACAGTGCAGCTAGAACACAGTTAGACAAGGTGGCTCAGCAGATGGAGCAGTATGGAGAAGTGGCGAGTATTCAATTATTTTCAGCCATCAAAAAACGAGGCATCGAAGAATTGCGAGAGAAATTATCTAAGTGGCTTTTAGATTTGTAACCGTTGTTGTCGTGATCACGACAACATGAATGACGAAAGCCATTTCTTTCGTGCCGGTTCTTTGATTAAAATGCCTCTCTATTTCATCTAAACGGTATGTCATGAAGAAAATTTTAGTTTTTTTATTTTTGAGTGTGATTTCTTCTGTTGCTTTTGCGCAACAAAACCCAATGAATCCTGATATTGCGAGCTCTGCAATTGATTTGTCTTTTGTTCAAACAGCTAAAGCAGCATTTATTTCCCCGATTGCTAATAAGCCGGGGTATTACAAATTGATCTTAGACGGGGTTAGTCCTTATACGGTTTATTACGCAGGGCGCCCGAGTCGTATTAGCGGAATTGCTCCAACTTCTCAGTTTGTTTCTGCTTGGAGTGTTGGGGACAACAGTTTTAAAGATAATAATCCGAATGCCATTTTGACGGCGGCGGTCATTCAAGGGACGCTCAACAAAAGTAATGAAATCAAGGCCATTGAATTATCAGACCCACAATACAATATAGCGCAAGAACAATTGAATTATGTGATTAAGCCGCTTCCGAATGAAACGTTCGTGTTTCAGGAAATGAATATGCAGTATGTGACGCTAACGATTAATTAGCGCCACGTTATTTCTAAGTCCCGCGTTGTTTCTCAACAATTTCTTCTAGATTTTTACAATCTACACACAACACGGCTGTTGGACGGGCTTGTAGGCGTGGAAGGCCGATTTCTTCACCGCATGTATCGCAGTATCCGTAAGTGCCTTCATCTATCTTTTGCAAACAAAGATCGATTTTATCTCTTAATTTTCTGTCTCTATCGCGTTCGCGTAATTCAAAAGAGAACTCTGTTTCTCGAGTGGCGCGATCATTAGGGTCTGGAATGTTCGTTGCTTCGTCTTGCATATGCTCGACAGTTCGATCGTTCTCTTCAATTAATTCTTTCTTCCATGCCAGCAAAATATTCTTGAAATATTCGGCCATGCGTTTGCTCATGTATTTTTCGCTTTTTTTCGGTACGTATGGCGGAACTTCCTCTATGCCAGAAAATTCCATTGGCGCTTTTTTAGTTCTTGGCATGTTCAATCTCCTATAAATAAAACGAGGTTTTGCAGTCGTTTCTTACCTCTCTTCATCGCCTAATCGATCCGTGATAGTGATGAATAAAAGGCCCCCTGCAAAAAAGCGGCGCTTTATATCAGAAAGGATTTTGCCAAGCAATCGAGATATTTTGTTCCCACAGCGAATGCTTATAGGCGCGATGGACATCGGTTTTGTGTGAGATATATTAATTTCATTCCAATCTACCTATTGTCACACGCTCGTTGTTGGCCAGATCTTGAAATCTTTCAATATCTTTGTATCCATATCTTTGCAGTATTGTTTGCACTTCGTGTGCTTGGTTGTAGCCATGTTCGAACAGTAGATAGCCCTTTGTTCTTAGATGTTTTCTGCATTGGTCAATTAGGTGTGTAATCGCTTCTAAGCCGGTTGGACCTGTGATTAAGGCGTCTTTGGGTTCAAATTGCACATCACCTGTCGATAAATGTGGATCTTGTTCCGCAATATAGGGTGGGTTGCTGACGATCAAATTAAATGAACCTTTTAATTCATTACACCAATTACTATATACAAATTGAACGTTCTTTATTTTGAGTCGCTCGGCGTTTTGTTCAGCGATATGTAAAGCTTCTTTTGAATAATCGGTTGCTTTGATGTTTGCTTGAGGACGTTCTTTTGCAATGGCTAATGCGATGGCTCCGCTGCCTGTTCCTAAGTCAGCAATTTCAAGAGATTGATCTTTCGGTAATAAATTTAGTGCGATTTCTACGAGTAATTCTGTTTCGGGGCGAGGAATTAAAACATGCGAATTAACCAACAAATCCAGGGACCAAAATTCTTTGTGTCCGACGATATAGGCAATAGGTTTGCCTTGTTGTCGTTGTTCAAATGCTTGTAGAAATGCTTCTTGTTGTTCGGGTGTTAATGTTTGTTCTGGTCGGGTGTACAGATAAGTTCGAGAAGCTTTGATCGCGAAAGCCAATAAGATTTCGCAATCCAAAAGAGGGGTTTGGGAGGACGTCAATGCTTGAGAAAATTGATTCAGAATGTTGACTATAGAGAGTTTTCTGGATCCCCGCTTTCGCGGGGATGACGAAAGTGCTTGCGGGGATGACGAAAGTGCTCGCGGGGATGAGGACGAAGGGTTGTTACGCATTGCTGTCGCTCATGGCGGCTAATTCATCGGCTTGATTTTCATGAATGAGCGGTTCGATGACGGGATCTAAAACGCCTTCCATGATGTCTGGCAACTTATAAAGCGTGAGATCGATGCGATGATCGGTGACTCGACCCTGTGAATAGTTGTAGGTTCGAATGCGTTCGGAGCGATCGCCGGTACCAACCAGATTGCGTCTGTGTTGTGCTTGTTCCGATTCTTGTTTGCTTTTCTCAGCCGATAACAGTTTTGCTTTTAAAACGGACATCGCTCGAGCTTTGTTTTTATGTTGTGAACGCTCGTCTTGGCATTCCACAACAGTGCCTGTCGGCAAGTGTGTGATTCGGATAGCGGAATCTGTTTTATTGACATGTTGGCCTCCTGCTCCCGAAGCACGATAGGTGTCAATTTTTAAATCATCCGGATTAATATCAATGGGTTCGATTTCTTCGGCTTCAGGCATGACAGCAACCGTGCAAGTCGAGGTATGTACACGTCCTTGCGCTTCTGTTTCTGGTACGCGTTGTACGCGGTGAACGCCAGATTCAAATTTGAGTTTTTCATAGACATTGAGTCCGCTGATACGTGCAACGATTTCTTTGTAACCGCCTTGTTCCCCAGGCGATGTGCTGACAATTTCAACCTGCCAATTTTTGGATTCCGCATATTTCGCATACATGCGGAAAAGATCTCCTGCAAAGATGGAGGCTTCATTGCCGCCGGCGCCCGCACGAATTTCTAAGTACACGTTTTTTTGATCGTCCGGGTCTTTTGGAAGCATTAAGGTTTGTACATCTGCTTCTTGTTTTGCGATGTCTATTTTGAGTTGCTCATATTCGTCGCGCGCCATTCGACGCATTTCTACATCTTGATCGTTTAGTAGTTCAGTTAAGGTTTTTTCTTGTTGCAACAGCGTTTGATATTTTTGGAACGCCTGCACGACAGGTTCCAATTGCGAGAACTCTTTGGACAGATCTCGCAGACGATTGGTGTCATTGGTGACGGTAGGGTCGCTGAGTAAAGCGTTAAGTTCTTCGTGTCGTTCGGTTAATTGTTGAAGCTTATTTTCTATGGAAGTTTTCATGTGATTTTTATTGTCTCATCAATCGTATTGACTCATTCAGTGTAGCGGATAAAGTCTTTTTCACAAAAGCACCTCCATTGATTCACAGACCGTTGAGAGTTCATATGCAGAAGTATTTATATAGAGCGATTTTTATCGTTTTTTTTATTTTATCCGGATGCGCGACGCTGCCGTCTTCCTCCGCGCCGCATAATGTTTATATGTCTTGGCAAACTCGTATACGGCAATTGAACACGATACAAAAATGGCAATTGCAAGGCGCTATGGCGATTAGCACAACGCAGCAATCGGCAACAGCGGAGCTGAACTGGAGACAATTATCTGCCGTGCGATATCAGATCAATCTATTTGGTCCAATCGGTATAGGCAGTGCGGAAATTAAAGGGAACTCGCAAATTGTGGTTTTGAAGACAGGGCGGGGTGAACGCTATCAATCTAAAACACCGGAACGGTTAGTGTATAAGGCATTAGGATGGAATTTGCCTGTGTCTTCTTTGTTTTATTGGATCCGGGGATTGCCTGTCCCAAATGTTCCTGCTCAACAACGCTTCGATGCCTATCAGCATCTATCTATATTGAATCAGCAAGGCTGGAGCATCCGTTATTTGAGGTATACCGGGGTTCGGAAATTTGACTTGCCGAGCTTGATGCAATTACAAAAATCAGGAGTTGCGCTAAAAATTGTCATTAAAACGTGGGCAATCTAAAAATGATCTGCTAATAACTTTGAAAGGCTTGAAAGGTTTGACACGGTTTTTGCTCATCAGCACAATACGCGCCTTTTGAAAGTGACCGATTCTTCAAGGTTGCTCAACACCTTTTGTTGGGGTGTCGCCAAGCGGTAAGGCACAGGGTTTTGATCCCTGCATTCGTAGGTTCGATTCCTACCACCCCAGCCATTCAAAACAGGAAAACTCTTCATGGCTCATGCGATGCTTTTTACAGGTAATGCAAACCCAGGATTAACTGAAAAAATCTCTCAACGCCTCTATGTTCCTATTGCAAAATCTGAAGTTAGTCGGTTTAGCGATGGTGAAATCCGAGTTGAAATCTTGGAAAACGTTCGGGGCCATGATGTTTTTATTGTTCAATCATTGTCTGCTCCGACAAACGATAATTTGATGGAATTGCTGTTGATTGCTGATGCATTGCGACGCGCATCAGCTGCTCGTATTACCGCAGTTATTCCTTATTTCGGATATGCCAGACAAGATCGTCGTATTCGATCGGCTCGTGTTCCTATTTCGGCAAAAGTAGTAGCCGACATGATTGCGATTGTGGGTATTGATCGCGTTTTAACGGTCGATTTGCATGCAGACCAAATTCAAGGGTTTTTCGGTATTCCTGTCGATAATGTTTATTCCACGCCGGTGATGTTGGATGACATTCGAAAAAAGAATTTCAATAAGATTATGGTTGTCTCACCTGATGTGGGTGGCGTTGTGAGGGCTCGTGCGTTGACCAAGCATTTGCCTGGGTCGGATTTGGCGATTATCGACAAACGACGTCCGCAACCGAATGAAGCGCAAATCATGCACGTGATTGGTGAAGTGAAAGATTGTGATTGCATTATTGTGGACGATATTGCCGATACGGCCGGTACGTTGTGTCTGGCGGCAGCTGCATTGAAAGAGCATGGCGCATCGACGATTACCGCTTATGTGACGCATCCCATTTTGTCTGGGTCTGCCATCAAAAACATTGGAGAATCTCCGATCGACGAGATGGTTGTGAGCGACACCGTTGCGCTTTCAGAGGCTGCAAGAGAGTGCCCACGTATTCGTCAGTTAACCTTAAGTAAAATGCTGGCTAAGGCTATTCGTCGTATCAGTGAAGCAGATTCTTTAAGCTCTATGTTTCTGTAGAGATGCGATTTATTGCGTCTTTGAGGCCGTAGAAATCAAAAAATCCTAGTTCTCAAATCGTTTTTAATCGAAAAGTCAGTATAATCCGCCGCCCTCATTGGCCTGGTCGCGGGTCTTAGGGCTAATCATTATTTATATAGAGGCAAAGAAAATGACAAAGAAAATCACTCTGAAAGCTGAAAAGCGTGAAGATGTGGGGAAAGGTGCGAGCCGCCGCCTGCGTAGATTAAATGATCGTGTACCGGCCATTGTGTACGGTGCAGGCGCCGAACCAACACAGATTTCTCTTGCACACAATGAGATCTCGCATACGTTAAAAGAACCTTCTGTTTTTTCGCAAATTCTTACGTTAGATATTGACGGCAAAAAAAGCATGGTCGTTATTAAAGACTTGCAACGACATCCTTTTAAACCACGCATCATGCACGTGGATTTTTTAAGAATTAAATCGGATCAATTGATTACGCTATTAGTGCCTCTTGTCTTTATTGGTGGAGATACAGCCCCTGGCGTTAAAGTGGGGGCGGGTGTTGTTCTGCATCACTTCAAAGAAGTTGAGCTTCAATGTTTACCTGCAGATTTACCTGAAAAAATAGAAGTTGATTTGTCACATATGGAATTAAATGAGGCAATTCATTTGAGCCAACTTCCTTTGCCGAAAGGCGTCGAATTGGTGGCAGATCTGAGCAATCCACACAATGATCAAAGCGTTGTGAGTATTCAGAAGCCTCGTCGTACGGAAGCTCAAGCTACGACTGCAGCAACAACAGCAGCAACCACTGAAGAAGCTGATAAAGCTGCAGAAGCAAAACAAAAATCATAATGTGATTATGCCTTTATGAGCGGTAACACTCCTATTCAGCTGATTGTAGGGTTGGGTAACCCTGGCAAAGAATATCGCGAGTCTCGTCATAATCTGGGTATGAGCTTTGTGCAGCAGTTACTAAATAGTGTTTCTGCTCACTTGAGCCATGAAAGAAAATTTCACGGTGATTTTGGAAAGGCGTTTTTCTTTTCGCATGAAGTACATGTTTTGCTGCCCACTACGTTTATGAATTTAAGTGGGCAAGCTGTTCGCGCCGTGGCCGAGTTTTATAAGATTCCACCTGAAGCCATGTTAGTCGTACACGACGACATGGATTTGCCTGTTGGCGCTGTGCAGCTCAAAAAAGAAGGAGGGCACGGCGGGCATAATGGTCTTCGGGACATTATTCGTTGTCTTGGTTCTTCTCATTTTTCCCGTTTAAGAATTGGGATCGGTCATCCTGTTTCAAAATCTGATGTTGGTGACTATGTTTTGGAGCGCCTTTCTAAAAAAGAACAGATATTGGTTGAAGACGCGATGCAAAAAGCCATGATCGTTTTGCCGGATGTAATAGCCGGTGAGCTTGATAAGGCAATGCAACGTTTGCATTCAGAATCGGGAGAGAATTATGGGCTTTAAATGCGGCATTATCGGTTTGCCTAATGTGGGCAAATCAACATTATTTAATGCCTTAACGAAGGCCGGAATTTCTGCTGAGAATTATCCGTTTTGTACGATTGATCCAAATGTAGGTGTGGTTGCTGTGCCTGATGATCGTTTGAATCGATTGGCTGCGATTGTCAATCCGAAACAAATTATTCCGACACAAATGGAATTTGTTGATATTGCAGGTTTGGTGAAAGGTGCATCAAAGGGGGAAGGATTGGGGAATCAATTTTTGGCAAATATTCGCGAAACAGATGCGATTGCGCATGTTGTGCGATGTTTTGAAGATCCGGATGTGGTGCATGTTCATGGTCAAGTGGATCCTTTAGAAGATATTTCTGTGATTAATACGGAATTGCTTTTAGCCGATATTGAGACGCTTTCCAAAGCGCTACATAGAGCCGGTAAAAACGCTAAAAGTGGAGATAAACAAAGTCTTTCAGAAAAGAGTTTTTTAGAACGATTGAATACGCACCTCGATCAAAATAAACCGGCAAGAACTTTTGAGTGCGCGGAGCAAGAAAAACTTTTTTTAATCTCGTTACATTTATTAACAGCCAAGCCCATTTTGTATGTGGCGAATGTGGATGAATTTGGTTTGGTCGACAATCCATTTCTCGAAAAAATCGAGCGCTTTGCAGCCGAAGAAGGTGCAAAAGTATTAGCCATTAGCTGCAAAATCGAATCGGAACTTGTTGAGCTTCAAGATGAAGAAAAGCGAGTATTTTTAGAAGAATTAAATCTTGAAGAGCCCGGGTTGAATCGTTTTATTCGCGCGGGTTATGAATTGTTAGGATTGATTACATTTTTTACTGCTGGTCCAAAAGAAGTGCGTGCTTGGACAATTGTAAAAAATTCGACTGCACCGCAAGCGGCCGGACGTATTCATACCGATTTTGAAAAAGGCTTTATCCGCGCGGAAGTTATTTCTTACGAGGATTACCTCCAATTTAATGGAGAGCTTGGTGCGAAAGAAGCAGGACGTTTGCGCTTAGAAGGAAAGGATTACCGAGTACAAGATGGCGACGTGATGCATTTTAGATTTAACGTGTAGCGTTTTTGTCGTGTATTTAAAACACTGCGGGTGTGGTCAGATCACATCTCTATAAAAACAGTGTTGGGCTAACGCTGGTGCGATTCAAATAAACCCCCCAGTGCAAGTGCGGTCCTGTCGCGCGGCCTGTGTGACCAATATTTCCAATGACAGCTCCGTGTCGAACAACTTGCCCCTTTTTAACTAGAATCTTGCTGAGATGACAATACAAGGTAATTAACCCTTGTCCGTGATCGATGAAAATAGTTTTTCCAGTAAAAAGGTAACGTCCAGTGTTCAATACGATTCCGTTACTGGCTGCATGTACTTTTGTTCCTTCAGCAGCAGCAATATCGATGCCGCGATGACGACTGCTTAACACTCCGTTGAAATAACGTTCTAGACCAAATCTTCCGGAAATTCTGCCTTGCGCGGGTCTGTAAAAATGCAAACTAGCCGGTGTGCGATTGCTCCAGTGATTTAGCAAAGCTTTCATCATTTTTCTTTCGCGAGTGTAGCGCTGAAGAAACTTTTTATTTGGGCGTGAGGTGCTCGATCTTTTAATAGTAATGTATTCAGTTTGGTAGTGATGATGTTTGATTGAAAAAAACTCTTGTTTTGTGGAGCGCGGCGTTTCTACTTTAATAGATAATCGGCCAGGTTTTTGTGTGAGAGGAATACCTATAACCGCAACCCATTGTTTGTTTTTCTTGAGAGTCATGACGGGCAAGTCATGAAAATAAACTCGTGGTTTTGTTTGAGTGATTTTTGCAATTGGCAGTATGACGATCCCTCCCTGAATGGGGTTTGTTTTGCAAAGTGGTGTAGATGCAAAGGCTGAAAAGCAAAGTAATAAACAAAGGCTGAGACAATAGAAATATAAGGAACGAATTTTCATAAGCGGAAATATCTGTAACTAATAAAAAGAGGTGAAAGTCTATGTGTTGAAACTGGAGATGCAAGCTTTAGACAGTGTATAAAAACACTGTATTTTATGTGTTCAATAGCACTCCAACGATTTTTCCGCAGTAGAAAGAAAATAACAATTGACAGTAAAGGTTCGAGGCCTAGAATCGCGGGTCCGCCTGAGAGGTGGGAGATCTTTAAAAAGAGAGAGAAGCTAAATGAAAGGATAGAAGA
>Ga0180009_10007248_pt1 | contig 11402 bp, 8 predicted proteins | sample OS_PC_MetaG_FD_123537 | JGI IMG/M metagenome (GOLD analysis project Ga0180009, IMG submission 123537) | Groundwater microbial communities from the Aspo Hard Rock Laboratory (HRL) deep subsurface site, Sweden - OS_PC_MetaG | ecosystem: Environmental > Aquatic > Deep subsurface > Groundwater...
ACGATTTAGGCGAGACATGAAGGCCACTAGCGAAAACAATGGTTTAGTGTGGCGTTCAGCGCGCCTCAATTGACAACTCCTGTGCGGCACCAACAGGTCAATTAAGGCGCGACGCCACACTAGCTTAATTTTTTGTTTGCGTTCTGGATTCACAGACGTTGCTCCACTTGCCACCGGAGGCAAGCGTCTGATCCAGAACACTAGGAGTTTCCCCATCCCAGGCCGTTGAATCGCGCCTCCGCAGAGAGGTTCGGCCGCAACGCCTTGTACCCAAAGAGGTCGTTCACCATCACCCACAGTGTTGAATTGCCACATTTCAATTCAGACATAAAACGAACATTCGTTTTGCATATCGAGTGATCGATCAGTTCCTGGTCGCAGGGCGCGCGTGATGCCTGAACAAGCCAACCAACAACGAGTTGACCGCGAAAATGCCTAAACTGAAGCCGGAAACACTTGAGGCCCGCCGTGGGCACATCCTCGATGCTGCCGAGCGGTGCTTTGCCCAATCCGGGTTCCACCGCTGCACGATGGCCGACATTTGCGCCGAAGCCGGCATCAGCCCTGGCGCGCTGTACGTCCATTTCGAATCCAAGGAAGCCTTGATCGCCGGCATCGTGGAAAGAAATCGCGCCGAACTTACCACTCAGTTCGGCGAACTGGCCAATGCCCCCGACTTCACAGCCGCACTCGGCGCGCTCGGGGAGCACTATGCGGTCGACGAACCCCAATATAAGCGCATCCTCAACCTCGAAATCGCCGCCGAGGCGACCCGCAACGAGAAAATCGCCGAACTCTTCCTCGCCTGCGACCGCTTCGTCATCGAAAGCTTCACCGACCTGATTGACCGCGCCACCCGCGAAGGCCGGATTGCCCCGGTCGCCGAACCGAAGGTCATCGCCCAGACCCTTTGCATCATTGGTGAAGGCATGTTCTGGCGCCGTGCCGTTGATCCCGATTTCAACGGACGCGATCTGATGGCCACCGTTCTGAAGGCGGTGGGCGCACTCATCAATCCTCAGCAGGCCGGCGCCGCAGCAGATGCCACAGCGACATCACCTGCCAGGCTCCTGGAGGAGCAGTCATGAAGAAGTGGATCTTCCTGGCGGTGCTGATCGCTTTCGGGTCGTCTCTGGCCGCCCTGCACGCGGCCGGCAAAATCGACCTGAACACCAAGTTCGATCAGCTGTCGGGCAAGGCGAAAGAGGTTGCCGCAAAGCTTGCGCACGATCAATCGGAGCCCGCGGGGCAAAGCAAAACCAACGGCACCGTACCTTTGGCGCCGGCGGTAACGGTGGCAACGGTTGCGCCGCGCTCATTCTCTGAACGCATTATGGTGACCGGAACGCTCGTTGCGCGCGAGGAGATACTGATCGCCCCCGAAGTCGAGGGGCTGCGCATTGTTTCCCTTCAAGCCGAAGCCGGCGACACGGTGCGCAAGGGGCAGGTGCTTGCAACCCTCGAAAAGGAAACGCTGGAGGCGCGCAGACAGCAGACGCTGGCCAACTTGCAGCGCACCGATGCAACCATCGCCCAGGCCAACAGCAACATTGCTCAGGCCGAGGCAACCCTTGAAGAAGCCGAAGCCCAGCTGGCCCGCGCCGAACCACTGCGCAAGAGCAAATATTTGTCCGAATCCGTTTTCGATCAGCGCCGGGCCGCTGCCCGTACTGCCCGCGCCGGGCTCTCGACCGCCCGCGACGGCGTCCTCGTCGCCGAAGCGGAAAAAGCCCAGATTGCAGCCCAACTGCGCGAACTGGATTGGAATCTGACCCGCACGGAAATCCGCGCACCGGCGACCGGACTGATTACGCGCCGCACCGCACGCATCGGCGATGTGGCCTATGGTACCAAATCGCCGATGTTCGTCCTCGCCCGCGATGGCGAGATCGAACTTGAAGCCGCCGTCACCGAACCTAAACTCGCGCGCATTACCGCCGGCCAGAGCTCCCAGGTCGAGGTTGCAGGCGCCGGCATCGTCGAAGGCAAGGTCCGCCTCGTCTCGCCCGAAATCGATGCCTCGACCCGCCTCGGTAGCGTCCGGATCTTTCTCGGCAACGCCCCGCAACTGAAAGTCGGCGCCTTCGGCCGCGCATCGATCCTCGCCGCAACCAGCACCGGCCTCGCCATTCCGACCTCAGCTGTCCTGTTCGACAACGGCGAAGCATTCGTGCAGGTGGTCCGCGACGGAAAAGTCAAGACCACCCGCGTGGTTTGCGGTCTGACATCCGATGGCGAGGTGGAAATCAGCGAAGGCGTCGCCGAAGGCGATATCGTCGTTGCCCGCGCCGGGACATTCCTGCGTGATGGCGATGCCGTTCGTACGCTCACCTCGCCGCCCCGGCTGAGCGAGGCCGGCAAATGAATATTTCAGCATGGGCGATACGCCAGCCGATTCCCTCCCTCGTCCTGTTCCTCGTACTCATGGTGCTCGGCTGGTCGAGCTTCAATAACCTCTCCGTCCGCCGCTTCCCGAACATCGACGTCCCTATCGTACAGATCCTCGTGACGCAGTCGGGTGCCGCACCCGAAGAACTCGAGACCCAGGTTGCAAAGAAGATCGAGGACGCCGTCGCCGGTGTCACCGGCGTCAAGCACCAGACCTCGACCCTGACCGAAGGCTCCTCCGTCACCATGGTCGAGTTTCAGCTCGACGTGGATTCCGATCGCGCCCTGAACGACATCAAGGACGCGGTCGCACGCATCCGTACCGACCTGCCGCGCACCATTGACGAGCCGGTCATCCAGCGCATCGAGATCGAGGGCCTGCCGATCGTCACCTATTCGGTGCGCGCCCCCTCGATGACGATTGAGGAACTGTCCTGGTTCGTCGATGACACCATCAACCGCCGGCTGCAAAGCGTGGCGGGGGTCTCCGCCGTCGACCGCATCGGCGGCGTGCTGCGCGAAATCCACGTCACCCTCGACCCCGACCGGCTCCTTTCGCTCGGCATCACCGCCGGCGACGTCAACGCGCAGCTCCGCGCAACCAATATCGACCTCGCTGGCGGACGCGGCGAGATCGCCGAACGCGAACAGGCGATCCGCACGCTGGCCGGCAAGAAGTCGGTCGCCGATCTCGCCGCCACCGCGATCGCACTGCCGGGCGGACGTAACATCCGCCTCGATGAAATCGGCACCGTCACCGATAGCTGGGAAGAACCGCGCACGTTCGCCGTGTTGGACGGACGCTCGGTCGTGGCGTTCGCCGTCTCGCGCGGCAAGGGCGCCAGCGACCTGACCGTCTCGCAAGCAGTCTCCAAGGAAATCGAGGCGCTCAGGGCCGATTACGCCGCCATCGAAATCGAACGCATCGACAACACCGTCGACAATACCGTCGGCACCTATGAAGCGACCATGAAGACGCTGCTCGAAGGCGCAGCCCTCGCCGTTTTCGTTGTCTTCCTTTTTCTGCGCGACCTGCGCGCCACCGTCATCGCCGCGATCGCTTTGCCGATGTCGATCATCCCCGCCTTCTGGGCGATGAGCGCGGCCGGATTCTCGCTGAACCTCGTTTCCCTGCTGGCCATCACCATCGTCACCGGCATCCTCGTCGACGACGCCATTGTCGAGATCGAGAACATCGTCCGCCACACCCGCATGGGCAAATCCGCCTATCGCGCCGCGCTCGAAGCCGCCGACGAGATCGGCCTGGCGGTGATCGCCATCACCGTGACCATCATTGCGGTGTTCGTGCCGGTCAGCTTCATGGGCGGCATCGCCGGTCAGTACTTCAAGCAGTGCGGTCTCACCGTCGCATTCGCGGTGTTCTTTTCCCTTCTGGTGGCGCGCCTTATCACGCCGCTTCTGGCGGCCTATTTCATGCGCCCGGCGGAGCCCGAGCAAAAGGAAGGCTGGATGATCAAGGTCTACACCAAGATCGTCGGCTGGACCTTTCGCCACCGCATCGTTTCCGTCCTGATCGGCCTGATGATCTTTGCTGGTTCGGTCGGCTCGTTCTACCTGCTGCCTTCCGGCTTCCTGCCGACCGAGGACGTCGGCCGCGCCTTGCTTGGCGTCGAACTGCCGCCCGGTTCACGGATCGAGGATACCCGCGAAGTCACCGCCCGGATGACCGAACGCATCAAGAAGTACCCCAACGTCAGAAGCGTGTTCGTCAACGGCGGCACGATTCTCGGCTCCGGCGCCGAAGTCCGCAAGGCAACGCTCATCATCAACCTGACCGACAAGAGCAAGCGCGAAATATCCCAGGCGGCGATCCAGGAGCAGATCGGCCGTGACCTCGCCGAGGTTCCCGACATCCGTTACTGGTTCATGCAGGACAACGGCCAGCGCCAGTTCCAACTGGTCGTCAGCGGTTCCAACACCGCAGAAGTGGAACGTGTCGGCGCGGAACTGACCAGCCAGGCAAAGCGCATCCCAACTCTTCTCAACGTCGTCTCGACTGCCGAACTCGACCGGCCTGAATTGCGCATCTACCCGCGCACCGACGTCGCAGCCGATCTCGGCGTTTCCACCCAGGCGATTTCCGAAGCCATCCGCGTCGCCACCATCGGCGACATCGCCGCCAACCTCGCCAAATTCGACGTCGGCGACCGCCAGGTGCCGATCCGCGTCAAGCTGCCCGACGATGCGCGCGCCGATCGGGGGCTACTCGAAAACCTGAATGTTCCAACCGCCTCGGGCGGCTCGGTACCGCTTGCCACCGTTGCACGATTTGAACTTTCCCAGGGGCCGACGGCAATTGATCGCTACGACCGCAACAGGCGCATTCTACTCGGCGCCGACCTCGTCGGTGCATCGCCCCTTGGCGACGCCGTCGAGGCCGTGATGAACCTGCCGGTCGCAAAGAACCTGCCCGAAGGTGTCGTCGTCAAGCAGTTCGGCGATGCCGAGATCATGGTCGAGGTGTTCGAGGGATTCGCCAAGGCCATGGGCGCCGGACTGATGATGGTCTACGCCGTCCTCGTCCTGCTGTTTTCGAGTTTTCTGCAACCGGTAACGATCCTCTTCTCGTTGCCGCTGTCGATCGGCGGCGCCATCGTCGCGCTGGCCATCACCGGCAATCCGATCAGCCTTCCCGTCGTCATCGGCATCCTCATGCTGATGGGGATCGTCACCAAGAACGCCATCATGCTGGTCGATTTCGCCGTCGAGCAGGTGAAACACGGTGTCGCCCGCAACGACGCCATCATCGACGCCGGCCGCAAGCGCGCCCGCCCGATCGTCATGACTACCATTGCCATGGTCGGCGGCATGGTTCCCTCGGCACTGGCGCTAGACGCCGGCGGCGAATTCCGCGCCCCGATGGCAATCGCGGTCATCGGCGGCCTCATCTCCTCGACCGTCCTGTCGCTGCTGTTCGTTCCTGCTGTTTACGTCCTCATGGACGACATCGGCAGACTGCTGTGGAGATTGGTTTCCCCTTACGTCGGCAAGACCGACGAGCCCGCCGATGAAACCTTCGCGGCGAGCAAAGCCGCGCTACCTGACACGGCTGTCCGCGAACCGGCCGAATAGCGGCCAAAACAGAAATTCATCGGGCGCGCACCGAAGGCAATCATTCTTGCTGGCGCCCCATTGGCGTCCTAGTGTGGCGTCGCGCCTTAATTGACCTGTTGGTGCCGCACAGGAGTTGTCAATTGAGGCGCGCTGAACGTCACACTAAGCCATTGTTTTCGCTAGTGGCCTTCATGTCTCGCCGAAATCGTCAGCGGTTGCGGCCAGCACACCGATTTAGGCGAGACAGGCCACTAGTGTTGTGGACCGGACGCTGGCCTACGGGCGAAGGTCGGCAAGCGTCTGTGCAACGAGAGCACAAACAAATACTTGCCCAGTGTTCCAGCGTAGACACTTCGAGTACCAAGTGTCGGAGTCGGAACACTTGTGGTGCTACCTCTCATCAAGACCTCGGAGACGAAAGCCATGTTTGACGCAAAGTCCATCCTCGAATCCCTCGTGACAGGAGGCCAGTGCGGTGGCGCATCCGCCTCCGGCCGGCAGGGCGATCCTTTAAGTGACCTCCTCGGCGGCAACAATGGCGGTGGTCTCGGCGACCTGCTGCGAAACATGGTGCCCTCCAAGGACGGCGCTGATACCAGCGGCCCCCAGGGCGGCCCCCAGGGCGACCCTCTGCGCGACCTGCTCGGCAAGCTCGGCGGCGGCCAGTCCGGCGAGACCGGTTCGAACAGCGGCGGCGCCGGTTTCAACCTCGACGACCTGCTCGGCAAGCTCGGCCAGCCGGGCTCCAGCGGCAGCGGACCCTCGACGGGCGGTGGCAGTATTATCGATGTCCTTGGCAACATCCTCAAGCAGGCGACCGAAGGCACCAAGGAGGGCGCTCAGAAGCTCGACAAGGCAACCGGCGCCAGCGATGCGGTCGGTGACCTCGCCCGCCAGCTTTCCGGCAAATCCCCTGACGAACTGATCAAGACCCTGCAGGATCTCATCGCCAATAATAAGCTCGGCGCCGGTGCCGCCCTCGGCGGACTTGGAGCACTGATCCTCGGCACTCAGACCGGCCGCTCGGCCGCCGTCACCGCGGCCAAGCTCGGCGCTCTCGCGCTCATTGGCGGCCTCGCCTACAAGGCCTACCAGAATTACCAGAACGGCAACGCCGCCGCTGCGTCCGCTTCCGGCGGCATCGAGGCGCCGCCATCCGGCTCGGGCTTCGAAGCAGATGCCGTAACCAACGACGACGCCATCTTGATGCTGCGCGCCATGATCGCCGCCTCCGCCGCCGACGGCCGCATCGACGGCACCGAGCAGCAGCGCATTCTCGACAGCCTCCAGCAAGGCGGCGGTGAACTCGGCGCCGGCGCCGAGGAATTCCTTGCCGGCGAACTGAATTCGCCAGCTTCCCCCTCGACGATCGCGGCGGCAGTCTCCTCCAAAGAGCAGGCTGCAAGAATCTACTCTGCCGCCCGCATCGCAGTAGACCCCGACACCCGCGGCGAACAGGACTTCCTCAACGAGCTTGCGCGCCGTCTCGGCATCGACCAGGACCTAGCCCGCCACATCGACGCGGCCGCCCGCAACGCCTGACCCCATGCCGCATCCGGGCATCGCAGCCCGTCAACACTAAAGCCCCGGACAGCGCTGTCCGGGGCTTTTGTCTGTTCATCAGCGACCCGCGTTCGGGCCGATCGGCTGCGGACTTTTGGTTCAGACCTTGGAGGCCAGCGAAGCCGACTTGCGCGCCTCCGCTTCCTGGCGGTGGAAGAATACGTCGACCCGCATACCCGTCAGCAGCGGCGGCACGCCATCGAGTTCGACGATGACTTCAAGAACGTCGACGTCGTTCGGACGACGCGGACCGCGAGAAGCAATCCGCGGGCTGCCGAGCGCCCCGGAAATTTCCTTGACCACGCCATCGAACTGCTGATCGGGGAACGCATCCGCCTTCACCACGACCTTCTGGCCGACTTGTACCTTCGCGACATCGCGCTCTTCGACTTCGGCGCGAACACGCATCTTGCTGAGATCGCCGAATACCACCAAGGGAGCTTCCGGGCCCGGAGCAGCCGTCTCACCGATTCTTGCAAAGACATTAAGAACGCTTCCCTCAAACGGCGCACGAATGCGTGTCTTCTCGAAAGCTTCTTCGGCAAGCGCCAGATCTGCGCGAGCAATCGTCAACGATGTGTCGAGCCTGCCGGGCAGCGGCAGATCTTCTTGGGCGTTGACCCGGACCAGTTCGGCCAGGGCATCCTTGAGGCGCTGTTCGGACTTGTCCACGGCCTCGCGGGCGGCTGTCACATCGCTCTCGCGTGCCTCTCCGCTGCGCTTCAGCTCGACCGTATCATCAAGCGCCCGCCAAGCCGCGAACCGCTCGCGGCGCGCTGCGGCGACCTCATCTTCCGCCTCACGCCGTTCGAGGGCCAACCCGGTCACTTCCTCGTCGGCACGCTCCAGCTTGCGGACATCGGCTTCCGCCCGCGCCGCCACGATGCGCTGCAGGGCCTCCTCGTCGTCCAGCTGAACCAGCACGTCCCCCTTGGCAACCAGGTCGCCGATGGCAACGGCCACATTCGTGATCCGGCCGCCAACCAGCGAAGCGACATTGACCGCACCCGACTGCGGCTCGACGCGTCCCGTTGCAGACGCCGCCCAGCGCGGTCGCGATGCCCCGTTGGCGTTCTGTGCATTGACGGAATTCCCGACCAGCAGCGGATAATCCGCCTTTTGCCTGTTATTGCCGTCGAGCGAGCTGAACAGAAGTCCACCCGCAATCAGCACGGCAATGACAAACGTTGAAAATGTGTTTTCGATCTTAGGCATGCGCTTTTCGCCTCTTGGTGAGATCGGTGATTTCCGGCGCGTCGAGGCCTTCCGGCCTACGTTCTTCGCCAACGATAAGCCCGTCTTCGATCCGCACGACACGGTCCGCGTAGGGCAAGGTTCTCGGGTCATGGGTCACGGCCAGTACGCTGCGATCCTGCTCGTGCGCGATCCGCGCGAGGAGTTCCATGACTGCATTGCCGTTTTCGCCGTCGAGCGCCGCGGTGGGTTCGTCGGCCAGCACGATCGATGGCGAGGATACGATCGCTCGTGCGACCGCGACGCGCTGCTGTTCACCACCCGAAAGATTGCCGGGATAGTTGCGCAGTCTGTGACCCAGACCGACTTCGCGCAGCACTTCTTCGCATCGCCGCGCGGCCTCGTAGCCCTTCTGTCCCCTCACGTCGAGCGCGATGCGCACGTTTTCAAGGGCCGACAAGGTCGGAAACAGATTGTAGGACTGAAAAATGAAACCGATGTGGTCGCGCCTGAGAATCGCCAGTTCATCCGGTGACAACCCGGCGGTCTTCGTCCCAGCGACCGTAAGTTCTCCCGACGTCGGGGTCATGATGCAGCCGAGGATCGACAACAGCGTGGTCTTGCCGCTGCCCGAGGGCCCCATCAGCAACGTCAACTCACCAGGAATGAGTTGCAGGTCGACGCCCTTCAGCGCCATCACGGTACCCGCACCCCGCCCAAGCTCCTTGACGATCGACGTCGCCGACAGGACCGGCTCAGGGCTTTGCTTTCGCGCGGCGGTTGCCGCCTGTTTTTTTCGCGTCATCGGCTGAACACCGTTGCTGGATCGATCTTCGTGACCTTGACGATCGCGGAGACCGCCGAGATCGCACACATCAATACAGTGACCGTGAACAGTCCGGCTGCAAGCTGCGGCGTCATCACGATAGGTAACGGCGTCGATTGACTTGCCACCACGATCAGCAGCGCCAGCACCATGCCGAGCACGTATCCGATCACCGCGCTGAGTCCGGCCTGCGTCAGGATCACCTTGTGAATGTAACCCGATGAGGAACCAAGCGCGCGCAGCGTCGCGAATTCGTTGATATGGTCCTTGGTGCTCGAATAAAGCGTCTGCGCGACGATCACTGTCCCAACCAGAATGCCGAGCAGCGCGCCGCCGATAAGTGCAACTCCGGCGCCCGTCCTGAACAGCCACTGGCGCAGGCTGCGATCGCGGAACTCCTGCTTGGTGAGGACTTCGGCGCCTTCGAGCCGGCTCAGGAGATTTGCACGGACCTGTTCGACATCCTGGTCCGCGAACACCTTGACGAGATGGAACGTCGCCAGGTCGGAACCCTCCGCACCGACGAGCGCCCGGGCCCGCGACAGCGGCATATAAACGTAAGGCGATTGCGTGAACGACCGCACTCCCGACGTCAGCGCGCCGATCTTCACCCGGCCAGGACCGATTTGCGCCGTATCTCCGATTTTGTCGACGCCGAGATCCTTCAGATAGGTTTCGTCGACCGCAATGGCGTCAGGCGCCTTGATGTCTTCCCACGTACCGTTCTTCAGCGAAAGCGGCTTCACCGCACCCTCTTCGGCATCGCTGCCGACCACCACGACACGCGTCGATCCGCCGGCAGGCTTGCGCCATTCCGAAAAACGCACCACGATCGGCGTCACCTGCTCGACCCCCGGCGTTGCCAGGGCCTGATGCCGCTCCCGCGAACCCATCAGCAAACCGCCGTCTTCGAAGCTCTTGGCCCCGAACGGCATCACCCACAGGTCGGCGTCGGCGTGATCGATGTTTGCCGTTATCATCCGGCTGGCGCCAAGGTATAGTCCGAGCTGGACCGCCACCAGGACGATCGAGAACAAAATGCCAACCAGCGTCACCGCCAACCGGATCCGGTCATGAAAAAGGTTTCTGAAGGCAAGCGTAAAGATCATTCGTCGACCTGACTGTTTACCGGCAACCCGATGCGGCTGGCCAAATAAGGCGGCCGGTATAAGCTGCGTTTAGGTAAGTAATAACCCAATGTCTTCCCGGGAAGCCCCCGCGCCGTGAAGCGGGCATACACCACAACCGCTCAAACGAGTACATGAGGCGTTCTATCACAAGCCTGCTTTTGTAAGGTTAATAATAAGCCAACAGTATGTTTTTTTGGAGCATTTCATGAAGCTGCGTCATTATGAAGTCAACTTTCGGTGTCGCATTCGACGAATGGCGATTAAGCCATGAAGCACCCGATTTGTGCCCATTTGATGGTTCATCCCAATATACCGATGCCAATACACCGATCAAAGACAACCACTTAATTGAGGAATCCACGCCGATGCCGGTTTTCCCAAACAGACGTCGTCCCAGCCCCCGCCTTTCTGCATTTCTGGGCACCCTCCTGTGTGCATTCGCTCCGTCATATTCCGCTGGAGCCAACGAGATAGGGCTCTGGTACGACGACAGCGGTCGCGGCGCCGTTCTGGTCGCCCCTTGCGGCGACAAGATCTGCGGCCACATCGTCTGGCTTGAGGATAATCGCGGCTCTGATGGCAAACCCTTGCACGACGCCTACAATCCTGAACCCAGTCTGCGCTCACGGCCGGTTTGCGGAATTCAGGTCATCGGTAATCTGTCTCCGCAAGGCGACGGAACATTGGGCGACGGATGGATCTATGATCCGAAAGTCGGAAAGAGCTATAATGTCGAAATCAGTCTGGCAAAGCCCGACGTCCTGCACGTTTACGGCTTCCTCGGCCTGAAACTCATGGGGCGGTCAATTTATTGGAAGCGCGCGCCCGATGACCTGCCGCGATGCGATGACAAATCCTCTTCGCAAAAAGCCTCGCAATAAGCGTCGGTTGATTGCCCTGCGTAATAAAAGCGGCCGGGAAGAGCAAATGAGCTTTTCCCGGCCGTTTCTTGTTTCACATATGTCAGCTGCCAGCTGATCGTTGACGCCAGCAGATCGACTGTTGGACTTCGGCGAACCTTGACCCGCCTTGCCGAGTGACCCTCACCGGCGCGATGACGACGCGCATCCCTGTGAGAAATGCGGGTTAGATCCTGTTCCCGAACCCATGGCAGGACCAAACCCGGTTGCTGCCTCAGCCTGTGATTTCGACGACTTCCGCGGTCCGCTTCGGAGCTGCGGTCTTGCGCTCCTGTGCGATACGCTCGACGAGCCGCCCCGTGAAAT
>Ga0180009_10007249_pt1 | contig 11400 bp, 10 predicted proteins | sample OS_PC_MetaG_FD_123537 | JGI IMG/M metagenome (GOLD analysis project Ga0180009, IMG submission 123537) | Groundwater microbial communities from the Aspo Hard Rock Laboratory (HRL) deep subsurface site, Sweden - OS_PC_MetaG | ecosystem: Environmental > Aquatic > Deep subsurface > Groundwater...
AACAGCCGACAGGCGACGGCAAAGATTATACCGGCCAGGGCATAGGATATATGTTCAAGGTGATTGAACAGGTCATAAAAGAACACGCCCTCGATCACGGTTGCGATATTGGCCAGACAGATGGCCGAATACCCGGCAAACAGGGCCAGGGCCGATTTTGTCCTGTAATTCTGCAGCAGATGCCAGAGGAGATAGTACCCGGTCAGACTCAGGATCAGGCTGATGATTTCACTTTCTTGAAACATCCCGGGCCCCAGTACGCGAGTTTGCGTTTCAGGCGGCCCCGAGCAGGCATGCAACGTGCCGCGGGAGCAATTGGAGCCTGGTTCCTGATCGAAATTAATTTATTTTATTATCATTCATATATAATTGAATGTCAAGAAACAATTTTTTCAATTGCCACCATCTTGGCCATGACAGGTAGGCCGGCGGTGTTTTTTATCCCCCGGATTCTGTTTCACGGGCGAAAAGCGCCGCCCCCAGGGCTCCTATGATCTGGGGCTCTTTTGGCACGGAAATGGGGTGTCCGATGGTATCGGAAATGGCCTGGACCACGGCCCGGTTTTTGGCCACGCCGCCGGTCATGACCACGCGTTCGTCCAGTCCGACCCGTCCGGCCAGGCCGACGGTCCGTCGGGCGATTGAGCGGGCCACGGCCCGGGCAATGTCCCCGGGACGTTTGCCCTGGCTGATCAATCCCACGACTTCGCTTTCGGCGAACACGGTGCAGATTGAGGAAATGGTCAGGTCTTCGGTTGACTCGACGGCCAGGTCGCCCATTCGGTCCAGGGGGATGTCCAGGGCCTGGGCCATGACTTCGAGAAAGCGTCCCGTTCCGGCGGCGCACTTGTCGTTCATGGCGAAGTTGAGCACCCGCCCGGCCGGCCCGACCCGGATGGCCTTGGAGTCCTGACCGCCGATGTCGATGATGGTCCCCGCGTCCGGGAACTCGTGCCAGGCGCCTTTGGCGTGGCAGGCGATTTCGGTCTTGGTCCCTCCGGCCTGTTCGACCCGGGCCCGGCTGTACCCGGTGGATATGACCCGGGTTAGGCGGTCCTCCGTGATGCCGGCCTGATCGAGAACGCGATGCAGGGCGGCGGCACCGGCCTTTTGCGAATTGTTGCCCGTGGGCAGAACGGCCCAGGCCCGGATTTGGCCGTCCTGGTCGAGGAGCACGGCGTCGGCGCTGAGGGAACCGACATCCACGCCCGCGAACCAAGTCAAGACACGGCCTCCATGGATTCGATCAGGGCTTCCAGCCGGGTTTCGACCTGGGCGTCCGAATAGGCCCGGGGGTCATTCTGGTCGGCTTCGATGACCACGCCCGGCTTGCCGGTCAGGCGGGTCAGTTCCTCCTGCATGCGATACATGCCCACGGAGTAGGGTTTGCAGGAGCGGTTCGAGTGCATGACAAAGCCGGTCAGGCTGAACTCCTCGATCAGGCTGGCCAGGTAACGGATTCGGTCCTCGAACCCGTAATTGATGTACACATTCAAGTAGGCCGCGGCGATGGGTTCGTAGATGTCGCCGGACCCATCCTGGTAGATATGGGCATAGTTGCCCCAGCTGTTGGCATAGGTCGTGGTCACCAGCGTGGTCTTTCTCTCTTCGAAGAACTCTCCCAGACGCCGCATCTTGAACCAGACCGGCAGATTGTCCCAAAGCAGACGGTATTTCTCACCGGGCACCGAGGGAATGTTCCGGGCGGCCCGTTCGGCCACCTCCTCGTAGAGCAGCTTGTAATAGTCCACGCAGGTCCGGGTTCCGCGCAGGGTGACTATGGGGCCCAGATGGATGAATGTGTCCAGGCTGTTGAAGGGCGAGGGAATCTTTCGCCCCAGTTCGAGCATTTTCATCCAGTAGGTCGAGGCCTGGTTGCTCAGTTGCAGGACCTCGAGAAAACGCTCCCGGTCAAAGGGACGGCCCAGGGTTTCGGCCAGAAACGCTTCCAGATGCTTCATCTGGGTGACTGTGTAGTCGATGAGTTCCCGGGTCAGGCCGTGGTGCAGAAAAGGGGTGTCCACGATGAAGAGCGGCACGTCGTACTTGCGGGCCACCACTTCGTACCACTTGATCACGGTCTTGCAGATGTTGGTCGAGCAGAGCAGAAAGCGGGGGGCGGGCAGGCCGCCCACCGGCCCCCCCTGAGTGATGTCGGCTCCGAAGTCGGTCCGGGCGTAAGCGCAGATGTCCTGGGAAAATCCGGCCGCCTCGGCCGCCTCCATCAGTTCGAGGGACTGATGATTGGCCGCGCACATGGCCGCGTAGTTTTCGGGATAAATCGGGATCACGTCCATGGCGAACAAGAACTCGACCGGCGCGCCGCTGGTTACCCAGGCAACCGGCTTTTCCCGGGTCGTCTTGGCCTCGACGTAGTAGTCGGTCATGATCTCTTTCATTCTCGACAGGGCCTTGAACCGGGTCATCGTTCATCCCCCCAGCATTTCGCGGAACGCGTCCAGCCGCGTCCGGATCGAATCGAAGTTGGTCATGGACAGTTCGACCTCGATAAAGGTCGCGGCCAGGCCCTCGCGGTTCAACCGCTCGATCAACTGCGGCCGGTCGAACGCGTCCGGCTCGCAGAACTTGACGTACCAGAGCAGGACGCCGTCCGCGTCGGCCTGCCGGGCCTTGTCCACCAGGTAGTCGTGACGGTCGTTGTCCGGGTTGTAAAGGCAGGAACAGGGGGCGGGATTGAACAGAAAATCGGTTACGCCCGAGACCAGGTCCCCGACGCCGATCGGTTCCTTCGAAGCCGTCCGCCAGCCGTTGGCGAAATCGTCGTCCACCACGTCCAGCCCCAGTTCGTCCATGATTCCGAGAATCTCCATGGGGTCGAAGACCATGCCCGAAAGCACCAGGCGGGGCCGGCGTCCGGCCGGGGCCTCCCGTTCCTCCATCGCTTTCAGCAGACCTCCCAGGCGCTCGTTGTACTCGGCCGGCGGCAGAAAAAACCCGGCCTTGAGGGCGGTGTAGAAATCGCTGCTCGGAACGAGGCCGGGGCGGGCCCGCCTGAGTTCATACAACCGTCGCTGGAGGGCCCGGGTTCGTCCGAACAGTTCGGCGGCCTCGGCCAGGGACTCCGGGGTCGCCTTTCTTCCGGTGGCCCGCTCCAGGCCTTCGAGGACCTCGCTGATGACGCTGCCCAGCAACTGCCGTTTGGCCTCGACGGTCCGGGTGATGGGGATGGTCAGTTCAAAGGTGGGTTTGTCGAAAAGCAGGCCGTAAACCTCTCGCAGATTGACCAACGTGTCGCAGAAAGAGGTGAAGGCGTAGGCCTGAACCATGTCCGCGCCGCCGGACAGTTCCAGTTCGAGGATGGAACGGCCCACGGTGCAGCAGTAGGACTGCAGGTAGGCGTCCACCCGAACCAGGGGCAGTCGATTGCCCCAAAGCTGGACCGGGTAGCCTCCGGCCGCCCAGATCAGTTCCATGGGGAAATAAGCCGGCATGACGCCGATCACCGGCCGGCCCAACGAGGCTTCCCGATCGAGAACCGTGCCCTTGACGTTGGACACGACATCACGAAACGCTTCAAACATCTCCCGCCCCCTCAAGGTGAAATCGGCCGGACTCGTCCCGCCGCCCGGTCCCGGGTTCCATCGAGGCATCCTCCCGGCGGTCGCCCCGGGCGGGGCAGGGCCGTCCCTACTCTTGCCATGGACGAGGGCATGGGATCAAGCCATTTTTCCGCCTCCGACGGCCGGCCTGGCATCGGGCCGGATCGATGCGCTTCGGTTAGCGAGGCCTCAATGACCACCGGCAAAGCCGGTGGTTTAATAAATGCATCAATACCCCTCCTCCGCCTCCAGGTCCGTTTCGGTGACCTGCCCCTTGAACAGGAGATTGACCTTGATCTGATAGGCCAGGACCACGGGCACGAAGACCAGGGCCAGGCCGAGCATGATCTTCAGGGTCAGGGGGCTCGAGGCCGCGCCTTGCAGGTCGATGCTGAAGGCCGGGTCCAAAGTCGATGGCAGCATGATCGGATAGAGGCCGACGATGCCGAAATAGGTCACTCCCAGCATGAAGACCGCCGAGGCGAACCAGGCCCGCCAGTATTTTTCCGAGGCCAAAAAGACCTTGACCAGGACCAGGGCCGCCACGGCCAGGCCGACGATGGCGAACAGGACGGGTTGGGCGAGATAGTTCGCGTACAGCCCGGTCGACCAGGCGCTGGCGGCCAGGGTGACGACGGCGGCCACGAGCAACCCGTACCAGAGCCTTCCGGCCGCCGCGGCCGCGTCCCGGCGAAGGTCCCCTTCGGACTTGGCCGCCAGCATGGTCGCGCCATGCACCAGAAAGAAAAGCAGAAACAGGACGCCGACCAGCAGGCCGTACGGGTTGAGGAAGGTCAGCAGCGATCCGTGTAGGACCCCCTGGCCGTCAATGGGCAGCCCCCGGAACAGATTGCCGAAGGCCGCGCCCAACAGGATGGCCGGCAGCAGGCTGCCAAGAAAGATGCTGGCGTCCCAGAGCCGTCGCCAGCGGTTCGAGGCCACCTGGGTCCGGAATTCGAACGAGACGCCCCGGAAGATCAGGGCGAACAAAAGCAGCATCAGCGGCGTGTAAAACGTGCTGAACATGACGGCGTACATCTTGGGGAACGCGGCAAAGGTCACGCCGCCCGCGGTCAGCAGCCAGACTTCGTTGCCGTCCCAAAGCGGGCCCACGACCCGGTGCATGATCCGGCGCCGGGTCTCGTCCCGGCCCAGGAACGGCAGCAGTACGCCGATGCCCAGGTCCGAACCGTCGGTGATGAAATAAACGGCCCACAAAAGCCCCCACAGTAAAAACCAAATCGTAGCCAGGTCCATGCTCATCCCCCTTTCAGGCCGAAGCGACCCGAGTGTCCGGGACCCGTCCGGCAGCCCGGACGATCAGGTAAAAGGCGACTGCGGTCAACAGCATGTAGACCAGGAAAAACGCGGCCAGGGAAACCCCGCCCTGGACGGCGGTAATCGGAGAAAAGGCGTCCCTGGTCTTCATCAGGCCGTAGACGATCCAGGGCTGGCGACCCACCTCGGCCAGCATCCAGCCCAGTTCGCAGGCCAGATAGGGCAACGGCAGGGACAAGACCATCAGCTTCAGGTACCAGCCGCTTTCCGCCAGCCGCCTGCTTCGCCAGAGTCCGATAACGGTCATCAGGGCGAACCACATCCCCAGCCCGACCATGATCCGGAAGGACAGGAAACTGATCAGGACCGGCGGGCGTTCGTCGGCCGGAAACTCCCGGAGTCCCTTGACTTCCGCTCCGGGATCGTGGTGGGCTAACAGACTCAGGAGCCCCGGCAGCGGACCGATGGCCACGCTGTTTTCAGCCATTTCCTGGTCCGGCCAGGCGAACAGATAGATGGGCGCCGCTTTGGAGGTCTCCCAGTGAGACTCCATGGCCGCCAGCTTGGCCGGCTGCTTCTCGGCCAGGTCCGCTCCATGGAGGTGTCCTTCAGCGATGATGAAGAAGGAGGCCAGCACGCCCATGACCAGGGCGATACGGAACGATCGGGAAAAAAAGTCCGGCTCCCGCTTCCTGAGCAGATGAAGGGCGCTGATACCCATGACAAAGAACGCGCTCAAAACGTAGGCCGCGCTGATGGTGTGCAGGATCATCAGGATGGCGAACTTGTTGGTCAATACGGCGACAAAGTCCGCCAGTTCGGCCCGACCGTTCCGGATCACGTAGCCGACCGGATGCTGCATCCAGGCATTGGCCGTCAGAATCCACAGGGCCGAACCGGTCGAAGCCAGGGCGACCAGCCACATGACCGTGGCGTGGGCTCGGGCCGAAATCCTGCGCCAGCCGAAGATCCAGACACCCAACAGGGTGGATTCGAGAAAGAAAAAACCCAGGGCCTCGATGGCCAGCAGGGAGCCGAACACGTCCCCCACATAGGCCGAGTACCGCGACCAGTTGGTCCCGAACTGAAACTCGAGGGTAATGCCCGTGACCACGCCCATGGCAAAGTTGATCAGAAATATCCGGCCCCAGAACCGGGCCATTCGTAAATAGATTTCGTCCCCGGTTTTGACGTACCGAGTCTCCATGACCGCCACCAGGACCGACAAGCCCAACGTCAACGGCACGAACAGGAAATGGATAAAGGTGGCGAAGCCGAACTGCATCCTTGACAACATCAAAACATCCATCGACCCCTCCTTGTCTCGACCGGTTGGATTGATTGACTGCCGGGCGGAACCCGAGCGACCGGCCGTTTTCCGGTCGCCCCCCGACATGCACGGGACCGTGTTCAACCTTCGTTGGCAAGCCCCTTTGAAGTGGTTCCGGCCCCCCGTCCGTTCCCGGAGATAGTCCCCCGACCCAGTGCCAGGTCCCGCCGGGCCAGATCTTCGAAGTTCGCCTCCCGCAAGGTCTGACGGAACCCGTCCCGGGCCTCGCCCCAGACTTCATGCACGGCGCATATCGAACTCCGGCCGCATGATTCCGGCCGGGCCAGACATTCGTTCAGAAACAACGGACCTTCCACGGCTTCGACCACATCGAGCATCGATATTTCGGCCGGAGGCCGGGCCAGCCGGCACCCTCCCTTGGCCCCCTGGACGAGGACCATCAGGCCGGCCCGATCCAGGGCCTGGACGACTTTTCCGAGAAAGGCGTGCGGGATGTCCATGGCCCGGGCGATCTCCCGCCGTCCGACCACGGGCCGGTCTTTTTTTCCGGCCAGGTACAGGACGCTTCGTATGGCGTATTCGCCGGCCCGGGTGAGTTTCATGGCCTTTCCGCCTCTAACATTACTATTAAGATCTTATTTGTCTTATATCAGTTCTTCCGCTATTCGTCAAGCCCTGCCCGGCTCCGGTCCGGGAAATAAATCCTGATGATACTGACAGGTCCGTATGGGCTGTGATACCCTCCAAAACCTGCTCACGGCCTATCCTCCTGGCTCCGATGTTGCGGCAACAACTCGGCCGGAGGCCGGCCGTGAGCAGCCTGAGCGGCCATTCATATCCGATACCGGCCTGGCCGATCCATATGGCGCCAGCCCAAGCGCCCGGATTTCCGGTTCGGTTAAAGCGGTCCTTGGCGGCTTGAAGCATTGGTCCAAACAGGATATACAACGGGTCATGTCCCGGCTGCCGCCGGGCCGTCCCAAAATCAAGCGGGAGGAAGTCCATGGTCTCGGAATTCACGGTGTATGAAAAACTGCGTCAACAACTCGACCAGTACTCGTGCGGCTACCCGGCCACCCGGTCCGGGGTGGAACTGCGGATACTGCAAAAGCTGTTTACCGAAGAAGAAGCGGAAATGTTTCTTCAGATGAGTCTGTCCATCGAGTCGCCCGAGGAGGTGGCCCGCCGGACCGGAAGAGACCCGGAGGCCGTGGCCGCGCTGCTCGGTCGCATGGCCGACAGGGGCCTTCTTTTCCGCTGGCGCCGGGATGACCGGGTCAAGTACGGAGCGGCGGCTTTCGTGCTGGGGCTGTATGAGTTCCAACTCAATCGGATGGATCGGGAACTGGCCGAGTTGTTCGAGCAGTATTTCGAGGAAGCCCTGCTCGACAGCATGACCCGGGTGGACCCGCTCATGCGCACCGTTCCCGTCAACCGCTCTTTCGACGTCTCCCATCCGGTGGCCACGTACGACGATGCCCGGGCCATGGTCAAAAGAAAAAAACTGATCGGCCTGGCCAACTGCATCTGCCGCCTGGAACAAGGCCTGGTGGACAAGGGCTGCGGCAAGCCGCTCGAGGTCTGCATCCAGTTCGGGTCCTCGGCCCGGTATTTCATCGACCGGGGCCTGGCCCGGGAGATTACGGTCGAAGAGGCCCTGGCGGTTCTGGACCGATCCGAGGAGGCCGGCCTGGTCACCCAGCCCGGCAACGCCCGGAATCCGGAGGGTTTGTGCAACTGCTGCGGGGACTGCTGCGGCATCCTCCGGGGCTTGAACAAACTGGACAAGCCGGCCGAAAAGGTCATTTCCAGCTACTTCGCCGTCCTCGACCCCGAGGCCTGTCTGGGCTGCGAAGTCTGCCTGGAGCGGTGCCAGATGGGGGCCATTGAAATCAACGACGCGACCGGGTCCCGCATCGATCCGGACCGCTGCATCGGCTGCGGCCTGTGCGTGACCACCTGCTCCGGCGAAGCCATCCGCCTGGAGCTCAAGCCCGAAGGTGTCCGCCGCATGCCGCCGGAAACAGGTATCGAGGCCCAGCAGATCATGTCCGAAGTACGGGGCACATCACTGACCCCGCTTTTCGGAAAAAGCTGACCCGGCGTCGGCGCCCCGCGGCATTCGGTTCATATAGGAGGTTTTCCGTACATGAAGAGAACGGACATCGAAGAGATATTCCACCCCCGCTCCATTGCCGTGGTCGGGGCCACCAACGAGCTGTTCCGAGGCGCGACCGGCTTTTTGAAATGCCTGATGGACATGGGCTTCGAAGGGCGGCTTTACCCCATCAATCCCAGAATCCAGGAATCGATGGGCCTGAGGGCCTACCCTTCCCTGAGCGACGTACCCGGCCCGGTGGACCATGTCATCGTCGGGGTTCCGGCCCGGGAAGCCCCGACAATCATCGAGGATGCGGTTGAAAAAGGGGTCCATTCGGTCCACTTTTTCAGTTCCGGCTTTTCCGAGCTGGATACCCGGGAGGGGGATGCCCTGCAGACCGAAATGACCTCCCGGGCCCGGGGCAAGGTCCGCATCATCGGGCCCAACTGCATGGGACTGTATAATCCCAAGGTAAAACTGGCTTTCGAGGAAGGCCAGCCGGCCGTATCCGGGGGAGCGGGCTTTGTTTCCCAAAGCGGGGGGCTGGCCACCGCCTTTGTTCAGAACGCGGTCAGTGAGGGCAACTATTGCAGCAAGGTGGCCAGCATCGGCAACTCATCGGACCTAAAGCTGACGGATTTTCTGGAATACCTGAGCGAAGACGACGAAACCGAGACCATCGGCCTGTACATCGAAGGCCTGGGTCCGGGCGAAGGCCGGGCCTTCATGGATGCCCTCAGGGCGGCCGCCCGGCGGAAGCCGGTGCTGATATGGAAAGGCGGTTTGACCGACAGCGGGGCCCGGGCCGCCTTCAGCCATACCGCGGCCCTGGCCGGGACCGGCCACATCTGGCCGGCGCTGGTCCGCCAGTTCGGGGGAATTCTGGTGGACAGCGTCGAGGAGATGCACGATTTCATCAAGCTCTACCGGCTCATGCCGCCGCCCGCGAGCACCCGTTCCTGCCTGGTGGCCTTTGGCGGGGGCTGCAGCGTTACCTACGCCGACCTCTGTACCTGGGAAGGGATCGAACTGCCGGCCCTGGGCCCTGATACCCGGCAGGCCCTGTCCGAATACATCGCCCCGATCGGGACCATGACGGTCAATCCCGTGGACGTGAGCGCCAGCGGCTGGCTGCCAGGCGTACTCGGCAAGACGGCCATGGCGGTCGGGGCCGACTCCGCGGTGGACTCCGTGATCGTCATATCCCAGATGGTCTTTGCCGGAAACATGTCCCGGCGAATGGGCATCGACCCCAGAAAGGTCATCGAACACCAGGCCGAGGACGTGGGAGCGGCGGCGCGCTTGATGAAGGTGCCCGTGATGTGCGCCAACCCGGCCGCCCATGAGGGTCTGGAAGCCGAGGACATCCGGCTGCACCTGAAAAAGGCGATGGAAGAGAACGGCGTGCCCAGCTTTCCCGACATCCGGCGAACGATCAAGGCTCTCAGGCGCTACCATGACTACCATCGGTTCATCAACCAGGTCGCGGCTTTGTCCGCCGAGGCAAACTGAAGCAGGGCCGACCTTTCATGCTTTACCGATTTTCTCCATAACTTGCGGAAAGGAGCAGCCATGATGGAACGGCGCGACTACACGATCGAAACCAACGGGATCGAAATGCACGTGGCTGAAATGGGGGCCGGCCCCCTGGTCCTCCTCTGCCACGGTTTCCCCGAACTGGGGTATTCCTGGCGACATCAGCTTCCGGCCCTGGCCGAGGCCGGGTTTCGGGTCGTGGCCCCGGACCAGCGCGGATACGGGCGGACCGAGCGTCCGGAACCCATCGAGGCCTATGACATATTTCAACTGACCGGAGACATGGTCGGCCTGGTCCACGCCCTGGGCGAAGATGAGGCCGTGATCGCGGGACACGACTGGGGCTCCATGGTCGCCTGGCACTGCACCCTGTTCCGGCCGGACATGTTCCGGGCCCTGGCCCTGCTCAGCGTCCCCTACACCCCCAGGCCCTGGGAGGGCCCGTCACCCACCGAACTGATGAAAAGGATGAGCGGCCGGGATACCTTTTATATCGTATATTTCCAGGAACCCGGCCGCGCCGAGAAGGACCTCGAGGCCGACGTGCGCAAGTCCATGGTCGGTATGCTCAGCGGACTGTCCGGCAACCCGTCTCGCGAGGAGCGGCTCAAGTTCTTTTTCATCAAATCCGGGGGCATGGCCGGAGCATCGGACCTGCCGGAAACCCTCCCCGCCTGGCTGACCGAGGCGGACGTGGCGGTCTACACCCGGACCTTCGAACAGACCGGTTTTCGCGGCGGCCTCAACTGGTATCGGAACATGGACCGGAACTGGGCCATGACCCCCTTTCTGAGCGGGGCCCGGATTCTCCAGCCCACCCTGTTTATCGCCGGCCGGGCCGACCCGGTCGTGGACATGACCCGGGCCTCGATCGAGGGAATGGAGACCCAGGTCCCCAACCTGAAAAGCAAGGTGCTCCTGCCCGGCGCCGGCCACTGGGTCCAGCAGGAACTTCCCGACCAGGTCAATGACCTGCTGCTCGGATTTTTGAAAGGACTATGATCGCCCCCTGATGGGCGCTCTGCCGCTTTGGCACGACGAATCAGGTCCGGCCGCCGGCGCGCCCGGCCCCTGACAGGAGGAAAAGAATGGCGTACGAAACGATCCTGACGGAGAAACCGGAACCGGGAATCGGCCTGTTGACCCTCAACCGGCCGGACCGCATGAATGCCTGGAACCGGACCATGATGGCCGAGGTGATCGAGGCCTTGCAGGCCATGGACGAGGACGACGAGATTCGGGTGATGATCGTCACCGGCCGGGGCAAGGGCTTCTGCGCCGGGGCGGACCTGGACCCGCAAGGGGCCATGGTCGGGGCCCGGCAGGACGAGTCGGCGGGCACCCCCCGCGACACCGCGGGCCAGATGACCCTGGTCGTTTACGACCTGAAAAAACCGGTGATCGCGGCCATCAATGGCGCGGCGGTCGGCGTGGGCATCACCATGACCCTGCCCATGGACGTCCGGATCGCCTCGACCAAGGCCCGCATGGGCTTCGTTTTCAACAGACGAGGCATGGTGCCCGAAGGCTGTTCCACCTGGTTCCTGCCCCGGATCGTGGGCATCACCCGGGCCTCGGAATGGATGACCACCGGCCGCATCCTGACCGCCGAGGAGGCCCTGGCCGGCGGACTG
>Ga0180009_10007250_pt1 | contig 11400 bp, 15 predicted proteins | sample OS_PC_MetaG_FD_123537 | JGI IMG/M metagenome (GOLD analysis project Ga0180009, IMG submission 123537) | Groundwater microbial communities from the Aspo Hard Rock Laboratory (HRL) deep subsurface site, Sweden - OS_PC_MetaG | ecosystem: Environmental > Aquatic > Deep subsurface > Groundwater...
TCACCCGGCCCGGGGGGCTTAGCGGGTGAGGCTGATTGCGTCATTGCGAGCGTAGCGAAGCAATCCAGCGCGGCGCGCGATACGCTCTGGATTGCCGCGTCGCCTTCGGCTCCTCGCAATGACAAAGGGGGGGGGGACGAAGGGGGTTGGGTTTTCGCAAAAGACAAACTACCTGCCCCCTATGCGCACCCTTTCCGATATTCTCGAAGAGTATGAATTCCTCGAAGGCGACGACCGTTACGGGTTGCTGATCGAGCTGGGCCGGACGTTGGAACCCATGCCCGATGCGCTGAAAACCGATGCGACGTTGGTGCGCGGGTGTTCGGCGGCGGTGTGGGTCTATCCCGCCTCACAAAAGGAGCAGAAACTGCACTTCCTCGCCGACAGCAATGCCGCGATCACCAAGGGCATCGTCGCGCTGGTGATCGCCGCCGTGCAGGACAGGCCCGCCGCCGAAGTCGCACAAATGGACGTGATGGGCGCGCTCGCCCCGTTCGACCTCAAAAACCAGCTATCGAGCAACCGCACCCAGGGCGTGCCCAACATGATCGCACTGGTGAAAGGGCACGCCGCGCGGTTGGCTTCTTGAGTTCCGCAGCCCATCCGGGCTGCGAAACCCAAATGTTTCACGTGAAACATCCGCCCAAAAGCAGGCTAACAAGGGTCTAGAGGGGGTCGAGAAGGGGTCTAGGCAGGGTCAAGCGGAGCCTGAAACGATCAAACCGCAGCGTCCCGCACCACCGCAATCCCGGCTTCCTTCTGCGCCTTCAATTCCGCCTTCAGCCTGGCCGGATCGCGCGCGAAGACAAAGCCGAAGCTGACCCCGCCTTCCTTGCCGATGGTCGCATGATGCAGCTTATGCGCCTGCACCAGCCGCTTGGCATAGCCCTTGCGCGGCACCCAGTTCCAATAGCGCTGATGCACCAGCCCATCATGCACCAGCGTATAGATCACCCCATACAGCGTGATCCCGACCGCAAACCACCACAACCAGTCCCAATAGAGCGAGCCGACAATATACATCCCCGCATTGATCGCGCCGAACACCACCGCGAACAGATCGTTTTTTTCCAGAGCATTATCATGCGGTTCGTGATGATCGCGGTGCCAGCCCCAGCCCCAGCCGTGCATGATGTATTTGTGGGCATACCACGCGAACAATTCCATCCCGATCAGCGAGGACAGCACGGTGAGTGTGATTTCGAGCCAGCTCATGCGGGCACCTTTTCAGCCAATTCAACCTGCGCCGCCCCGGCCCGTCGCGCAGCGGGCAGCGCCCACCACGGCACATCGGGGCGACGGTGGTGTTCCAGATGATAGCCGAAATGAAAGCAGGTGGCGAGGCTGAGAAGCGTGCCGAAATCGTCGCTGCGGGTGTTGTGACGATCAGCAAAGATCGCCGCGTCCTCGCCTGCGCGGTGGCGGTGCGGGCGGAAGGTGCCAAAGTAGAACAGCTGCAATGATGATGCGAGCGCGGGCAGGCCATATAACAGCACGATTTGCGCCATCGGAACCCCGATCACCAGCCAGTAGACGCCCACCACCGTGTGGACATACAGGATCGATCGCCAGCCGAAATAACGCCGGAAAAACGTGGCATACCAGCGCATAAAATCATCGGGGTGATGCTCGTCAAAATCAGGATCGCCTGCGCGGCCTGACAGCCTGTGATGGGCGAAATGCGCATCGCGCAGCTGCTTCCAGCCGAAGCCCGCATAGAGCGCCAGCAACACCGCCCCGATGGTCGCATTGCAGCGCGGCCTGCCCGGCATCAGGCTACCGTGCATCGCATCATGGCAGACGATGAACACGCCCACCGAAAGCCAGCATTGCACCGCCGCCAGCGCCAGCGCGAAGGGCCAATTGCTCCAGCTGAGTTCGAACACGAACATCGCATAGGCGTGCAAGCCCAGCCAACTGCCCGCAATCGCCAGCGCCAGCGCAAGGCCGATCACGCCCTGATAGGCACGGGCCGGAAGGGAGTGATGCGGGTTCATCTCAATAGGATACGCACAAGGCGGGCATGTGGTTGCGTATAGAAGCCTGACGCGGGGGCGCAATTGCGTTTCGTGGGGGTTCCACCACCGTCATCCCGGCGAAGGCCGGGACCCAGAGCGGTACGCGTCGCACATGGAGGCTCTGGGCCCCGGCCTTCGCCGGGGTGACGACAATGGGCGCTTCACGCGCCGCCCTTCACTCCGCAGCGGCAGGAAAGAAAAACGCGCGCAGGTGTTCGCCAATCCGCGCGGGCCGCAGGGTTTCGGCGTCGATGCAGCACCAGCTTGATTGCACTTCGGCCAGCACTTCCTCGCCGCGCTTGATCAGCGTGGAATAGAACGCGCGCGCGCCGTTGAAGCGTTCGAGCACGGTCTGCGCGATCACGTCATCTTCCAGAAAGGCGGGCTTGCGATAGGTAATCTCGTGCTTCAGCGCGACCCACGCCTTGCTCGCCACGTCTTCTGCCGGGGCCAGATTGTTCCAATGCGCCAGCACCGCATCCTGCACCCAGTTGAGGTAGCGCGCGTTGTTCACGTGGCCCATGAAATCGATGTCCGCCGCCTCAACCTTGATCGGGTGGAAAAACGCGGATGCTGAGGGAAGGATTGCTGACATGGCTGTAAGCTAGCGGAGAATTATTACAATTTCCACCAGCCATTGCCCAAAAATCGCCGCAATCTTGCCACGGCTCGGCAATCGTGACTATTGGCGTGGCAATTGAGCCTTACCCTGTCCCCAACCGGATGATGCAATCATGGCAAGCGGCCATGAAGCGCCGTCATGCGATTTTTGAGGAAAATAGTGTAGCGAAATAGCACTGAATTCAAAAATGACAGTATCACTAACCCCAAAGTCCAAATTTCAAGAGGTAAATTCAATAACTTATCGTAATAATCATAGTCATATGCATATTGAATGATAAACCCAGGATCCTGCCTGACCATAACGAATGGGATCAAACTTCCGGCGAAGATTACTATACTTGCAAAACTCGCAAGTCCCCTGGACTTAGGGCCTTTTTTACTAAAAAAAGCAATAAGTGATGCGATGAAATATGCAAATGACAAGAAGACCAAGATAAATATCGAATACCCCATTAAATAATGAGCTTCTAGCGATGTTTCCAAGTTATTATCTCGGGTTTGCCCAACCTGAATGAACAGAAGGACAAAACAAATGGTGCTTATTGCGCCAGCAATAATGGTTATTTGTCTAAATTCTGAATAAATATTTTTCGCCCGTTCCCACTTTTGCAACACTTCTTCTTGAGTCTTATCGAATGATTCCGCCATCTAATTACTCCTGATTCAATATTTAGCCATAGTTTTACCATTTTTGTCACGCCGATGCGTCAGATTGTTCGACTTTCAGGTCGAGAAGGTAGGAAATATCGACATGTTCCTGCGCCACCCGGCACCGCGCCGAGGTATTTCAACTCGACCGGGAATATGGAGACCTTTGGGTCCTTGGGCTAGCCCATGAAAGGCAAGCTTTCAATTCGCATCACAAATCAATTTCGCATTTTCTTGGCGTAAGGCACCTTACGCGCTATCTGCCCGCGCATGGCCACCAAACCCCGCACGCTATACGAAAAAATCTGGGACGCGCACGTGGTTGAAACCCGCGATGATGGCACGGCGCTGGTCTATATTGATCGCCATCTTGTGCACGAAGTCACCAGCCCGCAGGCGTTTGAGGCGCTGCGGATCGCAGGGCGGACGGTGCGGCGGCCCGAACTGACGCTGGCGGTGCCCGATCACAACCTCCCCACCACGCCGCGCCTTGCCCCGGATGGCACCGTGCTGCCGATTGCCGACCCCGAAAGCGCAGCGCAATTGGCCGCGCTTGAACTGAACGCCCCCGCATTCGGCATCCGCTACATCCCGGCGACGGCGAAGGAGCAGGGGATCGTCCATGTGGTCGGCCCCGAACAGGGGTTCTCGCTGCCCGGCACCACCATCGTCTGCGGCGATTCGCACACCGCCTGCCACGGCGGCTTGGGCGCGCTCGCCTTCGGGATCGGCACCAGCGAGGTTGAACACGTGCTGGCGACGCAAACGCTGTTGTTGCAGCAATCCAAATCGATGGAAGTGCGCGTAAACGGCGATCTTGGCCCCGGCGTGACCGCCAAAGACCTGATCATGCACATTATCGGCCAGATCGGGGCGGCGGGCGGTAGCGGCTATGTGATCGAATATCGCGGGGCGGTGTTCGAACGCATGAGCATCGAGCAGCGGCTGACCGTGTGCAACATGAGCATCGAGGCAGGCGCGCGCGCCGGGTTGATCGCACCCGATGACGTGACTTTCGCCTACCTCAAGGGCCGCCCGATGGCACCTGCGGGGGCCGATTGGGATGCCGCCGTCGCTTACTGGCGCACGCTCCATTCGGATGACGGCGCGCTGTTCGATAAAAGCGTAGTGATCGATGCCGCCACTGTTGAACCCAGCGTGACATGGGGCACCAGCCCCGAAGACGTGGTGGCGATTGGCGGGCGCGTGCCCTCGCCCGATGACTTCGCCGACGAATCCAAACGCGTCGCGGTGCAGAAAAGCCTCGATTACATGGGCCTCACCCCCGGCACTCCGATGACCGAGGTGCCGATCGAAAACGTGTTCATCGGGTCTTGCACCAACAGCCGCATCGAAGACCTGCGCGCCGCCGCTGCGGTGCTGAAAGGTCGGCGCAAGGCGGACAATGTGCGCTGGGCGATCGTGGTGCCGGGATCGGGTCTGGTGAAAGCGCAGGCCGAGGACGAAGGGCTCGACCGCATCTTCACCGCCGCCGGGTTCGAATGGCGCGAACCGGGCTGTTCAGCCTGTCTGGGAATGAACCCCGACAAGGTTCCGCCGGGCGAACGCTGCGCTTCGACCAGCAACCGCAACTTTGTTGGCCGCCAGGGGCCGGGCGCGCGCACCCATCTCGTCTCGCCCGCCATGGCGGCGGCTGCCGCTGTCACCGGGCGGCTGGCCGATGTGCGCTTGCTTGGTGTGAAGCGGAACACTTGAAACGCACCCGATCAAGGCGCATTGAACAGATATGACCGACAAGAAGAAAAGCCCGATAAAATCGTCCGCCGCCATCGGCGCGGCGGCGATTGGTTCAGCAGCGGTGGCTGCGGCGCTGCTGTATGCAGGGCGCAAGTTTGCCGCCAAGAAAAAGCCGAATGAACCAACTCAGCCCGGCAAGATCCCCTCGGGTGAGCCGCCCGAAACCGACTGAGGGGAGCCAAAATGCAACCCCTCACCCGCGTCGAAGGCGGCGCTATCCCGCTCGGCCTCAAGAATGTCGATACTGACATCATCATCCCGGCCCGATGGCTCAAAACCATCAGCCGCGATGGTCTGGGCCAAGGCGCATTCGAGACGCTGCGAGCCGTACCGGGCAATGTGATTGACGATCCCGCCTATGCCGGCGCGCCGATCCTGATCGCGGGCGACAATTTCGGCTGCGGATCAAGCCGCGAACACGCCGCCTGGGCGCTGGGCGATCTCGGCATCAAAGTGGTGATCGCGCCGAGTTTCTCCGACATCTTTTCGGGCAATGCGGTCAAGAACGGGATCCTGCCGGTTGTCCTTGCGCAAAGCGCGGTTGATCGCCTGCTCGAAGTCGCGCGGCAAGGCGAACCGATCACCGTCGATCTGGAAACCCAGACGGTAACGACGCCTTATCAGGATCGCTTTGCCTTCACGCTCGATCCGTTTCGCCGCGACTGCCTGCTGAACGGGCTTGATGAAATCGCCCTGACAATGGCCCGTGACACGGCGATCGGTGCCTTCGAGGGGGCGCGCGCCAACGGTCAGCCGTGGCTGATGCGCGGCACCGCGATCTGACATATCCAAGGGAGAGACCATCATGAAAGCTATCCGCAGCCACGCCTCAGGCGGGCCTGAAACACTGACGCTTGACGAGATTGATGCGCCCGTCCCCGGCGCGGGCGAAGTGCTGATCGCGGTCAAGGCCTGCGCGATCAACTATCCCGATACGCTGATCATCCGCGACCTGTATCAGTTCAAACCGCAGCGCCCTTTCTCGCCCGGCGGCGAAATTGCCGGGGTGATCGAGGCGGTGGGCGAAGGCGTGGAAGGCTTTGCCGTGGGCGACCGGGTAATGGCCGGGATCGGCAATGGCGGTCTGGCAGAAAAAATTGTCGTGCCGGCGGGCCGGATGTTCCCGGTTCCCGATGGCGTGCCGTTTGAAAAGGCAGCCAGCCTGCTGATGACCTATGGCACCACCATCCACGGGCTGAAGGATCGCGGGCATATCAAGGCGGGCGACACCGTGCTGATCCTCGGCGCGGCGGGCGGGGTTGGCCTGTCTGCGGTGGAACTGGCCAAGGCGTTCGGCGCGCGCGTGGTTGCCGCTGTCTCGTCCGAAGCCAAGGGCGAAGTGGCCCGCAAGGCCGGGGCCGACGAAGTGGTGATCTACCCGCGCGAGGCGATGGACAAGGATGCGTCCAAGGCGCTTGCCGCAGCCTTCAAGGCGGCGTGCGGCCCGGATGGCGCAAACATCGTTTATGACATTGTCGGCGGGCAATATTCCGAACCCGCGCTGCGCGCCATCGCGTGGGAGGGCCGCTTTCTGGTGGTCGGCTTCCCCGCCGGGATCGCCAAGATGCCGCTGAACCTGACCCTGCTCAAAAGCTGCGACATCTGCGGCGTGTTCTGGGGCGCCTTCACCGCGCGCGAGCCGGTCGCTTTCCGTGCGCAGGTGGATGAACTGTTCGACCTGATGAAGGCGGGCAAAATCGATCCGCTGGTCAGCGAAACCTTCCCGCTCGCCCGCGCGGGCGATGCCATCGCCAAGCTGGAAAACCGTGAGGCGGTGGGCAAGCTCGTCGTCACGATCGAATAGTGCCCCGTCCGGGCGGCTCGGCGCTTGAAGCGGTGCCGCGCCCTCTTTATCTTACTTACCTATCCGCTCCGAAGGGACACCCACATGACCGATTTCAAAGACCGCGAACGCGCCGAAGAAGCCAAGTTTGCAATGGACGGCGAAACCGCCTTCCGCATCGCTGCGCGCCGCAACCGCCTGTTGGGCGAATGGGCCGCCGGTCTGATGAAGCTGACCCCCGAAGAAGCCGACGCCTATTGCAAGGCGGTGGTGCAGGCCGATTTCGAGGAAGCGGGCGACGAAGACGTGATCCGCAAATTGCTGGGCGATCTCACCGCCGCCGACACCAATGTTTCGGATGCCGAAATCCGCGTAAAGCTTGACGAAATGACAGTCGAAGCACGCCGCCAGCTGCTCGGCGAAGTGTGATCTTGCGCATCGGGGAGAGCACGCCATGCCGATGACTGCCACTGCCATCGAAGACGCGATCATGACCGCCCTGCCCGGCGCGCGCGTGGAATTGACCGATCTTGCCGGGGATGATGATCACTGGGCGGCAACCGTCACCGCGCCGCAATTCGCCGGATTAAGCCGCGTTGCCCAACACAAGCTGGTCTATGCCGCGTTCGGCGGGCGCATGGGTGGCGAACTGCACGCCTTGCAAGTGACCACCGTGGTCCCCACGTAAACCGCACCATACTTTGAACCTCATATCAGGGCTGCCCGCAACATGTCTGACGCCAATTCCCGCATTTCCGATCTCGTCACCAGCAATGATGTCGTATTGTTCATGAAAGGCACGCCGCTGTTCCCGCAATGCGGGTTTTCCAGCCGCGCGATTGCGATCCTCGACCATTGCGGCGTCGCCTATGAAAGCGTTGACGTGCTGCAGGACATGGAAATCCGGCAAGCGATCAAGAGCTTTTCCGATTGGCCAACGATCCCGCAGCTTTACGTGAAGGGCGAATTCGTCGGCGGCAGCGACATCATGATGGAAATGTTCGAAGCGGGCGAATTGCAGCAGCTGATGGATCAGCAGGGCGTTGTGAAGGTCGCTTGATTTTTGTTTTCCGCACGCCATCCGGCGTGCGAAATCCTCGTTCATGCGACCTGAAGGTCGCGTCGCTGCGGGCGGCCGGTCGGCCTTGCAGACCCTGCGGGTCTGAAATCATCGCCACTCCTGAAGTGTTAGGCCGCTCGGCCCGCAGGGCCGCAAGCGCGACTGCGCGCCCGAGCTTATGCGAGGAAAGCCAAGCAGCACGGACGTGCTGCGCCCGGCGCCTGAGGGCTAAAACAAAAAATTCCCCCCAACGAAAAACCGCCCCGCAGGACCAGTGCGGGGCGGTTTTTATTTTGGGGAGGCGCGATCCGGAGACCAGGAAGGATGCGCCTCTCATTGAAGACCATTGAGACAGTGATCGTTATGCACAGCGCGTGCCAAACTTGAAAAAGCGCAGCATTCTCACGTTTTCCTGATTGCCTGACCGCTCGCTGCGAAGCAAATTGTAAACCATCCCGACACCTCTCGACCAAATCGGCAGAGACACCCATTGCCCCTTGGCAAGCGCTTGCCACAGGGCCATGCTTTGCCGCGATGAACACCGATTCCAGCCCTCAGGGCATCCCCGCCGCAACCATCATCATCTTCCGCAATGCCCCACTGGGCAGCGCGCCGGAAGTGCTCATGCCTGAAGTGCTCATGACAGTGCGTTCACGCAACATGACCTTCGCAGGCGGTATGGCCGTGTTCCCCGGCGGGCGGGTCGACCCGGCGGACTTTGCACTGGGCGAAGCGGTGGCCGCGAACGCCGCCATGACGCCAGACGAAGCCGCGCATCAAATCGCGGCGGTGCGCGAAACGCTGGAGGAAACCGGGCTGGCGCTGGGCCTTGCAGGAAACATCAATGCCGAACTTGCCGCGCAGGCGCGGGCGATGCTGGCCGAGGTGGGCGCGCTTGCCCCGGTGCTGGAGGCGTTCGGCTGGAGCCTCGATCTGTCACAGATCACGCCTTTCGCGCGCTGGTTTCCCAAGAACGAGCACATCCCGCGCATCTATGACACCCGCTTCTACCTCGCCAATCTCGGCACCGGCGCGGTCGATGTATCGATTGACCATGCCGAAAACACGCACCTGTTCTGGACCTCGGCCCAAGGCGCGCTGGACGCGGCGGAACGCGGCGAGATCAAGCTGATCTTCCCCACCCGCCGCAATCTCGAACGGCTCGCGCTGTTTGCATCATTCGAGGAAGCCAAGGCCCAGGCCGAAGCGATCCCGGTCAGAACGATCATGCCGCAAGTGGTCGAACACAACGGCCAGCCGTGGCTCACGATCCTCAGCGATGCTGGCTACCCAGTAACAGCAGAACTGCTGGAGAACGTAGCGCGGGGGTGAGGCACGTCACCCTGCACAACCCCAAGGCCCAGCCCATTCAGGGTGCCCGACCGCCGCTCACTCTCCAGAGCCTGAGACGATAGTCCAGTGGCAAGGGGTAGTTGGCGGAGCGGGTGTCCGCCTGATTTATCGTTCTATGCGATGCCATAGTGAGCCAATTCGGCTAAAATTCCCCAGCTTCCGCAGTATTTTCGTCGCACACTCATTCCATACCATATCTCGACATCTCGCCCAATTTCACGCATAAAGTGGGACCAAAAATGGGACCGAAATTGGGATCCAAGGAGGTCGAGATGGGCTCAAGAACACTGAACAGGCTGAGCGCGACCCAGGTCGCAAAGCTGAGGGTGTCTGGCCGTCATTCCGACGGCGGCGGCCTGTATCTCTTCATCGACAGCAGCGGACGGCGGCGCTGGATCTTCATGTACACGCGGGGCGGAAAGCGCACCGAGTTGGGCCTAGGCAGTGCGCGCGACCTTTCGCTTGCCAATGCACGTGCCGAGGCAGCGGCACTGCGCGCCATTCTCGCCAGCGGCGGTGATCCGAGAGCCGAACGTGCAAGGAATGATCAAATACTGACCTTCGGCGAAAGCGCTGATGCCTATGTCGAAGCCATGCGCCCGTCATGGCGTAATGCGAAGCACGCGGCGCAATGGACTATGACCCTCACCAGGTACGCGGAGCCTATTCGCGCCAAGCCTGTCGATGAGATTTCGACACAAGATGTGCTCGATGTGCTTCAGCCACTGTGGCAGCGCACACCTGAGACCGCCGAGCGGCTGCGCGGCCGGATCGAGAATGTTCTCGACGCTGCCAAGGCACGAGGTCACCGCTCAGGTGAGAACCCGGCCCGCTGGCGCGGGCATCTTGATCAGCTGCTGCCCAAGCGTCAGCGCTTGTCGCGAGGTCATCACCAGGCGCTGGCTTACGATGCGCTGCCCACGTTCATGGTCGATCTGCGCAGCCGCGATGCGGTCGCGGCACGCGCGTTGGAATTCTTGATCCTTACCGCTGCCCGTTCGGGCGAAGTGCTTGGCGCGCTTGCTGGCGAGATCGATCTTGAGAAGAGGGTCTGGACCATTCCGCCAGAGCGGATGAAAGCGGGACGCGAACACCGGGTGCCCTTGTCGACAAGTGCTATCGAGATTGTGAAGGACATGCGTGCTCTAGGTCGTCCGCCCTTTCTCTTTCCTGGCCCCAAACCCAAGGCACCGCTTTCATCAATGGCAATGGCGATGCTGCTTCGGCGGATGAAATCCGATGTCACCGTTCATGGGTTTCGCTCCACGTTCCGCGACTGGGCATCGGAGACAACCAGCTTTCCGCATGAGGTTTGTGAGATGGCACTGGCCCATACCATCGCCAACAAAGCCGAGGCTGCCTACCGGCGCGGCGACCTGTTCGACAAGCGCCGCAAGCTTATGGAGGCGTGGGCTAGCTATTGCGCCAGCTCCGGTAAGAGGAAGGTCGTTCAACTCAAGGCCAGCGGACGGGCCTGAGCAGGCCCTCAGGACCGCTTCGCCTCGCTGTCTGGTCGCCAACCGACCGGATCCTCAATCCACCGATTGATCGCCGACTCGCGCCAGCCTGCACCGTGCACGCTGATCCTCATCTGGCTTGGAAATGTGCCCTCGGCAATCTTGCGGTAGACTGTCGAGCGCGACAGACCTGTGCGGTCGAGAACGGTCCTGAGGCGAATGATTCTGTCGGTTGCGTTTGACATGGGATTGACCTCCATCGGTTGGTCTGCAGTGGCACCCCGTGACCGAAGTCAACGCAACCGCTGGCCATCAGGCAAGCTGAAAATCTCGCTCGGCTACTGTGGCGTAGCGGAGGCGGCAATTAGCGAGGCTGACGCTCTGTAGCCTCCACCAACATCCGAAGGAGGCAGAGCCCGCTCCGCTGCCGTGGCATACGATTCGGGCCGTCATCTGCACGGATTTCGAGCGCGTGCTTGCAGGACCATCGCATCCTTCGCCCTGCCATCGGAATGAACTGCTCCCTGTAGAACAGGCCGTGCCGGGCGGGATCAACAGCCTGCCCGCTCCATTCGGGCTTCGCCCTCCCGTGTTGGCTGTTCCGCGCTTCGCGCTGACCCGCCCGGCTATCCGGCCCGTCCCTTCATCCGCGTTCCCAACGACAGGACGAAGGATTTACCACCATGGCCAGCACCGCAA